>RRZT010793331.1_pt1 | contig 24478 bp, 20 predicted proteins | sample 2165551 | NCBI WGS metagenome assembly RRZT01 (sample SAMN10456910, study PRJNA506462) | wastewater metagenome | biome: wastewater; feature: sludge; material: wastewater sludge; isolation source: wastewater sludge with Escherichia coli K12::gfp cells carrying plasmid... | place: USA: Moscow, Idaho... | reverse complement strand
GTGTCGCGCGGGGTCAGGGTCCCGTCGAAGTCGAACGCGGCGACGCCGCGTGGTCGGCTCATCCCTCGGTGCGGGCGAGCAGGGTCTCGAGGTAGGGGCCGAGCTCGTCGTGGGCAGGAGTGAACCCCGACGCGACGAGCCGCTCGGGGAGCACCCGCTGGCTGGCCAACAGCAGTTCGTCCACCAGGTCTCCTCCGAAGAGGAGCTTCGGCCCGAACCCTGGCACGGGGAGCAGCGCGGGGCGATGGAGGGACCCGCCGAGGGCCTTGGTGAACTCCCGGTTGGTGACGGGCTTCGGGGCGGTGAGGTTCACCGGTCCCTCGACGTCCTGGTCGAGCAGGTGCTGGATCGCACCCACCTCGTCGTCGATGGCGATCCAGCTCATGTACTGGTGGCCGCCTCCGATCCGTCCACCGAGGCCGATCCGGAACAGGGGCAGCTGCTTGGCCAGGACCCCACCCTGAGGGTCGAGGACGATCCCGGTGCGGAGGTGGACCACCCGGGCACCTGCGTCGCTCGCGGGTCCGGTGGCGGCCTCCCATTGGCGGCAGACGTCGGCGAGGAACCCGGTTCCGGGCCCCGACGCCTCCGTGAGCACCTCGTCGCCCCGGTCGCCGTACCAACCGATGGCCGATCCGCTCAGCAGGACGCGGGGACCGTCCGATGCGTCGGCGATCCGGCGGGCGAGGAGGTCCGTGCCCAGCGTGCGGCTCGTGAGGATGCGGTCCTTCTGCGCCGCCGTCCACCGCTTCTCGGCGATGCCTTCGCCGGCAAGGTGCACGACGGCGTCGAGTCCGTCCAGGTCGGCGGCGTCCAAGCGACCCTCGGTCGGCTCCCAGGCGATCTCGTCGGGACCAGCGGGCGTGCCGCGCACGATGCGTACGACCCGGTGCCCGGCGGCGGCGAGCGCAGTGGACAGTGCGCTCCCGATGAGACCGGTCGAGCCGGTGACCGCGATGTCCATGGGGGCAACCTAGTGGCGCGGCGGTGGTCAGCCAGGGTCGAGGTGCAGGCGCAGGCGCCGGTCGCCGTCGGTGGTGTCGACCGTGGCGGATGCCGTGCTCCCGGACACCTGGAACGTGTCGGAGGCCACCGGGGTGTACCCGGCGAGCGGCGTCACCGACACGGAGAGCCGGTCAGGGTTGACCACGGGCTGGTTGGCGACCACGAGGCGGTAGACGTCGGCAGCGTCGACGAACCCGGAGAGGTGCAACTCGAGGGTGATGCTCTGACCCGCTGGGATGTCGAAGCGGCCCGTGTAGACCTTCACCCCGAATTCGTCCTCGGAGTTCAACGACACCGGCCCCTCGCCGAGCGCCGACCGACCCGTGGCGTCTTCCAGCTGCAGCGCGGAGTAGAAGCTCAGGTTGATGCCGTTGGTGCCGAGGGGCGTGTCGCCACCGCGGATCCGGTCCCCGCTGCTCAAGATGACGTCGGGGAGGCCACTCGCGGGAGCGTTGTTGGTGATCTCGATGGTGGCCGTGGCCGACATCTCGCCGGTCGTGGGGTCGTACTCGGCCACGTAGTCGATCGAACGCTCCATGAAGATGTCGATCTTGTTGTTGGCGGCGTTGTTGGTGGCCAGACCGATGAGGTCGCCACCCCGGGCCCGCGGGAAGGCGCCGTCGAGCCCGACGTCTTCGATGAAGGACTGCTCAGCGGCGTCGCTGGCGTAGACCATCAACCGCCCCTCGTCGACGACGGGGCCGAGCACGTCCGTGAGCTGACGGGGACCGGGCAGATCCCCGGTGGTCAGCGCGTCGAAGGTCTTCCGCGTGGCTTCCTCGAGGAAGTCCTTGCGGTCCGAGCGCTCGTCGAAGGTGAGGTACTGCTCGCGGAGGAGGATGTCGGCGGCGTTCTCCGAGGTGAGAGGCTCTGGGTAGCCCTCGAGGGTGATGGGGCCGGTGAAGGTCAACATCGCCTGGAGGGCCACGGGGTCGACGGTGATCACCCCATCGACGGCCTGGCCACCCGCCTGTGGGTACAGCTCGGACATCACCTGGCCCACCGACGGCATGTCGGGCGAGAGCCCCGCATCGCCGAAGTACTCGGGGATCCGGAACCGACCGTACCTGGCCAGGTACTCCTCGGGACCCGACAGGGTGGCGTTGTTGGCACGAGCCGGGAGCTCGATGTCCTCGACGCTGCCCGAGCGGGTCAGCTCGAGATCGCCGTCGGTGGCGGTGAGCTCGCCGAAGCTGCCCATGAACCCGCCGAGGGACCGGTTCTCGCTGGGGGTGAGGAAGGCGATGAAGTAGTGGCGGGGCCCGTCCCCGCCGAGCAGGGACGGTGCCAGGGAAACGCCTTGGATGGCGATCTGTGCGTCGGGGAGGGCGGTGTCGACCTCGCGCTCGAACCGCCCCACCCTGCTGGCGAGCGGTTGCACGAGCCACGGCGACTGCACCTCGTCCACCGAGTCGGCCGCGGCGGACAGCGCGGCCTCGGCCTCACGCAGGGGCTGCTCGAAGCTGGCGACGAGATCGAGGTCGATCGCGCCGTCCTCGAAGCGCAGATCGTCGATGTTGGCGTCGGACGCCGCCGACGAAGCCGTGGCCGCGAGGGCGGCGCCCTGGTCCGACACCATCTGCACGGCGGCAGCCTGCTGGCCCAACACCGGGAACAGCCTCGCCGGGAGGGCCCACGGTGCGGTCAGCGTGTCGTGCGCCGTGCCGAACGAGGCCGCGGAGCGCCCGAGGCGGCGGGCCGCGACCTGGCCCTCGCCATCACGCGCTGCGTCGAAGCCGCTCTGGGCCCGGTTGATGCCGGTGGTCAGGTCCGGCCGAGCGGCCAGCGTGGCGAAGACCAGGCCCACCCCGGCCAGCAGGGCGCCGACGGCGACCGCCCCGAGGCCCAGGAGGATTCCCCGTCGCACCGGCCTGGCGGTGCGGCGGTACCCGGAGATCAGCACCGGCAAGGTGGCCCCGGCGGCGATGAGCGCCGTGGCCCCGGCGGGCTCGAGGGGATCGAGGCGGAGCAGCACCTGGATGCACAGTGCGCCCACCACCGCGCCGATGGCGGGGCCGTGCGAAGGCGTCTGACGATCGAACGCGGAAGCCAGGAACGCCAGGAGCAGCGCCACCAGGCTGAGTGCCAGGAGGACCCCACCGGGGGCGGCGGTGGCGGTGATGCCGGCCAGGACGAGCCACGACCAGCGCCGGGCCCGAGCGGTGGCAAGCACCACGGCGACCGCGAAGGCGCAGGTCCACACGACATCGCCGACGAACCAGCCCGTGGGTGACGCACCGCTGAGGGATGCGCCCACGGCGGCGAACGCGGCGACGGCCCAGACGAACGCCCTGACCGCGCCTTCGGAAGGGGCGGAGAGCATTCGCGTGTCTTCAGGCGCTTCGGTGGCGGTCACGGCGAGTCCGGCGGAGAGGATGGAAGGAGGCGACGAGCGCCGCGCCCGGATCCTATCGGTGGCCATCCGGGCCGCCCCGTCAGGCCTGCCTGCCGGTCGGGCTAGCGTGCCGACGCCCATGTCAGCACCGTCGGTCAGCCTCTGCATCCCCCTCTGGGAGCCGAAGCCTGAGCATCTCCGGTCCCTGCTGGCGTCGATCCAGACCCAGCGCCATCGCCCCGCGGAGGTGGTGGTGGTGGACGACGGGAGGATGGCAGACCTGGAGGAGCTGGTGGCCGAGTTCTCGTTGGATGGCGTCTCGGTGGTCTGCAATCCCGAGCGGCTGGGGATGGTCGCCAACTGGAACAGGTCGGTGGCGCTGGCCGGCGGCGAGCTCGTGATGGTGCTCGGCCAAGACGACGTGCTGGGCGACGACCTGCTGGCGCGCTACGTGGCGGAGTTCCGCCGGGACCCGGAGGTGGTCGCGTGCTCGTCCGGCGAGATCTGGATCGGCGACGGGGACGAGGAGGTCGAGGTGCCGAGGCGGCCCAACCGCCGCGAGCGGATCTTCGTCGGCGCCGACCGGTACGTGCTCGACCAGACCGACCTCGTCCGCTTGTGTCTCCGCAACGGCCAGGTCTACGGCGAGCCGTCGGCCGTCATGTTCCGGCGGTCGGCGTTCGAAGCGGTCGGCGGGTATCACGAGGAGTTCGGCCACGTGGCCGACCTCGACCTGGACCTGCGGCTGGCGGGGGAGGGTCCGGTGGTCTACCTGCCCGTGCCGTTGGTGCGCCGGCGCATCCATGCGGGCATGACCACCATCGCCCAACAAGCCAGCGGCGAGACGGCCGCCGCGCGTGAGCGCCTGCACCGCCACTGGGTCAGCCACACCGGGCTGACGCCCCGTGATCGCGCTCGGGCCCGGGTGGCGCTCGCCTCCTGGGCGGCCCGCGACGCGGCGAAGGCGGTCGTGGCGCGGCGGTGGGACCTGGCCCGCCGCCAGCTCGCGGTGGTACGGCGCTATGGGCGCAATCCACCCCGCTACGTGGTCGAGAACGTCGTCGAGTTGGCGACCGGGGCCAATCGCGACGCTCGCTGACCTCGGCACGACCCTCTCTGCCGGTGCGGCCTATCCTCGCCCGATGCGGCTGGCCGAGCGGGTGCGCGAGGTCCTCTCCGATCGGTCGCGCCGTGCGCCCCCGCCGGCCGCAGGGGCGTCGGCCACGTGCCGGGCCCCGCACGTGGCTCTGCGGCTCTCACCTGACGGCACCATCCACGCCTGTTGCGTGAACGACGCCTATCCCCTCGGCCGGATCGGCGAGGACACGGTCGCATCGGTCTGGCAGGGCACGCGGCTGGCCCGATTGCGCACTGCCCTCGACGAGGCGGACTATTCGCTCGGGTGCGGGGACTGCGGTGACGAGTACCTCACCGGTGATCGGCTGCAGACCCACGCCGAGCAGTTCGACCGCTTCCCCCAACCCGTGGAACCACTCACCTGGCCGCGCCGGGTCGAGTTCGCGCTCTCGAACACCTGCAACCTGCAATGCCGCCAGTGCAACGGCGACCTGTCCTCTGCGATCCGGACGCGCCGCGAGCGCCGGGCCCCTCTGCGCTCTCCCTACGGCGACGAGTTCTTCTCGGAGCTCCGTACCTGGTTGCCGTTCGTCGAGGTGGCCGTCTTCATCGGGGGCGAGCCGTTCCTCGCTCGTGAGTGCCGCCGGGTGTGGGATCTCATGATCGAGATGCGCCTCGCACCGGAGGTCCACGTCACCACCAACGGCACGGTCTGGGACGAGCGCGTCGAGCACTACGTCCGATCCCTGCGCATGAACGTCGCCGTGTCGATCGACGGCGTCACCTCGGGGGTGGTGGAGCACATCCGTTCCGGGGCCGACCACGCCAGCGTGATCGCCAACCGCGATCGCCTGCTCGCGCTGACCCGGGCCTCCGGGTCCGCCTTCACGCTGAACCACTGCCTCATGGTGCAGAACTGGCATGAGCTCGGGGACTTCCTCCTCGAGGCCGACCGCCTCGACGTGGACGTCCACGTCATCCCCGTGATGCACCCGGCCGCCTTCAGCCTCCTGCGCCTGCCGGTCTCCGAGCTCCGGCCCGTCGTCGCCGCGTTGGACCGCCAGGACGAGGCACTGCGCGGGCGGCTGCAACGCAACGCACCGGTGTGGGACCTCATGCTCACCTACCTCCGGCAGTCCCTCGAGCACCTGGAAGGCCGGTCCGTGCCCGTGACCGTGGCTCCGGCGCCCAAGCGACTGCTGGTGAGCGACCTCCTGAGCACGGCGCGCGAAGAGCTCACGACCTGGTCGGGTCGCGAGCTGATGGTGGTGGAGGTCGAGAACGGCATGATCACCGACGCCGACGTCCCCGACTGGGCTGGCGCGATCGAACCTGGCGCCATCGTGGGGTCACCTTTCGACGCCTTGGCGGGGACCATGGTCGAGCGCTTGGGGGCGATCTCGGACGTGGCCACCGAAGCGGCCGAGCGAACCCTCGTCCGATCCTCCTGTCGCATCGTCATCGACGGTCGGCAGGTGTCGTTGCGAACCGCCGCCGTCGAGTGGCGAGAGGGCCATGCGCTCCACCTGCGGGTCTTCTACGCCCTGGGATCGGTTCCGAGGTGAAGCTCCTGCAGATCCGGAGCGGGCGGACCCCGCCCGGACCCGGGGCCGACGCTCGGCTCGACCCCTCCCAACGCGCGAGGTTCACCCCCTTGCGCACGAAGCTGTTCTGCGCCCTGCCCTTCACCGCGATCAACATCATGGAGAACGGCGACGTCTACCCGGACTGTTGTTCGGACTGGGTCGAGTTCCCGCTCGGCAACCTCTTCGCGCAATCGTGGTCCGAGGTGTGGAACGGGCAGAACGCCCGTCGCCTGCGGCGATCGATGCAGCGAGGCGACCTGCGCCACTGCGACCGGCACTGGTGCCCCCACATCCAGAACGCGCTCGGGGGCATCGACGACCCGAACGTCGTGCCCCGTGGGGCCCGTCGCCACCTCGACCTCCCCGCCGACGCCCGGTCCGGGTCGGTCGAGATGTCCGAGGGGCCCGTCAGGGTCGGGCTGCACTACGACGACAGCTGCAACCTGGCTTGTCCGACCTGTCGCGCCGGGGTCCACATGGTGAACGGCGAGGCGCTCGAGCGGATGGGTCGTCTGCATGCGGTGGTCGCGGCGGAGGTCCTTCCACACGCCCGGAGCTTCAGCCTGACCGGGACGGGGGACCCGTTCGCGAGCGCGTTCCTCCGCGCGTTCCTCGAGGGCTTCGACCGGGCGCAGTACCCGAAGCTCGAGCGGGTACACCTGCACACGAACGCGACCATGTGGAGCCGGGGCCTGTGGGCCCGGATGCCGGCCTTGCACGAGATCGAGGTCACGACCGACGTCTCCGTCGATGCCGCCTGCGCCGCCACCTACGAGGTCGTCCGACGACCGGCTCGGTGGGACCGCCTGCAGGAGAACCTCGAGTTCATCGTGACCATCCCGAACTTGTCGGCGCTGGGGGTCAGCATGACCGTCTCCCAGCTGAACGTGGCCGAGCTCGTGGCCTTCCACGACTGGGCCCGCGTGCTGGCGGAGCGCTGTCCCGAGAAGTTCGTCTTCGTCGAGTACAAGCGCGTGCGCCGGCGTGGGCACCACACCGACGACCAGTGGCGCTCGCTCGGCCTGGAGCACCTCGATGACCCGACCACGAAACTGCTCCTCGCGCAACTTCGCGAGCTCGAGGGGCGGCGCCCGCGGGGGCGGCCCGAGATCCGGTCGAACCTCGGAGAGCTCCTCGAGGTCGGGGGTCGCTGACTCCCGGACTCCCAGCCCCTTGGACTCAGGGGAGTTGGCCCTCGAAGCCTCGGACGAGGCGGAACGCCTCCGCGGCCGTGGTCGCGGCAGAGCTGCCGTGAAGGCGGGCCAGGTTCTGCACCGACTCGCCCGAGTGGGGGTGGGGCGGCGGCCGTGATTCGGCGGTGTAGGCCGCGAGGGCGACCAGCTTGGCGTCGAGGGTGGTCGAGATGTCGACGAAGTAGTTCGCGGCGAACGCCGTCCCGTTCCACTGCGCCGAGGCCGGGATCTCGAACTCGAGGATCGACACCGCCCGAACGAGCGGTCGCCACGCGATGCGGGCCGCCTCCGAGACGCGGCGGTGGTCGACGTTGAGGTCGGTCGTGGCGTGGGTGAGCACGAGGTCGGGGCCGTCGGTGAACGGCACCAGTGCCTGCGACAGGTCGAGCATCGAGACCCGGTCGAAGTGCTGATCGGGGAAGCCCAGGTACCGCGGTGGCGCGACGCCGAGTGCCGCCGCGGCGGCTTCGGCGTGCGGTCGGTTGTCCTGACGGTGCCCACGGGCGGTCACCACGCCGTCGGACACGACGACCAGGTCGACCCGCCAACCTGCTCGAGCCAGCTTGGCGATCGTCCCGCCGCACCCGAGCGTCTCGTCGTCGGCATGGGCGGCGAGCACGAGCGCATGACGGGGAGCCTTCACGGGGGACCGACGCTACCAGCCGGACGCGCCCTATCGTCCGTGGGTGATGGTCCGGGACCGACATCAGCGGCCACTCGTGACCTTCGTGACCTACGAGGCCACCAGGACCGGTTCACCCATCCTGCTGCTGCGCCTGCTCGCTTGGCTGCGAGCGCACAGCGATCTCGACCTCGAGGTGCTGTGCTGGCGCGGGGGCCCGCTCGTCGATGAGCTTCGGGCGGTGGCCGATGTCGTCGTCCTCGCCCCTCTCGGGCGGCGCACGCCGGGCGAGTTGCTGGCGACGGTGACCGACGAGGTGGGCCTCCGGGGACTGGGGCGCAGGCTGAGCGCGGGGCGGGTGGCGCTTGGACGGCGCGGACAGCACCCACCTGATCTGATCTACCTGAACGGGGCGCCCAGCTTCGTCGCGCTGCCGCACCTGGGCGGAGCGCCGGTGCTGGCCCACGTCCACGAGCTCGAATTCGCCCTCGGCCGATCACTGGCCCCTGCCGATCGTTCGCTGCTCGGTCGGGCCGATCGCTACCTCGCCGTCGCACAGGTGGTGGCCGACAACCTGGTCGAGCGTCACCGCATCGCCGAGGGGTCCGTGGGCGTCCTGCACGGCTTCGTGGACGACGACGCGCCCGACGTCGTCGATGACCCCGCCCGGCTGAGGGCACGCCTCGGCATCCCCGCCGACGCCATGGTGGTCGGGGTGGTCGGCGACCTGATCTGGCGGAAGGGCCCGGACCTCTTCGTGCAGCTCGCCGCGCGGGTGATCGGCCTGACCCGGGCCGTGGGTGAGCCGGACCCGCACTTCGTCTGGGTCGGCGGCCGTCCGGGCACGGGTGTGCATGCCGAGGTCTGCCAAGACGTCCAGGCGATGGGGCTCGGTGGACGTCTCCATCTCGTCGGCGAGCAGGAACACGTCGCCGCCTGGCACGCCATGTTCGACGTCCACGCCATCACGTCCCGTGAGGAGCCGTTCCCGTTGGTCATGCTGGAAGCTGCCCGTGCGGGCCGTCCAACGGTGTGCTTCGACGCCGGCGGCGCGCCCGAGTTCCTGGCCGTGCCCGGCGATGAGGCCGGTGTCGTCGTCTCGGACCTCGACGTGGCGGCGATGGCCGAGGTGGTCCACGACCTGCTCGGCGACGACGTCCGACGCGCGACGCTCGGCCGCCGGGGGGCAGATCGGGTCCGCCGGCATCACCTGACCTCGATGCTGGCGCCTCGCGTCCTGGCCGAGATCGAAGCCCTGTTGGCCCCGGTCGCGGAGACCGCCACGCCATGACGGTGTCGGTGGCCCTGTGCACCTACAACGGGCAACGGTGGCTGGCTCCGTTCCTCGACAGCTTGGCGGCGCAATCCCGCCTTCCGGACGAGTTGGTCGTGAGCGACGACGGCTCCTCCGATGCCACCCTCGAGCTCGTCGCGGCCTTCTCCGCTCGAGCGCCGTTCCCGGTCCGGGTGTCCTCGACCCCGACCCGGCTGGGCTCGACCTTCAACTTCGCCTCGGCGTTCGCGTCGTGCGCGGGCGCGCTCATCGCCCCTGCCGACCAGGACGACGTGTGGGCGCCGCACAAACTCGAGCGGATGGTCGCCGCCGTGGAGGCCGGCGGCCTCGCGATGGCCTTCACCGACGGCACCGTCATCGACGAAGCCGGCCGGGCAGTGCCCACGACGTTGTGGCGCGGTGTCGGCTTCGGCGACCGAGAACAGCGTGAGTTCGCGCGTGACCCGCTCGGGTTGTTGCTGCGCCGCTCGGTGGTCACCGGCGCTGCGATGGTGTTCCGGGCACAGCACCTCGACCGCCTCCTGCCCTTCCCCGATGCCTTGAACGGTCCGGGGTCCCTGATGCTCCACGACCGGTGGATCGCCTTGGTGCTGGCTGCAGTGGCCGATGTCGCGGCCGTGGCCGAGCCGCTGATCGCCTTCCGCCAGCACGCCGGCCAGCAGACCGGATTGCGGGCGCCACTGACCTCGGGCGATGTGACCCACCAGCTCCGCCGAACCACGGCCTCTTCCGCAGAGAGCCTCCTCACCCGAGCCCGCCAACTCGAGGCCGTGCTCGCCTGCGTCGGCGACGACGGCCGTCCCGGTGCTCGGGAGCGGATCGCGGCGGCCATCGACCACCTTCGGGCTCGGGCCGGGCTGTCGCCGGCGCGTCCGGCTCGGCTGAGGACCGTGACCCGCGAATGGGCCTGCGGACGCTACCGGCGGTACTCGGGAGGTACCCGCAGCGCCGTCGCCGACCTGGCCCGTCCTACGGCCACGAGGCGGGTCGGTGATCAGCCGCCCGGACGCGGTCCGTTACCATGACGACGAGATGACTGAGGGGGAGGCGGCGGAAGCGTGGGCTGGGATCGGGCTCGCCGACCCCAGCATCACCGATGACGACGTCGCCGCCGTCGCCGCCGTGCTGCGCAGTGGCTGGCTCACCTCGGGCCGTGAGTGCGTGGCCCTCGAACAGGAGCTCGCCGAGTACCTGGGCTGTCCTCACGTCGTCGTCGTCTCGTCGGGCACCGCCGCCCTCGAGCTGTCCTTCGCGTACCTCTCGCTGCCTCCGGGGGCGCGCGTCGGCGTGCCCACCTGGACCTTCCCGGCCAGCGCGTTCGCGCCGCTCCACCTCGGCGCGTCCATCGTGCTGCTCGACTCCGAACCCCAGACCATGAACCTCTCCGTCGAATCCCTCGACGCGGCGCTGGAGGACGGCCTCGATGCTGTCGTGATGGTCCACTTCGGCGGCACCCCGGTGAGCGAGGAGGCCCACCGCCGGTGTGAGGCCGCCGGGGTGCCCGTCGTGGAGGACGCTGCCCACGCCTTCGGCGCGTCCGATCACCGGGGGAGGATTGCCGGTGGCGGCACCGCTGGGGCCGCCTTCTCCTTCTACGCCACGAAGAACCTGACCTCGGGGGAGGGCGGCGCACTGGCCACCGATGACCCCGACCTGGCCCGCTTCGCGACCGCCTACCGGCTGCACGGTCTGACTCGAAAGCCCGGCGCGCCCTGGGACCCCGACACCGTCACCGACATCGTCGGCCCGGGCTTCAAGTCGAACCTCTCGGACATCCTCGCCGCCCTTGCCCGATCGCAGCTTCGGCGCTTCGACGAACTGCAGGCCCGGCGGCGGTCCGCGGTGCTCCGCTACCGCGAGCACCTGGCTCGCGTCGAGGGCCTTTCGATCGTGCCGCGCGACTACGACGAAGGCAACGCCCACCATCTCCTCACCGTTGCCCTCCCGCCGGAGGTCGATCGGCGCGAGGTCTTCGGCCGACTCGACGCCGTCGGCATCGGCACCAGCCTCCACTTCCGGCCGCTGCACGACTACGACTGGTTCGCGAAGAACGCGACGATCGGTCCATCGGGCGTACCGATCGCCGACGAGATGGCGCACCGGCTCCTCTCGCTTCCGCTCCACCCGGGGCTGACCGAAGCCGAGGTCGATCGGGTGTGCGAGGTGTTCGTCAGGGCATTGTCGTGAGCCGTTGGCTGCGCGCCCGCTGGGTGCTCGACCGGGTGGCGGCGGCGGGACTCATCGTGTTGACCGCGCCGCTGGCCGCGGGCATCTGGCTGCTGGTTCGCGTCGTGGACGGGCCGCCCGCGGTGGTGCGCCTGCCCCGCGTCGGCCGGGACGGGACCGAGTTCGCCATGGACAAGTTCCGGTCGATGACGGTCCAGTCCTCGACGGGGCACGCAGGTGGGGCAGCCCTCACGGTGGGCGCCGACCCCCGGGTCACGCCTCTCGGCCGGCGTTTGCGCCACTGCCGTCTCGACGAGCTGCCACAACTCCTCAACGTCCTCCGCGGTGAGATGTCCCTGCTGGGACCTCGCCCGGAGACCCCGCTGTACGTGAACCTCGACGACCGGCGCTGGCAGGCCGTCGTGGCGGCTCTGCCCGGCATCGCCGGGCCGACCCAGGTGCTGATCCACGACTTCGAGGCGGGTCTCGAAGTGGACGACCTGAGGCGCTACGAGGCGGAGATGGTGCCGGTGAAGCTGGCCATCGATCAGTGGTACCTCCGCCATGCCTCGCCGGTGATCGACCTCCTGGTGCTGCTCGCCCTCCTCCAACGCTTCGTGCTGCGACGCTCGAGCACGACGCTGCACGACCGCTTGGAGCGAGAGATCCCGGAGGTGGCCGACCTGCTCGACCGCCACCGGGTGGCGCCGGCGTCAGCGGCCGGAGAGGTCATCGAGGAGCGCGTGCCAGCGTGGGCCCACGTGTGGCCATGTCGCCGACTCCGCCAGGCGCCGGCCCGCCGCTGACAGCCGGGCCGCCAGGGGCGGGTCGTCGAGGACCGCCTCGAGGGCTCCCGCCAGGCCCGCTGCGTCCTCGGCGAGGAGCACGTCGATCCCGTCGCTGAAGAGGTCGGCGATGCCGCCGGCAGGGGTCGACACCACCACGAGGCCGTGCGCGGCCGCCTCGAGGAGGCTGACCGGTGCGTTGTCGATGCGGGTGGTGTTGAGGAACAGGTCGTGGACGGCGAAGGCGTCGGCCTTGCCGGCGGGGTCGAGGAAGCCGGCGAAGGTGACGGCGTCCTCCAGGCCGGATCGGGCGACCAGGCGGCGCGTGGCCTCGAGCTCGCCCTTGTCCTGACCCGCCAGCGTGAGGGTGGCCGCCGGCCGTCGACGGTGCAGCTCGGCGAAGGCGGCGACGGCGAGCTCGGGGCGGTAGAGGGGGTGGAAGGTGCGCATCCAGAGCACGTTCGGCGCCCCGTGCTCCCGGACCCGACCCGCCGGGGACATCGGCAGCACGTTGGGGATCACGGTGACCTCCCGTCCGACGCGTGCACCGAGGCGGGCGAGGTAGGGCGACGGGGCGACGAGGGCGTCGACCTGGCCCAGCACGCGGGCCACCCAGCGGGGGTGGCGGTCGGCGAAGCCCGGGAGGTTCCCGCCGTGGAGCCACAGGATCACGGGGACATCGAGTTGCGCCGCGGTGCGACTGCCGAGGTCGGTCAGGGCGAAGGCGCGACCGCTGTAGCCGAGGACCACGACGACGTCGACGGTGCCGCGCCACGAGCGCACCCGGCGGAACGTGTCGAGCGCGCGCCCGGGTCCGCCCACCACCGCCGACGCCGTGCGCACCTCGACCCCGTCGCCAGCGAGGTGCTCGGCGAGGACCTCACCTTGGCCCGTGACCCACCCGGGGTTGGTGCCGAGGAGCGGCCCGACGATGCCGACCCGCACGGCAGATCTCACCGACCGGGCCACGGGGTGGCTCGGCCCATGAGGTCGTCGTAGATCCGCTCGACCCGGCCGATGACGGCGTCCGCGCCGAAGCGCTCGGTGACGCGGGCACGGAGACGGTCGCCGAGGCGCGTCGCTTCGACCGGGTTGGTCAGCAGGTCCAGCAGCGCCGAAGCCAGGGCACCGCGATCCCCCGGGGGGACGAGTCGCCCGGCTCTGCCGTGGTCGAGGATGTCCGGGCATTCGCCCACCTCGGTCGCCACCACGGCGAGACCAGCGCTTCCGTATTCGAGCAGCGCGAGGGGGAAGCCCTCGGACCGTGAGCTGAGCACGCCGATCGAGCAGGTCGACAGCACCGCGGCGACGTCGGTGCGGGTGCCCAGCAGGTGGACGTGACCGCCGAGGTCGTGCTCGGCGATCCGGGCCCGTACCGCCTCGGCGACCGCCGGGTCGACCGGTGCGCCGAGGAGAAGCGCATGGACCGCCGGGTCGACGGCCACCACGTCGGCGAGGGCGTCGATGAGCAGCAGGTGGTCCTTCTGGGCCCGGAGGTTCGCCACGCAGGCGATGCGGTGGCCGTCGGTGCCGGGCAGGCTCGCCGGGCGGCAGGGGGAGCTTCCCGCGACCACGAAGTTGGGCATCATCGTGATGGCCTCCCTCGGGATCCCGAGCTCGCGCTCGTCCCACGCTGCGAGGGTGCGGCTGACGGCGAGCACATGGTCGACCTGGGTGCAGGCCAGCCGGTAGGCCAGCCGGCGCGACCGACGGGCCTCGGGGTCGGCGCCGAGGTGGTCGTGCCACACGAGATGCGTGCGGGCCGCGAGCAGGCACGCCGCCGCCGAGATGAACAACGACGTGCCGTGGGCGTGTACGACGTCGATGCGGTTGCGCCGCAGGTAGGCGGCGAGGCGCAGCACCGCGGCGGGATCCTCGTGCCGCCGGCGCCGGCCGAGGGCGAGTTGGTCGATGTCGGACCGCGCATCGGCGGCGAGGACGCCCGCGTGGCGGGTGGTGCACAGCGCGGTGCGGAAGCGCTCGACCGCGAGGCCGTTGGCGAGGTTCACGGCCATGCGCTCGGCACCGCCGGCGTCCAAGCTGTCGGTGACGTGCAGCACGGACGTGCGCGGACGGGTCGTCCCGACGGGCGTGCCCCACCAGTCGGTGAGCAGGGCGGCGATGGCGGACTCGAGCTCCTCGAGGGAGTGGCGTTGGCCCCACTCGGCGGCGCGCCGGGCCATGGTGTCGGCGCCCGCCGCGTCGGCGGCGAGGCCCCGCAGCGCGCCGGCCAAGGCGGCCACGTCGCCCGAGGGCACCACGACGCCGCGCCCCTCGAGCATCTGCGGGACCATGCCGCGGTCCGAGCCGACGCACACCAGCCCGAAGGTCATGGCCTCGGCGACGGCCTTCGGCCACCCCTCCGACTGCGACACGAGGACGAGCGTGTCGGCCTGCTCGTAGTGGTCGAGCACGGCCTCGATGCCCACGGCGCCGGCGAAGGTCACCCGCTCGGCGATCCCCTCGCCATGAGCCAGCGTCTCGAGGCGGTCGCGCTCGGCGCCGTCGCCCACCACGGTGGTGTGGACGTCGACGCCGTCGGCGACGACGGCGGCTACGGCCCGCAGCACGGTGTCGACGTTCTTCGGGCCGCTGAGACGGCCGACGAACAGCAACCGCAGGGTCCCGGCGCGGCGTGGGAGGCGCTCGAGGTGGCGCGCGCGCTCCACCTGCTCGTCGGTGAGCACCGAGGTGAAGAAAGGGATCACGTGGCGCGGCTGATCGGGCCAGTCGCCGTACACGGTGACCGGTCCCCGCCACCATCGTGAGGAAAGCACCGCCCGCTGCAGCCGGACCGTCCACTTCTCGCCCGGGAACCCGTTCCACTGCCCGGCGTACTTGGCCACGAGGCGCCGCCGGAGCAGTGGGGCCAGGAAGACCCCGAGCAAGCCGATGTTGCCCGGGCAGCGCACGTGGGCGGCGTCGCCGTCGAGGAGCGCGCGGCACACCCGCCAGACGAGGAGGGGCAGCAAGGTGAGCTGGTGGAGCTTGGGCCCGATGCCGTCACCCCCGGTCGGCGGGACGGGGCGCAGCTCGAGTCCCTCGTCGGTGAAGGGCACGCAGTCGCCCGTGGGCGCGGTCGCCTCGGTGGGACCCACGATGATCACCCGTTCGAAGAGCCGGCACCAGAGGTCGATCTCTCGGACGTAGGGGGCATGCGACCAGAGCCGGCCGTCCCACACGTGATGGGGGGCCGACGAGACGATGGTCAGGGTGCGAGGGGTCGCCACGGCCGCCTGCTCAGGTCCGGGGCCCGGCGTCGACGCAGTCGGCGAAGAAGGCCTCGTTGCGCAGGGCCAGCACCGAGATCGAGAACTCGGCCTCGGCCCGGCGGCGCGCCGCACGACCCAGGGCGATCCGCCGGGCCCCGTCGTCGAGGAGGTCGTTCAGGGCGGAAGCGAGGGCGACCGGGTCGAACGGGTCGCAGAGCACGCCGGTCACACCGTCCTCGATGACCTCGGGTGCTGGGCCGATGTCGCCGGCCACCACGGCGCGACCGACAGCCAGCCCCTCCAACCAGGCCAGGGGCATGGCCTCCATGTGGGACGGGAAGGCGCAGATCGCGGCCTGGGCCAGCACCCGGGGCAGCTCGGTGTGGTCGACCGGCCCGAGGAAGTGCACGTGGGCGGCCGTGGCCCGGTCGAGCCCGGCCTCGAGCCGGGCCCGGAAGGAGCCCCGCTCGTCGACCCAGTCCCGACCGGCGACATCGAGCTGGACACCCGGGTGGCGGGCAAGCACGGCGGGCAGGGCCTCCAGCAGTTGGCGGATGCCCTTCTTCTCGCAGAGGGTGCCGGCGAAGGCGATGCGATGGGGGTCGCCCTCGCCGGCGGAGGGCCGGAACAGGTCGGTGTCGACCGCGTTGGGCAGCACGGTGATGGGCCGGTCGCCGAGGTCGAGCAGGTCTCGGGTCATCTCGCCGACGTAGGTGCTGACCGCGCACAGGTGGTCGGCCCGTCGGAACGAGCGGCGCTCCAGCCAGCTGCGCCAGGGCCGAGGCCGGCGCCCGAGCGTGGTGGCGAAGAAGTGGTGGCCCCCGTTCATGCGGATCACCGTGCGGTAGGGGCGACGGCGGGGCAGCACGGCCAAGGCGAGCTCCTGGCCCTCGACGACGTCCACGGGTCGGCGATGGTGCAGGTCGGCGAGGGCGCGCCGCAGCCGTCGGCCGTGCACGAGGAACCCGGCGCCCCGCAGGCGGGTGTGCGGTAGGCGCATGACCCGGACGCCCCGGTCGTCCTCGACGCCGGGTCGGGTGGCCGAGATGCCGAGCACGGTCACTTCGTGCCCGCGCGCCACGAGCGCCCGAGCCAGGGACTGGACGAGCGAGCCCACCCCGCCGTGGGGCTCTGGGGGGTACTCGTGGCAGAGGAAGCAGAGGTGCAGTGGCATCGGGTGGAGACCGATCCTACGGGTACGCCGCAGGCGGACCGCTACGTTGGGACCATGGCAGGGCGCAGCCGCACCTCCGAGGTGGACCGGCTGCACCAGGTCGACGAAGGCTCCGACACCGGTGCGTCGGCTCGGACGCGTTGGAGCGTGGACGCGGCCGGCACCAGCGCCATCCAGGCCGAGCGGGCCGGCCGCGTCGCCGGGCTCCTCGGCGGGCCGGCCATGCCGGCGTGAGCGCTCGGCGCGACCACGTCGTCCGGCTCTACCGGCGCCTTCCCGCGCCCGCCCGGGACCTGGCGGCCGGTGCCCAGGGCCTGCGCCTGCGGGCCTGGCGCTACGGACCCGGCGCCGAGGCGCTGGTCGACGCGGTCCTGGCGCGCGACCGGTGGAGCGAGGACCGCTGGAGATCGTGGCTGTCGGACCGCCGGGACGCGGTACTCGCCCACTCGCGCACTGCGGTGCCCCACCACCGACGCTGGTTCGCCGCCCACCCGGGGCGCGATCCCACTCGGCTGGCGCACTGGCCGGTCCTGACCAAGGCCGACGTACGCGCCCACCCGTCGGCGCTCGTCGCCGACGACGCCCCGCGGTGGCGCTACCGCGACCAGACCAGCGGCACGAGCGGCTCGCCGCTGTCGATCTGGACCTCGCGCGCGGACCTGCGGGCCTTCTTCGCCCTGCACGAGGCCCGGACCCGTCGCTGGCACGGGGTGAGCCGCCACGACCGGTGGGCCATCCTCGGTGGCCAGCTGGTCGTCCCGCCGGGCCGTGACGGCCCGCCGTATTGGGTGCATAACCGAGGGCTCCACCAGCTGTACCTGTCGACCCACAACCTGAACCCGTCGACCGTTGGCGACTACGTGGCCGCGCTCGAGCACTTCGCTCCCACCCACGTCGTCGTCTACCCCTCAGCGGCGGCCTTCCTGGCCAGGATGGCCCTCGACGCCGGCCTGCGGGCTCCGGGGCCGCAGGTGGTCGTCACCAACGCCGAGCCCGTCTCGGCCGGTCAGCGGGCGCTCATCGAGGAGGCCTTCGCCTGTCCGGTGCGCGAGACCTATGGGATGGCCGAGATGGCGGCCGGTGCCAGCGAGTGCGAGGCGGGCTCGCTGCACCTCTGGCCCGACTGCGGGATCGTCGAGGTGGTCGACGACGACGACGCGCCGGTCCCCGACGGCGAGCCCGGTCGCCTGGTTCTGACCGGCCTGGCCAACGACACGACCTCCTTCGTGCGCTACGCCAACGGCGATCGGGGGCGTGCCCCGGTTTGGGGAACCGGCTGCGCGTGCGGGCGGTCGCTGCCGGTGCTGCCCCCGGTGGAAGGGCGTGTCCAGGACCTCGTCGCCACCCCTGACGGCGGCCGCCAGTTCTGGTTCAACCCCGTCTTCTACGGCCTGCCCGTGGTCGAGGCCCAGTTGGTGCAGGAGCACCTCGACCTCGTGCGCGTCCGCGTGGTCCCGGGTGCGGGTTACGACGAGGCGACGGACCGCACCATCGCCGAGCGCCTGGGCGACCGCCTCCCCGGCGTGGACGTCCGGGTCGAGCGGACGGCGACGATCGAGCGGGGGCCCACCGGCAAGTTCGTCCCCGTCGTCTCCCACCTGACGGCCGGGCCGCTCTGACGGGCTACGCCTGGAAGCGACGGCGCCACCGCCAGATGCCGGCCAGCCAGCCCGTGCCGTAGGACAGCTGGAGGCAGGCGAAGCAGGCGGGGAGGACGGCGATGGTGGGCGGGTCCTGGCGCCCGGTGGCGATCGCGGCGGCCATCGTGGCGCCGACGTAGGGCCCGGCGACGAGGACCAGCGGCCAGCGCCGACGGGTGGCCAGCGCCACACCGGCGCTGGCCCCCAGGGCGAGCACCAGGGAGAGGGGGGCGAGGTGACGCCACGACGCCACCCCCCGGTGCTTCTGCGCCACCCGCACCTTGAACACGCCGTACTGGAAGTACTGGCGCCACAGCCCGCGCAGGTCTGCTCGCGTCCAGTATTGCGAGCGGAGCGAGGGGTCCATCCAGATCACCCCGCCGGCGCGGGTGAGGCGCAGGTTCAGCTCGTCGTCCTGGTTGCGTACGAGCTCCTCGTCGAAGGTGCCGATGCGGTCGAAGACCTCCCGGCGATAGGCGCCGAAGGCGAGGGTGTCGACCGGGCCGGGGGCGCCGCCGCCGATGCGGAAGCCCGCTCCGGTCCCGAAGCGCGAGGCCATGGCGAGGGCGATGGCCCGGGCCACGACCCCGTCGTCCCCAGGTCGGCTCTCGATCATCCCGCCCACGCAGTCGGCGGTCGTCGAGGCGAGGAGCGCCTCGCACCGGCGCAGGTAGTCCGGGGGAAGGGCGCAGTGGCCGTCGACGCGCACGATGACCGATCCCCGCGCTTCGGCCAGGCCCCGGTTCATGGCCGTCGGCACGATCCCCTCGGGGTTGTCGAGCAGGCGGACACGGGAGTCGTCGGCGGCAACCGACCTCACCACGTCGCGGGTGGCGTCCTCGGAGCGACCGTCGACCACGAGCACCTCCATGCGGTCGTGGTCGAGGTCCTGCGCCAGCACCGAGCGGAGGGTGCTCTCGATGCGTTCCGCCTCGTTGCGGATGGGCATGATCACCGTGAACGTCGGGGACGGGTCGGCGGCCATGGCGCCTGCAGCGTAGGCCCGGGGCGTCCGGTGGTTCGACGGGTGCGGCGCCACGCGGCAGGCTGGATCGGTGACCTCCGGCCCGCGCCCCGTCGAGGCGGACGAGGACGCGGCGCGGCGACGGGCCCTTCAGGAGGACGAGTATCGCCTCCCGCACCACTGGATCCTGCGCAAGCACGGGCTGCACAACTACCTGCACAAGTCCGACGTGCTCGCCGACCTCGTCCGACGCAGCGGGCTCGAGGGCGGTGAGGCGCTCGATGTGGGCTGCGGCGACGGTCGGGGCACCCAGGAACTGGCCCTCCGCCTCGGCCGGGCCTTCACCTGGACCGGGATCGACTTCTCCGAGCGGGCCATCGCCTTCGCCCGGCTGATGGCTCCCGAGCTGCACTTCGAGGTGCAGGACGGCGAGGCCCTGGCCGCCCCCGACGGCACCTTCGACCTCGTGGTGGGCCGTGAGGTCATCGAGCACGTGCCGCCCGTGGAGGTCGGTGCCTTCGTGGCCGAGCTCCGTCGCGTCCTGCGCCCGGGGGGGCGACTCGTCCTCACCACCCCGACCACGAACCGCCGCGTGCCCGAGAAGCACTTCCAGCACTTCACCGAGTCGTCGCTGCGGGCTGCGGTGGTCGGCGACGGCGGCTTCGAGGTCGAGGTGGTGGAGGGCCTGGGGTGGTTCCCGGGCAACCCCCGGGTCGAGCGGGCCTACCGATACGTGATCGCGCTGCCCGCCCTCTGGCGCCTCGACGCCTGGTGCGGCACCCGTGCCCTGCCGCCCCGACGGGCCGACGACCTGTTGTTGCTCGCCCGCGCCGTCTGAGCCCGCCCGACGATCACCGCCCGGCGATGGCTTCGAGCACGTCTGCGATCGTGTCGCTGGAGCGCCCGACCTCGACGCCGACCTCGAGTCTGGCCAGGGCTGCCCGGCCCTCGGCGTCGAGAGACGGATCGGCCAGGTAGGCGTTCACGTGCTCGGCCAGCTCGGCAGGGGAGCGGGCAAAGCGGGCTGCGCCCAACTCGACCACCGGTCGGTAGTGGTCGAAGCGGTAGTAGTACTCCCAGATCGGCAGGCCGAACGGCGGGGGATCCGTGGCGTCGAAGGCCACGTTCACCACCGGGCGACCGTGCAGGCCGAAGTCGAGGGTCATGGTGGAGGCCAGGTTGACGTTGACGTCCGCGTGCTGGGTCAGGTTGGCCAGCAGGTCGACGTCCTCGTTGGTGGGCAGTGCCTTCGACCAGTCCGCGCCCGAAGGCCGTTCCCACTGTGGTGGGGCCCAGCACAGCTCGGGGTGGGCGCCTCGCACCGCCGCGTACCGGATGCCGTCGTCTACGGGCGCCGGGCGCACCACCACCTGCGCGTCGGAGCGGATGGTGCCGTCGCGGATGAGCTCGAGGAGGATGCGGACGTGCTCGGGGTCGTCCGGGCTGTTGCCGGCGTCCCCGCCGGAGAAGCAGAGCACGGGCCGGTCCGGGTCGAGCCCGAGGCGGGCGCAGAGCTCGGCTCGGGTCCACAGGCGTTCCGGCTCGTCATAAGGGTCGAACTGGGGCGTGCCCACGACGTGCACGTGGTCCCGGGGGATTTCGGGGTAGTAGCGGCACAGCTCGTCGGCCATGTGCGCGCTCCACACCAGGTAGTGGTCGAAGGGCACCGCGATCCGTCCCTTGGACGACAGGTTGTCCCAGGAGAAGATGAAGGTGGCAGTGGGTATGCCGAGGGAACGAGCGGCCAGCACCGGGGGGACGATCGTCGGGGGTCGCTGGTGGGTGCAGAACACCACGTCCGGGGCGGCGGACGCGAGTTGGGCGCGGTGGCGGGCGACCTCGGGCCGCCTCCGAACGACCGCGGCGTGGGCGCGGTCGGCCCAGGCGAGGCGCCGGGGACCTGCCGCCAACCTTCCCGCCACTCGGGCGGTGCGGTGCAGGGCCCGGCGCCGTCGCGACCCCGTGACGGATTGGCGGAGGTTGTGGCGCATCGATTCGGTGTCGGACCACGCCATCTGGCCGTAGAGCAGGGTGTACCGCAACAGCGACGCGAGGGCGGTCTCGTCGTAGGTCCCCAGCGGGTACTCGGCGTCGGGGCGTCCCTCGGGCACGACCTCGGACTCGACGAAGCCCTCCGGTAGCGCGTGGATCGCCACCCACGAGCCGCGCCGGGCGATTGCCGGCGCGAACCGGCCGAGCAGGAAGTTGCGGGCGCTGACGCCGTCGGCGACGAGGACGGCGGCTCTCATCCCCCTTCGGGCACCACCTCGAGGGCGGCCTCGTCGATCATCTCGCGCAGGATGTCGGCCAGGGTGTGACGGGGTTGCCAGCCGCAGTGGCCGTGCAGCTTGGCCGTGTCGGGCACGCGCCGGGCCATGTCCTCGAACCCCCGCTCGTACGCCTGGTCGTAGGGCACCAGCGAGATGGTCGAGGCGCTGTCGCAGGCGGCGATGATGCGCTCGGCCAAGCTGGCCATCGAGATCTCCTCGGTGGAGCCGACGTTGAAGACCTCGCCGACGCTCTCGTCGAGATCGAGCAGGGCCACCAGTGCGGCCACGACGTCGGCCACGTGGCAGAAGCACCGGGTCTGGGTGCCGTCGCCATAGACGGTGAGGGACTCGCCGGCCAGTGCCTGGCGCACGAGACGGGGGATGACCATGCCGTACGCGGGGCTCTGGCGGGGACCCACGGTGTTGAAGAGGCGGACCACGACGGTGGGCAGGCCCCGCTCCTCGTGGTAGGCGTAGGCGAGGATCTCGTCGACCGCTTTGGCCGTGCTGTAAGCCCAGCGGGCCACCGTGGGCGAGCCCAGCACCGAGTCGGACGTCTCGGCCAGCGGACTGGCCGGGTTCTTGCCGTAGATCTCGGAGGTGCTGGCGAGCAGGATCTTGCGGCGATAGCGGTGGGCCGCCTCGATCATGTTCTCCGAGCCGCGGATGTTGGTGACCAGCGAGCTGAGCCGCTGCTCGACGATGAGCTTGACTCCGACCGCGGCGGCGAGGTGCACGACGACGTCGCAGTTGGAGACGACCTTGTCGACGGCCAGCTCGTCGAGGACCGATCCCTGCACGAAGCTGAAGCGATCCGAGGCCATGGCGCCGGCGAGGTTCTCGAGTCGCCCGGTGGACAGGTCGTCGAGGACGATGACCTCGTCGCCTCGGGCCAGGAGGGTGTCGGTGAGGTGCGAGCCGATGAAGCCGGACCCGCCGGTGATCAGGTAGCGGACCGCCATCGCCGAGAGCATATGGTGCCTCGCCCGCCGCCAGGACCCCGCCGTGGCGTCCCCGCCCGGCAACGCCACCCGCGACGGCCACTATCCTGGCCCGATGGTGCTGCGGGGTCCCTCCGCGTGAAGCTGCTGATCGCCATCCCGGCGCTCGACGAGGAGGACAGCATCGAGTCGATCATCGAGCGGACCGTCGCGGCCCGGGCCACCATCATCGAGCGTTCACCCGTCACCGAGGTCGCCATCACGGTCGTCAGCGACGGCTCCACGGACCGAACCGTCGAGCGGGCCCGCCGGCACCTGCACCAGGTGGACCTCATCGTGTTCGAGCAGAACCAGGGCTACGGCGCGGCCATCAAGGCGGCATGGGCCTCCGCCGACGCCGAGCTCCTGGGCTTCCTGGACGCCGACGGCACCTGCGATCCCGCGTTCTTCGCCGACCTGTGCGCCACCCTCGACGAGCGGGGCGTCGACGTGGTGCTCGGCTCGCGCCTCAATCCCACCAGCAAGATGCCGCTGGTCCGTCGGATCGGCAATCGGATCTTCGCCGGCCTGCTCCGAGCCGTCTCCTCCGAGCACGTGTCCGACACGGCCAGCGGCATGCGGGTGGTGCGCCGCTCGAGCCTGGCCCAGCTCTACCCCCTGCCCGACGGCCTGCACTTCACGCCGGCCATGAGCGCCCGGGTCCTCCTCGACGACGATCTGCACCTCGCCGAGATCGAGATGCCCTACGACGAGCGCGAGGGCGATTCGAAGCTGTCGGCCGTGTCCGACGGGGGTCGTTTCCTGTGGGTCATCCTGCGCACCGCGGCCCTGTACCGCCCTGCTCGCCTGTTCGGCCCCCCGGCCGCGCTGTGCCTCGCCGCCGCCGTGTTCCTCATGATCGAGCCGACGACCTTCTACGTCGAGAACCAGCGCCTCCTCGAGTGGATGATCTACCGCTTCCTGGTGAGCAGCCTGCTCGTCACGGCCGCGCTGCTCCTCGCCGGCGGCGCCTACCTGACGGCGCGCATCGTCGACGTCACGTTGATGCCCGGGGTCGTCCGCACCGGCCTGCGACCGCTCGTGCGGCGCGTGTTCGCCAGCGGCTGGTTCTGGGCCCTCCCCCTTTCGCTGTTCCTCGTCGGCGGCCTGCTCGTGCTTCCGAGCCTCCTCCAGCTCGTGCGCACGGGCGCCACCTACGAGCACTGGTCCCGCTTCATCGCCATGACCACCCTGTACTCGGTGGCTCTGATCCTCATCGTCGTGCGGGTCATCGACGCCTTCCTCGTACTCGTGGACGAGCGCCTCACCCACCGCCGCGACGCCGAGGTGCTCCGGTCGCCTCCCGCATCCGATCCCGAGCTGGTCGGCGCGGCCGGGTGAGGGCTCAGCGCTGATGGCCGAGGAGCTGTTCGACCGGGCAGACGACTACGACGCGATGCTCGCCGAGGGACTGTCCCTGTCGGGGGAGGACAAGGCGTGGTTCATCGACGGCCGCCTGCGGTGGTTGGCCGATCGGTTGCCCTCCGAGGCGACTCCCCGACGGATCCTCGACTTCGCCTGCGGGGTGGGGGACACGGCCGCAGCACTGGCGCAGACCTTCCCGGTCGCCGAGGTCGTCGGCTTCGACCTCGCCGAGGCCGCCGTCGCGCTCGCCCGCGAACGCCACGGCGCGCCGGGCATCTCGTTCGAGACGGGCGCCGAGCTCCCCGCCGGCCCGTTCGACCTCTGCTACGTGAACGGCGCCTTCCACCACATCCCCGCCGCCGAGCAGCCGAGAGTGCTCCAGGGCCTGCACTCGCTGTTGCGCCCTGGCGGTTGGCTGGCGCTGTTCGAGAACAACCCGTGGAATCCCGGCGCTCGGCTCGTGATGCGGCGCATCCCCTTCGACCGGGACGCCGTCATGGTGAGCATCCCCCGGGCGAGACGTCTCGTGCGCGCGGCCGGCTTCGAGCTCTGCCCCTCCACCACGGGGTTCTGGTTCCCGCGTGCGCTCTCCGTGCTGCGGCCCACCGAGCGGGTCATCAGCCGTCTGCCGGGTGGGGCGCAGTACCTCGTGCTCGCCCGCGCCTGACCGCCACCCGATCCACGAGGACGAGGACGGCCACCGCCACCAACGGAGCGAACAGGCCCAGGGTGGGCACCAGGTAGCGCACGATCGACAGGGCGCCGATGGCGGCCACCCAGGCGCACGCGCTGAGGGCCAACACCAACCAG
>RRZT010610450.1_pt1 | contig 24506 bp, 25 predicted proteins | sample 2165551 | NCBI WGS metagenome assembly RRZT01 (sample SAMN10456910, study PRJNA506462) | wastewater metagenome | biome: wastewater; feature: sludge; material: wastewater sludge; isolation source: wastewater sludge with Escherichia coli K12::gfp cells carrying plasmid... | place: USA: Moscow, Idaho... | reverse complement strand
TTATTTTACCATTGCTAATTGCGCCCTTATTAATAGCTATCTTTAGAGACTTTAATATTGCTAAAGAACTTATTGGCATTCCAAATTCACTTAATATTTTCGATAACGCCAAAGACTTATTCTCGCATTTATTTAGCTTCTCATCACCGAGTGATAATGGGATTCTTTCTCCAATCATTAACTCAACGTCCTTAATTCTAATCGGGGTAGGTCTATTTTTCACACTCTCTTCACGATATACTTCACGTAGTTATTTAATTAATATTTGGAGCCTCATCTTATTTTCAGTTTGTTTAATTAACCCTAATAGTGCAACGATTTTATTTACTCCAATCTTAATCTTGACAGTTTCAGGATTACAAAGCTTGGTTCACACTTGGTATACGCTGTTTCCAAAAAACCCATATGCACGCGTCACTGGGCTACTGCCAGTTGTAGTTTTGGTGGTTAGCCTTCTATTTACAAGCTTTGAAAACTTTCGTCTAAACTACACCTATTCGCCAACGATCTTGACTAACTTTAGTCAAGACTTAGAGATTCTTAAGTCGGGCTTAAGTGAAACCCAAACCGTCTTGGTGAGTGAAACAGAATCTAAGTTTTATAAAATATTAGAAAATAACTCCGATATTAAAATCGTTGATGAATTTAAAGATGACAAAATACTCATTTCTAATGCCGCTTATAGCGACAGTAAAATACCAAAAAATTATAAAATCAAACACATCTACATATCCTCAAAAAAGGATCAAGCTGATAGGTTTTATCTGCTTGAGAGAAGTTGATTTAAAGATTAAAATCTGTTAAAATAAGAGCAAAGAAACGGAGGATATTATGGCCAATGGTGGCATGAAAGACCAGATGAAAATGGTGCGTGAACTACAAAAAGCGCAAAAAGACCTTAAAAAAGAAATTGTTGAAGTTGAAGCCGGTGACGGAGCAGTCGTGATTCAATTCACGGGTGAGCTAAAAGTTAAGAGTGTTAAATTAGACCCAGAATTAATCGATTTTGAAGATATTGAAGAGCTTGAGCACTGGGTTCAGATTGCAGTTAGAGATGGCCTAGAAGCCGCTCAAAATATTGCAGCCGAAAAAATGAAACCCCTAATGGGTGGACTTGGCAGCCTAGGACTCTAGTTAGACCTATTAAATATGTCACAAATATTACCCGAAGCACTGCTAGACGCTATTGACGATCTAGGTAAACTGCCTGGAGTTGGCTCACGTACGGCAGAAAGATACGCTTATTATCTACTTAAGAATGACCCTTTAGTCGCTCAAAAAATTGCTCACAGTTTAACAAACCTACATAATAACGTTAAAAGTTGCCCGATTACTTTTGCTCTGATCTCGAAGGATGAAGAGGTTTCACCGCTTTATAGCGATGAGCATAGAGATAAGACCGTTATTGCAGTCGTTGAAGAACCACTAGATATTATCGCATTAGAAAAAACAAAACAATTTTCAGGCACTTATCATGTTTTAGGTGGCGCAATTTCTCCAATCGACGGTGTTGGACCAGAACAGTTACACCTTGAAGAATTAACTCAAAGAATCAAGACCGACTCCGTCAAAGAAATAATTATAGCAACTAACGCAAGCGTCGAAGGTGAGAGTACAGCACTTTATTTACAGCGCTTTCTAAGAGATAAGGGTTTTACTAATCTTGAAATATCAAGGTTGGCCCGCGGCATTCCAGCTGGTGTAGATTTAGAATATGCCGACCAAATAACACTAACTCACGCACTAGAAGGAAGAAGGAGTTTCTAAATGACCAGCTATGCGACCATTACATCCGAGTATGATAATATATCAAAACTTATAAAAAACGCCCAAAATATCGCAGTAATTCAGGCTGAAAATCCAGATGGTGATAGTCTAGGCTCAGCATTAGCGCTCGAAGGACTTCTAAGCGACCGAGGAAAGTTCGTATCTCTTTATTGCCCGGTGGAAATACCAAAATATTTACGTTACTTTGAAGGTTGGGATAGAGTCAACAATAATCTAGAGACAAACAGTGACTTATTTATAATTGTTGATACCGCAAGCGCGACTCTATTAAGTAAAGTCTTAGAAAACCCCCGCTACGATGATACGCTGCGCAATAAACCCGTCTTGGTTTTAGACCACCACTCCGAAGCTCTGCCCGACTTACCATTTGGCCACGAGCTATTTTTGGATGATGCTTCATCAACTGGCGAAGTTCTATATAAAATCTGCGAAAGCCTTGGTTGGCAAATTAGCCCTGATTCAGCAGAGAACATGCTGGGTGCCATTTTAAGCGACACTTTGGGGCTTTCAACACCAAGCGTGAAACCAATTACTTATTTTGCAGCTGGCAATTTGTCAAAACTCGGTGCATCAGCTGCTAAAATCGAAGAGAAACGCCGTGAATTCATGAAAAAGGCGCCCGAAATTCTTAAATATAAGGGTGAGCTAATTCAAAGAATTGAATACTTTCTTGATGGTAAATTAGCTTTAGTCCATATTCCATGGGAAGAAATTCGAGAATACTCGGATAAATACAATCCAAGTGTGTTAGTTATTGACGAAATGAGATTAGTTGAAGGTGTTGAAGTATGTGTTGCAATCAAAACCTATCCAGACGGAAAACTAACTGGAAAGATTCGAACTAATACTCCTGTGGCATCTGAAATCGCCGGATTCTTCGGCGGTGGCGGACATCAATATGCAGCTGGATTTAGAGTTTATGAAGACTACGATACGATTATCCGCGAATTATTAAACTGTGTTGACAAAATAACTCAAAATTCAAACTAAACTTACTGATGATATTGTGGTAAAATAAAATTATGATAAAATTCTACAACACACCCGACAGGGCTCTTGAAGAGTTCAAACCACAAGACCCACAAGATGTTAAAATATACACCTGTGGACCGACTGTTTATGCCGCGCCGCATATCGGCAACTGGGCAGCGTTTATTTATTGGGATATCCTCGTGCGGGTTTTGCGTGCAAACGGTTATACTGTTCGTAGAACGATAAATATAACCGATGTTGGGCACCTGGTGTCAGATGAAGACGAAGGCGAAGACAAGCTTGAAAAAGGTGCTCGTAGAGAAGGTAAAACGGCATGGGAAGTTGCCGAATATTACACTGATGACTTTTTAGAAGGTTTCACGAAATTAAATCTTGTTTTTCCTGATAATTTATCACGCGCAACTGATTTTATCCCAGAACAAATTAATATCGTAAAAAACTTACGAGATAAAGGTTTTACCTACGAAATATCTGATGGCATTTATTTTGACACTAGTAAATTTCCCCAATATGCAGATTTTGCACATCTTAACCTTGACGAATTAAAAGCTGGCGCACGCGTTAGCTTCAACCCAGAAAAAAGAAACCCAAGCGACTTCGCACTATGGAAATGGACTCCAGCTGGCCAAAATAGAGACATGCAATGGGAGTTTGAGGGCCGAATGGGATTTCCAGGCTGGCACTTAGAATGTTCCGCTATAGCGCTTAAGACACTCGGGGATACACTAGATATTCACACTGGCGGAATTGACCATATCCCGGTTCATCATACAGATGAGATCGCTCAAAGTGAAAATTTTACTGGCAAGAAGTTTTCAAACTATTGGCTGCATGCCAACCATATCACCTCAGAGGGGCGAAAGATTAGTAAAAGCCTAGATAACGGCTTTACACTCCAAGACTTACAGGAGCGCGGCTTTAGTCCACTAGACTATAAAATGCTAATCTTACAAAGTCACTATCAAACTGAGAGCGATTTCAGCTTTGAGGCTCTTAAATCGGCAAAAAATCGCTTAAAAAATTGGCGAAATATTGCCGCCTTAAGATGGCAAACTTATGCGACTGATAACGATAAACAAGAGTCCCTACCAAGTTTAGCTACAAAAAAGAGCTTACTCGAAATCATAAACAATAATCTCGACACACCAAAAACTTTATCTAAAATAGACGAGATTTTCACAGATATAATTAATACTCCAATCGACCAAATATCAAGATCTAATCTGACCGATTTACTCATATTTATCGATAATCTTTTAGGCTTAGATATTATAGACTCTACGCCCGATATATCTGACGAAAATAAGCGCGAAATCATTGAAAGATTCAATGCTCGAAAACAAAAGGACTGGCAAACCAGCGATCAAATTAGAGACGAATTATTGAGCCAAAATGTTCTACTGCGAGATACTCCAACTCGAACCATTTGGGAATATAAATAACATACTAAGATAAAATAAAAACTGCAAATCATCTGGATTTGCAGTTTTTATTTTCTAAGGCTTAGATATTTTAAGCTTCTTTTTGTTTCTTTTTGGCAAGAATTGGACCACGTTCTTTTTTACGAGACTTTGGTTCATTCTTTCTTTCTAAAAAATATTCTTCAAATAAAATCTTAACACATGATGCAGCGGGAATCGAAATCAACGCTCCGAGTAGCCCTAACGCATACATACCAATAGTTAATGAAATTATAACCAGCAAAGCTGAAAGTTTATTAGTTTTTGCTTGAACCATTGGAGAAATGATGTTGTTTTCTATTTGTTGATAAATCACGAAGTAAATCAAGAATACTATTCCAGCGGGAATAGAGTTTATGCCGATAATCAAAGACGTAATCGCTCCAGCAATTGTAGCACCAAACATTGGAATCAAGCCGATAAAGGTGATAATGACACCAGCCGGAATTGCAAGATTGGATGACACTTCCATAAACAGACTCAAAATAAAGACTACGATTGTACCCATCGCACCATCGATAGCCGAAACTAGTAACTGGCCATTGACGAAACCGCTGACAGCTTTATACATTCGACTAGTAACTTTACGATGTTTTTTCATTTTAGTTTTATCATCATAAAGCGCCCAGAGTTTATTAAGCCACTCAGGACCTTCCACTAACATCAGAAATGTCATAACTAGTACAACGAACATTGTAAATATGCCATTTATAATGGCATTTATACTACCAAACACCACGCCGCTAAGATCTTTAGTTAGGTCAGAGGAGTAGTCGCGAATGCTTTGCACAACCTGGTCGGTGTACTGCTGTATGTTGACATTGTGGCTTTTTGCAAATTCCTCTAAGCCGTTATATTGCCGAGACGCCTCCTCGATTACTTGAGGTAGATTATCAATAAATTTAGAAGTCTGTTCGATCACAGGCGGTACTACAAAACGTATAAATAAACCTAAAATAACAATAATTATTAAGTAAGCTACTGCTGTAGCCCGACCACGATTTTTCTTGGCATTTGGCAAAATACGCGCTATCCTCGTCACGGGCTGGTTCAAGGCAAGTGCCAAAAATAGCGAAATTAAAACTAGAATAAGAGCATCTTTAGCTCGCCATATAGCAAGACCAGCTAAGAAAAACCCAATTACTACCATCCAGAAACGGATAAAGGTTTTTGTATCAATTTCAATTTTTACTTTCATAAAGTAATTATACCATAAAAACCTAGATTAAGCTAAGAATTTTTGAGCGACTTCTTGGCCATAATATTTCTCTAAAAAGCTCTGTTTATATTCATAAAAATTACCTTTTTCGATGCTTTCACGAATCTTATCAACTGTGTTAACAACAAAGAATTCGTTATGAATACTAGCAAGCGTACTGGCTAAAATCTCATCAGCTCTGAATAGATGGTTAATATAAGCTTTTGTAAAGTTTCTGCATGTATAACAACTGCATCCATCATCAATCGGCGCAAAATCAGTTTTAAACCCAGCGTTCTTAATATTTATTCGGCCCGAGTAAGTAAAAAGAGCAGCGTTACGAGCTTGCCTGGTGGGCGCGATGCAATCAAAAGTATCTATACCATATTCTACGCCTAAAAATAGATCAGCCGGCTGAGCGCCCATTCCAAGCAGATGTCTTGGTTTGTTTTCTGGTAAAGTTTCGTTTATCCAAGTTAAAACTTCCGGTATTTCTTCTGGCTGAAAAATTCCACCAATCCCGTAACCATCAAAATCACGCTCGCCTAAAAATTTGGCACTCTCGCGCCTGAAATCTTCTTCGCGCGCGCCTTGAACGACCGCGTATAGAGCTTGTAAATTTTCACCTTTTTTTCGATGTTCATCGTTTAGCTCATTATGCCTGAGAAGACATTTTTCAGCCCATTTATGTGTTTTATCAAGCGCGGATTTAATTTGCTTACGACCAGCCAGTGGGGAAGTTAATTCATCAAACGCCATATGTATATCTGCGCCAATTTTATGTTGAAGCTCCATCGATATTTCTGGGCTCATATAAATCTTCTCGCCCGAAATATGGCTCTTAAACCAAACTCCATCTTCGCCGACTTTGGCTAGCTGATTTGCACTATTGCGCGCCAACTTTTCATCACCTTTATCAGTGTGTGAAGTAGCATCAATGCCTTTTTTATACGCCATACCTAGTGAAAACACCTGAAAGCCGCCGCTATCGGTAAAAGTCGGCTTATTCCAATTCATAAATTCATTAATTCCACCAGCTTGGGCTAATATATCCGCACCAGGCCTAAGCATTAAATGGTAAGTATTAGCAAGTACCGCCTGAGCACCCGTGCCAAGAATTTGCTCTGGCGTCATCGCCTTAACTGTCGCATTTGTGCCGCCAGCAATATAAGCCGGCGTTTTTATTTTCCCATGCGGTGTAGTAATTTCACCAGTCCGAGCTAACGTGCCATGCAAGCGAGTCTTAATTTTAAAGTTTAGAGATTCTTTCATCTGTTATATAATAACAGTTTTTAGCTAAAAAATGAAGCTGCATTAATTATTGACGCAATAAACTCCGCCGCCTTCAAGTTTCATTGATAGTGCCATTTTATTTGCACCACTAACCGCTTCAGTATTCTCTCCATTACATTTTGCGCCAGTAACTTTCCAAATTACTGTATTGCCGCTTGCTGATTTAACAGTCGTAGGAATAGTCCCAATACTTCCATTAGCAAAAACGTATGTCGATCCATCTGGATCCATAAACGTATCGCCGCCAGAATTTAAATAATTCGTTCTAAAATCTCCTGCTAAAGTTTCCGGCACATTACCCTTATTGTTTGACTGGTAGCTCTGGACAGCCGATAATAAACGACTCATATCATTCTTTCTTTGTGTATCTTGTTGGTTTCTTTATAGTGCTGGTAGTGCTATGAATACCATTAGGAATATTAGGCCTGCTATTGCTAGGACTAGGACTACTTCTATTATTGTGAAACCTTTTTTAGTTTGATTGTTTGGGGTTTTAAGCTTAAGTTGTTTCATGGTTATATTTTACTTTAAATAAAAAACGGAGTCAAGGGCAAAAACAATATTTTAAGAGGTCCTTACAATTAAGCGCCTGAAGCTGAATTATTTTCGTTTTTCAAGCGTGAGTGGAGCCACAAATCCGATTAGAATAATCGCAAGCAACACAGCAAAACCACACATAATCGATGGAATGCCTTCAATCGTTTCTGGATTTACTAGGTTTACAAATGTAGTAGGCAATATAAATGAAAGATAACCCGCAGCCAGCCAATTTAAAGCGCTAATCTTCGTCTGGTTCTTCTTTGCGTCTTTAACTTGCAAACGCGAAACTTGCCGAAAAGAAAACCAAATTCCCGCTAACATCCAGCCATAATAATATATACCAAAAAGCTCACTCCAAATAGCTGGCGTATTAAATACTGAGTAATTTGCTCGACATGAGTCTGCATGAACTGGCGCAATTGAAAAAGCGTAATAAACCATAAAAATAGCACAGGTTGTATAGGCGGCCTTCACTACAGCGTCTGTTTTTACTCCTGAAATTTTATACGCAAGATGCAGCCCAAGAGGTGGCAATAAAGTAATCGACACAAAACCGAATCGCGCCCATTTTAGGCCACTGAAGCCAAAACCGCCACAGACCATAAATTCTGCCAGCTGAAAGCCGGCTAGTGCTAGTAAAATATAAATTATCAAACGAGAAGTATTGTTGGTTTTATACTTTATAAGTGCAAAAATCGCAGCAAAAGATTCAAACAAAAAAGTTAGTAGCATTACAAGTGGTGAGAAACAGTATAATCTGTTTGTATATTTTTTCATTGTTGCTATTGTACCATAAACTAGTTATAATTTTAATAGTGAAAATTAGAGCAATCATAAAACCAAATTCAAAAAAAGGGCCCCTAGTAGGTAAGAAGAATGACGATACCGGCGAATACCTAGAAATCTTCGTCAGAGAGCCTGCGATTGAAGGTAAGGCAAATGCCGCGGTTATTAAATTATTAAGTGAATATTATAGTGTAGCTAAAACTCGCATAGTACTTAAAAAGGGGCAGGGGTCACGATTCAAGACATTTGAAATAAACTATTGATTATTTGCAATTAAACTATTTAAATATTCACCAACGAAATTCTCATCATTCGTCCGAATATCTATTTCGTCGGCCGCAATTCGAGCAGACATCTCAACATTTGCCGGTGCTACCGAATGACCGGCTATTTTCAGCATCTCAACGTCGTTTGCAGCATCGCCAAAAGCTAAAACTTCATGCAAAGTTATGCTCATTAGCTCACAGATTTTATTTAACGCCCCGCCTTTATTGATGTTTTTGGGTGAAATTTCTGAGTCAACCAGACCGTTATGCTCATTATAGAAAGAGAAGTTGGCCATATCTAATAATTCATTTGGTAGGATAGGGTTAAAACCGAAAGCTGACATCTTATAAATTTTATGCTTGCTTGGATTAAAGTTATCAGTATCTAATTTCACGACTTTATCTCCATAATATCTTTCGACGCCTTCAAAGTCTAAATTTACATAAACTTTATCTTCAGTAAAAATAACGATCTTGATATCTTTTTGCATAAAATATTCTATGATCTTAAAAGCGTATACTGAATTAAATACCTCTTCAAAAACTGGCATATCTTCTATTAAATCATAAACTACAGCACCATTATAGCCGACTAAATATCGAATTTTTTCGCCCAAATTTATAGTATCGGCAATGTCTTTTATAAAATATGGCGGGCGACCACTAACTAAACAAAATTGTGAATTTGTGCTTTTTATGAAGCCTTTAATCAGGCTTATATTCTTGTCAGACACACTACGCTGTTTATTTAGCAGAGTTCCGTCAAGATCACTCGCGATAAGCTTATATTTCATTGATTAATTTTACCATCTTTAGCAAAAGGCGGCAAATTTAGCAAATAAAAACGCCCAAAAAATTGGGCGTATAACTTGGTTGTTTGAAAAATTTTATTTATTTACATCGATGACAACTTTTCCGCCGTCTTTAATTGGAGTTCGAGCATAAGCGATAAAAATTTGCCCATCATTTCTTCTGACCAAGACTAAATGCCCATGACCTTCGGAATCTGGCGATAATCCATTGCCGCCCCATATTATATGAACTTCACGAGAATATTTTGCTATTTTAGCATTCGTATTTGGATTAAATCTAGCTAAATGACAAATATAGCTTATTTCAGAGTTGAGCTCTTTTTCTTTCATTATTAATTCATTTAATCTTTGAAAATGCTGGCCAATTTTAGTATTAATATCTTCTAGTTCTTTTTCTTTTTTTTGATATTCTTCCGCGTCCTCTTCGTTAGGCAACGATTTTTCTTTGATCGTATGAATTTCAATTGTCTTAATAATTAATCTTTCAGCCTTTACAATAAACTTTTCATCTTTTATACGTAACACATTAATCACGCCTTCCAAATTTTATAGGTTCTAAATTATATTTATATAATATCATAATTATAGAATAAAGTCAATTGATATTAACTCAACCTAAAATAAAAACCCACAAAAGTGGATTAATAATTTCTGGTGCGGGTTAGGAGACTCTAACTCCTGGCCTCTTCCATGGCAAGGAAGCGCTCTAACAACTGAGCTAAACCCGCATAACAATAATGATTTTAGCAAAACAAAAAATGATTGTCAAGTGGTCTGTATTTTACTTGATTTAAATTATAAACCCAACTATACTATAAACATAAATATTTTAAACCTATAGGAGGTAATATGGGAATATTTGGATGGATTATTTTAGGTGGATTAGCCGGAGTTATTGCAAATGCAATCATGAAAGAAGAAGGCGGCCTAGTTAAAAATATCGTTCTCGGTATCGTCGGCGGTGGCGTTGGTGGCTTTATTGCTAGCCTCATCGGTGGCGAGGGAATTAACGGATTCAACATCTGGAGCCTTGTTGTAGCGACTCTTGGTGCAATTTTAGTCATCTGGGTAGCACGAGCTATTTCAAACAAAAAATAAATAACGCACTAAGCACCACTTTAATCTAGAGTGGTGCTTTTTATTTTAGCTTATTTTTGGTAGAATAAGATATATGAAGAAAAATCAAACTGCCGCAAAAAATGCCGTCAATAGACGAGCTCGGTTTGATTATGAACTCGGCGAAGAGATAGTAGCAGGCATGAGCTTAACTGGCCCAGAAGTTCGTGCAGTACGCGACGGCCGCGTTAGTTTAAAAGGTGCCTTCGTTACAATCAGAAAAGAGCGTAAAAGCGAAGAGCTTTGGCTTAATAACGCTAGCTTCTCACTCAAGAACTCAGGCGAAGGGCAGAGCGATGCGATTGATACTAGCCCTAAAAAACTGCTTGCCTCACGTAAGCAAATTGACGATCTAAATCGCCAGAAACAAGCCGGCATGACTATCGTGCCAATAAAGTTACTTGCTGGTGGCCGTTATATAAAGCTAGTAATTGCCGCTGGTAAGGGTAAAAAGCAATACGATAAACGCGAAACCCTAAAACGTAAACAAACAGAGCGCGAAAGCGCTAAAATGATGAAGAGGTTTTAAATGAATATATATTCTTGGAATGTAAATGGCCTGCGCGCCGTCGAAAATAAGGGTGCCTTAAAGCATTTTTTAGATCAAGAGAATCCAGATATTGTCTGTTTTCAAGAGATAAAAATTCAAGCCGATCAGTTGCCACCACAAAACTTAGATGAAAAATACCCAGATTACTTGAAGTTCTATAGTTTTGCCGACCGAAAAGGCTATAGCGGTACTGCAATCTGGAGTAAAGTTCAACCAATTCAAGTATTGCACAACTTCTCAGACGAAATTTTGACTGAATTTGATCTTAGTGACGCTTTTGGCGATGCCAGTACCGAAGGCCGAATTTGCGCTGCTGAATTTGATGATTTTTGGTTAATAACTGTCTACACACCAAATTCTAAAGGTGACCTTGGCCGATTGAAGCTACGCCAAAATTGGGATAGAGCCTTTTTGAAATTTGTAAAAAAACTAGAGAGTCAAAAGCCTGTGGTTTTTTGCGGAGACCTAAATGTAGCGCACGAAGAAATCGACTTAGCCAATCCAAAACAAAATCGGGGTAAACACGGTTTTACCGACGAAGAGCGATTTGGCTTTGATGAATTTCTAAACGCTAGCTTAAACGACGTTTTTAGAGCCCAACATCCAAATGAGCCTGAGTTATACACCTGGTGGAGCCACTACGCGAAGAGTCGAGAGCGGAATGTTGGCTGGCGGATCGATTATTTTATAACCAGCAGTTCGATTGCAAGCAAAAATCCTAAAGCAAAGATTTATCCACAAATCATGGGTAGCGATCATTGCCCAATTTCTTTAGAAATTTAAGGAGCTTATAATTATGTATGATTATTGGCAAAAACAGACAGAAAAAGCCTTATTTCCTGAAATAGAGTGGAGCAAACCAGAGCGAAAAGACCAAGCTGGTAGGATCCTGATTATCGGTGGAAGTCAGGGCAACTTTAGAGCTGTAGCTTTGGCTTATGAAACCGCGCTAAGATCTGGCGCTGGCGCAGTAAAAGTCTTGGTGCCTGATGTATTAAAAAAGACTATACCCCCATCAATAACAGATGTAGTTTTTGCACCAAGCAATACTTCTGGAGGGTTTTCTATTGATGCGAAAAATGATTTTTTAGCGGCCGAATCGTGGGCAGACTCAATCGTTTTGATAGGTGATACGAACAAAAATAGTGAGACGGCAATTTTGCTTGAAGATTTCGTTAAAACATCAACTAAGCAAATCCTAATCACGCGCGACGCAATCGATATTCTGATGAATTCTTTTGGAGAGATTTTAAATCAAGACAACATTACAATAATTGCTAGCTTCGCACAAACTCAAAAAATATTTCAAACCGTTTTTTATCCGAAAATTTTGACCTTTTCGATGCAATTAACAAATTTGGTTGAAACACTGCATAAATTCACAATTACATACCCGGTAACATTAGGCTTATTGCACGCCGAGAACTTTATCGTAGCTAGTGACGGCGAGGTAATATCCACACCGCTAAATAGTACGGCTGCAAACGGTAAAATTAGCCCACTTAAAATTTGGTCTGGCGAAATCCCAACTAAAATCGCTGTTTATGAAACTTGGAGCCCAAAGCAAAAAGCCGCAGCGGCCGCTGCGGCAATAGTGATGAGTTGACCATTCTATTTCTCACAATAAAGTATAAAATATATTATCATAACATAAATAGTTTAAAAGTCAATATATTGAACCTCTGTTAAGTAGCTTAATGCTCAATTTAAAGCGTTTTTTAATGATTGTTTAAGTGAAATTTCAGCTTGTCTTGCTATTATACAAATTGAAAGGAATAATAATGTTAAAAAATATGTTTAAACGGTCTTGGCTGAGTGTCCGTAGAAAATTCAGCCGAAGCCTTGTGTTAGTTCTGGTTTTGTTTGCGATGGCCAACTTAGTGCTAGCAGGACTATCGATCAAATCTGCAACTCAAGCTAGCATGGATTATGCTAAAAGCAGCTTAGGTGGGGAAGTCAGCCTTAGCGCAGACATGGAGAAATTGCGAGGAAACATGTCTAGTGAAGAAACACCGAGTGAGTCAGATTCATCCGATTCTAGTACACAAACTCGACCAACCTTCACGAGGCCAACAATATCAAAAGAACTAGCCGATTCTGTCGCAGATAGCGACTATGTGAAAGATTATACATATAGCATATCTTCGTCAGCTAATCTGCCTGATGACTTAGAGGTGGTTGAAACGACTAGCCAAAGTCAGTCTGGACCTAGCGGAATGATGGGTGAAGGACCAGACTCTGATAGTTCTCAGACCACAGGCGACATGACCATTCAGGGCGTAAATTCATATGCGTTCATCTCATATGTCGAAAACGACGAAATGGAAATCTCAAGTGGTACATATTTTGATGAAAACTCAGGTACGGGTGTTATGGTTTCGTATGATTTTGCCGAAGCAAATAGCCTATCTGTAGACGACACGATCAAGCTAATAAGCACTTCAACTAGTACAACAACGGAAGTTAAAATCATCGGTATATATGATGTGAATTCAGATAACTTTAATTCGAACACTATTTATACAAATATCGACACAGCCGCAAAATTCTTAAGCGACGAAGATTATAATGATGGTGATTATAGCGTATCAAACGTCACTTACTACATGAATGATGCTGCAAATGCCGATGCCTTCGTAGCTGAGATGGAAGAGAAATATCCTGAAATCACTGAAAACAACTTAAAATTAGGTATTAATGATACCGCATATCAACAAATGGTTGAACCAATCGAGCAAGTTGGAAGTTTTGCAAATATAATTTTATGGGCTGTAGTTATCGCCAGCATCTTGATTATCAGTTTAATCGTAGTTCTAAATGTCAAAGACCGACGCTATGAAATTGGTGTTTTGATGAGCTTAGGTGCAAGCAAACTAAATATTGCTGGGCAAATCTTAACTGAACTCTTGATTGTGGGTACAATTGGTTTTATCCTATCAATCGGCACCAGTGGAATGATAGCAAGTACTTTAGGTGATAATCTACTTAAGAGTCAACTTGAATCTAGCCAGCAACAAAGCGAAGAAAGTTTCGGCCGACCAGGCGCAAACGTAGGTGGCGGCGGATCTCAAAACAGACAACCAGGCCAAACTGGAGGTGAAAACTCGAGCCAAAGCCAAGATACTCAAACAATTTCTGAGATCGATGTCAACCAATCAATCAGCGATTACGCAACGGTTTTCGCACTCGGATATGCAGTAATTTTCCTTAGTGTGATTGCCGGATCTATCAATATATTAAAGCTAAAACCAAAAGCTATCTTGGCGGGGAAGGATTAAGCAATGAGTGAACTAATAGTAAAAAACTTGCGCCACACCTACACAGATGGCGGCACAGAGACAGAAGTACTTAAAGGCATTGATGCGAAATTTGAAAGCGGAAAAATGTATGCGATCGTTGGCGAGAGCGGTAGTGGTAAATCGACTTTAATATCTCTTCTGTCTGGTTTAGACAAAATTCAAAGTGGTGAAGTACTTCTAAATGGTGAAAGCGCTAAAGAAATTGGCGAGCAAAAATACCGTTTAGGCCATGTCAACATCGTTTTTCAAGCTTTTAACCTTATCAAATACATGACGGCTCGCGAGAACGTAGAAGTGGCGATAGACTTTCTAAACGACTCCCAGGGTGACATAAAAGAACGTGCGTATAAGCTATTAGAAGCTGTTGGTATCGACCGACAAAAAGCCGATAGATTAGTTAATAATCTAAGCGGTGGCGAACAACAACGCGTAGCAATCGCTAGATGCATGGTAGGCGACGTGCCAGTGATTATTGCCGATGAGCCTACCGGAAATCTTGATGAAAAAACCGAAGAAAAAATTCTCCAAATTTTTCATCAGTTAGCCGAAGATGGCAAGATTGTAATCATCGTAACCCACAGCAAAAAAGTTGCCGAGCACGCGCACGCTGAAGTTTGGCGCATGAAAGGAGGTGTATTAACTAAAAAATAATTAATCCCTCCGACACTCCCTCACAGCAAAATGGCCGCAACTCGCGGCCATTTTCTTTGTAAAAACATGATGAGACCCGATAGCGTCTCTCAATGGCTATAAATATTTAACTCCAATTCCAAGTAAATAATCGCTCGAAGAATGTTGGAGAACTACTTGGCATTTGGGCGGCTTCAGCATCGCTCGATGAGCTATCATCACTTTGTGATTTAGCGCTAGTTGGGTCGGGCGAAATTTGCTCAGCAATAACCAATAGTCGTTTTTCGGCCGTTCCAAGTGGCGTACAAGTAATTAACGTCAAAATCGGTTTATCAGTTGGGTAAATAAGTGACTGGACATCAGTCGGTAGTACTACCTTTTTCTCCGTCACACTATATGTATAGCGTACACCCTCGTAATTGGCGTATATGATGTCGTTTTGCTCAATTCGGTCAAGTTGTGCAAATATAAACTTATAGTCGCCAGAATCGAATAGATCGTTGCTAGAGTGGCCACTTAGCACAGTGTTACCAATCTGCCCAGGCACGCTATTTGCTCCAGGGATTGAAAAATGAGCTACACCTTTTGACATCGCATCAAGCTGAGATTGCTGATCATTACCAACACCATAAATAACTGGCACATCAACATTAATTTTTGGAATAATCAATTTAGGATCGCTACCAACAGTAACCGATGCCGACGGGCTATAGATAGTATCTTGAGGCGTGGCGTTTCCAGGTGAAACATAGGCTTGAACGTTTGCGATAAATAGCCGGTTGTATTGTAAGAATACAAATAGAAGTACAACTACTATAGCACTTATAATCGGCACAAAATGTCGACTGTTACGAAACTTCTGGCTGCGCTCTTTAGCTTTTGAGCTAATATCTTTTCTTAGATTGTGCAGAGCAGCGGCTTTTTTATCTTCTTGAGTCAATTCTGGACCTTTCATATCTTCGATTGGTTGACCTTTTTTATTTTTTAATGAACTTTTAACGGCTGCCGTATAGTAGCTCTCGTAATATTTTTGATAGTAGTTTTGCCAAGCTGAATGGTATTGTTTCCATTGCTCGCTAGTTTTGTCAACTGGCGCTCTTTTTGGAACTTTTTTGGCCACTTCTGGGTTTGGCTTATAGTCAATCGCACCATATATTGGAGTTTTTTGGTTATCTGCAGCAATCGGCTGAATTATTTTTTGTTTCTTTGGCAAGATTGTCTGGCTAGCCATGGTTTGTGGCAGCTCATTGGTGTCACCACTAACTAGTGGCGCTTGATTACTTTGAGCGGTTGGTGCAACCGGAGTCGTGTGCGGAGTGTTATAGCTGCCGTTTCCTTGATAAATTCTTTCAACTTGACCACGAGTAATATCTAGCGCAGCTTGCTGTTGCGCCTTAAGCTTGTCTTGAGGTGGCACACTCCTGCTCGGAACGTTTAGCCCACTATTTGACGGATGAGGATTTGTATTATTCGGATCCATTTCTCTTGATTTTTCCCTGTTTCTAGTATACAATAGACCGTGAGTTATGTAAATAACCTAAAGTGTAATGAATTATTATTACATTTTATGTATTTTGCCGCGATGGTGGAATCGGTAGACACGCTAGACTCAAAATCTGGTGAGCATTACGCTCGTGCCGGTTCAAGTCCGGCTCGCGGTACCAAACTTGAGTAAAAATAATATGACTGCTTAAAACGCGGTCATATTTTATTATCCAAAATTAATCGATAATCATTTTTAGCTGAGCTAAAGTATATTTGCCATCTTCAGTTGCTTGAATCGCATAAACATACTTATTATTGCTGCTAAACGTAGCGGGGAAGGCTTCAAGCGCGTCCATTAATGGGTGCTTATTTGCTCCATCAAAATCATGAATCGTAAGCTGCCCATCGTTAAAACCATACATAACGAACGAGTCAAACCAAGTTATTTTCTTCGTCTCCTCAGATTTGGAGTCGGTAGTTATATCGTAGTGTTTATCTGTCTCAAGATCGTATACAAAGGTATCGTTCTTTAAGCTTGCCATAATTATTCGATCTTCTTGGTTAACTTGAAGGACGCTAGCTTCGAACGGCAATGTAATTGTTTGCGATAATTTTAAGGTGTTTTGTTTAGTTGGCCATTCGGTTGATTTTAAGACGTATATATTTTTACCATCAAGTACATGCAAATAGTTTTCACTATAATAACTCGCTACGGCAATCTTTGGGTTGACCAAATCCTTCTTAACTATAACTGGGGTTTCATTTAGCTTAAATATCCCAGCACTATATTTATCTGAGTCTTTTTGTTTTTGAATATAGCCTACAACGTCATTTCCATAAGTTTCAAAATGAGTGATTGAATCTACTAAGATAGCCGAAACGGTTTTATTTGTAGTATTAACTTGTCTCAGATCAGTCCCAGTTCGAACCAGAATCTTGGAACCATTATCGCTAATCGGTATCATCTGATCGAAGTTAAGATTAAATTCACGCGTTAAGTTCTGTGATTCATTTGGCCTATCTAAATCGACTAAAATCCAATTAGCAACACCGTCAACTGTTTGTTTTAGTAAAACGTGATTATTATCACTAGTGAAAGACTCGATGCTAATTTGATCAGCAGCTAAAAATTGAGTCTCAGGAGTGTCTGGAATCTCAGCCGACTTTGTTGTTAAAGTGAATAGCTCACTTGGGATATTTAGGGTTGAAATCTTTGGCGTATCACTCTTAATATCTATAACAGAGAAACCAGCCGCGCCATTAGCATCAGCGTTAAGCGCTAAAATTTCTTCTTGGTTAGGGTAAACCTTGGTTTGCTTCAGATTTTCAAAAGCGTTAAAAGTCTTAATAGTCTTTTGTTTAGGTACTAGCCTCGTGTAATTTAACCATAAAACCTGGCCAGCATTGACGCTCGTTTTTCGATACCACGTCTCATAACCTTCTCGCCAAACCTTAAACTCATGCTCACCCGGAAGGACGTTTGCCTTTGTGTTTGTCTTAGCATATAGCGTCGTTTGGTCAACCTCAACCGTCGCACCGGTCGGCTTAGAAGCAAATTGAACCAGCCCAGTCTGCTGTGCTGAGCCTTTATCTAATGTCCAACCTTGCGTAATAAAAACCAGTGTTACGACTATCGTCACAACACTGAAAAGCATTAAAAAATCACCCATAATAATCTTCATTGTTTGCTTGCGTTTTTTCTCGTTCATTAAACAAAATTATACCATAAAAATATCGTTTTGTTAAATACTTGATTTTTTAGCACTTTGGTTATATCATATACATAAGCATAGTAATAAGTGAGGGAAAATGGGTAAAATAATAATTGTCAATGGAAGACAATACTACGAAGCTACAGGTTTGCCGGTGGAAGATTCGCCCGCAACGCATATTCGAGAGAACGAAAGTTCAGCAAATATTCATCAAGGTGTGCAAAAATCGCAAACTTTAAATCGTAGATTTGTAAAGCAGCCAAAATCACGCACAGTAGAGCAGATACAACAAATTCAACAATTCAAGCGTAAGCACGATTATGAAGAAGCAAAAAAACGAGCCGAAGAAATGAACGCCACCGCAGCTCGATTGCGGGTTGCTAGCGCACCAAAAATCACCCGGTTTAACCCAGGTGAAGGCAGTGCTAACCGCGTTGTCACGCCCATAAAAAGAGCTCCTGAGACGAAACCAGCCCTACAGGAAGCTCAACCAACACCTCACCCAATACAACAAAAAATAGAAACAGCTAAAAATATGGAATCAACCGAAAAAAGAATTCCAACTCCAAAAGAACTTAAAATCAACGCAATTAATCAAGCCCTTGAAAGAGCTCAAGCTGAGCAGCGCGCACAAACTAAAGCCCAAAAGAAAGCTCGCGGGCTAAATAAACGAGCTTTTTGGCAAACAAAAAAATTCGCCGGAATCACTGCGAGCTTTGTGGTTGCATTTCTGTCTATGGGGTATTTAGCATACATCAATCTACCAAGCATTTCTACAAAAGTTGCTGCAGCCCAAGCGGGAATCGACGCAGCCCTACCTGCATACAGTCCTAGCGGTTATGAATTAGATGGCCTTGCGGCGTTTGATGGAAAGTCAGTCAATATAAATTATAAAAAAGATGGCTATAACTTCACACTTAAGCAAGCTCAAAGTTCATGGGATAGCGTTGCACTCTTAAATAACTATATCAATGACGAATGGGCAGGCGAGTACCTTACAACTCAAGAAAAAGGTCTCACTATTTATACAAACAAAGGTAAAGCTGCTTGGGTCAACAACGGCATCGTGTATACTATCAGTGGTGATAGCAACTTAAGTAATGAACAAATTCGAAAAATTGCCACCAGCCTTTAGTTGAAAAACTGCTCTTAAAATGCTATTATAAAGATATATGACTACAAGAACTCGTTTTGCGCCCAGCCCAACTGGTTACATTCATGTTGGTAATGTAAGAAGCGCACTTTATCCATACTTAATCGCTAAGCAAACAGACGGTAAATTTATTTTGCGTATTGAAGATACAGACAAGCAAAGATTCGTCGCTGATGCAGAAAAGTTAATCTTAGAGACTTTAACTTGGCTTGGCCTTAACTGGGACGAAGGCCCAACTGGCGCTAAACCAGGTGAAGAAATTGGCAGTTACGGGCCGTATCATCAAACTGACCGCCAAGAAATTTATCTTAATTGGGCTAAAAAAATGATTGAAAAAGGCCTAGCTTATGCTGATCCTTATACTCCAGAAGAAGTGAATGCTTTCCGCCAAAAAGCAAAAGATGAAAAACGAGCTTTTCTCTATCGTGACCATCGACCACAGAATTCACCGGAGTGGAGTTTGGGCATGCCTTTACGCTTTAAGACACCGCAAATCAAACGCTACACTTGGCACGATGCAGTTATGGGTGAATTATCAGCTGGACCAGAAGCACTTGATGATTTTATTATAATTAAGACTGATGGACTTCCAACATATAATTTCGCACATATTATTGATGATTATGAGATGAAAATAACTCATGTTATTCGTGGAGCAGAGTATATTGCTAGTACGCCAAAGTACTTATCTCTATATGAGGCACTTGAAATTGAGCCACCAATCCTAGCGCACGTACCACATATTCTAGCACCAGCTGGCAATAAAAAACTCGGTAAACGTGATGGCGCTAAGAGTGTGAGTGAATATCGTGACGAAGGCATTTTGCCTGAAGCAATGCTTAACTTTTTAGCTCAACTTGGCTGGAATGACGGCACGGAACAAGATATCTTTACGAAAGAAGAGCTAATTAAAAAATTCTCGCTCGATCGCGTCCAAAAGTCTGGCGCAAGATTTGATGAACAGCGCCTACTATGGCTAAACGGCCAATGGATTCGACGCCTAGATCTTGACGATCTTTACACTAGAATAGAAAATTTCTGGGGAGAGAACGCGCAAAATGCGAACCCTAACCAAAAAAAGCAGGTTCTTACACTTGTTAAAGATCGCCTAAAAACTTTGGCTGATTTGCCAGCAGCTAGCGAATATTTCTTCGAAAAAAGCCAACCTAAACTCGATATGATCGCCCAAAACAAACAGCTTAAAAAGCTCGCACCCCAAGAATTAGCCGACACACTTGAGACTATTATAGCCAGCCTCGATAGGCTAAGTGATAACGATTGGAACGCCGACAAAATTCAAGCCACACTAAATAGCCTTCTTGAAGAAACTCAACAAAAACCAGGCGTACTATTCCAACTAATTCGCATCATCGTAACTTGGGCGCCTTTTTCACCAAGCCTTAACGACACTTTAGCAACCCTTGGAAAATATGAGACCGAAGCAAGGCTAAAAGTAGGCCTAGGCCTACTTAAGAACTTATGCTAAAATAGAGTTAATGAAACTCAAAAAACAAAGATTTGCAAAAATAAAAAATTGGGTTAAAACCCACAAAAAGACATCAATCACACTATTTATTATTCTAGTATTATTAATTGGAACATCAGTTTGGCTTGCTTTTTTTAGACAAAAACCTATTGAAACTACTGCCGAACCAGTTAAGGTTGAAAAACCAAAGGAAGTTAAGAAATATTACGCTTCCTTATCTGGACTTGAAGTAGCGGCCGAAGGTCAGCAAAATAAACCAGTTACAGGGGTCATGATTGAAAATTCGCCAAACGCGAGGCCACAATCCGGCTTAAAGGACGCTGAAATAGTTTATGAGGCGGTGGCTGAAGCTGGCATAACAAGATTTCTGGCGCTATATCAAATCAATGCGCCCGAATTGATCGGCCCGGTACGAAGTGTTCGCGAATATTATGTAGACTGGGCAGGAAGCTACGATGCAAGCCTTGCTCATGTTGGTGGGTCTTCAGGAGCTCTAGCTAGAATGAGAGATGGCAATCATAAGGATATCGATCAGTTTTTCAATGCAGGCAGCTTCTGGCGATCAACAGATAGATACGCACCACACAATGTCTACACGAGTCTTCAAAATTTATCTGAAGTAAATACCTCAAAAGGCTGGAGTTCATCAAACTTTACTGGCTTAAAACGAAAAGATACCACCTCATCAGAATCCGACCAAACCGCACAAAACATCACAATGAACTTTAGCAGTAGTCAGTATAATACTAATTATGCATATAACAGCGACTGTAACTGCTATTTTCGTAGTCAGGCTGGTGAAGATCACTTAGACCGCGAAAAAGGTCAAATTACGCCTAATGTCGTCATTGCAATGAAGGTTGATATGTGGCTAGACAGCGATAACTACCACAACCAAATTCAAACCATTGGTAATGGGGAAGCTATCATCTTCCAAGATAGTAAAGCAATTACAGCTACTTGGCAAAAAGATAGTGAAAGTTCGCCTCTCATTTTTAAAGATAATCAAGGCCAAGAAATTAAACTCAACCGTGGACAAACATGGATTGGTGCGATCCCAAACAACAGCGGAGCAGTCTCTTGGCAATAGGCCATATTGATTACGCTTGAGCTTTAAGTTATAATGATATTATGATTAATTACGACCCTCAAAAGATTAGACAATATTGGCCTAAATTTAGAAAACGAATGTTTTTATATATAATACTTTTTCAAGTATTTAGTGTGATGTTGGTAGCTTTGCTATCATATTATATAGCCGATATGGGAACTGATGATGTTAATTTTTGGATAATGCTACTTATATATTGGGTAGTGTGCAGCTTTCTTTTGGGCGGTATTTTGTCAGCACTTCTAAAGCCTCAACGGGTTTTACTCAAACTAATCTCGCAAATCTCAAGTGATTCACCAGACCAACAAGTCGTAAATATTAACTCACCGCTCAATAATAAAAACGGCCTGAACGATATTGTAAAATTCATTTATAGTCTCGATACTGGCAATACTCTAACTAAAGATAGTTCAGCCGACAGTGATAGTACTCAATTAATCAATCTTATCAATGATTCTCCAGTTGGAATAATTGTTTTAAATGCCGAAAACCATGTCGCCTACTCTAACGCAATTGCGCCACATATTGGCGATTTAATTTTCACTAATCAAACACCAATCCTTGAGTGGGTAAAAACTGCTCGTAAAGATAAGATTAGTGATGATACTTACTGGAAACGAATACCGAATTCAACGGCAGACGATGATAACCGCAAAATCTACGATATTTATGCGAAGTTTAAAAAGGGTTCTAGTGATGATGTAATTATTTATTTTGTCGATAAGACGGCGACCTATACTCCTGATGAAGATGATTTAAACTTTATCGCTTTTGCAGCCCATGAACTACGCGGACCGATCACAATTATTCGTGGCTACTTAGACGTTCTAAGCTACGATCTTCAGGGAGTTTTATCGCCACAACAATCTGAACTTTTTAAACGCTTGACCGTATCAGCCAATAAACTATCTGGCTATATTAACAACATCTTAAATGTCTCACGCTATGACCGCAATCGAATGGCATTTGACCTAAGTGAGCACTCTGTTCAAGAAGTTGTTGATTCGGTTAGAGAAGACGTATCTCTAAGAGCCAGCTCACAAAACCGCCTACTCGAAATCAATATCAATAGTGATCTACCAACAGTCGGAGCTGATCTTTCTAGTATTAGCGAAGTCCTAACTAACATCATAGATAACGCCATAAAGTATAGCAATGAAGGCGGCTTGATTAAAGTCTGTGCGGCTAGAGCTGGTGATTTTGTCGACATTAGCGTTGAAGACTACGGCATTGGAATACCAAGCAGTGTGATGAGTAACTTATTTCATAAATTCTATCGAAGCCATAGAAGCCGCGAGACGGTGGCTGGAACTGGAATCGGTTTATATATCTCAAAAGCAATTGTTGAAGGCCACGGCGGCCAAATCAGCGTTAAAAGCGTAGAAGGGGAGGGTTCAACCTTCACTATATCGCTGCCAATATTCTCCACAATCGCAAACAAGCTACTTGACGCAAACAGCGAAATTACAAAACAACCCGGCGGCGGCTGGATAAAAAACCACGGAAAGATGCGAGGTTAGTATGATAAAAAATATTTTAATCATTGAAGACGATAGATTCATCGGCGAAATGTACGTCAGGAGCCTTGAACTCGCCTCATATAACGTCGATTGGGCAGTTGATGGCAACGATGGCCTGGTGATGGCAAGAAATAAGCCGTACGACCTTCTTATCGTTGATATTATGCTACCAGAAAGAAAAGGTGACGAAATCTTGAAGTCTCTACGCGGTGAAGAAGATTTAATCCCTAACACTAAAGTACTAGTGATGACTAACTTCCAGCAAGACGAAGAAAGCCGCCGAGCTTTAGAAAACAAAGCTGACGGCTATCTAATTAAAGCTGACATTACTCCACGCAAATTGCTTGAAATAATAAAAAGTATGTAGTTTTAATATATTAGAAATAATTTGTTAATATATTAATTACTATTAGGAACCCCCTTCGTAACACTCACCGATTCTTCAGCTGAAGACGATAGATTAATTCCAGGCTTAATACCATAATGACGAGCTACAGACAGTAAAAATAAAGCACTTCCTATAACATAAGGTATACTTAAAAGAAATATTATAGTTGATAGTTTTTTATTTAATAATTTCGTTTGTTTCTCTACTAAGAACTCTAGTTCTTTACCACCCGTCGATCGAAGAGACGGGTAGGTGGATTGAGCTTTGTTTTGTATATCTCTTTGAGCATAGTTATTTGCTTGGTCGTGGTCCGGCTCAGGGATGACGTCCTTATTGATCGGTTCTATATTTCTATTATCCATAAGCATATTCTAGCATATCAAGATTTTAAACACAATCAAAGAAATACTTACACGCCAGGCTAGGAGTGATTATAGGCTAGCCAAAAGAGGTAGAAGAGGTAGAGAGTCTTGTTCGTTTTTTGTTCGTTTATGTAATTGTCTTGTTATTTTAAGTAGCATCACAAGTACACAAGTCTTTAAATTACCATTAACTATGATAAAGTTTATATTTGAAGTTCAGGTACATGATAAAACAAAAATTTAAATGGTAAGAATTCAAAAACCAAATACTAAAAACGCGTATTGAGACAGCCAGAAGCAAACAATTGAAATATATGATTCAAATGAAAATATACCAAAATTACAAAAAATAACCATAATCACAAACAGTGCAGAGTTAAATGAATATTAACAGCGTAATTAATTAGTTTGGCGCCATATAAATATTTAATTTTACAAGGTAATCTTATACGAAAAGAAACGACATGTCAAATGTCGCACAATGTTTCTTTTACGTAATAACACTATGCATATACAGATGAATTGATACTCATGACTATACAACACTTATTTTGCACA
>RRZT010736883.1_pt1 | contig 24508 bp, 27 predicted proteins | sample 2165551 | NCBI WGS metagenome assembly RRZT01 (sample SAMN10456910, study PRJNA506462) | wastewater metagenome | biome: wastewater; feature: sludge; material: wastewater sludge; isolation source: wastewater sludge with Escherichia coli K12::gfp cells carrying plasmid... | place: USA: Moscow, Idaho... | reverse complement strand
GGACAGAAGCGAACGCGGATATCTGAGCCCGCAGCAGTGGTAATAGCCATGGTCTTCCTAGGATAACCCGGCCCGCGCCACCTCGCCGGTACACGGAACGTCCGGTTCGCTACATTTGGAGAGTTTCCGACGACGAAATCCGCACACTTCCCCACCCACGTGACGGTTACCATCAGCCCTCTCACCAGCGGGACGTATAGGCTACTGTCATGGCATTTGATTTCGAGACCCGCACAATTGAAGAGCTCACTGCAGAGAGGTCACGCAAGTGGTCCGCGTTCCCCGGCACGATTGGTATGTGGGTCGCGGAGATGGACTTCGGAATCAGCCCTGAAATCCGCGACTACCTCATCAGCGAAGCTCACCGCGGCTCCCTCGGATATCTGCCTCCTCACGAGTCCGACGCCATCTTGAACGCCACCTCCCAGTGGCTTTCGCGCTTCGGCTGGGCCCCGGATACCCGTCGCATGATGCTCCTTCCCGAAGTTCTCGCGGGTCTGCGTATCACCATCGAGCACTACTCGACACCCGGCTCCCCCGTCATTGTTCCCACCCCGGCCTACATGCCCTTCCTCACCATCCCCGGTGAGTTTGATCGTGAGGTCATTGAGGTCCCCAGTGTCCGCGACGACGACGGCGTGTGGCACATGGACCTGGAAGGTATCGAAGCCGGTTTCCAGCGTGGCGCCGAAGTGGTTGTACTGTGCAATCCATGGAATCCCACCGGTCGTTGCCTCACCCATGAGGAACTGACAGCGCTCGATACCCTGGTCACCAAGTACAACGGGCGGGTTTTTGAGGACGCCATCCACGTGCCGCTCATCCTTGACGGCACGTACATTCCTTACGCCACGGTAAGTGACGAGGCCCCGAACCACACCATTACCGCCGTTGCTGCCTCAAAGGGATGGAACATCCCGGGACTCAAGTGCGCTCAGCTTATTTTCAACAACGACGCCGACTGGGAGGCCTTCAAGCCGCACGCCCACGCCGCCACTGAGCCGACCTCCACGGTCGGTGCCCGCGCTGCCGGTGTTTGCTTCACCACGTCCCAGGAATGGAACGACGGCGTGCGCGACTACCTTCGTGGCAACCGCGACCTCCTTCAGGCTCGCGTGGCCGAATGGGATGGTGTGAGCATGGCTCCCGTCGAGGGCACCTACATCACTCTGCTCGATTTCAGTGAGCTGGCGCAGCGAGGCGTGTTTGGGGGCAAGAATCCGGCGACATTCCTCCGTGAGAAGGCGGAGGTCGCGCTCACCCCGGGCAGCGCCTGCGGTAGCGACTACACCGATTTCGCTCGGATGATCTTCGCAACCCCGCGCCACATCCTCGTTGAAGCCCTCGATCGCATCGAGCGAGCGCTCTACTCGTCCTCAAAGTGAAGGGTGTGTACGCCAAGTGAAGGGTTTGTACACGAAGTCGGCGTTCTTAGCCGGGGTGTCGTGTCCAAACCCTTCACTTCGCTGATCGATGTGGTCTAGCCGCGACGCAGCACTGGATTGCGGAAGGAGCCAATTCCTTCGCAGGAAACCTCCACGTCCTGACCGGCTTCAATTGCACCAGCACCCGCACCCACCTCGTCCAAACCACCTTCACCAACAACCGCGGGCGCCCCGGTGAGAATGATGTCGCCGGGAAGCAAGGTGAAGATCGAGGACGCGTGGGCAACGAGTTCGGCAACCGAGAACGCCAGCTGGGAGGTCGATCCTTCGCGGCGCACGTCGCCGTCGACCTTCGACTCCAGCCTCAGGTCGGCAACGTCCAGGTCAGTCTCTATGACTGGTCCAATCGGGCACGAGGTATCGAATCCCTTGGCCCGAGTACTGTCCCCCGCAACCGCGGTGACATCGTTCGCCACCGTGTAGCCAAAAATGACGTCCTTGACGCGAGAGACGGCAACATCCTTGCAAGCGCGTCCGATGACCACGGCCAGTTCGGGTCCGTGATGCACGGTCTTCGCCCAGTTCGGCAGCACAATAGGGTCGTCAGGGCCGATGACGGATGTGTTCGGTTTGAAGAACATGGTCAAGTCTTCGAGCGACGGCGCTCCTCCATCGGCATCGACACCAAAGACGCCCTCAAATCCCACCACCTTCGAACGCGGAATCATCGGTGCTACAAGATGAGCATCCTCGGCCGATACCCGTTGACCTGTCGCCTCAATCTTTCCGAACAGAGGATCGTCGGATAGGACAAGGTAGGTTCCAGTCTCTTCATCAAGGGCAGCAAAACGAGGGCCTTGTTCCAGGCTGAGGCGTGCAATCTTCATGCCACCAGACTAAAGTGCGCCGCACCCACTCGAATAATCATTTTGTCCCGGGCAGAATTGGGGCCCATCATCCAGGTGCAGACCTTCGGGGAGCCGTAATCCCGTCCAGCCAATGTGCTACATTCCGGGGTAACACCACATTAACCTCGATGCTACGACCCTGAGGAGCACCGTGAAGAAGCACGCAGACGGTTCATGGAGCGCCAGCCCCGTGATCACCATGGAACCCCATAAGACGGTCCCCTGGCTCATTGAGACCCGCGCGAAGCGGCGCCCAGATAGCGTCTGCATCGAACGCAAGAGCCGCTTTGGTTCGAGATGGCTGCCGGTGACCGCAGCCGAGTTCGATAAGTCTATTCGCCGTGTTGCCCGTGGGCTTCTCGGCGTGGGTATCACCCCTGGAGCGTCCGTCGCGATTTTTGGGGCCACCTCCTACGAGTGGAGTCTGCTGGACATGGCGGCGCTGAGCATCGGCGTCGTCGTCGTTCCTATCTACGAATCTGATTCCGCCGAGCAGATCCGATGGATTCTCGAGGACTCGGAGGTCCGTCTCGTTTTCGCGGACAACGCCGCCCATGCAGAACTGGTCGAGTCCGTTCGTACCGATAATCTTCTGCCCACAATGCTGATGGATGAGGACGGATTCGCGGCACTCTACGAAGCTGCGGATACCGTCTCCGAAGGAACCGCACTTGTTCAGCGTGAGGCCGTCACCTCGGATACCCTCGCCACCATTATTTACACCTCGGGAACCACCGGGCGTCCCAAGGGCGTGGAACTTACGCACGGAAACATGGTGTTCTCTGCCCTGACGGTCATCAAGCATGAGCGGGCAATCATCAACCAGGAGACCTCACGGGTGCTCCTTTTCCTTCCCCTCGCTCATATCATGGCTCGCATCGTGTTCCTCTACGGCGTCGCAGGTAAGGGCCGTATCGGTCACGTGGCCAATACCAACAGCCTCATCGCCGACCTCCAGGGATTCAAACCAACCGCCCTTCTCGTCGTGCCGCGCGTACTTGAGAAGGTTTACAACGCCGCCGAGGCAAAAACCGGCGGCGGGGCGAAGCTGAAGATCTTCCGCTGGGCTGTACAAGTGGCTGTGGAGAACTCCGAGAAGTCCCACCACGGCCCAGTTTTCCGGGTAAAGCGCGCGATTGCCAACAGGCTCGTCTGGTCGAAGCTCACGGCCGTCCTGGGTTCCGACTGCCACTTTGCCGTCTCCGCCGGGGCTCCCCTCGGCAAACGTCTCGGCCACGTCTTCCGCGGGATTGGACTCACAGTCATCGAGGCCTTTGGCCTGACGGAAACAACGGGACCGGCAACCGTCAATCACCCTGACGCACTCGTCATGGGAAGCGTGGGCCAACCGCTTCCCGGTACCTCGGTTCGTGTCACGGACGACGGCGAAGTCTACTTGCGTGGACCTCACATCATGCGTGGATACCACAACAATCCAGAAGCAACAGCCGAGGTCATTGATGCGGATGATTGGTTCCATACGGGTGACGTTGGCGAGCTCGACTCCAAGGGCTTCCTCACCATCACCGGTCGCAAGAAGGAACTCATCGTCACCGCCGGAGGCAAGAACGTTGCCCCAGCGATTCTTGAGGATAAGCTGCGTGGCCATCCTCTGATCTCACAGGTGGTAGTGATCGGCGATCAGCGTCCCTTCATCTCCGCCCTCCTTACTCTCGATTCCGAGATGCTCCCCGGATGGCTCGCCAGCCACGATCTGGCATCAATGGATGTGGCTGAAGCTTCACGACATCCCGAGGTGCTGGCCGCGCTGCAGCGGGCGGTGGACCGCACAAACGCCCAGGTCTCCCGTGCCGAATCGATCCGAAAGTTCTCCATCATCTCGGGAGACTTCACGCAGGAGAACGGCCTGCTCACGCCATCCATGAAGGTGAAGCGTGAGCGTGTCCTCGAGCGGCACTCTGCCGCAATTGAGGATATTTATTCGAGCAAAGCCCCCGAAAAGAAGTAACAACACACTCATTCTGGTACGTCTATGTTCGTACATTAATTGTGCTAGGATGTACAATGTGGGATATCGATGATATCGTCGATTCCTTATTGCTTGCTGGTGCCCGAGGCCCCTGGCTCCGGGCACCACTCCTTGCAACTCATAACTATTCTCGAAGTCACAAGGAACAGAACGTTGCCCACTAAGAAGAACCTGAAAAGGGATCCCGAAGGCACCCGAAAAGCCATCATGGACGCCGCTCTCGAAGAGTTCGCCAGGTTCGGATACTCGGGTAGTCGCATCGACGCCATCGCACAGGCCACCAACACATCGAAGCGTATGATCTACTACTACTTCGAAAACAAGCTGGGCCTACACATCGCCGTCGTTAATGCTGCCATCGCAAGTATGTCCTCCTTCGTCGATAGGGTTCCCAAGGGAATCGAGGATCCCATTCTCGATTTCGCCGCCCGCATTGACGCTGCCCTCACCTGGTCCGAAGAGAACCCCAACGGGATCCGTCTCCTCACCTCAGAAAACAAGTACCCGGATAGGCGCTCTGAGGCGGTCGAGGACATCAACATCAAAATCAACAAATCCATCCTCGAATCTTTCGGCGAACCTTTCGCCCGTTGCCTCGAGGCCGGACTCTTCCGCGCTGGCCCCAATGCCCCCACGGTCATGTCCGTCTACCAGTGTGGCCTGGCCATCACGCTGTTCCGAATCGAACACAACAGCACGATGAACACCACCTTCGGCGTCCCCACCTTCGCCGAGATGACACGCGAGGAACAGCACCGAATCGTCATTGACATCCTGCTGCGTTACGTCCTCGAAGACACATCCCAGGTACCTGAATATGTCGACCAAGCTCTGGCCATTTCTCGGCCACCCGAGAATCCACAGTGGGCTCACCTCTAGGATGGGATGATACGAGCAATCGACATCCTCCACGGTGAGGGAAAGTGAGCAAGAGATGACCAAGATTTCCGGACACACGGGATTGGTGCCGCTACTGGGTTCGCCGGTAGAGCACTCCCTCTCTCCAGCGATTCACAACGAATCCTTCAAGCGCCTGGGAATCGACGCGGTCTACCTCGTTGCCGACGTCACCACCGATACCCTCGCGGACGCCATCGCGGGGGCTCGCGCCCTGGGCTTCCGTGGCCTCAACGTGACGATGCCGTGCAAGACCGCCGTCCTGCAGTATCTCGACGACCTGTCCCCCGCCGCCGAACTTATGGGCGCCGTCAACACCATCGCCTGCGAGGATGGCAAGTTGATCGGCCACAACACAGACGGTGCCGGACTGATGCGGTCTATTACTGAGGCCGGATTCGACGTCGTCGGACAAAAAATTACTGTGATCGGTGCCGGTGGAGCCGGGTCGGCAGCATTCACCCAGGCAGCACTCGACGGAGTCGCCGAAATTTCCGTTTTCAACTTCCGCGATGAGTTCTTCGACTCGACGGCGGAGCGCGTCGCAGCACTGTCTGAGAAGACCGGTGCCGCCATCTCCCTCTTCGATTTGGCAGACAAGGAGAAGTTGGAAAAGGAAGTCAAGGAAAGCCTTGTGATCATTGATGCAACCCGCGTGGGCATGGCGCCGCTCGACGATGTCTCCAACGTGGAGAAGGAATGGCTTCACCCGGGCCAGGCCGTGGTAGACACCGTTTACCACCCCTTGGAGACGAAGCTCCTCAAGCTTGCCAAAGAAGCAGGAGCAACACCGGTGGACGGGATTGGCATGCTTCTATGGCAGGCCGCCATCGGAGAAGAAATCTGGTTCAACAAGGAAATGCCTGTCGAAGAGATCCGGGAGTTCGTCTTCGGCTAATGTTGCCTTCACTCGACATCACGCATTGGTGTGTCCCGAAGCCACAGCACAATAATTCATGAGGCGGCGCCTCCTTTCGTGCGGCGGAAGGAGGCGCCTTTCTCGTGCCCCCACTCCTCAGAGGAGTGACCCATATCGAACTGGTCACGAGAAAACTCGGAGGCACGAAACACCCCCTATTCCACGTCGTTTTCCCAGGTCAACGAACATCTCTAGGACCTCACGCCCAGATATGAGCGTTACCCGAATTTAAGCTGGCGCCATCAACGACGGCGTGCCACTCATCACATATCACGGCGTCGAGACTCAGCTATTCAAGGAAAACTCATGGACACCTTTATCATCGTGGCCCAGTTGTTCGTGGTACTTGCGTGCCTCTTCATCGGTGCCCACTATGGAGGAATGGGACTCGGCCTCATTGGCGGCATCGGCCTCATCATCCTCGTCTTTATCTTCCGATTGCCTCCCGGAGAACCGCCCATCCAGGTCATGCTGACGATCTTGGCAGTCATCGGTTGCGCTTCCACCCTCCAAACCTCCGGCGGACTCGACGTTATGATGCGATTCGCCGAACGGCTACTTCGCAAGCACCCCAAGCACATCACCATCCTCGGCCCACTCGTCACCTGGACACTCACGGTCCTCTGCGGCACCGGCCACGTCGTATACACCATGCTGCCGATCATTGCGGACATCTCCCTCAAGAAGAACATTCGCCCCGAGCGCCCCATGGCCATCTCCTCCGTGGCGGCCCAGATGGGTATCACGGCCTCGCCGGTATCCGTCGCCGTCGTCTCGCTCTCGTCCATCCTGGCCGAACGAGCAGACATCATCGAACGTTCCTTCTCGATTCCCCAGATTCTCATGGTCTCTATTCCAGCATCGCTCTGCGGTGTGCTCATGGGCGCCCTGTGGTCACTTCGTCGCGGCAAGGACCTGGACAAGGATGAAGAGTTCCAGAAGAAGATTGCCGATCCGAAGCAGCGCGAGTACATCTACGGTGAGACCAGCACGCTGCTCGACACCCAGTCCCCCAAGGAGGCTTACCGGGCAACAACGATCTTCTTCTCCGCAATCGCCATCGTGGTTGTGCTCGGTGCCTTCGAAGCTCTGCGCCCCTCCTTCCCGAATGCGGACGGCGATCTCCGAGCACTCTCCATGAACCTCACCATCCAGATGGTGATGCTCTTCGCCGGCGCGATTATCCTGCTGACCTGCAAGGTGAAGCCCGGCGAGATTCCCAACTCGGGCGTTTTCAAGGCCGGCATGGTCGCCATCTTCTCCGTGTTCGGAGTGGCATGGATGAGCGAAACCTTCTTTGGGGCCCACATTGAAGCTCTCGAGAGGGGCCTTGCAGGAGTTGTCACGGAAATGCCGTGGATGTATGCCCTCGTCCTCTTCGTGATCTCCAAGCTTGTCAATTCACAGGCTGCGGCTGTGACAGCGATCGTCCCGCTCGGCCTCTCCCTTGGTGTGGATCCCGTTGCCGTCATCGGTTTCTTCGGTGCTTCCTATGGATACTTCATTCTTCCCACGTATCCATCAGATCTCGCAGCCATCGGTTTTGATCGTTCGGGCACCACCCACATCGGTAAGTACGTGATCAACCACAGCTTCCTGGTTCCGGGACTCATCTGCGTGTTCACGTCCTGCGTCGTGGGCTTCACCTGGGCCCACATTGTTCTCTAGAGGTAGAGGGCGCCAGTAGGCCATAACCTATTGGCGGGTTCTCGTTCTCAGAGTGCTCAGCGCATGCAACGTTGAGCAAAATGATGCCGGTGCTTCAACGACGAAGCACCGGCATCACCAACTTCCGGGTGGGAGTGACCTAAGCCTGACCCATCACCGCGAGCGCCTGACGCAGGAGGTTCGCGTGACCCTGGTTCATCTCCGCCTGGAGTTCTGGGGTACGGGCCTCCCCCGGGGTAAACCATGTGAATTCGAGCGAGTCTGTACCAGGGTTGCAGTCACCCTGCATGGGGATGATATAGGCCAAGGAGACCGCGTGCTGGCGAGGATCGTGCCAGCCCTCTCCCGGCGTGGGAAAGTACTCACCCACGGTGAAAGGAGCAACGCATGCGGGAATCTGCGGCAGAGACATCGGCCCAAGATCCTTCTCAACATGGCGCACAAGGGCGTCGCGTATCGTCTCATGAAAAAGGATTCGGCCGGAAGGAAAGGTGCGGACGATCGTATCGGCACTAACGCATAACAGCATTCCGACAGCCTCCAGGGCGCCGACTTCGTCAAGCCGCACAGGGACGATATCAACATACGTCATTGGTACCTTGCGGCGAACGAACTCCAACTCATCGGGCGGGAGCCATGGACCCATATCTGCCGAATCGATCTCACTCATGGTTCCAGTCTGCCAGCACTCGGTTTCTTCCTGGAATGACACCGCGCCAGGTTTCACGCGCGGTGAACCATCCCCTCACATTCAGGCGGTTAGGCAGGAGGAGAAAGCCCGGGACAGGTAGGGTGAAGGGGTGAACAATGCAGTGAAGCCCCTGGCCAAAGTCGTCCTTGTGTACCCCCTTATTACGCTTGCAATGTGCTGGATTGCAGTGTCGCACATGGATTTTCCCCCCAACTACACAGTTCCGGCTCTTATGGGGACCTCCGCGAGCGGTTTGCTCCTCTTCGGATACTTCAAACGCAAGATGTGGTTGTTTGTTGGCGGTGCCGCGGGAGTTATGTTCCTCTCCCCCACACCTCTCGGCGTCGTCCCTCTACTTATCGGAATAGCCATCCTCCTGGTCTTCGGGTATGCATCCGTTCAGGCCGCGAGGCACGGACATCTGGAGTGGTGAGAGAGCGCCCGGAGATCGTACACTTGCCTCCGCGGGAGCCAGACATGCTATAACAGGGCGTGGGCAGGGTCACCGGACACTGCCATCGATGTCGATCCAGAACATGTTTCTCGGCAGACCTCACTCAGATGCCCGTACTCCACACTCGGGAATATATTGTGAAAATGTGGCCAGAAACACCATTTTGAACTATCTTGTCCTTACAAATAGGCATGTACCCTAATAGGCATTCTGGCAGGCTGGGACTTTTGGCCCAGATCCGTTCATATTCCCTGAGAAACGACGCGTATAAATATCGACGTCACGGGCATTAACCACCGGACCCAGGTGTCGCTCGTACACTTTCCACGCTCTCGGGAGAATCGACAAACTATTAATGCTTACATTTGGAAAATACGCAACGAGATTCGTTCGAATTAGCCTTCACCATCGTCTTCATTCCCCGGATGTAACCATCTTTTCCAACGAAAGTAGAATATGCAGGCGCTCGCGTACATCATATGCTCGTAGCCGTAAGAGGTTCCTACGATTGTTCAGAGGTCATGGTGGCCGACATCGTCGAAGCATTGAAAACATCAATGTTCGCGATTTTGTCAAATAGAAGTGCCAAGGCACCCTCCGCCAAGAAACCCCCGAACGGAGCGGCGTAATGATTCAAAATATCGAGCAGACACTCGACCACTACAGTTTCGCGGTACACCCGCACGGAGCAGACATGCGTGATTCCCTTTCTCCCATCCAGAGAAAAGCAGGCGTCACGAGCCTATTCGACGATCTGAAGGAAGCGGGTCTTGATCCGCAGACCACTGTTCTTCAGTACAACGTGGAATCCGCAGACGCAGAAATCGCAGCTTTGCTGGAGTGCAGCGATACTGAAGATGTCGTCCACATCAAGCGCCTGCGTTACAGCCGCGGACGCCCCCTCGCCATCCTCAGCAACATCCTTTTGGCATCCAAGGCGCCGAACCAAGACAGCCTCACCGAGACTGGACTGTACGAGCAGTTGAAAGCCAAAGGCTCCGTGCCTGCCTCGGTATTTCAACAGGTCGGGGCCCGACGTGCCACCGCTGAAGAAGCCGAACTGTTGCTGATTGACGAAGGTTCCGCGGTTCTCACCGTGGAGCGAACCGTCTACACCGAAGACGACGAAGTGGTTGATTTTGAAGAAGACATCTACGATGCTTCGCAGTATCTGCTGACCTTCTCGTTGCAGGCGGAGTAGAAAGCAACCGCGCTTCATTCCCGCATCCGCAAGATTCACTGCGGGTAACATATCCATAAGATGATCCCCGCCAAAGCATTGTTGGTAGACACGTGGGATCGTGTGAATATTCTTCACTGGAGGCCTCATGATCACCCTCACTCTGGTACGCCATGCGAAGTCCGACTGGAGCAATCCTCGACTTACCGATCATGACCGGCCACTCAATGCACGTGGAGAAGACAACGCTCCCATGATGGCCGAACGATTCGCCGCCTCTGGGGTCACTGTGCAACGTATTCTTTCCAGTACCGCAGTGCGCGCCCACATGACAGCGGAAGCCTTCAGCGACAAACTCGGGGTACCGATTGAACTCGACGAGGATCTCTATCATGCATCCTCCCGGCGGCTTCTTGCGACAGCGGTGGCAGCCAGAGTTCCCTCTGTACTGCTCGTAGCACACGACCCGGGGATGTCAGATCTCGCCTACGATCTCTCGGACGGGCAGATCACTCACATGCCCACCTGTGCGGTTGCCACCTTCACGTGGCAATGTGAAAGCTGGGAAGAGGCTGAGCTTCCGGCCGACTCGTGGAGTTACGACACTCCTCGCTAACCCATGAGGTCTTGACGAGCAGCATCAGGTTGTCGAACCTGCTCTACAACGTTGGACTCGATCAGGGTGCCGAGGGCGTGGCCGGTGCTGTTGTCGACGACGGCGTAGTGCCCCGGGTCCGTACTTTTGGCCGCTCCTAAGTACCCACGCTGTCCAACTTCAATGAGAACCTTTTTCGTGACGGGCATGGCATGAAAGATCAACCAGCCATCGGGTTCATCCTCAACAGCGATGTACTCCAATAGTCGCCCAGTACTATCCGTTCCTACCCCAACCCACTGAACTGGATATGTATCACGCGCTCGTGACCGTAAGGTTGACTCGAACGCTTCAGTGACATTTTCCATGGTGACCTCAGGGTGTGGGTGGTCGCTCATATCGAACACTGCTCGTGGCCACTTCCACGAGCGCTGAGGTAGCTGGCAAGTTCGCAGAGAGCATCAAGCAGATCGGTGATGCCGGGTTCTTCAATGGGAAAATGCCCGCACTCGCGCAACATGACCACCTTTGCGGGAGCGGTCACACGACGTAGGAACCGTATGCTCAACTCGATCGGAGTCCACCCGTCGCGGCTGGGGTGAACAAGCGTGAGCGCCGTCCTCATGTGCTCCGGTGGCGTGTGCTGGTAGCGCAGGTAGGAAGCAAAGAACCCGAGGGGAACTCGTGCACCTCCGCCTCGCATATCGCGTGCGCAAAGCTGCGAGAGTCGCGGGTCGCGGCTCATCCGGTTGAGGTTTGCAACCCATCGCATCGGGATCGCTATTTTGGCGAGCCTGCCGCGGGCGAGCAGAGAAAGTGGTCTGCTGAGTATGCCGAGAGGACCGTATCGGGTCAGGTGCATCTGCACGCGCCAGTCACTTGGGTCAAGCAAGGAGGTCGCAGCAACCGCATCGACCCCTGACGATCGGGCAGCGACCTCACAGGCAAGCAGTCCGCCAATGCTCGCACCCAAGAGGATCAGTGGCCGATCGTCGTGTTCGGCGGCAACGAACTCTGTCAGTAGTTCCACCCAGTCGCCATAACGCACTGCGGCCGGATTCGGCGAGGTGGTGCGACCATACAGGGGCAGATCAACAGCAGCGACATCGATGCCCCGTTCGTCGAGCAGCGCGGCGAGCGGCCAAAGCGCAGCACTATGCGCACCCGCGCCGTGCACCACAAGCACCCGCACAGACGCTTCGGGTCGGGGTGCCCGTAGAACATGTACCCGGTGTCCGCGCCACTGCCACCAGGTCGATTCCGGCTCAATCGTTGCGGCCTGTCGCCGCGTCTTGGGAAGCAGTGCCGCGTATGTACCAGATGTAGGCGACATGTCGGTAGTCACTTTTTCAGTCTTGCTTGATTTCGCTACTTGCGCAACTATCAATGCATTAAATGCATGGCAGACATAAGTGTTTGAGATCCGGATGTCGGAAAACGGTGTTGCATCAATCTACACTATTTCCAACTGATTGTTTGGAGTTCCTATGCGCCCTATCCAGCTACCCACGACGCTGTGCCTCACTATCGTTGTGCCATCCCTCCCGAGGAAGCGGGAATCGTGAAAGCTTTGGTGTTGGGTGCCCGCGGCGCGGTCGGTAGAGCCGTGCGTGATCACCTGACACGGATGGGGCACACTGTTACTGAAGCGGGCCGTGCGATGACTCCCCCGGGATTGTCGATCAATCTGCACTCCAGCGAGGGACTGTCCCGCCTGCAGCAAGCGGCAGTCGATCACGACGTCGTCGTCAACGCCTCCGGCATCGAGGACCCGGCTGTGATCACATACGCCGGGATGGCGCCCTTCGTGGAGATCTCCGCCACCGGCGCCTACTTGGAGTCCCTCGCCACCACAGACACCGAGAGAACACTCGTTCTCGGAGCAGGCCTCGCGCCTGGACTCACCACGATCCTAGCCTCAGCGCTACACACCATTCCGGGTGACGAGGTGGACATCGCGATCACTCTTGGCGCAGGTGAAGCCCACGGGAACGCCGCAATGGCATGGACTGCTGGGCTCATCGGTCGCGCAATCCACCGGCCTCCGGAAGCCGGTCCGGTGCTGAACCTACGCGAGACCCGCCGTTTCCACACCGAATCGGGAACCAGAACCCACCTGCGCGCCGACTTCCCTGATCACATCCTCGTCGGTTTCCCACGTGACATTGCGGTACGCAGCTATCTTGCCGTCAGCAGCCGCATTGCCACCGGTGCCCTTGCACTTGCCGGCCACTTCCCTACTTTGACGCCGATGATCAACCGCGCTCCGCACTGGGGTGACCAGCGCTGGGAAGTGAGCGCACGTAACCGTCGCACCGGTCAACTCCACAACGCGCGCGGTATCGGGCAATCATGCACCACCGCGCTGCTCACCGCACACGCCGCTGTCGCGGCGGTGAAGGCACCTCGTCGCGGGCCGATCACCATGGCTGACCTGGTCACCATGGCCGAACTACGGGAGATGGCCGGAATCGAGTTGAGCGTTCCCTAACCAGTGAACCCACGCGGGCTGTCACCAATCGCGCAGTGGCCATAACCCACACGCCGTTGTCATCTGCTTTATGTGGCCAGGATTGCTAGCCGATGTGCCGGCTGTGACCGCTGAGCTAAGACGGCTCAACAAAGAGCTGCATCACCGCGGATTCAAATTCGTTGGACCCACCACATTGGACCAGACACGTTGGAGCCACTACGATGTACACGCTCATGTAGTCGACTGGAATGGTTCACGATCACCTGATGCGATGCCACAGAGCGTTCTAACTGCTCGGCGTGTACGAGAAACCAAGTGAACGAGCTCAGTTTTGAAGACAGAGCGTTCTAACTGCTCGGCGTGTAGTTCTCGTTGATCAGGGATTCGGGGTCGAACTCGGTTGGTAAGTCAGTCCCGTGCTGGTATGGGGCTTCGAACGTAGGCTCGCCCGCGACCGGGTCCTCATGCTGGACCAGAGTATTGCCGTCGTCCGAGGCGGCGACATCAAGCGCTGGACCTTGCCAGTGGACCACGTTGTCGGATCCAGACACGATGACCTCACCCACAGTCCTTACAATGACCGTGTTCGAGGCCCCGGTCACCGTCAGCTGATCGACGTTGTCTGCCACGACATACGCGTGATCTCCACGCACCGTGACCATCGCGCAGTCGCCAGTTATCTGGAGGTCTTCATATTGGCCGCCGATAAGAACTTCGCCGCTCTCGCAGCCGACCTCTTCCTCTATATAAGGTAGAACGCGGTCGCGGAACTTTGAGTAAGAACCCGATCGATCAACTTCAGGTTCGGCGAGTCCTACGGTCGGGGCCTCAGTAGTCGCCTCTGTCTCAGGCACAGCTGATTCCACTGCTGGGCTTACCTGTTCGGCGGGTGTGGAGCAGCCAGCGAGGCCGAGGCCGATGAGCGCGGCAGCGGCCAGCGCGATCTTGCGGGTTCGGAGAGGTCGCATGTGGAACTGCCTTTCACTTAGGAGACGGGCGTTCGCTTCAGCGTACCTAGTCTTCGGCAGCTTGGCTTTAATTTGCATGCATGTCTGATGGTTTGTGTAAGCCGGGGATCTTCGGAAGGAATCATAAATCATTGAGATGAGGGCATGACAGGCCGCACATCGCACCCTTAGTACCACCGTGAATGGGAAGCCAACCCACTGATCGAAGCGCACAGCAACAGAGCAAGCCCGCTAACTCATCACCGATCGCACGACACCGTCGAACAGAACAGCCCGAGCGGACAGCCAGAACAAGACGGCTCAAGTCTCGGCCTATAGTCGCATTGCGACGTCGGCGATCCATCGCCGTTGCGCACGAGTTTCGATTGCTCGCCGGTGATAGTGCTCGCGCACCCAGATCACCGCATCGTCGGGGGCGATACCGCTGAGCACGGCGAGCACCGCCAATGCCGTTCCCGTGCGCCCGATACCGCCACCACACGCAACCTCTACACGCTCGGACGCTGCACGCTGGTGCGCCTCTCGCAGCACAGTCACCGCGTCGTCGGTTGACTCCGGCAGCCGAAAATCGCGCCACCGTACCCAGCGAGAGGGCCAACCGGCGATGTTCGGGGCACGACCAAGCAAGTAAACCCCGAACTCAGGTTCAACATTTACAGGCAACTTCCGACGCAGCCCTCGACCCCGGATGCGGCGACCATCCGGAAACTCCACGACGCCGTCGCCTATCTCCCAAGTACCCATCGGTTGTCAGGTCCTGTCGAGGATGGTTGGTTTTGGCTCCATTTCACAAGTTTACTTGCCGCAAGGAACCTTGCCAGGTGTCGAAATCTTGGCGGTGCCGAATCGACCTGATCGTACCCCGTTTAGGATTCGCTTCCGTCGCTGGAAAGGAGGCGAGGTACCTTTCGCTCCACCGCCGCGGATGAAGCCGGTGCGCTGGTTGCCATCTGCTGTGAAGAAGACAGATGCCGGACGAGGAAACGAACGGCATCTTCGCCCGCGAACGGCGGGACACCGGTGTGGCCTCCCATGTTCGCATAGAGCGTCTTCTGCTTCGACCCGAATGCGTCGAACAGGTCGAGGGCCATTTGCCGGTCGTTGTTCTCGTCATCCCATTGCAGGAGCACATGCAGTGGGATCGTGACCTCACGCGCCTGCTCCATGATCGCCTGTGGCACGTAGCTGCCCGCGAAAAGTCCGGCCGCCGCGACGCGCGGATCAGTTGCAGCCATGCAGGTACCGACCGCGATCAACCCGCCATAGATTCCAACCTGATCACCAATCTCGGGCAGAGCGAGCACCTCATCAAGGGTTGCCTGCCACTCCGGCACCGCCTGATCAACAAGTGGAAGGATTAATCGGTCGACGAGGTCATCGCTCGGTCGATCACCGGCCGAGATCGCGCGCACGAGATCAGCTCGAGCTTGCTCGGCGCCAGGCAGTCGCGGCCGCTCACCTGCGCCGGGCAACTCGACGCAGACGGCGGCGAACCCGCACGCGGCGACGCTTCGTGCCCTCGCAACCAGACGGGGATACATACGGTCCAACCCGATCCCACCGGGCAGTCCCATCAGAATGACAGGTACCGGTGCAGATAAGGATGCAGATGGCGGCGTCCAGAGGATACCTGGGACACCATCAAGGGTAAACGCGCGTTCGACGATTCCCTCATCGAGACGTCGTTCAGAAGTGAAGTGCATGGTCGTGCCTTTCGAGAATGCAGCTGATCAGCGGCGCTCCCGGACGACCTATCGCCCGACCGAAACTCCTGCGAGGAGCACCCATGTCGAATCGTTCACGGGTATCACCTCCTTTGCGTTATGTGCGGTCACCGACAAGGCTAGCCGCTCCACTTCGTACCCGCAAACAAAATCTTGACTTCGCGCTTAAACCGCACTGTTCACGAACAGTTGATAATGTATGCGTTTCGCATACACTTAATGCATGGAATCAGATCTCGAAACTGTGATCAACGACTGGCACGAGAGTGTCAACACAAGCGACCTCGACCGCTGCGCTCGCTCGGTGGGCAACCCCATCGTGGTACTCGGCCCCAAAGGTGCCGGACCGATCACCCCGGCCGGGTTTGTCGAGTGGGTCGAACGCTCGGGGATCACACTGCGGCCAACATCCTGGCACCCGGTCAGCGACCGGCTGATGGTTGTCCAGCAGGACGCAACCTGGCCGGATGCGCCAACACCGGTTCACGTGGCCACGCTGTTCCGCGTCAAGGAAGGGAAAGTGACCGCCGCACTGCGGCTCCCCAACTTGCATGAATCACTCAATCTCGCTTACATCTACCGTGAGCTGGCCGCGACCGAATGAGCGAGCACGGACCAGGACAAACCCTATTCGAGTTCGTGCGGCATTGGTCGCGTCGCACCACCGAGAGCGGCACCACCCAGGGGCGGCTCGTCGTCGTGGTCGAGGCAGTTCACACACTCACCCGTCTCGGGACGCCCGCAACGATCAATGCCGTTGCCAGAGAACTAGGAATCGACCAAAGCGGGGCATCTCGATGGATTACTGACGCAGTGGAACGCGGCTACGTCACGCTACACATCTCAGAAAACGACGGCAGGAGCCGCCACGCGATGCTCACCCCAGTCGGACATGAGATATTGGTCCATGCTCATGCTTGGCAAGAACACATGTTTGTGGAGCTCACCGAAGGATGGAATACCAAACGCCGCCGCGAGTTCCAGCAAGCGATGAGCGACATACTCGACCGCTCCCACCAGTTGAATCTGTGAGCCACCGAGAGATGACACAGAACCGAGAGATGACACAGAACCGAGAGGTGACACAGAAGCATCAGCTCCAGCGCGGAGAAACCACACTTTCCGGTAACAATCCACGGATATGACATGGGCGTAAGTGTGGTTTATAGCGCGAACCGTAGATTCTCGAACCCGAGAGATAAGATCCTAGGTCAGTGGCCATTTCATTCAGGTGCGCGAGGGGGACTTTGCACAGCGTCGCCGTATCCCGCCCGCGGTGCCATTTTATTCGCGGGTGCGAGGGGGACTTGCTTGCCGCCCACCCAAGCAAGGCTTAGGGTAGTTTAATACCCTCGCCCTTCGAAAGGACGGTCATGGTGACATCCACTTCCCGCATCTGGATTGATGCGCCCCGCGATGCGGTGTGGGCGGTGCTCACCGAGGCCGCACACGTGAAAGCCTGGCAGTACGGAAGCAACCTGCGGACGGACTGGGGCATCGGTTCGCCGATCAGGTTTGTCAACGAGTGGAATGGCCAGACGTTCGAGCAGTGGGGCACGGTGCTCTCGTTCGATCCGCCGACGCGGCTCAGCTACACGCTCTTCGCCCCGCGGCCCGATCTCGAAGACCGGCCTGAGAACTACTTCACGATGCTCTACGAACTGGTGGATGCCGACGACGGCACCGATCTCGCGATCGTGCAGGACGATCCGCGCCCCGGGGCCTCCGCCGATAACGACGAACACAACGACGAGGCCAACCCGATCCTCATGGCGCTCAAATCGCGGGCAGAGGAACTCGGCCACAGACGCTGATCGAGATCGCCATGTCACGAAAGCTCGGTAAGCACACCATCAGTCGGTTGCTCTCCGAGGCTTGGGAGATCGCACGGCGTCAGTCTTTCTGTACCGGCAGCCAAACCTCAGCTCGAAGTTCGTTGCCTTCCTCGTCATAGACGATCACACAGAGCTCAGGGCCGGGGACCGTGCTGTAAGGGTTCGCTGGGAACCATTTGCCGTAGGCATCCGCCCAGAGTTGCTGAATCGACTCGGTCGCAGTGTCCTCAGTGAATAGCACAAGCCAGGTGAGTGCGGGTACTTCAAGCACATCGAGTTGATGTCCATTACACACTACCTTTTCTGGGCTGCTCTCCACCGCAGCAGCCATCCAGTACTCGAAGCTGCTGCCATCCTCACGGCCTTCCTCGAAGTCGGTGCTCACCGTGAGTGTGCCACGAGGTTCCAACGTAGCGAGTTCTCCAATAGCGTCCACAGTCTCGCCGCCGACCTCCTTGTAGAAGTCGATCATTGCCTGATTCGGCCCTTCAAAGACGATGTTCATGCGCTTCTTGAGGCCGATCAGCACGAAGGGCTCTCTGGTTTCAAGGCGGTAGTTCATCTGCTCCGCTCCTTCTATGTTGAGTGTAAATACGAGTCGGGGTTGCGAACGCAGGATCGCGCCTGATTCCCTGGCATCCTTCGGACCAACGCCGTGAACGGAGCGAAAAGCTCGACTAAAAGCGTCAGCGGAGGAGTAACCGAATCTCACAGCAATATCTTGGATCGCCTCCCCACCCTCGAGAACAGCCGAAGCAGCAACGGTGAGCCGCCTACGCCGGATGTACTCGGAAAGGGGCATTCCGGAAAGAACGGAGAACATACGGCGAAAGTGGAATTCCGAGGTCAACACCATCTGCGCAAGCTCCTGCACATCAATGTCGTCTTCAAGCAACTCTTCAATTCGCCCAATGGCTGAGTTCCAGCTATCCATGATCTCTACTCCTTCCAGTTCCTCAACGGTACAAGCATAGAAAGCCACGATGTCCGATGATCCTTGCCCGACTCAGCCGGGTGGCTCAATCTCGGAGAAACCACACTTTCGGCGATAGTCCACGGATATGACATGGGCGTAAGTGTGGTTTATCGCGCGAACCCGTGATTCTCTGTTCTGTCCTACTGCCACTAACCACGACTACTGCCCAAAAACACCACGTTCTGGCCTACTGCCCCTGCTCCCAATCATCCCGACTCTCACGTTTAGGCCTTTAACCCTGCTGTCCCCGACTGCCCCCACTCCCAATCGGATCAACACCCTCAGCTACTGCCATGGATGGTTGTCCAAAGGAGTGTCGTTTTTCGATAGGTGTGACGCATTTTCCGTGGGAAAAACTGTCACGTGAAACAGAAAATGACACACGTTTGGGGCGGGCGAGCTTTCTACATCTCACAAGCATCCCGGACCCCGCAAGCATCCCGTCGTCGTCAGGGCACACGAGCAACATCAGCCAAGCACTAAACACGCAAACACCACAAGAAAACGAAAAGGACACCGGAGAAAACTCCGGTGCCCCTTCTGTCCAACAACATAGCCTGCACTTTGACCTTGCTTGTTCGAGTAAGGTCAACTTGGTGCGCGAGGGGGGACTTGAACCCCCACACCCGAAGATACTAGAACCTAAATCTAGCGCGTCTGCCAATTCCGCCACTCGCGCGTAGCCAACCCGAACCACCTCCACAAAAATCTCACGGAAATAAGCTCACTACGTTGGCAACTCGGAAAGTCTACAACAGGAGAACGCCTGACACGTAATCATGAGCGACTAACGCGACGAACAATGGGCGGGAGCGGCCTCACCGTCGTCGAACAGAAAACTTCTGGATCCGAGAGCCAACCAACTCACGGGCGAGAATCCGCCAACCAACAGGCCCCAGATCGGGTCGCGACCGAAGAAAACTTACGCGTCAATCCCCAACTGCTTGCGAAGGCGCCCCACGTGTCCGGTTGCCTTGACGTTGTACAGGGCGTGCGCAATCGTCCCGTCCTTGTTCACGACGAAGGTGGAACGGATGACGCCCAGAATAAGCTTGCCGTAGTTCATCTTCTCGCCATAGGCGCCGTACGCCTCCATGACGGCGCGATCCGGGTCGGAGGCGAGTGGGAAGTTGAGGTTATCGCGGTCCGTGAACTTCTCCAGGGCCTCCACCTTGTCCGGTGAAATACCAATGACGCGGTATCCGGCAGACTTCAGCGAGTTCTCGGAATCGCGGAAATCGCAAGCTTCCTTGGTGCATCCGGGAGTCATAGCCTTCGGATAGAAGTAGACCACCACACCCTTGTCGGCCTTATCGAGTTCCTCGGAGAGGCGGACCTTTCCAGCACCGGTCGGAAGCGTGAAATCAGGGGCGATATCGCCTGCAGCAAGTTTTGTCATGGTTCCATCTTGTCATCGAAGAGGCATTTGCCCAAGCACACATCACTCGCTCACCTGTTAGCCGAACTCGCCAGCAAGCAGGCAACGAGCCGTACGTGCCAGCAGCCAAACTCAACCGTCTACACGGCGACTTTCATCAGAAGGTCCGTCTGCTCGTCGTCGCCGAGGGTAAACACATGCGAGCCAAACGCCGAAAAACCGAGACGCTCGTAGAACCGCAAGGCCGCGTGATTGTGTTCCCACACACCGAGCCACACCGTGCGTAGCCCACGTTCGGAAGCTTCCTCGATAGCCCTGCGCATCATCAACGTGCCGAGGCCCTGCCGCTTGAAACGCTGCAACGCGTAGATGCGCTCAACTTCGAGCGCGTCTTCCCCTACGGCTTCGGTCTGCGCGGCACCCACATTCACTTTGAGATACCCGGCAACCTCTCCGTCGACGACGGCGAAGAAAAACGCCGACTCCGGCTCACGTACCTGACGCCCCAACTCATCCTCCGAGAAGGAGGTGCGCACGTATTCCTCGATGTCCTCGGCCGTGTTCTGATCCGCGAAAGCCTCGACAAACGTCTCGATACTCACCTTGCGCAGATCGTCAAGATCGGCTTCGGTACAAGGCTTAATCACCGCAGACATGTGACATCCTGTCTGGCCGTCTTGTCGCGTTCCGGGTACGGCTCCCTCGTCCGGGGGCTCACCTCGCGCCCACGGTCAGGATTGTCTCACAGACGCCCAGGAAGCTCACTACTTGACCACCGACGACGGCGACTCCGCCGTAGCTCCTGGCACTCCAAGTACCACCATCAACGGTGCCTCGGCTTGGTACGATGTGCTCACTCTCAAAGCGCCGGCGCAAGGAACCCCCATGGCACAAAAACAGCCCGCAATGTCCCCCTCCGAGCAGCCCGTCTCCGAAGTTCTTGACCGCGTCACAGGGCCCCGACGCGCGGAAGCGGATGAACTTCTCGCCCTCCACGCCGAGATCACCGGAGCAAAGCCCGTCGTCTGGGCTGGGCGCATCATTGGATTTGGCGAGTACGAGTACCGATACGAAAGTGGGCACGGAGGCCGCGCCCCAGAACTGGCTTTCGCCACCAACAACACGAAGCACACCATCTATCTGACGGAAAACTTCACCGAGCGATGGCCTGATCTTTTGGAGCAGCTTGGTAGCTACAAGGCCAGCAAAGCATGCCTTTACATCACTCGCCTGACCCGTATCGATCTCGGTGTCCTTCGTACCCTTTTGGAGCGGTCACTCGCCGACACCCGGGGATGACCTTTCTGCACCCCCAAGTGACGCACTACGCTGCGGTCACTCGCCGACACCCGGGGATGATAGCAACATTGAGCCCCACATCCCGGCGGGCTCTACTCAACCACACGCCCCACAACACCATGCTGAACCTCGTCGGCATCGCTTTACGAAACATCGGCTTTGCAGAATAGGGCAATATACACCATCTAATATATGAACGCAAACCCTCACATAAATGAAGTAAGTTCACTTTTCCGCGAGATTCCGCCATTTTAGGCCGTTGGTCCCTTGGAAAGGTATCCCTTACCTTCCTTTTTTCCCACGATGCGGAACGTTAAGTTAGAGCCATAAGGAATTCACCACTAAGTAAGGAGCATCTCATGGCTACTCAGACTCTCGTTTCGTCCTGCACCACCACCGCTTGCGCATACAACAACGGCGGCTGCACCGCACTTGCTATCACCGTCGGCGGCACCGCTGACAAGGCAGCCTGCGGCACCTTCATCGCTCTTGACGCTCGCGGTGGAATCCCCACCGCACAGGGACACGTTGGCGCGTGCCAGCGTCTCGAATGCGTTCACAACAATGACCTTCTGTGCACCGCCGGTGAGATTGGTATCGCCGGTGACGCCGCACTCTGCACCAAGTTCGAGATTCGCTGATCACCGATCGCTTTCTCCTAGAACTTAGTGACCCATGAGGATGTGGGGGCCTACGAATTGCTCGTAGGCCCCCACACCTTTGGTTTCTAGCCAGAAGTTCGCACCATCAGAAGACTGTGCCAGAAGTTCACACCGCCAGAAGTTCACACCGCCAGAAGTCTGCGCCACCAGAAGTTCACGCCACTAGATCACGCCCCAGAGGCGGGACCCTTACTCAGGAATGGAACTTGAGTCCCTTGATCGCATTGACAAGTTCGGGGCGGGTAGAAACTCGCGTAGCAAAGGGAATGAACGCGGTGATCGCTTCATTGTGATCGACACACATAAGCGTCATGCCGGTCCGATCAACATCGAGGCAAATAACGCCAAGGGAGTGCGCGCAAACATTGGTCACGTCCTGCCGAGCAAGGAATGCGCCCTCCAGGGCCCCCAGCACCAGGCCATCGAAGATTGCTCCCGCATCCATGAGTCGAGAATCGGACACAACGTCCACCGCACTTAATTCAAGCTCGGGATGGGCAAAGATGTCCTGCTCCAAGCTACAGAAGAAGGCTTCCTCCTGGTGACGAAGGCAGCGCTCGTGCTCCGCCTGGATATCGCATGCACACACCGGTGTCACACCGCACGCGTCATGTAGCAAAACGCGCTCGTACTCGATAACCGCGAGATGCCCAGAGGATGCCATCTCCCCCACGCGCTCGCTTAGTTCTCCTGCAAGCAGCAGCTCTTTACTCTCCTCGGCAGTGAGCCAGTGCGCTTCCCCCAACAGGTGTACCGAGGCTGCCGCAACGTTCAGCATCAGACTCGGCGCAGCTTTGTCGATTGTCAGCCGCACACTCATCGGTTCCGAGAAATCAGCATCCTGAGCCGAGGGATCGCAATCGGAGACAGCGACAACCAGATCGCCAGATCGTGTCACTCCGTGGGTCACCGCAGTAAAGTTCCGCATGGGTTCTTCACGATAGGCGACGACGACGGAGTTCCCCAAACCCGTCAGTAACCGGTACGCGGTCGAGAGGCTACGCTCCTGCCACACGGCAGGAGCGAGGGAGGTGCGATTAGGGAAAAGTGACAGATCAGGATGCACGGCTCTACTCTCGCTCGAGGACTACCAAAAGTTAGGGTAACCCAACCGCACCCATTTATGAAACGAGTGTCTATCGAAAATAGCTGTGATCTCACTGACTAGGACACATGGTCATCCCAAACCAGGATCAACGTCCTGATTTATTCGCTATCAGATCTGACGAACGAGTAGCACTCCGGGTACAGAAAACTCCCCGAGAATTGGAGCCGGGTATACCGGTTCTTTTCTCGGGGAGTTTCTTCAGCTATCAGGATGTCCTTCTCTCGGCCTCAGCCGACTAGACACCCGCACGAGAGGCTACAGACCTGCACCATTGCTGGCGATGATCGCCTTGTAGGCGGAGAACGACTTCTTCTTGTAACGAGCCAGCGAGCCGGAGCCGTCGTCGTTACGATCCACGTAAATGAATCCGTAACGCTTCGAGAGTTCGGCCTTTGACGCGCTCACAACATCAATCGGGCCCCACCAGGTGTAACCCATGAGGTTCACACCATCCTCGATGGCTTCCTTGACGGCGCTGAGGTGACTACGCAGGTAGTCGATGCGGTAATCGTCCTCGACGGTCAGTTCGCCGTCGACCTCAACGAGCTGATCCTTGGCGCCCAGGCCGTTCTCCACGATGAACAGTGGCTTCTGCCAGCGCTCCCAGAAATCGTTGAGGACGACACGCAGACCCGTGGGATCAATCTGCCAACCCCACTCGGAGGCGGGCAGGGTGGGGTTGGGAACGCCACCCAAGATGTTGCCCTCGCCCCTCACGTTCTTCGCCGGGTCCGCGGTGGCGCAGACACTCATGTAGTAGGAGAAGGACACGAAGTCCACCGTGTTCTTGAGGATTTCGGCGTCGCCCTCGGCGAAGTCGATCTCCACGCCGAGGTCGCGCAGATGACGGTTGTAGTAAGCGGGGTACTCACCACGCACGTGAATATCGCCAAAGGCAAGATTCTCGTGCTCGATGCTGCGAGCCTCCCACACGTCCTTCGGATCCGGAGTGAGCGGGTAAACCGGCATGGAGAGAACCATGCAGCCCACCTTGATGTTCGGATTCACTTCGTGAGCAATCTTCGTGGCCGAAGCGGATGCCACCAGCTCGTGGTGGATCGCCTGGTAGAGATCCTTCTTCGAGAGCTTCTCCAGCGGCGTCCAGATGCCACCGGACATGAGCGGAGCGTGAACGATGGAGTTGATCTCATTGAAGGTGAGCCAGTACTTGACACGATCGCCGTAACGCTCGAAGAGCACGCGAGCGTAACGCTCGTAGAAGCCAATGAGACGGCGATCCGTCCAGCCGTCGTACTCCTTGGCGAGATGAAGCGGGGTCTCATAGTGGCTGATGGTGACGAGCGGCTCAATGCCGTACTTCTCCAGCTCGTCGAATACGCGGTCGTAGAACTCCAGACCGGCCTCGTTCGGGGTTTCCTCATCACCCTTGGGGAAGAT
>RRZT011793599.1_pt1 | contig 24513 bp, 13 predicted proteins | sample 2165551 | NCBI WGS metagenome assembly RRZT01 (sample SAMN10456910, study PRJNA506462) | wastewater metagenome | biome: wastewater; feature: sludge; material: wastewater sludge; isolation source: wastewater sludge with Escherichia coli K12::gfp cells carrying plasmid... | place: USA: Moscow, Idaho... | reverse complement strand
ATTTGCTTCTAAAACCCTTCTGGTTGCATTTTAGGAGCTAAATGAAGATTTATACTCAATCTATCCTAAAATCGCACCACGAAGCTCCTACGAAGTCCTAAAGCTATCCTAAAACGAATATCTAATTGGAGAGTAGAAACCCCTGGAATTAGGTAAACAAGGTTTACTTATAATTGATTATTTAAGTATATTTCAGGATACTGCAAAAGCATGAATAAGTAATAAGTAAGCAAGTAAATGAAAAGAAATGAACTTTATTTCACCACAAGGGTTCAATAAAAGTTCTTTATATTTCTTTTCTAAATGGTTCCCATTTATTGTTTAAAAATATTTTGTAATATTTATTTGTTTATATATTTTACAGAATAAAATAATTATTTTACATTTATAAATGAAAAAATTTAAAATTATTTTTTATTATTTTATTAAAAATATAATAAAATAAAAGATTTAATAAATAAAATTTTTTTAACAATAAAATCTTGAATAAGATTTTAAAGTAAAAAACATTAAATAATAAAATTACCCTTTATGGGTGATTTTGTTATTGTTTTTTACCTATAGATTTCTTTCTTAAATTTATTCTTTTTATATTAGTTCCAAAAAGTTTACTTACCTTACTTCAGTACCTTTATAAGAATAGAAATGTATTATATATATTAATTATAAACAGGTTCATTTTTACCGCCACCCCAACCAATTTTTTACACCCGTTTTTTGCCAATTTTTTATCTAAATTTCCTTATTAAAAAGTCGCTTCCTATTTTATAGGATGACATTAAAAAGTCTTTAGTAATAATACCTCAAAATCGTTAATAGTAATATTCAGAAAGCTCTAAAATAAGCATTTTTTTTGGAATCTTTTTGCCATTTTTTATGCGTTTTTGATAAAAATAAGTTCTAAAAAATCAAGGAAAAAGATGCCATTTTTTATGCGTTTTTTGATGATTTTGAATAGGATAAACTAAGGATTTTTATACCATTTTTTATGCGTTTTTTGATGATTTTGAATAGGATAAACTAAGGATTTTTATACCATTTTTTATGCGTTTTTTTAATTTTATTTTATGGAATATTAAATAAAGAAAAACAAAGAAAGGTAAAATTTATTATTCATGGAAAACTATTCTCTAAGTAATTTAGTTAAATTAAATACTAATTTTGTCAATATAGATTTTAAAGAATATGCAAAAAAAGGTAGAAATAAAAGTTTTATTTCTACTTTATTACTAATTTTACAAGAATTTCAAAAATCAGGTTCTTCTAAAATTTCTATTAATATAAACAAAGAAATTCCAGGTTTAACTAGAATAGATAAATATACTTTACAAAATACATTAAGAGAATTTAAAATAACATATTTTGAAAGTAAACAATTAAAAAAAGAATTTCCTAATAATAATTTATTACCTTGGATAATAGATGAAAGAAAAAGTAGAGGGGCTAAAATAAACTTAATATTAACAGATGATTTTATAAATTTTTTTAAATTAGGAAAAAAGAATTATGTTAATGTTAATACTATAAAAATAAATGAAGCAAATGGTTGGAATGATTATGATTTTCTTGTTTACATTTATTCTTTATTTTCATCTAAAACAAAACTCTTTAAAAATAAACATTTTTCTTTTATAACTAATAGAATTAAATTGAGTAAAAGTAAAGAAATTGAGTTAAAAAGATTTTCTTACATAAATTTAAAAAATAGTTCTGTAACTATGGTTCCATCTATTCAATATATAAAAAAACAATCTTCTTCTAATAAAAAGATTGTTCCTCAATATGATTTTTTCTGTTATCCTAGATTAACTGAAACTGTTATTGACAAAACGACTAAAAAAGTTAGAAAAGTTTTAAAAAGAAATATAATGTCAGCAGAAGATTTTATTAAATCTTCTAAAAATGGTATAGAAGAATTTAAACAAATTGTTAATAATAAAATACCAGGAATAAATCATTATGAAGTTTTTCAAATGATGACAAGTGGATATAATATATTTTTATCAGGAATTGCAGGTAGTGGCAAGTCAGTTTGTATTGAAAGATATAAGAACTATTGTGATTTAAATAATAAATCTATAGCAATTTTAAATCCAACAAGTTTGTTATCTATGGATAATAATGGTGAAACATATCATTCATTTTTAAATATTTCACCAAACCAATACAAATGGGATAGATATAAAAAAAATCTTTCAAAAGAAAGATTAAGTCATTTAAAAAATAAAATTCAATCAACAAAAGTTTTTGTTTTAGAAGAATTTGGAATGTTCTCTGAAGTAATGTTTGATTATTTTGTTGATATGATAAAAGAATTTTCTGACCTCAATAGACATCAATTTATTTTTGTAGGAGATCCTGGGCAACTACCACCAGTCGTAACACCTTTACTAGAAAAGTTATATGGTTATAAAGCTTATAATAAAGCAATAAATAGTATTTCTTTTAAATCTTTTTCTCCTCTATATATTAAATTAAAATATTCTTATAGAAACTATAGCTCTAAAGAATTAAAAAGATTTAGTAATTTGTTGAGAAAAAATGAGTTAGATGTTAAATTTAAAACATTTAAAAATTTATTAAGCAAAGCTAAACATTCAGCTATAGAAGATTTAGATGTTAATAATACAATTTGTATTGTTGGGACTAATAGAGAAGTAGAAGATATTAATAGATTATTTCAAAGTAAAAAAGAAGGAAAACCAGTAGAGTTTATTAATGATATTGATGAACTTGATGCAAGAGAAAAAGAAATAAGAAAGTCTTTTATATTAAAAGAAAATGAACCTATTATATTAACTCAATCTATTTCTAAAAATAATTATTTTATTGTTTCTAATAACAAAACAATTCGCCCTAAAAAAATGTTACCTCATAATGCAACTGGCACTTTCTTAAAGAAAACAGATAAAGGTGTTTATATTTCTATTAAAGATGAAATTATTTTGATTCCAAAACCAGTTCCTTACCATAATCACAATAACGTGACAACACCTGACAAAAATATAAAAGTTTATCCTTTTAATTTAGCTTATGCTTTTACCTCTCATAAAACACAAGGGATAACAATAGATAATAAAAATGTTTATATTGATTTCAATAAAATGGATTTTTGTAATCAAGTTTATACTTCTATAACAAGGTTAACAGATTTTAAACAATTAATTGTTCCTCCCTATTTTAATTCTGATAATGAAGAATTATTTGAATTTGTATTAAATAAAAATGGTTTTAAGACTTCGTATGATGTGAAAAGTTTTGAAAGTTATGCATCTTATCAAGAAAAAATTACAAAAAAAATGTATCAAGAAACTCTTGATACATCAAGTAATTATAAGATTGTTACACTTTCTTCTTTACCACAAGTAGCTGAGTTTAAATCAAATAATTACATAAACGTTCCATTAAAAATCAAAGACATAAAAAACTACCAATTTCACCAATATCAAAATATTTTGGTAGATGATTTCGGCTATATACACTTCACGAAAGGTATTAGTCGAACAGAATTTATGTTATTTGTTAATAGGAATATCAATAATTTAGAAACAAACAACGCTTACGCCGAAATCATAATTAATATTATTCTTATTCAAAATTATAATTATGGAATTGAAATCCCATATAATGCCTATGATAATTTATTTTCCGTTTTAAATAAAACATTAAAGATAAAAGAAATATCGTCAACTCGTGCGATTCGTCTTGAAAGCTTTATGTTTGATAAATCCATGGAAGAAATTTTAAAAACTTATTTATTGCCTCAAAACTTTAATAAAAATATTACTAAAGTAGCAGAAAAATATCAAATCTTATTAGAGACTTTAATATTACAGGGAATGGCACATTCTTTCCTTTATGATAAAAATGTTTATTTTGAAAAAGTAGATGGCAAGTATTATTTCTATAGAACTGTTGCAACAGTTAATAATTATCAAGGTTTAGTTGGATATGGTGATGACTATATTCGTCCATATAAAATGATGGAAACATCTAATGATTATTTCAATAAATTCTTAAATAATCATAACTATATGTATAAGAAAATGAATAATATGATTTTAAGTAAAGAAGATAAATTAGAAGAATTTAATACTTTAAACCCAGAAAGTAGCGTTTATTATTACACAAAAGAAGCTGTTAAAAAAATTAGAACTCAATGGAAAAATACTTTACTCAAACGAGATTGTTTTGATATGGGGGCATTATATATGAACAAATTAATGATGCATTCTGGTAACACTTATCGAGAATTAGAGAATTCTCACTACAAAGAGCTCCGATACTTTTATCCTCAAATAGAAGATATTGCTAAAAATATTATCAAACCATTAAAAGATACTGTCAAATCTAAAAATATATTGCAGTTAGCAAGGAAGAAAAATATTTATAAATTTAGAGAATTAGAACAAAGCCTTTATCTTGACACCCCTAACAATGCGTATATTGAAGAAACTATGTCAAATGGGTTTGTAGATGACTTTAATGATTTTATTGAAGTAATGGAAGATGCTATTAATGCTAAAGAAAATGCGCCAATTGCAGGATTTTTAGATGAATTTTCTATTGCTACGGCTCAAGTTTTAAGAGGTATTATAGACAAAATCAATAATTGGTACCCGGATTTAAAAGGAATATTGTAAATAACAAAATATTTTAGAAGAAAGACTAAGAATGTTATTAGAAAAAGTAATTGTAGAAAATATAAGAAGTCATAAATATTTTAAATTAGAACCACAATTGCAAGGAATTACTGCCATTAATGGAGAAAATGGGGCAGGTAAATCAACTTTATTGGATTCATTTGCGTGGAGTCTTTTTGGCTCCAGAGTGAATGGCCAAAAAAACAAAGATTTGATAAGAGAGGGTGTTAACCCTGCTGAAAAACCTGTTAGAGTAACTTCTTTCATAATTGTTGGAAATCGTAGATATAAAATAGAACGAACAATAAATAATCTTAATGGTAATGTTTCTTGTAGAGTTTACTCTAAAGCTCTTGAGAATAAAGATTTGGAATGGACTTTTGAATCAGGACCTGCTGTTAAACACGCAGAGACTTATATAAGGAAAATGTTAAATACAGATGAAAAGGGATTTTTGTCTTCAATTTTTATTCAACAAAAACAAGTTGACCAAATAGTAACATCTTCACCTGTAGAAAGAGGGCAAGTTATAGAAAGTCTTATAGGTGTTTCATCTATAACAGAAGCCTTGAATTTAGGCAGAGAGAATAGTCGAGGTTTGCAAAAAGCGGCTAGTATAATTCAGCCTGGGTCTTTAGAAGATGAATATAAAAAAGTTGAAGAGCAAGGGTTTATTGTCACTTCTTTAAAAAATCAAATAATTATGACTGAAATGGAACTTGAAGAAGTTTCAAAAAATCTTATTTCTAAAAAAGAAGCTTATGAGATAGAACTCAAAAAACAAGAAGAATTAGATTCTTTAAATAATAGTTTAGCAATTGAAAAAGATAAATATAAATTAATAAATTCTCAATTAGAAAATCAAATTCAATTGATAGAAGAAAATAAAGCAAAAAGGGGAAGAAAAGTATCTGTTGAAGCAATTCAAAAAGATTACAACAAAGCTTCTGAGGAAAACTCTTTATTACAAAAAGAATTTTTTGATTTACAACAAAAAATAAACAATTTTGAAAAGATTTTTGCGAATAGATTTGACAGTCAAGATTTATTAAAAGAAAAAAAAGAAATAGAGACATTAATAAAAGATAAAGAAAATCTTTTAGAATCTAAAAATGAAGAAATTTATAGTTTAAAGGCAAAAGTAAAATCTAATAAAGAATTGATAGAACTTCTGAAAAAGGGGGAAGGAAGTTGTTCATTATGTGGACAAGAAATTCACAATCCTTTAGAAGAACTTAAAAAACACGAAAAAGAACAAGATTTATTTAAAGATAAAGCAAAAGAATTAAATGATAATCTTAAAATTATTAAAGAAGAGCTATCAAATCTTAATAATTCTCTAAGAGAAAAAGAACAGAATTATAAAATTGCAATAGAGCAAGATAATTCATTAGAAGATTTTGAGAACTCCAAAAAATATTTTACCAAGTTAAGTGCAAAACTTGAAGCAAATAAAGCAGAACTCGATATTATAAACAAGAAGTTGGTGTCGGCAAAAGTAGAAGAAGATAAACAAAATCTTCTAAAGATTGCTAAAAAACAAATTAAAGATACCGAAGAGCAACTTAAAAAATCAAAAAATATTATTGATGATTTAATACTTAAAATAGAACAATCCTCCGCAATTTCTAAATCTGATTTTAAAAAACAAAGTAATGATTTATCTTCTACACAAAGTCTTTTTGATAAATTAAATTTAGACCTTTCTAATAATAAACATAGATTAGAATTAGAAAAGGAAAGAGGAAAAACAATTTATTCTGATTATCTAAGATGTAAACAAGCTAATAAAGATTATAAAGAGTTGACAGACCAACTTTCTGTCTTAAATTTAAGTAACGAAGTCCTTACTAGATTTAAAAAAGAAAGAATAAAAACTTCAATTCCAGAATTAACAAAAATAGCTAGTGAAATTTTTTACAAATTTACAGAAGGTAAATTTATAGAAATTAGATTAAATGAAAAGTTTGAAGCTTTTGCTGTTACTGCAAACCAAGCTGTTAGACCAATAGGATTGTTATCTGGAGGGGAATTATCAGCGGCTGCTATTGCTTTAAGATTAGCTATAGCATTATTCTTAACAAATGAAGAAGAAAGCTTGTTAATTTTAGATGAAGTTTTAGTTTCAATGAGTGAAGACCGCTCTCAAACTATTTTAGAAACTATTGCTTCTTTAACTAAATCTCAAATTATATTTATTGCTCATAATGTATCAATTAATCAATTTGCCGACAAAGTAATACAACTTTAATTTATTAGATTAGAGGTTATATATGTCAGGTTTTGGATTACCAGATGTAGGAGCTTTTGATGAATTTTTAACAAAAAAAACTCCAGTAGAACCAAATTTCTTTGATTCTTCTGGTTTGTTAAATTCTATCACTCCTGATGAAGATGAAGATAAAGATAAAAATGATATTTGGGAATTATTAATTCAAAAATTCCTTATATCTGATGAAATTTACGAAACTTCCGAAATGGAAACAAATGGTGGAACTTCTGCTTTCATAAAGAGTCAAGGGAAAAGAATAGAAATACAGAATGTCTTTAAAGATGAAGATGATTATAATAGACAAATTCTTAAACTTTGTAAAAAAGTTAACCCTTTTTATGATAGCAATGAATTGCCAAAATATATTTTTGAAGGAAGATTAAATCTAAGAAATAAACATGGGACAATAGTAAATACTGCTCGTTGCCATATTATAATGCCCCCAGCTTGTGATGTTCCACAAGTTACTATCGCAAAGAAAACAACTTCTCTTACAACATTAGATATAATTCAATCTTCTGGTTCTATGACCACCCAAATGAAAGATTTTGTAAAGGCTTGTTTAAAATGTAATTTAACAACTGTATTATCAGGTTCTTCTGGTGCAGGTAAAACAACTTTTACAGAAGCTATGACTAAAGAGTGGCCTTTAGATATACGTGTTGGTGTTGCAGAAGATTCTCCTGAACTAAATCTTATACAAGAAAACACTACTTATCTTAAATCTGCCCCTCGACAACCGGGACAAGATATAAAAGATGAAGCAAACCTTGACTGGTGTGTTCAACAACTTAACCGTATGCGTGTAGATAAGATTATTGTAGGAGAGACACGTTCTAAAGAGTTTTTCTATTTTTTACAAGCGGCAAATAGTGGTTGTGAGGGTTCTTTAACAACAATTCACGCCTCTGACCCTAAAATGTGTTTACAAAAAATGACACAATTCTCTGTAATGGCAATGCCTCAACCAATAAGAACTGCAAATAAATCTATTGGAACTACAATAGATATAATAATTCAATTAGTTAGATTATTAGATGGTAGATATAGAGTTGCTTCAATTGAAGAAATTACAGACACTCTTGGTAATGATGATTCAGCTACTATTGCCACAACTGCCTTATGGAAATATGATGAAGCCACTGACAGATGGGACAATAAATCTTACAATATGAGTGATAAATTAAGAGTTAAAATAGAATCTTATGGAATAAACATCAAATCATTTATGTAAGGAGAAAAAATGAACAGAAGTGTATTAAATAACTATATTTTTATTGGAATAAGTGCCATTTTAGCAGTCATCATTATTAGTGTTATCATTTATGTTATTTTAACAATTAAAAATAATAAACAAATAGCTGAAAGTAAGAATCCAAAAGGAAAAGAGGAAGAAAATGGAAAGAAGCACAAGAATAAATTCAAAATAAATTCTAAAGCTCTTAAATTTAAAAACTTTGACGATAGTAAAGATTTCAAAATTGAAAATATTGTAAATGATAATGATTTGGGTTTCTTAGATGAAATAGAAGAAATATATAAAGAAAGTGAAGAAAAATTAAAAGCTTACAACAAAAAGAATGAAGTAAAAAAATCATTCAAAGACTTTAGAAAATTAAAATAACAGAAAGAAATTATAATTTATGAAAAATTTATTTGAAGAAAAAAAGAATACAACAACCCAAGATAAAGAAATACTTTCTATTTGGGTTAATACAATATGGAAACAACAATTAAAAGAAATTTTTAACCAAAGAACTTCTATCATTTCTAAGCGGTTGAATGTTGTATTAACGGAAGAAGATATAAAAAATATACAAAATAATGTTTGGGAAATGTACAATTTTCATTTAACAAAATTATCCCCTTCCCTTCAAGTAGATTTTAAACATTCCGATAAATTATATTTTAATATTAAAAAAGATAAACAAGGCAATTTTATGATACGAAATTATCATAACTTAAAAATAAAAACAGACAATCTTTATAAGTTTAAAGTTGAATTAAAGAAACAATTAATCTTAGATTATTCTATTGCTGTAAAATATTGTACCTTGGGTTATCTAGCACAAAAGGAGAAAAAAAAATCTTATGAGTAATGAGAATAATGTCCCTTTAGAAATTAAAGCAGTTAAAAAAGATAAAGCTTTATCGAAGACAGAAATTATTAGAAAAATAGCTAAAGATACAAACATGAAACAAGATGCTGTAGAAGATGTCCTTAATGCTTTTGTTGACCTTTATACAGTAGAATTATTAACAACAGGCGCTTGGAGATACCCTGGCATGGGACACGTAGAAAGAAAATATAGGAAACCTACTATTAGAAAAAATCCTATTACGAAAGAATATACAGAGTATCCTGAAACTTGTTATTTACAAGCAAAATTATCTGATAAATTGAGTTTGTACCACCGTATGATTTTTAGAAATATTAACAACCAAATTAACGGAACAACTAAAGATAATTGGTATAAAGATAGAATTATTTCAGATTATAAATCTAAAACTTTAGAAGAAATTAAGAAAGAATGAGTATGTACTTCTCATTCTTTTCTTTTGCATTTATATGAGATATTTTAAATAATAACATTTTAAGAAAGGAACAATAAACTTAAATGGAAAAAGGTATATTTTCTTTTAAATCTTTTGCACTTTGTTTATTATCTTTACTAAGTTTATCAGTAATATTTTCGGGAAACCTTTTCCAAGTTGTTCCAGCTAAAGAAAATATTGAAGACAAATTTAAAGAATCTGTTAATGAATATGCTAAAGATAGTGGCAAAAGTTTTATTGAAAAATTTATAGATGACATTATTGATAATGGAAGCAAAGAAGAAACTGTTCCAAGTGTTCTATCTTATTTATTAGTCCCTGGTCATTATATGGACAATGTTTCTAATGCTACTACTATTGACAAAAATGATAATACTGTTTTTGATAACAATAAAAGTTTATGTAATGTTAGTAAGTCTCAACCACAAAATCTATTAAATCATAATTGTGATTTGCCAACTATGGCAACTGAAATTGCTCAAAAGATAAGTTCAACTTTTGAATCTTATGGTATTCATAATGGGGAAAGAACACCATCCCAATCTATATGGGGAGTTCCTTCAGGACTTCCGGAAAATACAGTTCCTACGGACCCCAATGCCAGAACTGGAAAATATACTGCTTTAGAATTATATGGATATAATTTGCAATATGTTAATTATAAGGGGGAATGGGATGATATACAAATTTCTACTAGAGATAGGGTTTTATCTAATTATGGATTTTGGGCACGAACTCGATTAGAAGTAGATTCTATTTGGAATGGGGCAAAAGGTGGATTTAAAGCAATTGTTGAAAAATTTGACTGGAACCCAATTAAATATGTCTCTAATATAATAGATGGGACAGTAAGTTCAGTTCTTTGGACTGCAGTTGATACTTCAGACTACAACATTGCTTCTTCTCACGCTTGGACACGTCCAGAATTTTCTAAAACATTATATAATGTTTATTACTTGAATTCTGGTGAAGTATCCAAAAAAGCTCAAGCTGAATACTTAAAACAAATTAAAAATATTCTTGCCGAAGAATTAGGAAAAGAAGAATATAAACAATTAAAAGTATTTTTTGATGTAGATCCAGATTTTGCTCCAAAATTTAGCTATAACCCTAATTTAACTAAACAAGTTCCAAAAATAGGAAAAGATGGAAAACAAGAAAAAGATAAAAAGGGTAATCTTGTATATAAGAAAGTAAAAGTTACAGAAGAAGAACAAATTAACAATTGGTATAAAAACCCAGATGTGGAAAGTTTTTTATCTAATGCTCAATATGCTCTTGGTAATGATTGTAAACTTTCTAAAAGTGGTTCAGAATTTACTTCTTGTTATTCCAGTGCTTATGATGCTAAGTTACAAGAAATTTTAAGTTCTGAAGAAAATGAAGGACTTGTTTCTAAATTAGCAGAAGATGTCACAAAAAACTTTGATAAAAAAAATGTTCATACCAATCCCGCTTCTGGAATTTCTCATTATATATGTGCTGATGAAGAGGGAAATCCTACTGCAACTTCTATTGTAAATTATAAATATGTTTACACTAAAGAAAATAGTGGAAATTCTGAGTATTTAACAGAAGGATGTTCCCTAGTAAGACCTTCTATAAAAGGTGGTTATTATGGAACAGGATATTCTGGTGAGAATAGTAATGATACTAGATGGAAACAATTTAACTTTGTAAGAAAAACTAAAACAAATTTCACTGATGGAGATTCTATTTTTAATGGTATTGCTCAATTAGTAACAAAACTAACTGTTACAGTTCTAGGAATTTCTTATGGAAATATATTAACAGAATTAAATCTTGATAAAATAGCAGAAGCTACTATAACTTCTTTTAGAGATAGTTTGTTTTATCCATTATTAACACTTGCTTTTGCATTAGGTGGCATTTCTATATTTATAAACATTATTAAGACTAGAACACCTACTCAAGGCTTTAAAACTTTAGGGTTAATGATGTTAACATTTGCTTCAGGTGTTATTATTTTAAATAATCCTGGGAATTTAGTTAAATGGGTAGATGAAATACCTTCTAAAATAGACCAATTTGCTTTGTCTATTATGCCAAATAATGCTTCCACAAAATCAGATACTTTATGTTCTAATTCAGGAGGTTCATTAAATAATGTTCGTTCTTTACAATGTCAAATTTGGAAAATAAATATATTTAACCCTTGGGTTTATGGTCAGTGGGGAACTAGCTATGAGAATCTTGATGCTTCAGATTTTAACAATACAAATGGTTCTCTAGTTGGAAAAGGGACCGTTAATATGGGTAATGGTCATAAAGTTAATAACTGGGCACTTTATCAATTAGAAAAAACAAAATCTGGAACTTTAACAACAGATTATTATAATAGTAATACTGTTTCAAAAGCTTTATATAAAATTGTTGACTTACAGTTTGGTCCTAATAATGGCGCAATGTCAGATAGTCGTTATGCAAAGCAATGGTCAGGAATTAATGGACGAAGTGGGTATAGAGTATCTTCTGCTTTAACAAGTATATTTTTAGCAATTCCCATAATAGGTATAGCTATAGCAAAAATAGAAGTTAGCTTTATGTTTGCTATATTATTAATGTTCCTCCCATTATTATTCTTATATGGAATTTTATCTCCAGATAAAGGGCGATTAAAATTAATTGAATATGGACAGAAAATGATAGGTTTAATTGTTAAGAGAGTATTTTTAAATCTAATATTATCATTTACACTATATTTTATTATAATTGGAACGCAACTATCTTCTAATTATAAAAATGTTTTAATCTTTAGTTTGGGCATAGCTTGGGGAACGAAACTTTACTGGAAAGATTTAATAAATCTATTCAATGTTAGTGCCGCTTCAAGTCAAGCATTTATATCTGACAAAGTTGGTGGGTTAAGACAAAGATTTTCCGAAGCAAATATTTTGTCACAAGCTCTTAATTTCCGTTTTCAAGGTTTAAAAACGGGAATAAGAGATACAGCAGTTGGTATTACAATGGGTGGTGCCGCTGGTGTTATTCAACAAGTAAAAGATGTGAATTCTGTATATAGAAGAACTCATAATGGAAAGAAAAATGGATATAGAACTACAGCTATACTAGAAGGAATGATTAATGGTGGTAGTAGTGGTGCTAGAAGGGCTTCAAACTTTGTATTTAACAAAGAAAGAAGAAACGGATTTAGCTTATATGATAATCTAAAAGATTCTTATAAAGCAGGAAGAAATGATTATATAAATACATTTAGACTTGATGATTCTAAAACTGCTCGTTCTATTAAACAAATGTCAAACTTTATTAATGCAAGTGAAAAAGATGCATTTGATGATAGAAATATGAAACAAAGAACTTTCCAAACTGAATATTCCCGTTTATTGGGAATGGCTGTTGACAGAAAAATTCCTGTTGATGAAGAAAATCATACACTTGATTTGTCAGATTTAAATAGTAAATTATATAATGAAGATGGCACTATAAATACAAACTTCAAAGATAATAGATTTGACGAAGAATTTTTAGCTCAAATGAATAGAGTTATTCTTGCTTCTGGTCAGTTAAGTAAAGCTAAAGAAAGACATTTGCATTTCTCTAATGCAAAAAATAAATTAGATGAAATCCAAAGAAATGATTTTACTTCTGATGATCCAGAAATGTTTAAAGCTTTGAAATCATTTACAGTAGGACAAGAAAAATGGATAATAGATGAAAATGGTAAAAAAGTAAAAGTCCAAGTTACTGTTCAAGAAGCTTCTAATGCTTTTGTGAATAATGTCAACAACTTATCTGATTTTAACCATGATGAAGATGTTAAATTTGCTCTTGAAACTGTAAATAAAAAAGTGAGAATTTATACAGATAAATTCCTTCGAGTTAAAGATGATTATGTTGATGAAGTTGTTTATGATGAGGACGTGTTAACTAATCCAGATTATTTAGATAGATTGGGACAAATAGGTGTCCTTACAGAAAAATATGTAAAAGATAAATATTCTGAATTCAAAGAAAATAGACAACAAGAACAAGAAGAAGAAGATAATCGTGATTACTTTGAAAAACTTGAAGACGAATGGGATCCACTTCTAATTTATAAACAAAAAATGGCTAATCGCCAAAAGGAATGGGATAGTCAAATTTCTACTGAACCAGAGGAAAACCCTCATTTTGGAAACCGTCAAGAATCAGATTTAGGTGAAAAATCTCCCCTTGAAATGGGACCTAAAGGTACAAAATCTGCTTCTGAGAAAGTCATTGGAGATATTAAAGATAACTTCTTGAACAAAGACAAATATGATTTTAATAACTCTAATAGAACAGAAAAAGAACAAATCTTCTTGGGAGAAGAATCTATTGAAATCACAAAAAATTCTGCTGTTGATATGTCAGCATCTAAACAACTTTTAGAGACTGTCCAAGTAAACTTTGATAAAAATACAGTAGATGATTTAACCGAGTTAATTTCTAATCAAAAAATTATTCTTGAAAAAGAAATTCCTGCATTTGATAAAGTAGAATCAATTGTTTCAAGAGATTCAGAAGAATTTATCTTAAATAAAGATACTAAAAATATGTTTAATGAATTAACAGAGGAAGAAGCTGATATTGTTGTTTCAGAAGTTGCTTATCAAAAAATTCTTGATGATGTTTTTGCTAATACTCAAAAAGAATTACTAACCATTACTAAGCAAGAGATTGATGAACCAGAAATTTCTATCACAGAAATTCCTGTTATTAAAGAATATGTTGAAGATGAAGTAGAAATCGGTAAAGATAATATTATTCAAATGGAGAAAGAATCTGATTTATCTAAATCTGATAAAAAATCTATTGTAATAGAAAATCTTATAACTGTTGCTGTTGAAAATGATATTAATCCAGAAGAAATCAAATTATCTGAAGCCAAAATTAATAAAATTATAGAAACTGTTGAAACAACAGATTGGGAAAAAGTTGAAGAAAAGACAACAATCCCTAAAGAAGAAGCCCCTAAAAAATATTATGAAAAAGTTATTGAAAAATTAGATGATAATTTTAAAGAAAAAATAGCTAATCAAAATGTTCAAAAGGTTATTTCTTCTGTCAGAGAAAATAGTTCTTTAGATAAAATTAGACAAAATTCAGTTGAAGAAAAAATTCTAGAAAAACAAGTGAATAAAGAGATTTTAGAGAAACCTAAATTTAAAGAAATACCAGTTGTAGAAGAAGTTAAGGCTCCTGAAATCATAATAGAAAAAGTTAAAACTAATTCTGAACAACTTAATGATTTAGAAAAACCTAAATTCCAACAGAATACTTCTATTAAGGAAGAAAAGAAAGATGAAATTTTCAATCAATCTGTTAAACTGGTAAATTCTATAAACAAAGACGATACCCCTATTATAGAAGAAAAACCTAAAAAGGTAAGAAAACCTTTGTTTAAGAGAAAACAAAAATCTGTTAAGGAAGTTAAAATCCCAACAGAAATATTGAGTTCTCCTAAATCTGTTATTGCAGATGTAAAACAAAGGTCTAAATCGGCTGGTCCTGTTATTATAGAAAAACCTAAAACAAAACAAAATATTGAAAAACTTAAAAAATCTATAATAGAAGAAGAATCAATAGAAAAAACATCTAAATTTAGAATTCCTTTCAATAAAGGAAAAGATTCTAACCATAAACTTCCTAGCAGAAAAGAATTAGTTAAAAAGAAACATAAAAATACACAAGCAAATGTAGAAGAAATTGTTTCTGCTACTGAAATGCTTAAATTAGTAAACAAATTCAAGAAATTGAATGATAAAGATGAAGAGTAAGATAAGGAGATTTTAATGAAAAAAATTAAATATTATTTTCTACTAATAGTAAGTCTCCTTTCTCTTACTATTTCATTAGTAGGAAACACTGTCGCTATAAATAATGCAGACATTACCGAATGGGTGTTATGTGATGCCCCTTGGGGGGAAGATACAAAAGATGTCATGGCGTTCTTACAACAAGTTAGGTCAACTGAGATTCTACCTTATATGGTGTCTAGTAAATCAGCTATTGCTACTTCTGAAATAGGCGGAAATACTATAAATAGCATACTAGAAATTTCTGGTTATAAATTTGGAGACAAAGCAAATGCTTCTACAAAATCTCCATTTGACCAATTTGGGTTTAGAGGGTTATCTTATAGCTCGTATATTGGAGAATGGAAGTATTACTCAATTGATGCTTGTAAATCAGCAAAATCTAATACAAAAAGTTCTAACTATGGAGAATTCTATAAAGGTAGGAAAGATCCATTAGTTACTTATTCTGAAAGAGGTTCTTCAAAAGACCCTAGAGTTGCTCAAACAGCTATGAACAAGTATATATTGTCATTTAAAAATTTAATGGCTAATATAAGCTTAAATATTACAAAAATATTTGTAGCAATAACACTAGCTTTAATAGGTTTAACATTTGGTGATATTGCAGACTTTTTAGGAATTACTGAAACTTATACAAATAGTATTTTTACAAGTTTATATAACAACTTATTTATTCCTTTTATTGGTGTGATGATGTTATTGTCCGCCATCTATGTAATGTACAAAGGAATTATAAAGAGAGAATACAGACAATCATTAATTGAAGGTGTTGCTATCCCATTAGGAGTTATGCTTTTTAGCTTTATATTCATGGGATATAAAGATGTTATAACAATTCCAAATAAAATAGCTACCTTTGCCCAAACAATAGTAATTTCAACATTAGGACACACTGTAACCTCTAAAGGTGCTGATGATTTATGTGCTTCAACTGTAGGTTTAGAAGGAATTAAAGACTCTAAAACTTTATTAAATTCTGCTGGAGACAGTATGCGTTCTATGCTAGGATGTAGGATTTGGAAAGATTTTGTTTTCAAACCTTGGGTAAAAGGGCAATGGAATACTGATTATGATAAACTTAATAAACTAAGCAACATCAATTCTAAATGGGTTGGGGAGCCTAAAGTTAAATTAGGGAAAAATACTATAACAAATTGGGCTTTATTACAATTATCTGTTCAAAGTGGATTACATACCCCAGTTGATGGCAATTGGTCTGCATATGTAAATGGGTTAGATAAAGACTGGTACCGTATTGTTGATGCTTTATCTAATTATGATGAAAAAGTTATTGCTTATGGAGAAAGTGGGGGTTCTTCTAGTAGTTCTTATTCTGATAGCGGTGGAGGAGCCTCGGGGAGTGGAAACTGGTTAAAAGAAGGAACGCAAGCCTATAAAAATGCTAAAGCTGTTTTTGATTTTTGGACAAGTAAAGGTTTGTCTGGTAAGGCAGCCGCAGGTATTTTAGGATGGGTAAATTCAGAAGGCGGGTTTGAAATTGTTGGAAGAGCCCAAGGTTGTTATGGACAAGGAATGTCTTGTTCACTTAAAAGTGGTAAAAAACCCAATACTGGCGGAACAAGTAATACACCCGGAGGTGGAGGCATTTATCAATTTGACCCTTACTATAAATACGCTCCCTTAGGAAGTGATGATTGGGAAAATGTAGAAAAAATGAGTTCATTTGTTCTTAAATCAATAGCTTCTGGTAGTTGGAATCCTGCTTATGATGGCTCCGGCAAAAGACTTTCCTTTACTCAGTTTGCTAGATTAACAGATATTACTGATGCTTCTTTAGCTTGGGGTGCATATGAAATTCCTAACTATGCTTATGTTAAAAAACACGAAAAAGTTAGTGATGGAAAAGCCGCGGATAAAGTATTTAATAAAGAAAACATTCCTTTTGACGAAGCTAAATTTAAAAAAGCATTATCCTCTAGTGGTGGATTAAGTACTGGAATACGAACTTCTGACGGAGGAAGTGGGGATGAATTTGGCGAAGTTACAATAGTTGAACAAGTAGAATCCAAACCCCTTGAACAATGGAAATATTGGACAGGAAATATACAAGGCCATAGGATTACTCAATCATTATTATCTCTAGTATTTGCTATATTAGGATTGATAGCTCCTTTGGTATTGTCTATTATAGCTGGTGTTTATGGTGTTGGTTTAACTTTAATTACAATGGTTGCACCTGTATTTTTACTACTTGGTCTATGGGGAGGTAAAGGAAAGGGAATTATGATGAATTATCTTGGCCTCTTACTTTCCACAATATACAAAAAAGTTATAGCTTCATTCTTAGTTGTTTTATCTGTTATGTTTACAAGTAATTTAATGGATATGGTTAATAAAATAGGATTGATACAAGTTCTTGTTTACATGGGAATTATTTGTGCTGTTTTGATTAAGAAACAAGATGAAATTTTAAATACTATAGGAAGAGTAAATCTTGGAACTATAAACTTTGATGGATTTAAGAAAAGTTTAAAATTTATGGGTCGAAGTGCAAATCAAGCTGGTAAGTTAGGATTAACTTATGGTGCTGGTTACCTTGGGGCAAAATCAATAGGGGCTGAAGGAAAAGAGGCAAGAGAAGCCGCTAAATCTGGTGCTTCTTCTTATATTAGGTCTCAATTGGCTACTACAGAAACAGGCCGTAGGGCTAATAGTATATACGAAAGTAAACGTAAAAATATAGGAAAAGGAAAAAATAATGTATTTAATCCTAACGAAAAATACGGACAACATATTTGTGCTAATGTAGGCTGTGGTAGATTACTTGAAGAAGGGGAAACAGTCTATAGAGACGAAATGGGTAATTATTATTGTCAAAGTTGTGAAGAAGAATTGTTCAGATGGGATGATAATCATGAACAAGTCACTTTAGACAATTCTTATACAAATGAAGAATTTTCTGCACCAGAAAATGTTACATTGTTATACAAAGGTAACGAGATAAAAGGAAATAATCAGATTGGTTACAAAGAAATTATTAAAGCCGGTGTAAATAGAGAAGATAAAGACATAAACCTGGAAAAAATTAATAAACTTGCTAAACAATCTATGGCAAAAGCAATCAATGACTCTAAGTTTATAAAAGAACAAAGAGAAAAGGCTATGAATGAAGGAAGGAGTATTAGATTTAAAGAGCCTGATATTCCAGAATTCTTAGATAATTATATAGACTTAAAAGCTTTACAAGATATTAAACAAGGGAATTTAAGTAGTAAAGATTTTTCAGAAATGATTAAAGAAGCCTGGATAAACTGGTATAAAGATTATATTACTACTGATGAAAACCAAATTGAAGAATTTTCAAACTCTATTGATGTTACTAACTTCACATATGAATAAAAACGAAAAGAAAGAATATATATTCTTTCTTTTTTTAATATTAGATATTTTTTTTATAACAAAATGAAAGAGGATAACAAAATGGAAGGCAAATATCATATAGGCTTAAATGGTTCCCCCTCCCCTTGTCACGCTAAATACTTTTGTCCATTTGGGTCAGAATCAGAACATTTTTCAACTAAAGAAGAAGCTTTAATTTATGCTGACACTATTAATGAAAGACGAAATAATGCTGTTGATATAAGGGAAGGACAACCATGGTTTGTAAATACTAATCAAGATTATGAAAGGCTAAAAAAAAGGACTATTGATAATCAGCCAAATATTGAATTAGAACGTGTCAAATCTCATATACAAGAAGAATTAAAATATTTTAATGAAAGATTAAATGAATTTGAAACACATAAAAGTGAATGTCTAAAATGGATTCAAAGATATGAGAATTATCAAAATAGGGGAGCTTCTTACTGGGCAAAAGGGGAAAGTAGTGGTGCTTATTTATATGCTAATCCTAACGAACCAGTAGATCCAGAAGTTTACAAATATTTACGAGATAATGCTGTTGTTAAACCAGTAGAAGAAAATTATTTAAAAACTCATTATGGATTGTTTACTCGAAATATAAAAAGACGATTGAGAGGTTTAAAACCAGTCGATTATGGTGGAATAGAAAATGTATTTGATGATAATGTAGACTTGTCTAAAATAAGTAATCCTGATGTAATTGCTACAAATATTTTACTAAAAGAAGTTGGAACTAATAATGTGGTCGATAGAATCAATTTATCAAAAGATGAATGTATTAAAATGGGTGTTCCCGCACCAGGGGATAATTTTCTAACTTCTTTAAGCCAGATTTATGTTGATAGTGAAGGTAAAAAATGGCACAGAAATGTTAGATTAAAAGTTTCTTATTCAGACAAAGAATTGTTTTTTAAAAATAAATTAAGAGAAGTTCAAGGAGAATGGAAAGATTATGAATTTTTACAAAAAAGAAAAGTAAATTATTTAAGATTACTTAATGATATTGATAAAAAACTAAAAGAAAGATAACTTATTGAGTTATCTTTCTTTTTTTGGAATATTTAATAAAGAAATATTAAATATTTTAAACGCTATAGGAGCTCCTCCTTTGCATTGTAAAGACAAGATGAAGATTTATATTAAATCTATCCTAAAATTGCACCACGAAGCTCCTACGGCGTCCTAGAGATATTATTTTAAGAAAATTGTAAATAGAAGAAAGGAATTATTTGGTGGCTAGAAAAAATCAAATAAAAAGTCCAGTAAACTTTGACAAAGTAGCTGATACTATTAGGACCTCTACAATAAAAGAGTTTATGAATGACAATTATCTTCCTTATGCTCATTATGTAATTCAAGATAGGGCATTAGTTGGTCCTGATGGGTTAAAGCCTGTTCAAAGAAGAGGTTTGTGGACTCTATGGGTAATGGGATTAAAGCATAATGGAGGAACTAAGAAAGCAAATACTGTTTATGGTAGAACAATTGGTGATTATCACCCACATGGGCCATCTTCTGTATCAGGAGCAATTTCTAAATTAGGACAATGGTATACATCACGTGTGCGTTTAATTGAAGTAGAAGGTTCTGTGGGGACAGAAATGGGTGACAAACCAGCCGCAGACAGATATTATGAAATTAAATTATCCGAAGCTGGTGAACATTTGTTAGAAGATGTAAAAAATAAAGCCGCTTTTATGATACCAAATTATTCTAATGAAGCAGGAAAAGAAATTCCAAGTCAACTTCCTGTAAAGTGGCCTTTTGACATTATTAACGGAGGGCAAGGTATTGCTGTTGGATACGCAACAAATATGATGCCTCATAACCCAACTGAAGTTATGAATGCTGTTATAGAAAGAATGAAAGGTAATCTTAAGACTACGCAGAAATTACTTTCTATTATGAAAGGGCCTGACTTCCCTACTGGGGGTGTATTGTTGGGAAATGATGGGATAAAAGAATATTATGAAACAGGAGAGGGGAAATTTGTAATTCGTGGTGATTATACTATTGAAAGTTTACCACGGGGTCGCCATGCTATTAAATTTAGTAGTCTCCCTTATCAAATTTCTCCAGAAAAAGTCCAACAAAACATTACAAAAGCTTGGTCAAAAAATAAACTAACAGATATAACAGAATACAAAAATCTAACAGATATGGATTCTGGTGTTAATTTTGTATTATATGTAAAAGCAGGAGCAAATCCCCAATTAGTTTTACAAGAATTGTTTAAAGAGACAAGTTTAGAAACAAGGTTTTCTGTAAATAATACAAAATTACTTGATGGTGTGCCCAAAAAAGCTACCATGTTTGAATTGCTAGATTCTTTTATAGAATTTAGAAAAGAATGCTTCCTTAGAAAAACTAATCATAGAGTTTCTGCTATTGGAATAGACTTAATTAAAGCAAATGGTTTAGCAAAAGTTCTTTTAGATGTAGACAAAGCTATTTCTATTATTCGTAACTCTGATGATGATGAAATAGCAAAAGCAAAACTAATGAAACACTTCAAAATAGATGAAATTTCTGCAAAGTCTATTTTAGAAATGCGTTTGCAACAATTGACTAAAAAAGATAAAAACGGTCTTCAATTAAGAATTAAAAATTTAGAAGAAGAATTAAAGAAATTAGAAATTATTCTAAATAATGAAGATGAACTATTAAAAGCTATGATTGCTGAATTGCAACAAACCAAGAAAGTTATTGATGATGAAAGACTTACTAAAATTAGTGATACTTCAACATCTGAATTAGAAGAAGCAGAAAAACAAGCTAAAAAGACAGAAAAACTTCTTAACAAAGATATAGAATGTAAAATCATTTTTAACCCCAAAACAAATACTATTTCTAAATCATTAATTGGAGACAATAAACTATTAGCTAAAAATGAATTTATTTCAACAACCCAAGGCAAAATACAAGCTCTCCAATATAATGGTAAATTTATTGAAGTAAGTGTTGACTCTATCCTTCTTGACCAAGAAACTAATCTTTCGGTAGTTGGAATTAATGGAGATAAAACAAAACTTATTTTGCCAGATTTAACACAAGAAGATAAAATTTTAGTAGTTACTAATTTTGGAAATGTTAATATATTTAAAAATGTTAAATATGACAATTTTATTAAATTAATTGTTGGAGAAGAAATTATTTATGCAAAAGTCTTAAATGAAAAAGACTTTAATAATGATATATTGATATTTGCAAAAGATGGAATGTTAGCACGATTCCCTATTTCTCAAATTAGAGAAAGTAATTCTGGCTCGGGCTTGATAGCGGGTATGAAAGTAAATGATTTAGTTGTATCAGCAAAAGTAATTGAAGATGCTGATAAAATTATCATTACTCAAGGAAGCAATACTCTAAAAGCTACAGAATTAGAATCTATTCCTTCTACTAACAGAAATGTTAAAGGTTCTTTGTTACACAAGCCTTCTAAAGGTGAAACTATGGAATTAATGGAAGTTATTGATATAGAAGAAAAACTATTTGATGATAAGGATAAAGAAATAAAAATTCCTAAGATAACAGATAGAGCAAGGACTGGTTCTAAAAATTTACCAAAAATTAAATATAAAAAATAAAAAGGATTGATAATTTCAATCCTTTTTTACGTGAAATAAATCAATTTTTCCTCTAAATAAGAATGTGAATCCTAGTTTAGAAATTATTTTAAGAAGATTGATATTTTAAGAAAGAAATATATAGGAAGAGTTTTTATGAACATAAAAAAAAGAATACAAAATGAAGATGGATTTATGGGTCCTACCCATGCTGTTTCAGCTATTGCTTTTTATCTCTTATTAGCATTATTTTTTAAAGATTTTCTAATAAATCTAGGAATTTCTAATAGTTTGCCTATTCTAGTTATTTCATCTGTTGTTGTTGCAGGTGCCGCACTTATTCCTGATTTAGATAATACAAAATCTACTGCAATGTCAGTATTAGGGATTCTTGGGGAATTTGTTTCCAATATAATGCGAGTAATAGCGGAAATTGTATATAATTTAACAAAATCTAAATATGATGATTCTAGTTCAAATCCACATAGAGGATTTTGGCATACTATATTAGCTGGTATTATATTAGGAAGTATAATTAAATTAAGTTTGAATTTAGAAACGAATTTGCCAATAAAAATATTTACAATAGAAAAATTAAATGATTTGTCCGCATTTATTTGGGTGTTTTTTACTATTCAGTTGGCAATGTCAGCTTTGTTTAATTCTTTTGTTAAAAGATATAAAAATTCGATATTAGGGAAATTATCACTATCTTTATTAGGAATAATTATATCATCTGTTTTGATATATTTTAATAAGGATTATTCTTGGATTCCTGTTTCAATCTCATTAGGTTATATTTTCCATATAATAGGAGATGCTATGACAGTACAAGGTGTTCCACTGTTATTCCCTTTCCCTTTTAAGGGGAAACGATGGTTTAATCATAGAATTATGAAAATCCATGCTGGTGGAGATTTAGAAAAAATGTTTTTTTTCCCTTTGTTTGTCACTATAATTATTGTTTGTTTGGGGTTGTTGTTTTTTAATTAAAGTAGAAGGAGAGATAAAATTTTATGAATAAGAAAAAAGGCGTTATGGCTTATATTAAAGAAATTATTATATTCTTTATTGTAGCAGGAATTTTAGTAGCATTTTTATCCTACCATAATTGGGATTTGGGGGCAGCCATTCAATGGATTTTAGATAAAACCTGGCTTATTATAGAAAAAATTGCCAATGGATTACAAAACTCAGACGGGTTCCAAAAAATAGCAGAAAGTTAAGTTTATAAACTTAACTTTCTTTGTTAAAAATCGCTTAAAATCAACTATTTAAAATATTTTTATGGAATATTTATAGTATAAAAAATAAAAATAAAGAGGTTTAATAATGGCTTTAAAAGAAGTTGGGATTAGAGGTATAGCTATTGATGGAGCTGAGGGTGATGTTTGGTTAACAGCTTGTACAGGTGTTCCAGAAGTTATCAAGAATAGAAAAAATCAAGAAGTGGCAAAGCTTGAGATTTATGTTACAGGTTTAGAACATCCTTTTGGAGGATATTTCCCGGTTAATTCTTCTTTGGGAAAAACCTTACAGAAATTCGCTGATGATAACAAAATGGTATCTGTATTATTTGAACAAAAACGTAAGAACAAAAAGAAACTTCCAAAAGAAGAATATGAAAAAAGTATAATAGAATTAAGAGATACTTCTGAACACGCAAAAGAAACAACTGTCAAAATTGTAGGAGGTATCCTAGATTGGTCAAGTAAAAAATGGATTGTTTCCCCAGAAGCAACACTTATCGAAGATAAAATTCCAGAAAATTGGACAAATGAATTAATCCAAAAATCTGTAGAGCAATCTTTTAATAATATTGAATTTGCACCAGTTGACGAAACTCCGAAACCTGTTATGACTCAAGACAAAGACAAAAACTTTTGTTTAATTAATTTCTATATGTTTGTGAAAGATATGGAAGATAAATATTCTTATGAATTGTCTGATGAACGAAGAAAGCTAGTTGCACATAAACTATTATTATTAGCAGATGGATTCCAAAAGAAATTTACAGGCGCTTTAGTCCCTAATTATAAAGATTATTCTCATACAAGAGCAAGAGGTTTAGTCTTCCAAATTTCTGAAAGATTCGTCCCTTTAGATAATCGTGTTCAAACTGATGATGGTTTAAATTCAATAATAAAAGAAATTTTATCAATTGGTGTTAATTTATTATCTTGGAACCTTAATTAATAAATAAAAAAAGTAAGTTATTTTTAAAACTTACTTTTTCTTTTTTATTCTATTTTATTGAGTACGGTTTGGTT
>RRZT012244267.1_pt1 | contig 24516 bp, 20 predicted proteins | sample 2165551 | NCBI WGS metagenome assembly RRZT01 (sample SAMN10456910, study PRJNA506462) | wastewater metagenome | biome: wastewater; feature: sludge; material: wastewater sludge; isolation source: wastewater sludge with Escherichia coli K12::gfp cells carrying plasmid... | place: USA: Moscow, Idaho... | reverse complement strand
TGTAGATGACACCCATAAGATTCTCGAACGTCAGGTCCATGGCCAAAACGACGATCGCGAAGATGACCGAAGCCACCATCACGACAACCGTGGAGCTCTGAAGCTGCGGGAACGTGGGCCACGTCACCTTGTTTACAAGCTCGTTGTAGGATTCTTTAACGTAATTGAACATACTTTTTTCTTTTACTCTTTGGCAGGAGCAGAGAGATTCGAACTCCCATCAACGGTTTTGGAGACCGCTATTCTACCCTTGAACTATGCTCCTAAAAGCGGGAAGCGGTGCGGAACACCGCTTCCCTATGGGTTGTGAAAATTATTTCACGATCTTCAGGATCTGACCTGCACCTACCGTACGGCCACCCTCGCGGATTGCGAAACGCAGACCTTCGTTGATAGCTACGGGGTAGATCAGCTTCACGGTGATGGTTACGTGGTCACCCGGCATAACCATGTCAACGCCTGCGGGCAGATGAACCTCGCCCGTTACGTCCATCGTACGCAGATAGAACTGGGGACGATAGTTGTTGTGGAACGGCGTGTGACGGCCACCCTCCTCTTTCTTCAGGATGTAGACCTCAGCCTCGAACTCGGTGTGCGGGGTGATCGAGCCGGGTTTAGCGACTACCATACCGCGCTTAACCTCTTTCTTGTCGATACCGCGGAGCAGCAGACCTACGTTGTCGCCGGCCTCACCCTCGTCGAGCAGCTTGCGGAACATCTCGACACCGGTGCAGGTCGAAGTCAGGGTCTTCTCCTCGAGACCTACGATCTCAACGGGATCACCTACGTGGATGATACCGGTCTCGATACGGCCCGTTACGACGGTACCACGGCCGGTGATCGAGAATACGTCCTCGACAGGCATCAGGAACGGCTTCTCGTTCTCACGCTGCGGGATGGGAATATAGTTGTCGACAGCATCCATGAGCTCCATGATCTTGTCCTCCCACTGCGGCTCGCCGTTCAGGCCGCCGAGTGCGGAACCACGGATAACGGGCGCGTTGTCACCGTCGTACTCGTATTTCGAAAGCAGGTCGCGAACCTCCATCTCGACCAGGTCGAGCATTTCGGGGTCGTCAACCATGTCGCACTTATTCAGGAAAACTACAATACGCGGCACGTTCACCTGACGGGCGAGCAGCACGTGCTCGTTGGTCTGGGGCATCGGACCGTCCGTTGCAGCGACTACCAGGATGGCACCGTCCATCTGGGCGGCACCCGTAACCATGTTCTTCACATAGTCGGCGTGACCCGGGCAGTCCACGTGAGCATAGTGGCGGTTAGCCGTCTGGTACTCAACGTGCGAAGTGTTGATCGTGATACCACGCTCTTTCTCCTCGGGAGCGTTGTCGATGGAGTCGAACGAGCGGAGCTCCGACAGACCTTTCTTTGCCAGAACGGTCGTGATTGCGGCGGTAAGGGTGGTCTTACCGTGGTCAACGTGTCCGATGGTACCGATGTTCACATGCGGTTTCGAACGGTCGAATTTTTCTTTTGCCATAGTATTAAGTATTTAAAGTATTGTTAAAAATTGCTTTAAAGTTTTAAAATTCATTTCGCAGAACAAGCGGGCGACACAAACGTCCCCGCCACGCCGGCTGGGGTCATCCGTATCACACGCGTCTGCGTCTGGAGCGGAAGACGAGGCTCAAACTCGCGACCCTCAGCTTGGAAGGCTGATGCTCTATCAACTGAGCTACTTCCGCAAAAATATACCGTATCAGAGTCAGCCCTCTCCCTCCGCGATGCCCGCAAGCGGGCACCACTGGAAATCTTGCAACTCCAACCGGCACTTTTTTAGTGGGAAGTGATGGATTCGAACCACCGAAGGCGTACGCCAGCAGATTTACAGTCTGCCCCATTTGGCCACTCTGGTAACTTCCCAAATTGTCTGCCCCGAACGGACGGATTCCGCATTGCACCGAATCCCCTCTGAGGCTTTCGTCCTGCCGCTGCCCGGGCTGTGCGGAGATCTCTCCCCTTCCTCGCGTCGGCTTTCCGAGCCGATGGAGGGATTCGAACCCCCGACCAGCTGATTACAAATCAGCTGCTCTGGCCAACTGAGCTACATCGGCAAAATCAACCGTTTTGGATTGCAAAAGTAGGCATAAAAAATTTACCAGCCAAATAAATCCCGATAAATTTTCTACTTTTTTACTCTTCTCAAAGAACGTCATTCAGCCGCCGTTATTTCAGGGATGAAATCGGGTGCAAAGATAGGAAAAGTTTTATATTTTACAACAGCTTATCCGAAAAATATCACCCCGGCGGCCGAAGGTTACCACCTTCCCGCCCGGAACGGCTCCGCACCGCACCGCAAGCCCGGGCAAAAAGCCGCCGCACCTATTTATATATTAACAATAATATAAATCACGGGAAATTCGTTATCTTTGGCCGGACAAACACAATACGCCATGAACGCGATCCCCCTGCCCGATGACTTCGGGTTACGCCCGCTCCGTGCGGACGACGCCCCGGACATCTTTACGGCCATAGACACGCAGCGCGAACACCTCGGGCGCTGGCTCCCGTTCGTGGCCGCGACGCACCGCGTGGAACAGACCCGCGAAGTGGTCGCCGCCATGCTGGCCGACCCGGCCAACCCGGTCTTCACGCTGCGCGTCGGGGATGCCTTCGCGGGGCTTATCGGGTTCAAATCGGCGGACAGCACCACCCTCACCATCGAGATCGGCTACTGGCTTCGCTCCGAATACCAGGGACGGGGACTCATGACCGCAGCCGCAGAAGCGCTCTGCCGCATGGCCTTCGGGCAAATGGGCATGGAGAATGTCGAAATCAAATGCGCCGCAGGCAACCTGCGGAGCAACCGGATCCCGCTGCGCCTCGGCTTCAGGCTCGACCGCATCGAAGTACGCGGCGAGCAGCTCGCCGACGGGGAGTTCACCGACCTCAACGTATACCGGCTGCCACGCCCCTGAAACAAAAAAAAACCGGGAAGGCGGTTCCTCCCGGTTCCAACTCCCGACAACACCCCCGCGCTGCCGGCACAGCCTCGTCCCAGTCCAGGCCAGGGGCGACATACAGGGACTACCCTTCCTTGATCGAAGCGATCAGCTGGGCAGGCGTCGCCTGCAGGTAATTCTTGCAGAAACGGCTGAACTGCGTATAGTGGCGGAACCCATACTTGTTCATCAGCGCCTTCGTGCTGTCTTCGCCGTCGCGTATGTCCGAGAAAATCTTGAGTGCCTTCTGGCGCATCATCCAATGGTAAACGCTATCGTTGAAATGCTCGGCAAAACGACGCTTGAACACCGAAAGGCTCATGCCCGCAAGGGCAGCCAGCTCGGCTACGCCCTGTGCCTTGTCGTAGTTGTTGCACACGAAGACACGGAAATTGTCCTGCGGCTGAATCATCGACTGGAAGAAATAGGCATGTTCGGTCGGCGTATAAAGCACCTTGATCATCATGAAAAGCTCCGTAGCCTTCATCTTGTGGTAGCGGGAACAACCGCTCATCTCCGGGATCATGAAAAGCCCTTCGAGCAACCGCTCGATCGACGGATGCATCGCCAGTTTGGGCACGTCCTCATTGGGAATGACCGTATCATAGGGCATCACCTTGTCGAAAATGTCCTGTTCGCAGAATTCGATCCTGTGGATCAGCGACAGCACGACAATATTGGCCTCGTCCTGGGCCGTCGCAACGAATCTTTCTCCGCGTGCCAGGCACACATACTGCCTCGAAGTCACCAGGCGCATCGTCTCGCCATGCTCTATCATAAGCGCCCCCGACATGACGAAAAGGATACGCACCATACGGTCGGCAGAGAAAGTCACGCCCTCGCCGGGTGTGAGGGTCATCTGTGCAAAACGGCAATAATTCGAATCGCCGATGCGGCGGAACGGCGCAGGAAACGTAGGACAACTACTACAATCCGCAGGACAATTCTCCTTTAATGCCAGCTCCACAAACTGCGGTTTGGTCTGATCCATATATTCGATTGATTGTTTAACTGTTCAAAGTTACACAAAAAAATCATAACCGACAAAAAACAAACACTTTCGTCCACCCTTTTTGCATACAAAAGCACCTTGCTGCCGTAAATTTCCACTTCTACACAGAAGGCTGCAAAATTTCCAACATGCAAAAAAAAGTGCGTAAACCTTGCCGGCAAGGCATATCGGCCCGAAATCCCAGTCCCATGTCACAGTAGCCTCAAACGGCCAAATACTGCCTTTCCACACAAAACAGTCCATCCCTCGAAAAGCACCCGCACACCCGGACGGGAAACGATCCGCAACACAGCCGGACGTATAAAAAACGGGGTGCCGCGATAATTGCGGCACCCCACAGGTACAGCACAGCAAACGAATGCCAGCAGCGACGATATTATTTATAACTGATAATCAAAATCTTCGACGACTCCCAAAAACGCACGGGATCAGTAATAAGCAATTTCGTAACTATTTTATCCTTCTCGCCCCCCGTCACCAGTTGATAGGAATCCTCGGGCTGCGCCGTGACGACGGTCACCTTTTTCCGGCCGACGGGGATCTCGGACAGCAGCCGGGAATCGGCCTTCGTAAAACTCTCCAGGTTATTGGTGTTGTTCACCGTCAGCGTACGCCCGATAAAGCCCTGCTTGTCGATGATCTGCGCGTCGCGGAGTTCTTTTTCCACACCGACGATATAGTAGACCGTGTGGAGCTGGTTCTCCAGTTCGACCTTTTCGCTACTCAGGTTTTCCGCCCGGGCATTCTGCTCGGCGACTTGTTCTGTCAGAACCTCCACCTCGACACCCATCTTGTCCAGGCTCTCCCGCAGGCGGGCGATTTCGTCCTTCTTCCCGGCAAGCTGTTTATTCAGGTCTGCGATCATCTTCTCCAGCCCGTCGATACGCAGGTTCGCCTTGCGCAGCTGGACTGCAGCACGCTGCAACGAGGCGATCTTGTCCTTGTTCTCCTGCAACAGGCGGTCGATCGCCGCGATATCGTTGTTGATCTCCTCGACGGGACGGCGGCCGCCCTCGCTACCACCCGCCACCGAAATCAGGTTTTCACGGGTCTTTATCAGCACCAAGTTTTCGGAGATGGCGTTGATGTCCTCGAAAACGGCATTTATAAGCGAATCCTTGGCACTGACGACCGAAACGAGCGAATCCCGCTGGTCTTCCACCCTGACGACCGTCCCTTTGCTCACGCAGGATGCGAGGGCGAACGCCGCGCCCAGCGCCATGGCTGTAACGTACTTCATAACTTTCTAAGATTTAAGTTATTGTTTGCTTCTCGGGAGGCAAATATAAATATAAAAACGATACCCTGTTCAAAAATCTTCCCGGCACCCGGAAAATCAGCATTATCCGTGCCGGAGCATCCCGGCACAAAGGGCTCGGCAACGGCAAAAACAAAGGCCGCACCTTCCGGTACGGCCTTTATCTTGCAGGGAGGGAAGTCTTACTTCGCGCCCTTCTTATCGTAGCGTTTTGCGTAACGGCTCATAAACTTATCGACGCGACCAGCGGTGTCAACCAACTTCATCTTACCGGTGTAGAACGGGTGCGAGGTGTTGGAAATTTCCATCTTATACACGGGATAGGTTTCGCCGTTCACTTCGATGGTTTCTTTTGTCGAAACGGCGGACCGACACAAAAACACGTGGTCGTTGGACATGTCCTTGAACGCCACTAAACGATAATTCTCCGGATGAATACCCTTTTTCATTTCGCTGTTTTTGTTTTTTAATTGATGCTTAAGCGGGACAAAGGTACTAAATTTATTTCCAACAAACAACATCCCGTCCATATTTTTTTACGGGGATCGACCGGCCGGACACCGCCGCCCGGCCGGAATCGGACACAGGGCACACCATTTTTTTTCGCACACAGCGCCCCGAATGGTTGCGCAATCTGAATTGTTTTTTTATCTTTGCAACGCAAAAAGCGCTCATGCGCCGTGCGGGACCCATAGCTCAGTCGGTTAGAGCAGCGGACTCATAATCCGAAGGTCGTGGGATCATGCCCCTCTGGGTCCACGACGAAGGCGGGAGGTTGCGATGTTTCGCAACCTCCCGCCTTCATTTAGTCATCCGGTCGCATCACCCTCCGCCGGCGCCGTATCGTCCCTCCCCGGCAAAAATGCCCCGCACAGGGCGGTATCCGGAGCAGGGAGATAGCTACCGCCCGGGCGGCATCGGGCTATCGGTTCTCGTCGTCGGCACGGATTGCCTTGCGGCGGATCTTACCGCTGATGGTCTTCGGAAGTTCGTCCACGAATTCGATGATGCGCGGGTACTTGTAGGGCGCAGTGATCTGCTTCACATGATCCTGCAGTTCCCGGATCAACTCCTCCCCGGCCCGCGGCCTGTATTTATCCCCGAGGATGATCGTCGCTTTGACCACCTGCCCCCGGATCTCGTCGGGAACCCCCGTGATGGCACATTCGACGACGGCCGGATGGGTCATCAGGGCGCTCTCCACCTCGAAGGGGCCGATCCGGTAGCCCGAACTCTTGATCACGTCGTCGGCACGCCCCACGAACCAGAAATATCCGTCCTCGTCGCGCCATGCCACGTCGCCCGTATAGTACACGCCGTCGTGCCAGACCTCGTGCATCATCCCGTCGTTCAGGTAATACTCCTTGAAAAGCCCCAGCGGCTTCCCCCGGTCGGTACGGATCACGATCTGCCCCTGTTCGCCGTCCTCGGCCGAACGGCCGTCAGGCGTCAAGAGATCGATATCGTACTGGGGGTTGGGCACGCCCATGCTGCCGGGCTTGGGCTCCATCCACGGAAAGGTGGCGAGGGTCAGCGTCGTTTCGGTCTGCCCGAAACCCTCCATCAGACGGACGCCGGTCAGGCGTTTGAACGTGTCGTAAACGGCACCGTTGAGCGCCTCGCCTGCGGTCGTACAGTACTCCAGCGACGAAAGGTCGTATTTCGAAAGGTCTTCGCGAATCAGGAAACGGTAGATCGTAGGCGGCGCACACAGAGAGGTTATCCGGTACTGCCCGATCTTGCGCAGGATGTCGGCAGGCGTAAATTTCTCGTGGTCGTAAACGAAAATGTTGGCCCCGGCCAGCCATTGCCCGTACAACTTGCCCCAGGCGGCCTTCGCCCATCCGGTGTCGGCAATGGTGAGGTGCAGGCTGCCCTCGTGGAGGTTGTGCCAGAAGCACCCCGTGCTGATATGCCCCAGCGGATAGGTGAAATCGTGGGCGACCATCTTCGGTTCGCCCGTCGTGCCGGAGGTGAAATACATCAGCATGATGTCGTCGTTGGTGTTCACATGCTGCGGCCGCACGAAAGGCGCTGCATGGCGGATGCCCTCGTGGAAATCGAGGAACCCTTCGGGAACCTCGGGGCCGACGCTTATCAGCAGCTTCGTGGTAGGGCTTTCCGGCATGGCCGCGGCGATATGGCCGGTTATCACCGGCTCGCCCGCGGCGACGATCGCCTTGATTCCGGCCATGTTGCAACGATAAACGACATCCTTCCTGGTCAGCAGGTGGGTCGCCGGGATGGCCACGGCCCCCAGTTTGTGCAAGGCAAGGATCGAAAACCAGAATTCATAGCGGCGCTTGAGGATCAGCATCACCATGTCCCCCCGGCCGATGCCGAGGCTCTGGAAATAGGAGGCCGTGCGGTCGGTTTCACGCTTCATGTCGGCAAAGGTGAACTGGATCTCGCCGCCCCGGTCATCCGTCCACAGCAGCGCCTTCTTGTCGGGTTCCTCCGCCGCATAGGCATCCACCACGTCATAGGCAAAATTGAAATCCGCGGGGACGCGGATGCGGAAATTCCTTATGTAGTCTTCCTGGGAAGTAAATACCGTCCGGGATAAAAATTTCTCCACCATACGCCTACATTATTATCGCCAGGAAACGTACCGGCTTGCCGTCGAGCGCCTTCATGCCGTGCGGCAGGCCGGAATCGAAATAAAGGCTGTCGCCCACGCCGAGCACCAGCTCCTTGCCGCTGACCGAGATCAGCAGGCGCCCTTCCAGCACGTAGTTCATCTCCTGCCCCGTGTGGCAGTTCAGGTGCATCGGGGCATCGGCGGCCGAAGGCTCCACCGTCACGATGAAGGGGTCGGCCCTGCGGTCGCGGAAACCCGAGGCCAGCGCCTCGTACTTATAGGCCGTACGCCGTTCGACCGATACACCCGTGCCGGCACGGGTGATGAAATAGGAGTTCATCTTGGGCTCCTCGCCGAACATCAGCACATCCAGGCTGATCCCGTAGCGGCGGGCTATGGTTTGCAGCACATTGACCGAAATATCGGCATCGCCGCTCTCCATATCCCTGTACTCGTCGACCGACAGACGGCAACTGTCCGCCACTTCCTGCTCCGAAAGTTCGAGCACCTCGCGCAATCCGCGCAAACGGGTTGCGATCGATTTAATCGGATCACACATCATTCTATAATTTAAATTATCGGATAGGTTCGGCATTTGCGAAATTCCACCGCGTAAAGTTACGATCCGTAATCGAATCGCCCCACAGCCAGCTTCCCATGCCGGAAATTATCACCTAACAACCTGGGCGTAAAGATAGTAAATATTATTAAAAACTACAACCATCCCCCTTTTCTTTCATTGTCCGCCGGAAAAACGCCCCGTCCCGGCGAAATCCGCAGGCGGCGGTGATATAGCGCAGGCACGGCAGCACCAGAAGCACCAACGGCACCGGCGGCACGGGAAACACCGGCGGCACAACGGCTTACGGGGAATGCGGGCATCTTGCGGGAAGTCTGCGGGAATAATGCAGGAACCTTGCGGGGACTCTGCGGAGCGCCCTGACGGCATCGCAGCGGCAAAACAAAAGGAAGGCCGTACCTGCACAGTACGGCCCCCTTTTCCAAACCGGATCGCCTATCGCACGCTGAAGCGGTAGATACCCGACCCAACGCCGAATACGCGGTACCCGTCCTCCGTACCGAGGCTTTCGACATCCTTGCACTGCGCGACTTCGAGCCCGCTTTCGCAAACCCGGCTGCCGGCAGGGGCGGGGACGTATATCCGCGCCGTTGTGTTGGCCGGCACCTCGACCAACAGGTCGAAACCGCCCTGTTCGGTCGTCCACTCGCTGCGGATCAGTCCATAGGGCGAGCGGAACGAGGCCTCGGCGCTGCGCAGGTCTCCCACGATCTCGGGCCTGACGATGAATTTCTTATAGGCCTGCACCGAATCGTCGCGGCGGATGCCGCCCACATAGGTATAAAACCATTCGAGCAGGTGTCCCAGCATCAGATGGTTATGCGACTTGCGGGGCAGTGCCTGCCATGATTCGGGCAGCGCCGTGGCGCCTTGGGCGAGCATATAACCGTAGCCGTATACGTCGTATCGCGAGTTCATGTCGAAGATCACCTGCGAATTCCCGCTCTGCTCCAGCGCCCGCAGCACGTAGTTGTATCCCACGTCGCCCGCCGTCAGCGCATTGCCGCGGCTGCGGATGTCCTGCACCAGGTTCGCCAGCACGGCATCGCGGTTCTGCGGCTCGCAAATGCCTGAGTAGAGCGCCAGCGCATTGCCGGCCTGGCTGTTCTTGTCATAACTCCCGGTCTGGGGATGATAGTATTTTTCGTTGTAGGCCTTGCGGATATCCTGTGCCAGCTTCCCGTATTTCGCGGCATCCTCCTTGCGCCCCATCTTCTCGGCCGCCTTGCGGATCGTCTCGGCGTCCATATAATAGATCGGTGTCGCCGTTCCGGCCAGGGAGGTGAGCTGCGCTCGGCCGGGGTATTTGGGCCCCAGGTCGCACCAGTCGCCGAGCCCGTGGGAAAGGATATGCCCGTCGGCCTTCGTGCCGAGGTAATCCACATAGCGCTTCATCGCCTCGTAATGCCGTTCGACCAACCGGAAATCACCGTAGTACTCGTAGACCAGCCACGGCGCCAGCACGAACGCACTGCCCCACTCGGGCGAATCGCGGAATCCGTCGAGGAAAGTGACATATTCGGGGCAGATATCGGGAATAAGCCCCTCGGGAGTCTGCGCGAGCTCCATGTCGGTCAGCATCTTGTCGTAGAGGGTATACACGTCGAACTTCGATTGCAGCGACCCGAACATCAGGTGCAGCTGCTCGATCCACGGCAGCTTCTCGCGGTGGGGGCAGTCGGTGAAATAGCTCACCATATTGCCCTTGATACCCCACGCGATAAGCTCCTCGGTCTTGTTGAGCAGGTTGTTCGAACAGTGGAACGTCCCGGCCATCCGGGTGGCGTTGCGCGTATGCAGGCCGCGGAGGGTAACGATCTCGGGAAGCCCCTCGGGATTCTCCTCTCCGGCCGGGACGGCATTGCTCACCAACACGTAACGCTGTCCGAAATAGGTGAACTGGGGGCGCCACGTCTCCACCTCGTCGCCGCGCAGGGTGTAGGTCAACCTGTATTCACCGCGGTAGCCGCCGCATTCGGTAATCGAGTCGCACTCGAAATTGAACAGCTCGGTGGTGTTGAGCTGCACGCTCTGCCCGCGTTTGCCGCGGACTTCCAGCTGCACCGTCCCCGAGAAGTTCTGGCCCATGTCGTAGAGCCATTTGCCGTGGCGGGTCTTGCGGATCGAGACCACGGGGAACTCTTCCATCACCCGCACGGGTTCGGCGACGGGGGAAACCAACTTCCCGCGCTGGGTCGTCACCAGCGGCTCGGCCCAGGCCGAAGCGTCGTAGCCGGGCAGCATCCATCCTGTCCGCTCGCGCGTCGCATCGTAATCCTCGCCGCCGAAGATGCTGCTGTACGTCACGGGGCTTTCGGTCACACGCCAGGCGCGGTCGCTGACAATAGTCTCGTGCGTCCCGTCGGCATACTCGATCTCGGCCTTGAAGATCATCTTGGGATAACCGAAGCTGATGAGCGCCTTGAAATAGCGTTCGCGCGGCACATTGTAGAGGCCGTTGCCGAGCATCACACCGAACACGTTGCCTCCCGGCTGCAATTCTTCGCTGATGTCGAACGTCTGGTAGCACACCTGCCTGTCGTAGTCGCTCCACGCAGGGTCGAGGAAATTGTCGCCCACCTTCGCCCCGTTCAGAAACAGCTCGAACTGTCCCAGGCCGCTGACATAGACCGTCGCCCGCTCGACGGGCTTGGTAACCTTCACTTCACGGCGGAACTGCGGCAGCCGGTTGAGCGCCGTTTTCCTGTCGCCGATCTTTATTTTGTTGAACTCCTGTCCGGGCACCACGCGCAGGCTGTCGGGCAGCTCCTCGAAGGCGATCCACCGGGCTCCGTCCCAATCGCTGCCGTCGAGCAGGCCGACCGCGAACGAGCGGATTTCGCTCCACGGCGAATAATTCCCCGCAGCATCGCTCACCCGCACGCGCCAGTAATAGCGCTGCCCCGGCTTCAGCGTCCGCCCGGCATAGCGCACATGCAGTGAGACATCGGATTTACGTTGTTCGTCCCACAACAGCTTCCGGCCCCTGGCCAGGTCGGCGGGGTCGGACGCCACCTGAATCTGATACCCGGCCTGCAGGAATCCGCGGCCGACGGAAAGCGTCTGCCAACTGAATTGCGGCGTCAGCGTATTGATCGCCAACGGGTTGTCCCGGTATTCACACCTCAGTTCCGCCACACGAAACTCATCTGCGGCAATGCCCCACAGGCAGCTTAGCAGCAATGGGAACAATAGTAATAGTTTTTTCATAATCATTAAGATTTGGTTTCGTTTCAGGTTGTTTTTAATTTCCTTTGAAGCCAAAAATAATGTTTTTATTTTACTTTTACACGCTCTTGCAAAAAATACGAATCCAAAAAGTCATTTTTCGAATATAAAAAATCATATTTCGAACTTTTCCGGCAAAGGTACTATCCCCGCACAGGCTGCCTACCTGCCGCCAAAGCCCGGCAAACAACCGAATATCAGGCAGGCAGCGCACAATACCCAAGCTACCGGACAGCCGGGCATGCAGCGTGCAAAAATGAAAAACCCGCCCTTCGGGCAGGCCGGAAATCGCACAAAATCATCTTACCCGGCTGTACTGGCCGACCGGACAGGCAACCGAACATAGGGAGTCCGGCGTTGGCCGTGCAAAAAACAATGAAAATATGCAGGATGCGGGTGTTGCGGCATCAAATTGAGGTTTTTGGACTGCGAATCGGGGGAGATTCGGCCGTTACGCCCCGCCCGGCAAAAAATTCTTACGGCTTTTTCAACCGCTCCCGCTCCGAATGTCCCGATTTTTTTCCTACCTTTGTCACAAACAAATCTATCAACACATTTTACATCGATACCATGGAATTCGAAGGAACCGTTTACAAAATAATGCCCGTGACGAAAGGCACCTCCGCACGCGGCGACTGGCAGCGCCAGGACGTAGTGTTCGAGATGAACGAAGGCTCGTTCGCACGCAAAATCTGCGTGACGTTCTTCAACAAGCCCGAAGACGTCGCCCGGCTGAAAGAGGGTGCAGCCTACACCGTCTCGGTCAACATCGAGTCGCGCGAATACAACGGCCGCTGGTACACCGACATCCGCGCATGGCGCATCCAACCCAAGCAGGCCGAATCCGCCGCCCCGATGCCCGACATGCCGCCCATTCCCGAAGAGCCCTCATACGCCTCTTCCCCGGCAGAAGTGGACGACCTGCCGTTCTAAAACGGGCAGACACCATACACAGCGGCGGCCGGAGCGATTTCCGGCCGCCGTTGCTTTATACGCATAAACATGGAAAAACCTACCGACACCGCCATACGCCCCCTGCACGAAACGGAACTGCCGGCAGCATCCGCCCTCGCTGGGCGCGTCTTCGCCGAGTTCGAAGCCCCGGAATACAGCCCCGAGGGCATCGGCACATTCCTCCGCTTTGTCGCACCGGAAGCCCTCGCGGCACAGCACCGCAACGGGTCGATGCAATCGTGGGGCGCTTTCCGGCGGGGAAGGCTCGTCGGGATCATCGCCCTGACGCGACGCAGCCACCTGTGCCTGCTTTTCGTGGAGAAAGCCTGCCATCGGCAGGGCATCGCCCGGGCCCTGTTCTCAACACTGCGCGACCACTGCCGCACGGCACCGGACACGCCCCGGATCACGGTAAACTCCTCGCCCTATGCCGTCGGAGCCTACCGCAGGCTGGGATTCCGCGCGACCGGCGACGAACGCACCGTCGACGGCATCCGGTTCACACCGATGGAATACCTATTTATATAAAAAAGAAGCGGGCTCCGCTCGGAGCCCGCTTCCAAATATCTTCCGGAAATGCATCCCGCTTATTTTGCAGGTGCCGGTGCAGGAGTCGTCGCGGTCGAATCGGCCGGTGCGGGCTCCTCGTAAGGGATTACTTCGATCACTTCCACATCGAACTGGAGCGCCTCGTTGGGGCCGATGTCACGGCCTGCACCACGCGTACCGTAAGCCAGGTCGCTCGGAATCCAGAGCGTGATCTTACCGCCCTCGCCCACGAGCTGGAGACCTTCCGTCCAACCCTTGATGACACGGTTCAGCGGGAACTTGGCGGGTTCGTCAGCCTCCTTGGGAGCGCCCTTTTCATCGAACGAATCGGGGCTCTGCTTGCGCATCATCTCCTGCTGCTCTTTCGAGCGGTTCTTGAAGATCGAGGTGTCGAACACCTTGCCTTCACGCGTATATCCGGTATAGTGTACCCGAACCACATCGCGGGGATCCTTCGCCATCTTGGCAGCGTCGCCCTCCTTGGTAACTTTGTAGAGCAGGCCCGACTCGGTCTTCTTGACGCCCGACTTCTTCTCGGTCTTCTCCAGCCATGCCTTCGATGCGGCGGCATTCTCGGCAGGGCGCTTCACCATGAAATAATATTGCAGGTACTGGTTTACCTCGTCCTCGGTCATCTTGGCCTTGCCGTCACGTACGTCCTGCATGGCCTGACCGATCCAAACCAGCTGTATGGGCATACCGCTCTGGCTGATGTTGTAACCGATGTCGTTACCGAAAGCATACGAAATCTCGGCGCGCTCCTCCTCGTTCTCGAACATGGCAGGGTCGGCCGTGGGATATTCGACCTTCGTGCTGTCGCCTCCGGCCAGACGGATGCTGTCCTGCTCGGCACGTTTGGCGGCGATTGCCTGGGCGCGCTCGCCGCGCTTGGTCATGAAGTACTCGCGCAGCATTTCGAGCGATTTGTCGTGCTCCTGCGTAGCCTTACCCATCGCACTTTCCTTGATACCCTTGTCGATGGCCTTGAAATCGAAGGGGATGTCCCTCATTTCAAAATTTATACCGTTACCAATGTTCGCACCCAGCACATACGACAGCGAGTCGAATTCGGAAAGGCTGCCCATACGGACACCGCCGCCCTTGTCTCCGCAGGCGGTCAGGATTGCGGCACCCGCAAGCGCCGCGGCAAAAAGAATCTTTTTCATCGTTTTTTGAATATGTTTAGTCTAATCGTTTGAGCCTGTTCGGGGTTCACCCGCGCAAAGTTATAAAATAATTACGATATCGCCCCAAATTACCGGCGTAAATTATTGCGCCGCGACCAATTCGTATATTTGTCGAGATCGACAAGCTCGATTTCGTAATAAAGCGTGGCATTGGGCCGGATCCCGAGCTCTTTGTCCCCCGCAGAGCCATAGGCAACCGCAGAAGGCATCCATGCATTGATCTTCCCGCCCTTGCCGATCAGCTTCACGCTCTCCTTCATCCCTTTGTTCAGGCTGCCGAGCGACGTGCGCAGCGTGTCGCGGCGCTCGTAGGAGGAGTAGACGTCGGCCCCGTCGGCCGTGCGGATGATGTAGCGCAGCGCAACGCTGTCCCGGTCGGAAACCGGAATCTGCTCCTGATCGCCCAGCACCTCCACGGCGTAGGTCACGCCCGACGGCGTGCGGGCATAGCTGCGGTTCGATTTGGCGAAGTCCGCGAGGAACTGCTCCTCGTAGGCACGCGCCTTTTCGGGCAGCACATAGTTCATGTAACGCAGGTAATAGACCTCGGCATCGTCCGCCGAGAGTTTCGCCCCGGCACGGAACACGTCGCGGATACCCTCGCATACGGCATTGACGTTGAGCGTCGAATCCATTTTGAGCAGGTTCATGCCCACGTTCATACCGATGATATAAGCTACCGAATCGGTGTCGGCCTTGAGTTTCACGCCCCCGCCCGACTTCCTGGAGCAGGCTCCGGCCAGCAACGCCATGGCTGTCAGGGCAAAAAATGTTTTACGCATATTATTTATTTCCGTTTCTTCGAAAAAACCAAAATCAGCAGGCTTCCCAGCACGGCCGCGGCCGTCGAGCCCATCAGGATCGCTATCTTGCCCCGGTCGATCAGGTCGGGTTCGGTGTAGGCCAGCGCATCGACGAACAACGACATCGTGAAACCTATGCCGCCCAGGCAGGCCACGGCCAGCAACAGGCGCCATGTAGCCCCCTCGGGCATCACGGCAAGGCCGGATTTCACGGCACCCCAGCTCGCAAGAAATATGCCCAAAGGCTTACCGACCACGAGCCCGAAGAAAATACCCATCCCGATCGACCCGATCTCGGACGAATAGTGAAAAATATTCAGGTACTCGGGCGAGGTGATCTCGACACCGGCGTTCGCCAGTGCGAAAATCGGCATCACCAGGAACGTGACATAGGGCGCCAGCGAATGCTCCAGGCGGTAGCTCATACCCACCGAGTCGGCCGCCAGCAAACGCATGCGGCGCATGTAGAACCGGTGGTGCTCGTTGGGAAAATCATCGCCCGACGTTCTCGCAGCCAGCATCAACTCCTTCAGGTGGCGCATCTTATGGGCGAAATACTCCTTGCTGTAACGGGGCGTCATCGGGATCAGCATGGCCATCGCCACGCCCGAAATGGCCGAATGCACGCCCGAATAGTAGAACAACCCCCAGATCACCACGGCGGGCACCAGGTAGAAGAACATGCGTTTTTCGCCCATCTCCTTCATGAAGTAGACCGCGAGCATGATGACCAATGCCGCCAGCAGGCAGCTTATCTGCACCTGCCCCCCGTAAAAGAGCGCGATGACCAGGATTGCCCCCAGGTCGTCGGCGATGGCCAGTGCCGTGAGGAATATTTTGAGCGAAACCGGCACGCGGTCGCCCAGCATCGAAAGGATGCCGATGGCAAAGGCGATGTCCGTGGCCGTGGGTATACCCCATCCGTTGGCCGCTATGGTGCCGTGGTTGAAGAACAGGAAAATGATCGCAGGGGCGAGCATGCCGCCTGCGGCCGCCAATACAGGCAGGATGGCCTGGCGTGCCGACGAAAGCTGCCCGCAAACGATCTCCCGCTTTATTTCGAGTCCGACGGCGAAAAAGAAAATCACCATCAGGCCGTCGTTAATCAGCTTCTCGACGGTCATTCCGCGCGGGAAAACCCAGTCGATCAGCCCGTCGGGGCTGTACACCATCAGCGAAAGATCCGTTTCGAGCAGATGGCGGTAATAGAGCGAAGTCCCGGGCAGGTTGGCCAGCAGCATGGCTACGATCACACAACCGAGCAGTACGACGCCTCCCGCCCAGGGGGCTTCCAGAAAATTGCGGCCGCGTATACCGATCATATGACGCTCACGTACCCAGCGGTACATTGAAAATAGTCGCATTTACTGTCCGTTTGATTTTAATGTCAAATTACACAATTTCCAGAGCATGCGCGCCCCGGTGATGGCATCCACTTTCGCTTCGGGCGCCGGAGCGACCTCCACGACGTCGAACCCGATAATGCGGCGCCCCGAACGCACGAGCGTATCGAGCAGCCACACGGCCTGATTGAACGTAAGCCCCCCGCAGACGGGCGTACCCGTATGGGGACAGTTCTCAAAAGTGAGGCCGTCGATGTCGAAGCTCACGTAAACCTCCTGCGGCAGCGCATCCACGATTCGCCGGCACAGCGCGTCCCAGGTCTCGCCGCGGAACATCGCGGCGGCGAGCGACAGGTCGTCGAAGGTGGCAACACGGGCGGAAGAAGCGGCCAGGGCGGCTTCCGTCCCGCTGAAATCGCGCACTGCGACCTGGGCGATTTTTTTCACCGAAGGCACGTCGCGCAGGACGTTGAACATGATCGAAGCATGCGAGAACTCGAAGCCTTCGTAAGCATCGCGCAGGTCGCAGTGGGCGTCGATATGCAGGATGCCGAACTCCCCGTGGCGGTCACCCAGGGCACGGATCAGTCCGTAGGGCGTCGAATGGTCGCCCCCGACCAGTCCCACGGTCTTCCCTGCGTCGAGCCACCGCGCCGCCTGCGCCCCGATGTTGGCGTTCATGGCGCGGCAGCCTTCGTTGATGCGGCGCACCTTGCGTACCGCATAGTCGTCCTCGGGACTTCCCCCGCCTTCGAGATGGGCAATCACCTTCTCCGCATCGCTGCGCAAGCGTTGCGACTCCTCCAGCAACGCATAGTCCACATCGGCCGTGGCGATACCGCGGCGCCACACGCCGGGAGCCAGCGGCTCATGGAAGTCGAGCTGCGTCGAGGCTTCTATCACGGCATCGGGCGCATGGGCCGTCCCGGCGCCGTACGACACCGTCACGTCCCACGGAGCCGAAACCAGCACCAGTTCGGCCGTTCCCGGCTCGAAAGGAAGCCCGAAATAGGTTCCGTTATCCACACCGACCCCGTCGGGATCGAAGGCGTTTAGTTCCATACGGTTGAATTTCATTCTCCATTTTCCGCGCCCGGCACAGATAGTATGCTTGCAACCTCTGCCCCCGCTTAATGAAAATGTTCATTTTAAATGACAAAGGTACAAAAAATTTAATTTTTCCCTATATTTGTTTCCGGAAAGAAAAGAAATCAGGAAAAAGCAACTATCCATGAAAATCGTCGCAGACAGTGCCATCCCTTTTTTGCAGGGGGTTCTCGAGCCGTGGGCCGAGGTACGCTACCTGCCTGGCAGCCGGATCGCCGCGGAGGACGTGCGCGATGCCGACGCCCTCATCATCCGCACCCGCACCCGTTGCGACGGGCGCCTGCTCGCCGGTTCGCGCGTCCGTCTGATCGCCACGGCCACCATCGGGTTCGACCACATCGACACAGCGTGGTGCGCGGCGCACGGCATACGAGTCGCCACGGCAGCAGGCTGCAACGCCCGCGGCGTACTGCAATGGGCGGGTGCCGTACTGGCCCATCTCGCCCGTACACAGGGGTGGAAGCCCGCACAACGGACGCTGGGCATCGTGGGCGTCGGGCACGTGGGATCCCTCATCCGGGAATACGCCGGCCTGTGGGGCTTCCGCGTCGTCTGCTGCGACCCGCCGCGCGAAGAGCGCGAGCATTGCGGGTTCCTGCCGCTGGAAGAGGTCGCACGCGAAGCCGACCTGCTCACCTTCCACACGCCGCTCGACGCCTCGACGCGGCACATGGCCGGCGAGGGGCTGCTCGCCCGCCTGAAACCGGGCGCCGTAGTGATGAACTCCTCGCGCGGCGAAGTGGTCGACGGCGACGCATTGCTGCGGAGCGGCCATCCCTGTGTGCTCGACGTCTGGGAACACGAACCGCGCCTCGACCCGCAGTTGCTCGACCGCACGCTGCTCGCCACGCCCCACGTCGCCGGCTACTCCGAGCAGGGCAAAGCCACGGCCACGGCCATGTCCGTCGCCACGCTGGCCGGCTTCTTCGGCCTCCCGCTCCGGGGCTGGTACCCCTCCGAAGCCGCCCCCTCCGTCCCGCGGCCGATCCCGTGGCAGGAGCTTTGCACGACCATCGGCGACGCCTATGACATCGAAGCCGAAAGCTGCCGCCTCAAGGCGCGGCCCGCCGATTTCGAGGCCATGCGCGACCACTACCGCTACCGCAGGGAATACTTTTAGCGAAATCAATTCTTTTTTAGTACCTTTGCGGCCACGGACAATGCCCTTAAGAATATGTACCGGAGAATCATAAAGCCCATACTTTTCTCGCTTACCATCGAGCGGGCACACCATGTGGCGCTTCTGTTGTTGCGCATCATCGGGCTCATACCCGGCGGGCGCTGGTTCCTGCGCAAATGTTACACCGTACGGCACCCGGCGCTCGAACGCGAGGTCTTCGGCGTAAAATTCGCCAATCCCGTCGGCCTGGCCGCAGGTTTCGACCACAACGGCGAAGCCTACCGCGAACTGGCGGCACTCGGCTTTGGGTTCATCGAAATAGGTACCGTCACCCCGCGCCCGCAGGCGGGCAACCCGCGCCCGCGCGTGTTCCGGCTGCCCAAAGACCGGGCTATCATCAACCGCATCGGGCTCTCCAACCGCGGGCTGGACAAGACGATCTGCCACCTGCGCCGCCCGCACGAAGGGTTCATCGTGGGCTGCAACATCGGCAAGAACACCGTGACGCCCCCCGAAAATGCGGCCGCGGATTACCTCCGGCTCTTCCGCAACCTCTACCAGTATGCGGACTATTTCACGGTGAACATCAGCTGCGACAACTCCTGCCGCGAAGGTACCACCCATACGCGCACGCACATACTCCAGATACTCGATCCGCTGTTCGACTTCCGCCGCGGGCAAAACCAGTACCGGCCGATCATGCTCAAAGTGTCGCCCGACATGTCGGACGAAGTCATCGACGAAATCAGCGACATCCTGCTCGAAACACCGCTCGACGGCATCGTGGCCACCAACGGCACCCACCGCCGCGAAGGGCTGCATACGAGCCACATGGCGCTCGACAAGATCGGCAGCGGCCGCCTGAGCGGCGCACCGCTCACCCAACGGGCCGTAGAGGTCGTGCGGCGCATCCACACCCGCTCGGGCGGCAACTTTCCGATCATCGGCGTGGGCGGCATCATGAGCCCCGCCGATGCCAAGGCGATGCTCGACGCAGGCGCAGACCTCCTGCAACTCTACACCGGTTACATCTACGAAGGGCCGGGGCTGGTCGGCGAAATCTGCCGTTCGCTGATCGCCGATGCCGAAGCGGCCGCAGCCGCCAAGGCAGCCGCGGAAGCGAGAGCCGAAGAAGAGGCCCGGGCTGCTGCTCAGGCCGCTGAGGCAAAAGCCGCAGCAGCGACGGCTTCAGGCGCACAGGCACCGGAAGCCGGGAAGGCCGCACCCGGAACGGAAACCGCCGCGACAGCCCAAACGCAGGCCGCCGCACCTGCAGAATCGGTGCCGAACCCGTCACCGGAAACACAGAACAGCCCGGCACAACCTGCAGATAACGAACCGGACACCCGCAAGAAACAGCCCGCATCCTGAGCCTCAAATATTGCCATGAAAGCAACGATCATCACCATCGGCGATGAAATCCTCATCGGCCAGATCGTGGATACGAACTCCGTATCCATCGCCAAGCACCTCAACGCCGCCGGCATCGTCGTACACGAAAAGGTTTCGATCGGCGACGACAGCACACAGATCGTCCGGAGCGTGGAACGCGCCCTGGGAGATTCCAACGTCGTCGTCATCACCGGGGGGCTCGGCCCCACCAAGGACGACATCACCAAAAAGACCCTGGCCGGAATGTTCGGCTGCGAACTGGTGCCCGACCAACGGGTCGCCGACCATGTGAAACGCATGCTCGAAGGGCGCGGCATCGAGTTCAACGAACTCAACCGCGGGCAGGCGATGGTTCCGGCCTGCTGCACGGTGCTGTTCAACGCCCACGGCACGGCTCCGGGCATGTGGTTCGAACGCGACGGCAAGGTGGTAGTCTCGCTGCCCGGTGTCCCCTACGAGATGGAACACCTGATGCAGGACGAAGTGATGCCGCGCCTGAAAGCGCATTTCGAACTACGCCAGATCATACACCGCACGATGATCACGGCCGGGCTGCCCGAGTCGATGCTCGCCGCAAAGATCGAAGCATGGGAAAACGCCCTGCCATCCTACCTGAAACTGGCTTACCTGCCCAATCCGGGCGCCGTACGGCTGCGCCTGTCGGCCTATGAGGTCGAGGGCGAAAGCGTTTCGAAGGAGATCGAACGGCAATTCGAGGCACTGCGGAAAATCATCCCCCACAACATCATCGGGTACGAAACGGCCACCATGCAGGAACTGGTACACAAGCTGCTCACCGAGCGCGGGCTGACCCTCGCCACGGCGGAAAGCTGCACCGGAGGCAACATCGCGGCACGTTTCACGGCCATGCCGGGTGCTTCGGCCTATTTCCTCTGCGGCGTAGTTTCGTACAGCAACGCCTCGAAACACGATATCCTGGGCGTAGACCCGGAGGTCATTGCCCGCCACGGCGCCGTCAGCGAAGAGGTCGCACGGCGAATGGCCGAAGGGGCACGACGGATCTCGGGTGCCGACTACGCCATAGCGACCACCGGTATCGCAGGCCCCGCGGGCGGCTCCGCCGAAAAGCCGGTCGGCACGGTATGGATCGCCGTGGCGACCCCACACCGGACGACCGCCATCCTCAAACAGTGCGGTTCCGACCGCGGGCAGATCATCGACCGGGCCAGCGCCTTCGCCATCAGCCTGCTGCGCGACGAACTCAACGGTAAATAATACATTCGTCCCATGCATAGAATACTTGCCTCAACCATCGGTGCACTCCTCGCCCTCACATCCTGCATGCGTCAGCAGCCCGAGGAGCGGGTGCACAAACTCCTGACCGACCGCATCCAGACCCTTGCCACGGCAGAAAGCTGCACGGGCGGTACCATCGCCGCACGCTTCACGGCCATGCCGGGCGCCTCGGCCTATTTCAAATGCGGCGTAGTGACTTACAGCCTCGATGCCAAGCAGAACTTCGTAAACATCTGCTGCGATACGATAGCCCGCTACGGCGCCGTCAGCGAACAGGTCGTACGCCAGATGGCCGAAGGCGTCCGCCATCTGGCAAATGCACACTACGCTATCGCCACGACAGGGATCGCAGGCCCCACGGGCGGCACCCCCGAATACCCGGTCGGTTCGGTATGGATCGCCGTCAGTTCGCCCCTGCGCACCACGGCCCGGCTGATCCATGCCAAAGGCGACCGCACGCAAATCATCCGCGAAGCGGGAACGGCCGCCATCGAACTGCTCGAAGAAGAGTTGCTCGCCGCCCAACCGGGCAAATAGTTTCAAATTACGGCTGATCCGTTTGTTTTTGCAAACAATTTAGCTTATTTTTGCAGCAATTCAGCCCAGCGCAAAATGAAAAGAACCTTATTCCTGTCGGTGTTGTTCGGTATGCTCCTCACCACGGCCCATGCTGAAAACGAAAGCCACCAACAAGTAGAGAGTACGCTTTACGCCTATTACCGCTGGTGTAACAACAACATACGCGACACGGCCGTCCTCAGCAAGGCGGACACGCTGTTCCGGCTCTCGGGCGAGAAGCACGACATCCGGATGCAGGCCGTTGCCCTGAGCTTGAAAGCCGACCATTACTATTTCAACAACAACCTCGACTCGCTCAAGGCATGGATTCCCCGCGTGCAGGATTTCGCCCGCAAGAATGACCAGATCAAGTATTACTACTTCACCTGGTCGCGGCTGATTCTCTATTATACCAAACAGGCGCAATACACGCTCGCCCAATACGAACTGGAGCAGTATATGTCGCAGGCCGAAAAGGACAATTACAAACCCGCAACCGCCGAGGCATACAAACAGCTCGGACACATCTACCGCACCCGCGGATTGAAAAAACCCGCTGTGGAATACTACCGGAAGGCAATCGATTTCATCATCCAGAACGGGCTCAACACATTCCATCTCTCGAACCTCTATTCGGAACTCGCGACCATGCTGATGGATCTGCAACGCTATCCCGAAGCCGCAGAAGCCGTCGAAAAAGGCAAGGCATGCATTCCGCTACCGGACTACATCTGGGGTCTGAAGGCCAAGGAAACGCACCTGCTCGCCCAGACAGGCCAGACCGACAAAGCCAAAGCACTTTTCAACGAGATCAAGGCCGGGCAGAACGGCAACCTCTCGGAGATCAAACTCGCTGAAATCGAGGTCGCCATCTACAACCATTCGCACGAATACGGCAAGATGATCGCCGCAATCGACAAATTGATCAGGTCGTTCGAAAGAGAAGGATACAAGGAATCCTATTTCTACTACCTCTATGAAAACCGTGCAGCCGCCTACGCCGCCCTCGGCAATTTCGAAGCCGCCTACCGGGACATACAGCATTACACAGAACTCTACCACAAACAAGTCAACGACGACAACGAGAAGACACTCGGAGAATTCGCCACGCTGCTTGATGTCAACCGGTTGAACATGGAAAAAGCAGAACTGCGCCAACAGGCGCAGGAAGAGCGCCTGCACCGCACCCAACTGGGCACCATCGGCTTGGCGTGCATTCTCTTGCTGGCCGCCGTCTTCATCGCGGTAATGCTCCGCATGAACCGCCACCTCGCCCGCGCGAAGAGAGCCGCCGAAGAGAGCAACCGGATGAAAGGCATCTTCATCCGCAACATCACGCACGAGATCAATACGCCGCTCAACTCCATCGTCGGATTTGCGGAGCTGGCCGCAGCCTCGGACGATGCCGACGCCGCCGAACGACAATCCTATATAAGCATCATCCAGGAAAACAGCGGCTATCTCCAAAAACTCGTGGACGACGTGCTCTACATCGCCGGACTCGAATCGTCGGAAACCCCGCCGGCCATGAGCCCGACCGACATCAACGAATGCTGCCAGGAGTGTATTCAGAAGGTCTCACAGTCCAGTTCCCGGGCGGTGAGTATCCGTTTTGTCCCGGCACGCGAGAAATTCCACCTGCACACTTCGTGCATGCTGATATCCAAAGCCATCACCGAAATGCTGCGCAATGCCGTACATTTCGCGGCCGACGGAGAAATCACGCTCGCATATACGCTGGACGGCGGCAACCGCCGCATCACATTCACGGTAACCGACTCGGGGCCCGGCATCCCGGCTTGCGAGGCCGAGCATATTTTCGGACGCTTCGTCAAGCTCGACACCTTCTCGCAAGGGCTCGGGCTCGGGCTGACCGTGTGCCGGCTGATCGCCTCGGCCCTGGGCGGCACGATAAAACTCGACACAAATTACAGCGGAGGGGCACGTTTCGCACTTTCGATACCGTTACGTTAAACACTAAAAACCAATACAATAGACCACACACCGGAAAATTAATGTGGATTATTAATCTTTAATTCTCATTTTTTCCTTATATTTGCACTCCCTTACGGGAATAACGAACAAATTTAGCGAAAACAACAATGAAAGTTTGCGAAATCACAGGCAAGGTAGCGATCGTGGGCAACAACGTCTCGCACTCGCACCACAAGACCAAACGCAAATTCAGCCCCAATCTGAAAACCAAGCGTTTCTGGTCCGAGCAGGAAGGCCGCTGGATCACCCTGAAGGTGTCGGCAGCCGGAATGAAAACAATCAACAAGAAGGGTCTTGCAGTAGCACTGCGCGAGGCTGCCGCACCCAAGTCCGTTTACTAAAACACCGAAGTAACAAATGGCAAAGAAAGGCAACAGGGTTCAGGTCATTCTCGAATGCACCGAACAGAAACAGAGCGGAGTTCCGGGAATGTCCCGTTACATCACGACGAAAAACAAAAAGAACACCCCCGACCGTCTGGAGCGTAAAAAGTACAATCCGTTCTTGAAGAAGGTCACCGTTCACCGTGAAATTAAATAGTTTTGAAGCTCTATGGCAAAGAAAGTAGTCGCAACACTGAAAACCGGCACGGGTAAGAACTTTACGAAGTGCATCAAGATGGTCAAGTC
>RRZT011722349.1_pt1 | contig 24533 bp, 17 predicted proteins | sample 2165551 | NCBI WGS metagenome assembly RRZT01 (sample SAMN10456910, study PRJNA506462) | wastewater metagenome | biome: wastewater; feature: sludge; material: wastewater sludge; isolation source: wastewater sludge with Escherichia coli K12::gfp cells carrying plasmid... | place: USA: Moscow, Idaho... | reverse complement strand
TAACCCTGTGGTCAGACAAAATAGTTGTTAACTGAAGTGAATGTAAAATCAATAGGTTAGGTTGGGTAAAAATCTTAATAATTACAAAATAGATGTTAACTAGAAACTGGTCATCGTTTTAGACCCAAATAGAAAAACTACAAAATAGTTGTTAACTGGGTTTGGCGGCTTTGAATATTCATAGAATTAGACTACCTTATTAGTAGATTACGCTTATTCAAACTGACTTTCCATACTAAATAAATACAGCAATATTGATCATTGATTGTAGATTAGAACAATCGATTGAGCTCATTAATAATTCGGTTAGCCCAACTATGAACTGACTCAGACGAGTCAGTTTCTGATGACGAATGCCGAGGATGTACAATGTGAGTATGCGCGTTAGAACCAAACACCTCATCAAAAATAACGTTTGGCCATGACAATGATTTCGCTACAAGATGCTTTTTAATGTCGTCTAGGTAAATTTTCCAGTCATCAAGAGTTAAGTATACGAGTTTGGTTGAAATACTTCTGATCCCATCTGAGGTATCTAACTCGATCAGTAAAAAGTCATGACCTTGATAGGAAAGGTGTACAAACTTAATAGTTCGCAATTTGTCTCTACCTATCGCATGGCATTGTGATCGCCCTATTTTCATCAGTTCATGCGTGATGGATTCGTACAATTGACATTGATGGGTTGACTGAAGTATTCCAATCATTGAGTTGAAATCATTATATCGATTCGCATATTTTTGGTCATAATTCGTATAGTCCTTCTTACCTCCTACATCAGCGGCAGGTAAATCGCCCGCGCTATGAGCCTCATCAGTACTGACTAAATGTCCTGAATCCAGTTCATTTTCATTATTATCTTCATCAGCTTTTTTGCCTGTTATCCGTACTGTACCTTTCTTTTTAATGTCTAAAGGCTTAATAAAACTTACCCAAGATTCATTGCCACTCAGTATTTGAATACCATGCTGGTTTGAGGCTGTCGTGTCATCTTCAATTTCTGGATCTAAAGTTTCGCTATATTCTGGTTTGTAACCTTGTCCAGATTGTTCACCTTCTTTCTTTGTTTGAATGAAAGATGGGTGGTTGAAGGTAATATCTGTAGGAATATCAGTATCAATCTCAACGCCAATTATTTCTTCGACTAAAAAAGCATCTTTTGTGGAATTATATCGTCCTCGACAATGTAGACTCCACCTATTCATTGAAGGAGGATCAAAACGGAAGATCCATTTCTTCCAACCATCTTTTTCTTTCGATTGAGCATTAAAGTAACGACAAATACTTTCAAATGACTGTTTTGCATTTGGATCAAGTAGTAACCAAGCCAGTAAATTCTGAGTTCCTTTTTGTCTAACTAACTTGAGAGGCATTGTATTGTTTTCTAAAAAGACAATCTCAACCCCTTCATCATTTGTAATGATCTCAAACTCATGCTGGACGGTTGTGGTGCTAAGGCTAGCTCGACAGAAGTAAGAGTTGATCAAGAATAGTGTTCTGGCCAGTTCAAATTGTGGAATATGTATAGTGGCCTGATTGGGTCTTTTTAATATAAAGCTGGTTTGTATCCCTTCAAAATATTGAAGATTTTGATCTGTAGATAATGCGTTGAACTCTTTTAAAAACGATGAGATAAGTTGATCTTGCTCAGACAATGTAATGACCATGTTTGAGTGTGACAATTGTCTTTCATTACAATTAAGCTTTTTACCTCGAATCAGCATGGCTGCATTACTAAAGTTAGTAAATTTCTTCTCCTGTTTGGGAGAGCATTGAACGTTAATACTCCATATTTTGGCTTGAGAACCTTTAAATAGGCCGCCTATATGAATAATCGTTGCATTTTTATCAAAATGATTAATTTTTGCTGTCATCAGTATAAAAGAACCCAGATAGTTTTAAAATTTTTGCAGCTTCCGAAGTTAATCTTTCTTTACTGAGTCCAGCTAAGCGGAAAATGCGCCATAGATGAAGCTCTTGATGATTAGTAAATAGTATTTCAACTGCTGAGCAGATTCTTCGGAGTTGATATTCGGTAACGTTTTCAGCATATCTAATTAGAAACTTGCTTACCATTGGAAGCCTGTACAGATTGTGGCTGATGGTCGCATGTTCGGGTAATTGCATTAGATACCAGTTTGTCGACTGCCTAGGTGTGTGAAGATTGTCTTTAGATTTTTGATTAATATATATGAGTTTTCTCACATATTTGAGATCGCGTTGATGCCAATTCACTCGTGGCGGAGGCGTTGGATGAACCATCTGGTGCTTGGAGTTAAACTGAATAAGCCATGGATTATCATGGCGATATAACCAGATATAGATAGCGCCACCATTTTTCTGAGAACGGCTTGATTGGATCCCATATTTTCTAACGAGCTCTTGCCATAAGTTTCGATATTCTGCCTGTTTGGACGTATCTAAATCATTTTCTGATGATTTAATTTTGACTACAGAAATAGGTTGAATTTTATTGATATATTGAAAAATATCTTCTAACTTTTCTTGAGGAAGAAATGTCTGCCAAACAAGCAGATGCTCGAAAAAACTAAAACTCTTTCGATGTTTACGGAAAATACTCTTTAACCAAGAGTTCTCTTCATTTTCACGACACAGGAGCTGTTTAGATTGGAGATACGCTTTACCCCAGTGCTGTAGGAACAATTCTTGAATTTCTGCATGTTTAATGTGTTCCCCTCGTGTATAGCCAAAGTCATGGGCCAGCTCACGGTAAAAATGAGACCATTGGTCAAAGGATATCGAAGGTAGAGGTGGACGCTGGAGTAATTGTTGTGCTGCTGACAGTATGTTGGAGTCCTGAGAAGTGATTGAGCTGACTTTCTCTAAGGACAAATTGGATTCAATGAGTGGTAAGAAATGGTGTCTGGAATCTGTGGGTTTCTCTTTATAAATGAACAGTGATCCATGTTCCATACAAAAAGGTAAATTGGGTATAAACCAGTCCCGTTTCCAAAAAGCTTCACCATATCGTTCGATTTGGGCTTCAATACATTGAGTGCAAGCTTGGAAGTGATGTATGGCTTTGATTCTAGATGCTGAAACCCCTAACATCATGTGCACAGCACCACCAGCTTTCCCCTTCATAAGCTCAATGGCTTTATCTCGTATCTCTTGCTGAACAAAGGGAGCGTACAGGGGGAATAAAGTATGTCGATTAATGAGACAGTCAACAGAATATTGTTTTGTATTTCTTAGTTGGTCGGCAATGTGTGAGATATGACTCGGTAAATCAAGGGTTGCAATGACTTTTCGGTTGTTAAAGAGTTCATCTAATAACTGTTTTGGGCTTGTGATGCCGAGATACATCCCTGCCCGAGCAATGGCACTATACAGAAGCTCATCTGGATGGGGTGGCGGGAAATTGCGCATCTATTATGAGTTCATCGGGTATGGCGAGGCTATTATATCAGTGGATATCGACAAACAAGCATGTCGTAAGCGGCTTGAAGTCCGCTTGTGTCGGCCCTAAACGTTTATGAGCACCTCTAGCAAAAGAGATGCTCAATCACTTCGCTAAAATTAAGGCAATGAATTTATACATGATTTTATTTTTTGTTGACGCTGCATCCCACTTGACGCGCGGCAATCGTTGGGAAAGCATTCGCCGCCTTGGCAATCCCGCCACGCATCGTCGGCAATATGATTTCGAGCGGTTTGTTCTTGAGCGCATTGTCGAGTATCGCATCCACGACTTCTTGAACGATTAATGCACGTGCGCCAGAGAAGGTTAATGCGGCTTGTTCCTTGTCTTTTTGCTGATCCAACATCGGCGTTTGCACGGCATCTGGGCAGATCGTTGTCACGGCAATGCCATGTTCCGCCAGTTCCATTCCAGCAACGAGTGAATAACCACGAACTGCAAACTTACTGGCACTATATAGCGCGAGACCTGGTACGGGTGCTAATGCTGCGAGTGGCACCTCATACCTTTGAACGATGGTTGATTGGACACACCGCAGAGCTTCATCATGCGCAAATTGACATTTCAACATTGCGTCATGAAAATTCGCTTTATGGTGAGCGACTGAGGAGTCGCGCCAATCTACTTGTTCGTGACTGGATCAGTCATTTGGTTCCTGTAGCTTAAAAACAGATAGGACATACCGATACAGGAGAAAAGAAGCAGGTTATTATAAAGACAAATGAGCCAAGACCTTGACTGAACTATCATTTAAGCAGTTGTTCGTTAATCGGATTAAGGGTGTTTATAAGAGCTTCGAGTTTCCAAGCCGTTGGAAAGACTCTACCATTTAGCTTGCAATGACATAGCAATTGCGACCTGAGTTTTTTGCTTCATACAATGCCTCGTCTGCCTTTTTTATGAAATCATCGTATTGTTCATGTATTTTAGGAGTTGTTGATGCAACTCCCATACTAATTGTAATGTGTTGCGCTACGAGGCTTGCTGGGTGAGGGATTTTTAATTCTCGAACTAATTGAATTAAGCGCTCTGCCTGTTTAAGGGCATCTTCGTGATTGATTGCTGCAAGTAGTAAAAGAAACTCTTCGCCACCGTATCTGGCTGCCAAGTCACTACTTCGTACAGCGCTTTGAGCAATACAATCCGCAACTATTTTGATGCAACGATCACCTGCTTGGTGCCCAAGGGTATCGTTATATTTTTTAAAGTAATCAATATCAATTAATATCACTGTCAATGGTGTTTGGTATCGAATAGCGCGCTTCCATTCTTTTGCCATCGTATCTTTCAAATAACGGCGATTGGCAAGACCTGTCAGTGCATCTCGTTGTGATAACTTTTCAAATTGTTTTGAGTGATTAATCAACTCAAGTTGGGTTAATTCAATTAAACTGCCTTGAAGATAGTTATCACGATGTTGAAGATCGGTAGCATACGCCAAACACATGCCAAGAAGACTACTAAAGGTATAGGTACGTTGTAAAATTGTCCAGTCGATATGGCCATTAAAAAATGATGTAATGGTCAAACCCACTAGCCCCCCCTGACCAACCTGCAAGCGTGGCGGTGTAAAATCGCATCCCAACAAAACCCTAAATAATTACAACAGCATACATCATGGCGGCATGATAAAGCACGCTGCCACCATCACCTAGGATTCCTGTCATGGCGAATGAGATACCTATCGCTAGCGATGAGCCAATCCCTGTGTATAACTCAAACCAACGATGAATTTGTTTGATTAAAGAGAGTATCCATGCGCCGATTATAATGATGCCAACCCAGCTATATAACATGAACCAACGTTTCACATCAGCTGCAGGTATAATTTTATAAATCCCAATGGATAGATACAGATACAAAAGAAATATAATCAAACCTCGAATTTGAAATTCGCGTGCAGCTTCTTTTTTGTACTGGGAGCTGTATTGGACTTCTAATTGCTTGGGAAACTTGAGAAAATACAATTGTCTACTCATTAGACTCATAATTTCTACACGATTAAATAAACTTGAACCACTTAATTTCATATCTGAAATTCCAAGATAGATGTTACATTCTTTTTACATGGCTACACTTGATGTCATTGTTTTAACTCACAAATTAGACAGAATTAGACAGAATTAGACAGAATTAGACAGAATTAGACAGAATTAGACAGAATTAGACAGAATGTGTCTGTGAGTGTGATTGATCATACAGAGCACAATGTAATCTTGTTAAGTTGATATCGATAAAGTGAGTTGTTTTGGCGATAGGGGGCGGTTTAGTTAAATCCATAGCTCATGTTATGAGGTGTGGGCGATGCGCTGTGTTTTGATGTGGTAAAGCTATTTCCTAAAAACAATAAACATATCTTTGAGAGAGTCTGTAAATGATCTGATAATAACAACCGTTTATCGGAATCGATATTAACATAAGTCGATCTTGTGGACTGTGTCGCATATAATGGGCATATAATGGGCATATAATGGGCATATAATGGGCATATAATGGCATTTATTCATATGCGCTTCTTTTCAATACTCGTCTTGTTGATGGTTACAGGCTTCAGTTATGCAGCAAGCTTGCCTGCGGTTGCTCTATTTTACGCAGATCATCCACCACTAGATGAGCTACATGCTTTTGATGTGGCTGTTGTTGATCCAGATCATCAAGGTCTAGATCCAAACGCTTATCGACGCCCAAGCAGTGAATTGTTTGCTTATGTCAGCGTAGGTGAAGTTCGCTCAGAAAAGCCTTATTTTTCACAAATTCCAGCAAATTGGCTCATCGGCCAAAATGGTAATTGGGGTTCATACGTGATTGATCAATCGGCATCAGGTTGGGCAGATTTCTATGCCGACCATGTCATTGCGCCACTGTGGGCGAAGGGCTATCGTGGTTTTTTCTTAGATACGCTAGACTCATATCAACTCGTTGCTAAAACACCTGAGGTGCGTGCGCGGCAGGAAGCGGGGTTGATTTCTGTAGTGAGAGAAATCAAAAAACGTTGGCCTGATGCCAAACTGATTTTTAATCGTGGCTTTGAAATTTTACCTCAAGTGCATGATGATGTATGGATGGTTGCTGCGGAATCACTGTATCAAGGTTGGGATGCAAAACAAGGCAAGTATACCGCAGTCAATGAGGCTGATCGAAATTGGCTTGTGACACGGCTGCATACCGTGCAAACGCAATATCATTTGCCTGTTCTGGTGATTGATTATGTTGCGCCCAATCAACGCGATTTAGCACGCAAAACCGCAGCCAGAATTCGTGATACAGGCTTTATTCCTTATGTCACTGATGCAGATTTGGATATGCTAGGTGTCGGGAATATTGAGGTGATGCCGCGTAAAGTCATTGTCATTTATAATCCAAAAGAAGCGAGTGATTTGGCATATGTCGATGCTCAACGTTTGCTTGGTATGCCGCTGGCATATTTGGGTATGGTTGCTGAATACCATCCGATTACGGAGCCGTTACCCAACTATCCACTCACAGGGCGTTATGCGGGGATCGTAACGTGGCTCAATGATGATAATGTCGGTGGGAGTTGGTATGCGGCATGGTTGATCAAGCAGGCTCATCAGGGTGTTCCCATTGCTGTTTTTGATAATTTTGGTTTTGGCTCAGACCCTTCAGGTTATTCTCAGTTTGGATTGACATATTCTACAGAGGATGTACCACATGATTTGCAAATCAGTCATCTGGATCCGATGATGGGTTTTGAGGTGCCTGTACGTGCGCGTCAAAATGATATACCGCCGATTACTTTGCAAGGTCAGGGTAATCCACTGTTGCAAATGACCTCTGCAAGTCATGGAGAGAGCTTTACCCCTGCTGCGATCACCTCATGGGGCGGTTATGCGCTTGCGCCTTATTTAATCGCTTCTTTCGCTACGGTGAATAAAGGAAGTGTGAATCGTTGGTACATTAACCCTCTGACTTTTTTAAAAGATGCTCTTAAGATCGACCCTCAAGTGCCTGTCCCTGATGTCACCACCGATATGGGCCGACGCATGCTGATGGTACATATTGACGGTGACGGCTTCGTCAGTAAAGTTGAGCGTTCTGGTTATCCGTATGCAGGGCAAGTGCTGTTGGATGATGTGCTGAAACGTTATCAAATTCCGACGGCAGTATCTGTTATCGAAGGAGAAATTGCGCCAGATGGTTTGTATCCGAAGCAATCACCTCAGTTAGAGCCAATTGCACGAGAGATCTTTGCACTGCCTTGGGTTGAAATCGCCAGCCACACCTATTCTCATCCGTTTAACTGGAATATGGCACAAACGCACACTGAGGCAGAAAATGATGCTACAGATACCGCTGAAGACTACCATCTGCCGATTAAAGGTTATATTTTTAACCTGCAACGTGAAATCAATGGTTCAGTAAACTATATTAATCAAAATCTTGCTCCACCGAACAAGCGTGTGAAGATTTTGCTCTGGTCTGGGAACTGCGTCAGCACGCCTGAAGCGCTTGCAGATACCTACAAAGATGGTCTGCTCAACATGAATGGTGGCGACACCACCATTACGCGTTCTAATAATTCTTGGACACAAATTGCTGGGCTTGGTATTCCTAAAGGAGATCATTTTCAAGTCTTTGCGCCTCATCAAAATGAAAATATCTATACCAATCTATGGACTGGGCCGTTTTATGGCTTTGAACGAGTGATTGAAACTTATCAGATGACGGAGGCGCCTTATCGCTTCAAACCGATCGATCTTTATTACCATCTCTACAACGTAACCAAGACCGCGTCATTAAATGCATTGTATAAAATCTATGATTGGGTACTCAGCCAGCCGATTAACACAGTCTACCCATCGCAATATATCGAAAAAGTGCTTGATTTTAATCATTACGTGGTTGCAAAAACACCGCAAGGTTATCGTCTGCGTGGTAATGGTAGTATTCGCACAGTACGCCTGCCTGAGGCTGGTCAGGGTATTGATTTCTTAAAAAGTCGGGATGTAGCAGGAATTGCGCCTGGACCTAAAGCGCGATACGTCGCACTCAGTTCTGGCGATGCAGATTTAGTGTTTGGTAGTAGTGCAAACCAACCTTATTTGGCTTGGGCAAATGGACATTTGACGCAGTTTCAACGTCAGGGACGAGGTTTTACATTTACGCTTGTGGGCTATCAAGCTTTACGCTTTGCTTTGGCACAAGCGAAAGGTTGTCACCTCACGCAGAACAATCAACCGTTAACTCCTGCCACAAACAATAATGGCAACCTAGTTTATCAATTGAGTAGCCATGAAAGCCAAACGCTTCGCCTCGACTGCGCCTTCTGAACTACCGCATTTTGCACCCAAGATCCAAATTGTTGGATTCGGGATAGCTGTGGGCTTAGTGCTTCTGATCGCCTTTAACGGTCAGGATTTGTCACAGCGCATGGCTGAATCCAAGATTGGTGACGCGGTGGGGCTTGCTTATTTGCGTATATGGACACAGGCACGACCAGACGCTTATCATTTACATCTGGTTTTGGCGCGTCATGAGTTGTGGCAAGGGAACTTGCAACGTGCTGTGGATGCACTGACACCGATCTTGAGAGCCTCTGATGTAGAGTCAGACGACCTGCAAGCAGCACGTACACTTCTCCTGCAAATTCGCAAAATGCAATTGTGGCAGCTTCAACCCAATAGTGCTGCCTTCCAGCGAGCAAAAATCGTGTATCTGAGACAATTACGTCAGGTCGCGAGTGGGCATTGGGATCAGACACAGCTTCAGCACTTTGCGCAAGAGGCTATTGCCCTTGGAGATGCACAACTGGGTTATGAGCTCTACGTTAGGTTGATTAAAAATCAACCTTGTCAGCATTTACCATGGTATGAGCGAATAGCAGGATTTAATCTCGGTGCAGGTCGATATGAACGGGCCGCGCAAACTTATTTCCAGATGTCATCCTGCATTACTGATTCCACACAACAACAAACATTGATCGTTACTGGACTGCAAGCACTACAAGCAGGCAATCGACTGGATGAAGCGATGCTTGCCAGTGAAAAATACTTTGCTCTACTCAGTCAGAATCCGAAAACACTGATGTATCTCGCAAAGTTGGCACTTGCTTCCAATCGACCAGATCTTGCCGAAAAATATATGTCTCAAGTCTTGCAACAGCGTATTACTTCTATTCAGAGGGCTCCATAATGTCGCAGAGATGGTTCTATGCGCTTTTGGCTCTTTTTATGCCTGTTTTGGCTGGAGCTGCCCAAGCTGAATCTTCCAACTTGAATCTCTTGGCAGATGAACCCAGTGTCGCGTTTAATAATGACAGCTATCTCTTGGGTTATCAGGTTTATTTGGCTCGCGGTAATTTGGCTGCGGCGTATTTTGTCGCGCGTAAAGCGGTGCGGAGTCAACCGAATAACCCTGATTGGTTGAAACGCTTCGCACAAGTTGCAGAGTGGGTTGGTCAACCCAGTGACGCGTTGAATGCGTGGTTAAGTTATGCTCAAAAAACAGGTGACAAAGTTGCATGGGATGCCGTCGGACGATTGTCTGTTGGGCTGCTCGATGACAATGCCTTGCTTGTTTACCAACAACAATTATTACGTCGCCAAGGATTTCAGCATGCACTGGTTGATCAGATTATTCAAACCTATGAGCGTTTAGGTCACCCCATTGAGGGTTTAACATTTCTTGATGGTTTGGCTCGGCGCAATCCTGATGTCTATTTACTGGATGCCGAATCACGCTTGGCTGAACGTGCTGGGCAAGATGAGCGCGCCATTGCACTATTGACCCAGCTCATTGCCCATCATCCGCCACAACAGAGTTGGGTGTTGCGTTTAGCGGCTTTGTATTATTTGCGGGGCAAGTTTGATGAGGCGTGGGATGTCTTGCATCGCGTTGAACCGCAGATGTCGGTGCAGGATTCGGGGTATTGGCGTGTTTATGCTGAGATTTCACGTTTGCTTCATCATGACGCTGATGCCCTGCATGCCTATCAGGTGTTGGCAACCAGTGACAAAGTGGAGGCTGGAGATCTTCAGAATTATGTCACCTTGCTTCAAAATCAAGATGGACTCACCGCGGCACGCCTTAGTGCGTTGTTATTTCATAAATTTGGACAAGATAACGCGTTGGTCACGGCGTTGTATCTTTATGAGCGTGAGCATCAGCTTGATGCTGCAATGCAATTACTGGAAAGTTTAACCCCAGCACAGCAACAACGATTAGAGCAAAATCCTGAGTTTATGATACGGCGAGCACAGTTGTATTGGCAGCGTAAGGCATTTGCGCTGGCTCGCGCAGATTATGAGCATGGCATGCAGCTTGCTCCAAATGATGTGCGTTTCTTACAGGGATTGGTTGCGGTGCTGATTGATCAAGGGGATCAACAAGCACTCACCAAAGAGCTGGTCATGATGCACAGTCGCGCAATTGCGAGCCCTCAATTGTGGAGTCTATGGGCGAATGGCTGGAGTAGTTTAGAGAAACCTGAACGCGCATTACCCTTCCAGCAAGCCTATAGCCGTTTCAATCCAAATGATCAGCTTGCCCTGTTGGCATTGGCAGATAATTATGACAATCAAGGCGATATAGAAACTGCTCGTCGTTTACGCCACCGCGTCTTTGTAGATGAGAAATTTTCAGATGCAAAAATGGCATCCCTCAAAGGTGGGCAGTCAGAGCATTTGACGCAATTGCGTCAAGCATTATTTGCCCAACGTCTCGCTGCGGCTGCGCCCGATACCGCGCTTGACATGCTCAAACAACGCCTACAACAACCTCATAGTCAACAAGATTCCGTATTACGCGATCTCACACTCAGTTGGCTGATGTCTCACGAAAGCACTGATCGTGCGCGTGTTTGGGTTAATACCGCTTACCACGATCAACCGCCTTATTGGGTCGCACAAACCTTGGCATTAGACGATGAAGATCGTGTCAAAATGCGCGATTTGTTGGAACAACATCCTGACCAACTGCCACGCTACGACCGAATTGAAGCGGCTACCCAGTCAGATTTACCACGTTTGGGTGAGCAGATGGCGTTCGATAGCCTTGAGCAACATCCGAATGATGACGAACAAGCAAAACGCTTCCAATACCTGATGAGTCGTCGAGGACATTGGGTTGATCTACAGGGTCAATCGATGCAGCAAGGCATCTTATCACGCAGCGGCAGTTCAGCAAGTTGGTCTGGTTTTATCAGCGAGTTTTGGCGATTGCAGTTGAGTGCAGATGACTGGACACAGCAAAGTCATAATCTCTCACAGCTCAGCGAGCCTCCAACGCTCAAGGCCTATCACGCCACACTGTCACAGATCAGTGAGCGAGGAACATGGACACTTGGCTCGGCTTATCACGATGCATTGCAGGGGTATCCCAGTGCGATGCTGGGGCAAAGTTACCGAATCGAAAGTGGGGTAACACTGCATTGGCAAGCCGATTACAACGCGGATGCGTCTGAATCTAGCGCACTGATGGTTGGAGGCATGAAAGATTCATTGGCAGCAGATTTTAATTGGTCCATTACAGGTCGCGACTATCTCAGTATGCAAGCCAGCGCGATGAATTTCAAAGGACAAACGGGGCAAGCACTCGGCAGTGGGCAGGTGATCAATGTCGATCTTGGACATCATTTTTTTACTGCACCGCATGAGCAGACTTTCAAGATCACCGCTACCAGTGCTCAATTTAGTGCAAATAATCAACCACTCGATAGCACACTTGCCCAGCTCGTTCCGATGGGTCAACCTGCGACAGCACGTTTCTTTGTGCCGCAGAACTATAACCAAATCGGAGCATACTGGGATTTTGGTGACTACAACCCTGAAGTTTATGAGCGGCGTTGGCGTAGTTTTGGTGAATTGGGTGTGACGTTATCCAACACTACAGGGCTGGGTTATACAGGACGTATAGGCGTACATGGCCCAGTGCTAGGTTATGATCGTTTAAGTTTAAGCCTTGAACAATCTAAGGGAGGACAAGACAGTGGCGATATCTATAAGCAGTTTTTGCTCACCTACCGATATTTTTATTAACACGTTGTACGTGATGTAACAGCAATAGAACAGATCGAAGGTTCAGCTCGATCCCATATCAACAATGATTTGATGAGGTATGATGCAATGAAAATTTGGAAAACACTGGCTCTAATGAGCTTAATTTCATTAGCGATTTCAGGTTGCTCAACACTGGCGACCAGTCACAGTACCGCAGTGAATTTACATGCCAACTGGGTATTACTGCCATCAATCAACAATACCGAAACGCCACAAGCAGGTGGACGTTTGGACAGTATTACTGCAAGTATTTTGCGCGTGCGTGGTGTGGATCATTTAACCATGATCACACCGACCACAACAGCAGGTTCGGATCTGTTTGAAACAGCAAATCGTCATAATCAAGACGTTGCTCTCGATCAAGCACGTCAGCAAGGTGCAGAGTATGCCGTGGCGGCTTCCGTCAATGAATGGCGCTACAAAGTGGGGCTCGACGGAGAGCCTGCGGTCGGTGTCAGCTTATCCATCCTCGATGTTGCCTCTGGGCAAGTGATCTGGTCAGGTTCGGCAGCGCGTTCAGGCTGGAGTCGTGAGGCCGTCAGTGCCATCGCACAAAAAACCGTCAATCAGTTGCTGAGTGACGCACTCGCTCACGCGAAATAAAACAAAAACAGACGTAGAGAGTAAATCACGCATCATGCGCACGATTCAAGAAGAAAAGCAGAACGCTGGTTTTAATCCCTCGCGATTAGCAGCGTTCTTTGCACCCAAAGAGAGTAGCCGACAGACTTGGATCGAAGTGTTTATTATTACACTCGGCGCACTGGGGATCTGTACTTTTTTTGAGCCGAATAACCCCTTGCTTATCGGTGTGGCTTTTCCTTGGTTATGGCTTGCGCCGACGGTACTGGCGCTGCGTTATGGCTCATTGGCGGCACTCGGTTCAGCGACGATTTTGTTGGTCGTCTGGTTTTTTCTGAAACTGGAAGGACTGATTCCCAATACCTTTCCAGGTCAATACTTCTTGGGGGGGCTGACGCTGACCTTGATTGCAGGTGAGTTCTGTGATGTCTGGACGGGGCGCTTTAATCGGATTCGTAGTGTCAATGCTTATTTGTCACAGCGTCTTGATTCGCTCACGCATCGGCATTACCTGCTGAAAGTATCTTCTGAGTTACTTGAGCAAGATTTATTGACGAAGCCTATGACACTGCGCGACTCTCTCACTCAGTTACGGCAATTGATTGTGATACCTAATGCTTCACATGATAACTCATCGGATCAAGCAACCATTCCGACAGATTTGAAAAACGCCTCCGAGTTAATGCAAATTTTGACCCAAGCCTGCCAATTGGAGAGTGCAAGTCTACATGCCGAAATCAACGGTCAAATCCAATTGATTGCGTCAAGCCGTGTGGGGAGTGACTTTGAATTGGTGTTGGATGATCCGATGGTCGTGTATGCGCTGACGCACAACCAATTATGTCATGTGCAGACGGATGCCATTCTTGAATCACATTCACGTTATCTGGTTGTTTCACCATTAATTGCCGCAAACGGATGCCGATTAGGGCTTTTTGTCGTTGAACACATGCCGTTTATTTCGCTGAATCAGGAGTTGTTGCAATTTATTCAGGTGACTCTGAACTATTATGCTGATGCGGTCAATACATCGTCAAACGTACAGGGAATGTTGCGTCATTTTCAAGATTGCCCATATCTATTTGCATCGGTATTCATGCATCTTGATCGTATCTATCGGGAGAGTAGTATTGCTACGACGCTGGTGGCTTTAGTCGTCGAGAAAAATGATCGTCAGCAAGATTTATTTGCAGAAACCATGCGTGTCCGCCGTCAGCTCGATGTGGTTTGGGCGATTCAACAACCTGATCATTTTGTACTTTTGACGCTTATGCCTCTGTATAATCAGCGTGTAGTTACGGGCTACCTGATGCGGCTAGAACAGCATTTTTTGCACCAGTTTAATGCTAAAAGTTTGGATGATGCTGGTGTGGTCGCACATTCTGTAACCATCGGAACACGCGATCCACATGGCCTACTCAGAACCATCTTGAGTCAATGTCATGTCGATTGAAGTTAAGCTGACTTTTGCTGCAATCACTCTAGAAATGACAGCGATTGCGTTACTGCTTCTGCATAGCAGTAGTGTGACCATGTTGTGTGCTTACTTGCTGTTGCACGGCATTGCCTCAGTCTGTATGACACCCGTAGCATGGCTACTGATGCCTGCACATTATAAAGAGCCCAAGTTTTGGGTCATGTTGTTGTTGTTGAGCCTGTGTTTTTTTATTCCTGTATTCGGGGTGTTTGGTTTTGTCATTGCACAAATCATTACGTTTTTTTTGCCTAAGTCTGCTTTTAGACAAGATTTTGTACAAGTTCCTGCCCCAGAATATCAACCTGTTCGCAAAAATAAGCAAAATGAATTCCGACTAGGGCGCACCCAAGAGCAATTAAGAAATCGTCAGCTTCCACTTGATTTACGCATGAAAGCATTGCTTATCATTCAAAATAGGCCGACGCGCTATACCGAAAATCTTTTGAGAGAAGCACTTGGTGATCCTTTCGAAGATTTACGTTTACTTGCCTATGGGATACTGGCATCCAAAGAAAAGCAGATTTCTCAGCGCATTCATGATGTATTGAGTACGCTCAACCTTGCAATCGAGCAAACTCAAACTGAAGCCGCATATATTGCGACACGCGAATTGGCAGAGTTGTACTGGGAGCTCACCTATCAGAATCTCGTGCAAGGTGGCATGCGTGCATATGCGCTGGAGCAAGTTCAGCATTATGCTGCACAAGCCTTGCAATGGCGGGAATCCGACACAGGGTTACGGATGTTGGCAGGACGTGCTTACCTATTGGCAGGCAATCTGGAGCAAGCCGAATCAGCATTCAAGGCAGCGATTAGTTTAGGACTACCTATGGTGCGTGTATTTTCTTATCTTGCTGAGATCGCCTATTTAAGGCGCGATTATGCGACGGTGCGCCGATTGATTAATCAGCCTCAAACTGAACGTCAACTCCCTCGATTACGCCAAACTACAGAATACTGGGACGAGGGTAAATCGTCATGAAAATCATACGACAAGGTCAACAAGCCGATATTTGCTTGCTGCTGGAAGGAACTTTTCCTTATGTCAGCGGTGGGGTATCCAGTTGGGTCAATCAAATCATTCGTGGATTTCCTGAACTGACGTTTGCCATTGTGTTTTTGGGCAGTCGTGAAGAAGATTATGGTGAACCGCGCTATGCATTACCTGATAATGTGGTGCATCTTGAGGCGCACTATTTACATTCGCTGCGCCAAAAACCGTCTGTTTCACCACGTCAAGGGAACAGCAAAGCATTTGCTGATATTCGCGCCTTGCATGAGCATTATCGTCAACCAGCCAAAACTGATGGTCATGGATTACTGTCTGCTGTGTTACAACATCAACGCAATGGACACTTTGGTGAGGCAGATTTTCTCTATAGTCGTGAAGCATGGCAATATATTACTGAGCAATATCGCACTTTCTGTACTGATCCTTCATTTGTTGATTATTTTTGGGCAGTCCGCATCATGCACACGCCGCTTTGGAGCTTGATGAAGATCGCTGACTCATTGATTCCTGCGCGTGCTTATCATACGGTGTCTACAGGCTATGCGGGATTTTTAGGCGCACTGCTCAAACGTGAAACAGGGCGACCTCTGATTCTGTCTGAACACGGCATCTATACCAAAGAACGAAAAATTGATCTATTTCAAGTGCAATGGATTCGTGATAATCGGGGAATGCTGGAAAAAGACGAAACCGAAGTCGCGTATTTTCGTCATCTGTGGATTCGCTTCTTTGAAGCATTAGGACGGGAATGCTACCACAGCTCAGATCACATCATCGCACTCTATGAAGCGAATCGTCTGCGCCAAGTCGCCGATGGTGCGCCATCTGAACGTACCATGAATATCCCTAATGGCATAAACCTGCCGCATCTTGCTACATTAAGAAATAAGCGTGCTGAAGGTGTGCCCCTCGTGGTATGTCTGATCGGTCGCGTTGTGCCCATCAAGGATGTCAAAACTTTTATCCGTGCCATCCGCTCAGTTGCTCAAACACTGCCCGATATTGAAGCTTGGATTGCAGGACCTGAAGATGAGGATCCTGAATACGCTCAAGAGTGCCATCATTTGGTCGAAAGTTTAAACCTCACCGCACACGTGAAATTCTTAGGGTTTCAAAAAATTGATGATATTTTGCCCAAGATTGGATTGTTGGTACTCAGCTCCATTTCTGAGGCATTGCCTTTGGTGATTTTGGAAGGATATGCTGCTGGCGTTCCTTGTGTGTCCACAGATGTCGGTTCATGTCGGCAACTGATCGAAGGATTTGGCGATGAAGACCGCGCATTGGGTATCTCGGGAGAAGTCGTTGGAATTGCTGACCCAGACGCATTAGCGCACGCCATGATGAAACTGCTATGTGATCCCGTATACTGGCAGACAGCACAGACCGCTGGAATTCATCGTGTAGAGCACTACTACACACAGGACATGATGTTTAATCACTATCGTCAAATCTATACTTCTGTACTTGAACAATCTCGAGTTCTGGATGATAACGCTAACCAAATTCAGCAACAAAAACAGAAGAGGAAATGTCCATGGCAGGGATAGGTTTTGAACTGCGTAAAATCCTCAAACGTGACAGCCTGCTCAGCCTCATCCAAGCCTATGCCTATGCAGGGATCATCAGCTCTGGGGCGTGGATGTTATCCATCATCGGAATTCTAGTCATCGGGATTTTCAGCCTATCTGTGGTTGTCCCCAATGTGCTCGTAACCCAGTTTCAAGTCAGCGTGACCTACTTAATAGCCATCAGCCTATGTTTAACAGGCTTTGTACAGTTGGCGTTTACGCGATTTACCGCTGACCGTTTGTTTGAAAAGAAAGATGATGTCATCTTGCCAAATTTCAATGGGTTGATGCTTGGAACAACGTTTATCAGTGGTGTACTGGGTCTGCTGGCAATCCTTTTTCTATTCCCACATCAAAATCTCATCTATCGCTTGCTGATGCTGTCTGGCTTCGTGGTGATGAGTGATATTTGGATCGCCACAATTTTTTTATCAGGCATGAGGCATTACAAAGCAATTTTATTCATGTTTGCAGTGGGTTATAGTCTGACGGTTATTTTTTCCCTAGTGCTTCGACGTTTTGGCTTAGAGGGATTATTGGGTGGTTTTGTGCTGGGTCAATTTGTTTTGCTCGTTGGCATGTTGACCTCCATTCTCTATTATTATCCCTCCAGCCATTTTATTAGCTTCATTTTTTTGCGCAAAAGCTACCTTTATCCGACGCTGATGATTGTCGGTTTTTTTTATAATTTTGGGATTTGGATCGACAAATTTATCTTCTGGTTTAATGCTGAGACCAGTATCCATGTCATCGGCGCATTACGCGCTTCTCCCATTTATGATGTGCCGATTTTCTTGTCGTATATTTTTATCGTGCCTGGAATGGCTGTATTTTTGATGAAAATGGAAACAGAGTTTGTCGATTACTACAATCGCTATTATGACGCAGTACGCTCAGGCGGCTCTTTGCAATACATCGAAAGCATGCGTTATGAAATGATCTATACGGCAAGGCGAGGTATTTTTCAGATTATTAATATCCAGATTATCGCCGCGCTGACGGTTTTGGTGACGGGAAATACTATTTTAACTTGGCTTGGCATCTCGACACTTTACCTGCCTTTACTCTTTGTTAATCTGATCTCTGTGGGATTGCAAGTGGTGTTCTTGAGCCTGTTGAATATCTTTTTTTACCTGGATCGGCGCTACATCACTCTGACGCTAACTGGGTTATTTGTCGTCTTTAATGGGGTATTGACGACCGCGACGATCTGGCTCGGTCCTGCATTTTATGGTTATGGTTTTGCTTTGGCATTAATGTTGGTTGTGATGCTCGGTTTTCATTTATTAAGCCGCACTTTTGATAATTTGGAATATGATACTTTTATGTTGCAGTGAAAACTTGATTTTTTATATAAGGAAAACAGCATGATATTATTGACAGGGGGATTGGGTTATTTGGGTTCCCATATGGCGGCTCAAATCATTCAGCAAGGTCAGGATGTTGTTTTAGTCGATAATCTATCGAATTCTACAATTGATGTGCTGGCACGTTTGTTTAATTTAACAGGAAAGACTATCCCATTTGTACAAGCCGATGTACGAGATAGAGCAAGCCTAGCTCAAATTTTTTCTCAATATCCAATTACCCAAGTTGTGCATTTCGCAGGCTCAAAATCGGTTAATGAGTCGATTCAACAGCCTCTTGATTATTATGATAATAATGTCGGCGGCCTCATCTCATTGTTATATGCAATGAAAGAAACACAAGTCAAAACTCTGGTTTTTAGTTCTACAGCTGCGATTTATGGTGAACCAGAAATTTTGCCTATCCCAGAAAGCTCACGTCAAGCACCGACCACACCCTATGGACGAAGCAAACAAATCTGCGAACAAGTTTTGCAGGATCTATACCGTGCTGAACAGGGTTGGCGCATTGCTGTATTACGCTATTTTAATCCAGCTGGTGCACATCCAAGTGGGATTATTGGCGAAGTACCTAATGGTATTCCAAATAACTTAGTACCATATATTGCTCAAGTTGCATGTGGTGAGCGACCTTATTTGCAAGTGTTTGGCGATGATTACAATACCGTTGATGGTACTGGTGTGCGCGATTTTATTCATGTCCAAGATCTAATCGAGGGGCATACCAAAGCACTCAGCTGGCTTGCGACTCAAACTCAAGCATTTCAGATTCTAAATCTCGGGCGAGGTGAGGGAATTTCAGTGAAACAAATGTTAGATGCATTTTCTAAAGCTGTAGGACGAGAACTATCTTTCAGAATTATGGCTCGTCGTGAAGGAGATTCTGCAAGTGTATATGCTGATGCTTCACATGCGGCTGGTTTACTTAATTGGCGAGCAACTAAAACTGTTGATGAAATGGCAATCGATACATGGCGATTTTATGAAAACTCTTTCCTGTGAAGCCGAAATTGAAAGTCAGTCAAAAATGGTTACCCAAAATGGTATGGTTTTTAAGCGGATTATCCTGAACTCAGGTAAGAAATAAGGATCCTAGTAAGTTACCACACTTTACTTTAAGTTGTACTTAACTTCCTTGTTCCCTAAAAAATATGACAACAAAAATCCGACGAATGGTTAATCAAAGGTGTCTCTGAACAATTCCGCTACTAAGAAATTTATCCTACTTCTGCTAGCAATCCATTGAGATCAAGCATCAGACCTTTCTTGACAAGTACCTGATGTAAATTATCTTCTTCTTGATGTTCTGAATAGATAAAACGTAAGTCATTTTGGGGTAAGGTATCCCATTGTTGTGGTTTTATATATACAATTTTTTCTGCAGTCATTTGGGGTTTAGGGCTATTTGGGATTGATGTTTTCGTGGAGAGTAAGGAAAAAATAATCGGGATTATTTGTTGTCGTGATGCGTTTGGGTGATCCTGATAAGCTACCTTGATACATTGAATGAGATATTGTGGATCGTATTCATCCTTGAACATGGTGTAGATACGGCGTTCATCTTCTGTTGATAAGTTTCTTAGTAAATCTTCAGTTGTTGTATCAACAGGCGTATTTTTAATTTTATTTTGAAAATCAAAAATCTTTCGATCCATGTCGGGTACGATCAGATCAGAATATCGTGCAATTTTTTCGATACTGCCTGATCTTAATGCATCTAACATCGGATGAACGGGTTTTAACTCCTCATCATAAATTTGACGTAGTAATTTCGAAGTAATCCGCTCTTTACCAACTGCTAAAGCCCTGAGTTGAGCGAGTACAAATAATTTAACAACAATATCAAGGATGCCCTGACTTAAGTCATACCAAACGTGTCGGATTTCATCTGATAAAAATTCATCCCTTTGATTCAGTAGCTGTTGTTTCCAAAGATTGTTGGTAAATGCCACCCACTCAGGATTTAATTGATCATCAATAAATTCTGGTAGAGGTTCCCAGAAAATAGCTCCAAAGCCAGCGCCTCTTCGAGCAGAACGTAAATCTGCCTCAAAAATCTCACGAGCTTTAGGTGTTCCAATCAGCATAATGGGAACACCTATCGTATTGACCATGGTGACAAAGAAATTAAGCATTTCTTGTGATCCCCCAGACTTTGAGCGACTTAGGTGCTGGATTTCATCAATTACCAATAGCCCCAAGGCATGGGCATTGGCAAGTTGAGACATTGTTGTGAGCAATGCCTGAATATTATATCGTTTCAGCCCATATCGTTTTTCATAACTTGTATCTAAGACTTGATCTAATGCACGGAAGAAGTTTAAACAAATTTCTTTTAAAGAGCCGTTATGTGAACAATCAATTTTTAAATAAACAACTTGCTCAATATTCAAATCAGGATGATAAATGACTTGAGGAAATGCTGAGAGAATTCTGATTAATGACGTGGTTTTCCCATGCCCAGAACAGCCAATGAGTAGCATACTTTGAGCTGTCGATTTCACGCTTTCAAATCTAAAGGCAGTGAGTTCGCCTTTTTGAATACGCTCATATCCATTTTGCAAATGTTTTTGTAAGTCGCCTGTACGAGGATTTCTACCGACATAGCCCCCACGGATCATAAGAGAGGCTTTCTCAGTAAGAAGTTTATGACTGTTGAGTGGTTGAAAGAACTCATCACCAATGCGAGCGATTGAATGTGAGCGGACAACTTTTGGCTGGAGTAGATCAGTAATCGAATAAGTGGCTCCTGCTTTTAAAGATTTAGTTTGATTTGCAGTTTCTTGAGGCGGAGGTAATGCTTCGATAAATGGATTGCCCCGATAGGCGGGAACCCCAGTATCTTGATAAACGGCTTGTACTCTTAATGGATGCATATAAGTTTACTCCTCATCATCACTAAATAATTCAGGTGAGAATGGGAGTCGATAATCCTCCTCCTCAGCTGGTTTATTAAATTGGATAATGTCCGCCATTTGAGCTTTTGCCTCCAACTGTGGACGATTAACTTTCCGTTTTTGGTCTTTTTTATTTTCTCGAATTTGGCGAATTCTTTCAGAATCGGATTGATCTGCCTTAGGAGTCTGTTTTTTTGCATTCTCGATGATCTTTTGAACCGATTTGTTGAAAGCAATTCGATGCGTTGTTTCTTTATACTTAGCATTTGCTTGCGTGTGTTTTTCAGCATCTTGTTTTTCCCAGATCTCCCAAAAACTCATATTGGTGTAGGCTCGACTCCGAATAGCCAAAGAACAAGTCCAATAAGTTTGACTGTTAGGACTGGGGAATAGATAGATCTTGTTGGCATTTTTAGGATCATATGCAGCTTTTAGATTTTGGGGACGTTGTATTTCTTCACTACGGTGTAACCAGCCCTCTCGCAAAACCTCACTACTATTGTAATATAAACCCCATGCATTGATTCCGAGCGGTGAAATAGAGACTTTTGTGCGAGGGAGTAACGAGACTCGAAGTTGTTCTGCATCGACTGTACGAAGTTTACCCATACGGTTTTCAATTCCCCAATTCCAGAGATGGCGTGGAATAGATGGAATGTCTTCAGGCAAATCTTCATCACGATCATATTTATCCAATACATGGAAATTGTTTCGGAAAATGATCGTCTCAAGAATAATCTGTGTAAATTCCTTTACTGTTAAAACTGCTTCAAGTCGATAGTCTGTTTCACCGTGTTTCTTAATACGATTTCCTTCAACGACACCTGGCGCATAAGGCTTAAACTCGGCTTGAAGCGTTCGGAAACAGCTTTCTACAACTCCTTTTGCGTCGCCTCGTCGTGGAGGAGCTGTTTCTAAATGGATGTTGTAACCGTTGACTAATGTTTCGGCTTGTTCACTCAGCATCTCTCCACGGTCTGCGAGGATAGCACTTGGTAGGCCTATAGAAGGCCATTCTTCGTCTGAGATTTCTATATCAAACTCTTTGCAGAGAGAAGCCTTGCTATTACAAGCGACAGAAACAGTTTGCATCGCAATTGCGTATGAGGGGTTATCCAAGCCGATATAGAACCCAGCAATCATACGACTGAAGACATCAATAATTACATAAACAGTTGGTCTGCCAACAATCTTGCTCCGATTATCATTGGCAACTAAATAGATATCGGCGATGGTTGCATCAATTTCATAGCGGCTTCCTGGTCCAAGAACACTAGATGTTGCAGTTGCAAACAAAGGTCGTTTATCTTTTTTAAAATTATTAGGACTAGACTGAGCCTCAACGAGCTGTGGTTTTGTATATTCCCGATCATAAAAATAACTAAATTGTCTCAACGAGGGGTAATTCTGTGCGTCCTCGTTTGGATAATATTGTGCGTAAAGTTCTTTGACTTTGTTATATGCCTCAGTGATTTTGAGTGGCTCGTCTTTTAATAGATGTTTTGAAATAATAATTCTAAATAGCCTTTCTATGTCTGTTGTGATCTGACATCCTTCGCCCTCACCAAACCTACGTTTTCGTCCATTCTTTCGAGTATTAATATCTGTACGAGTTTTTCCTGGAGCTCCGCTATTCCTATAATCAGGCAATAAGGCATTAGGGATTTGTCCTCTTTGCCAATATTTGCGTAGATATTTATAAATTGTAGGTTTGGAAGCGAGACCAGATGACTCTATCTTACTGATAAGCACTGCTCGGATTGATGGATCAAAGTAATTTGGTTCTTGGATAATTGCCTTAATGGCATTAAAAGCCTTTTCTCGTATAGAGAAAGCAATAGAGTTGAGAGCAGGTTCTTCATGAGTTAAGTAGATATAGGGATCTTTAGATCGTATTAAGCGTCCGCTATCAATGTACTCGCAAAGTTGTTCTGTTTGACATATTTCAGGGAGTGCATTTTTAGAATCAACTTGTATCCAATATATCGTCCCCAGTTCTATAGCAAGGATGCGATAGAGCTGATCATCGAATTTTAGAACTTCATTGACCTGCCACATTGAGGAATCCTTTAACAAGTTGTGGTTGGTAGAACTTAAAGTCCTGCACACGCAATTCTTTAAAAGCCTTGGTAATATCGAATTTGACCAGCCGCTGAGCCATCAATTGCTTTAAGTCAGTCAGAGATTGCCCGATATCTTGCTGATACTCTCTATCAATAAATTTACAGATATCAATGAGTCCCATTTGGGGATTCTGTTGGCAGAAAAACTCAAAAATTCTCAAAGAACCAAGCAACTGATCATTAATCTTTGTATTGTTCTGGGATGAATATAACCACTTGATGTTTTCAAGAACTGTAGGACTGAGCTCTTTCTCAGTCATGATGTACCAAGGAATGTTTTTGCTTTGCCAATACAGTCGTTCAATCTCCAGTTTCTCAATCGTTCTAGGATCTTTCAGTTCAGATGAAGGTTTGACCTGAATCGCAAATTGTTTATGGGTTGAACTGTCAACGAGGAAATCAGAAGTCATAACCTGATTGACGCCACGAACATTGGGATGTTTGATTCCACTTTTTGAGGCAATCTCAATAGTTTCATCCAATAGGAGAGGATATTGTTCTCGAATATCCTGAACATGCTCGATCCAATCTAATGTCAAGAAAGCACCAAGTTCTAGGTTGGATAATAGATGGTGAACACGTTTTGTTTTAAATGAATAAATGCGGTGTGATAACCCTTGGGAAGGAACTTCATTAATTAATAGCCATGGCTTATATGAGGCGCCAGAACCTTGTCCACGTCCCTGCTTCAAACGTTTGGCGATCTGTATTTCGGTTAAGCCGCTTTGAGATTTAGCCATTTAAAAAGCCCAGTATACTTTTTAATCAGTATATCTGGGCTTTTTCTAGTTAACAACTATTTTGTGCAGTTAATAACTTCTTTGTCATAGTTAACAACTATTTTGTTCAGTTTAGAACTATTTTGTCTGACTACATAACCCTCCTTTTTTTATTTTGTAATTATTCGACTGTTACACTCTTGGCAAGGTTACGTGGTTGGTCAACGTCGGTACCACGTAATACAGCAACATGATACGAGAGCAATTGCACAGGAATACTGTACACAATTGGTGCTAACCATTCATTGACAGATGGAATGTGAACC
>RRZT010025341.1_pt1 | contig 24548 bp, 18 predicted proteins | sample 2165551 | NCBI WGS metagenome assembly RRZT01 (sample SAMN10456910, study PRJNA506462) | wastewater metagenome | biome: wastewater; feature: sludge; material: wastewater sludge; isolation source: wastewater sludge with Escherichia coli K12::gfp cells carrying plasmid... | place: USA: Moscow, Idaho... | reverse complement strand
TGCTGTTCGTCGACGAGTTCGACCCGCACGAGCCCTTCGACACGCCGGCGCCCTACGCCGGGAAGTACGACCCGGATTGGGACGAGCCGCTGCTGATCTGGCCGCCGTACTCCACCGACACCGTGGCCAACGGCGTGCTCACCGAGCGCCAGGCCCGCCACGTCCGCGCCAACTACGGCTCGAAGCTCACCATGATCGACCACTGGTTCGGTCGCCTCCTCGACGAGCTCGACCGCCAGGGGGCCTGGGACGACACCGCCGTGATCGTCACCACCGACCACGGCCACTACCTGGGCGAGCACGACGTGTTCGGCAAGCCCGGGGTCCCGCTCTACGAGCCCATGTCGCACATCCCGCTGTTGGTGGCGTGGCCCGGCCTCGCGCCGGGAACGTCAGCCGCCCTCACCACCAGCGTCGACCTGCACGCCACCCTCGCCGACGTCTTCGGGGTCACGGTCGGGCACCGCACCCACGGCCACTCGCTGGTGCCGCTGCTCGAGGGCGCGGTCGACTCGGTGCGGGACTGGGCGCTCGCCGGCATCTGGGGCCGCGAGGTGCACCTCCTCGACGGCCACACCAAGTACGCCCGAGGCCCGGCCGGCGCCAACGAGCCGCTTTCGATGTGGTCGAACCGCTGGTCCACCATGCCGGTGCACGTCCCCGGCTTCGTGCCGCTCCCGCCGCCGGACCACCGCGCCGTGCTCGACCACATGCCCGGCTCGTCCATCCCGGTGATCCGCCAGCCCTTCGTCACCGGCGATCTGCTGCCCTTCTGGGCCCTGGGCCACCCGATGACGGGCAACCACCTGTGGGACCTCGACGAGGACCCGGGTGAGGAGCACGACCTCGTCGGCGACCGGTCCGAGGCCGACCACGCCGACCTCCTGCGCGAGGCCCTGCTCAGCCTCGAGGCGCCGGAGGACCAGCTCGACCGTCTCGGCCTCGCTTGATCACGATCGGATCCCTCGTTCTGGGATCAGATTCCCGCTCTCACCGTCGTGTTCCTGGTCCCAGAACGGAGGATCTGCCAGAACGGAGGATCTGGGGGAGTGGCCGAGGAAGGGTGGCGGGTCAGCCGGCGGTGGTGGTGGTCGAGTCCCCGCCGCCCGAGCCGGCAGTCTCTTCGATGGTCACCGAGTTGATGGTGACCGTCTCGCTGGGGGCGCCGCCGAGGCCGCTGGCGGGGTCGTCCTCGTTGAGGGCGAGCACGGCGTTGATGACCTCGATGCCGGCGTCGTCGGTGGTGCCGAACACGACGTAGGTGCCCTGTCCGTCGAGGGCCGAGGCGGCGTCGGTGCCCACGAAGAAGAACTGCGCGGAGCCGCTGTCGGGGCCGGCCGAGCGGGCCATCACGAGCTGGCCGGGTTCGTAGGTGTAGCCGTCACCCTCGTCGGGGATGGTGTAGCCGGGGCCCGGGTCGCTGGCGTCGTTGGTGTGGGGCGAGCCGCCCTGGATGATGCCGATGGAGGTGTCGGTGCGGAAGATCTCGGTCCCGTCGTAGTACCCGTTGCGGGCCAGGTTCACGAAGTTGTTGACGGTGCCGGGGGTGTCCGTGGTGTTCAGGTCGACCCGGATCTCGCCCTGGTTGGTGTCGAACACGGCGACATAGCTCGTGTCGGGGTCGAGGCAGTCCTGGAAGGCGCCGTCGTAGTCGAGCACGGGATCGGCGGGCGGGGTGTCGGGGGCGCACTCGCCGTCGCCGTACGCGAAGGCGGCGTCGGCGGGCTGGTCGACCGCGGTGGTCGTGGTGGTGGCGTCCGAGGCTGAGTCCTCGCTGTCGTCGCCGGCGAAGGTCGAGTAGGCGAACAGGGCGCCGAGAACGGCGACACCGATGATCCCGAAGGTGAGGTAGCGCCGGCGTTGCGCCCGGCGGCGCTGCTCGGCCTGGGCGGCCTCGATCCGAGCCTGTCGTGCCTGCTTCTGTCGTTCCCGCTTGTCAGTACCCACGGCGGGGAAAGCTAGCAAGCGGGCGCGCGCTCACCCCATCGCGCCGGGACGCGCCGGCCTCCTCAGAAGGGTCGCTGGTGGCGCAAGGCGCTGGTGACGGGTGGGTTCGGTTGACCGCCGGAGGCGGGCAGCGCCGCGGGCAAACCGGCCGCCAGGCCCGCCGACATGGCGAAGCCGCTCCGACGAAGGAGGGGCCAGTGTCACGTGTCGATCTGGGCGCGCTGGAGGCGGCCGGAGTAGTCCACGTAGACGGTCTTGATCTGGCTGAACTGCTCGATGCCGCGGGCGCCGGCCTCGCGGAAGCCGTTTCCGGTGTGCTTGGTGCCGCCGAAGGGCAGGGGGATCTCCGCGCCGATGGTGGGGGCGTTGACGTAGCAGATGCCCGTGTCGATGCCGTCGACCGCTTGGAGGGCCCGGTTGATGTCCTGGGTGTAGACCGCGGCGGACAGGCCGTACTCCACCTGGTTGACGATGTCGACGGCGGCGTCGAGCGAGTCGACCTCGATGACCGAGAGCAGCGGCCCGAAGGCCTCCTCGCGGGCGATGCGGTGGTCGGGCTCGACGCCGGCGAGCACGGTGGGCCGGAAGAAGGCGCCGCCCTCGCAGCCGTCTACCTCGGTGATGCCGCTGGCGCCGGCGATGGCGGCGCCCTCGCCCACGGCGGCGTCGAGCATGCCGGCGATGCGCTCGGCGCTCTGGCGGGTGATGACGGGGCCGACGTCGGTGGTGGGGTCGACGGGGTCGCCCAGCTTCAGCTCGGCGGCGCGGGCGACGACGCGCTCGACCAGCTCGGCGGCCACGCCCCGCTGGACGACGAGGCGCGAGGTCGACGTGCAACGCTGGCCGGAGCTGCCGAAGGCGCCGAAGAGGGCGCCGTCGGTGGCGAGGTCGAGGTCGGCGTCGTCGAGGACGATCATGGCGTTCTTGCCGCCGAGCTCGAGCGACACGAGGCGGGGGCCGGTCTCCATCGCAGCGGCGGCCACCTTGCGGCCGGTGGGCACCGAGCCGGTGAAGCTCACCGCGCCGACGCCGGGATGGGTGGTGAGGGCGGCGCCGGTCTCGCCGGTGCCGTGGACCACCTGGATCAGGCCATCGGGGACGCCGGACTCGGCCAGCACCTCGATGAAGGCCTCGCCGCACACCGGGGCCAGCTCGGAGGGCTTGATGACGATGCCGTTGCCCGCCAGCAGGGCGGGGAAGCACTTCCACGACGGGATGGCGACGGGGAAGTTCCAGGGCGTGATCATCCCCACCACGCCGACCGGGATGCGCGTCGTCCACGCCATCTTGTTGCGCAGCTCGGACGGCACGACGTCGCCGAAGGCCGAGCGGCCCTGGCCGGCGACGTAGGCGGCCATGTCGATGGCCTCCTGGACCTCGCCACCGCCCTCGATGAGCACCTTGCCCGCCTCGCGGCTGACCAGGACGGCCAGCTCGTCCTTGCGGGCGGCGAGCAGGCGGCCGGCCTCTGCGATGATGTCGGCCCGCAGGGGTACGGGCACCTTTGCCCACGAACGCTGGGCCTCTGCCGCGGCGGTGACGGCGGCATCGACGGCGGCGGCGTCGGCACTCGGGAACTCGCCGAGGACCTCGGCGGGCCGCGCGGGGTTGTACGACGAGACGGTGGTCATGACGCCATTGTCGCGGCTCTCGGGCGGCGGTGCGGCGGCCGGGTCCCCGGGCCGTACCGTGCATTCGGTGGCGGCCGCTGCCCGAGGCCGAGCCCGAACTCCTAAGGTGCGGGGCCGGAAGCTGCGAGAAAGGGCGCCGTTGCCGCCGGACCCCGAAAACACATCGACCGCGGTGGACGTCGCTGATCGCTCGCGACCCTCCACCCCGGAATGGCCCGTGGCCGCAGCGGCGACCGGCGCCGACCACGAACGCCACGGCGTGCTGTGGGTGCGCCTGCGGTCGGTGCTCCCGGGTCTGATCGGCCTGTCGCTCGTCGCCACGTTCATGGCGTGGCGGGGTCGCACGGGTCTCGCCGCCGTTCTCGTGTCCGTCGCCGTCGTGCTCGCGGTGTCTGGCCTGCTCACGCCCAAGGTCGGGCGAGCGCTCGAACGGGTGGTCGAATGGGTGGGCCACTGGGTCGGGCGGGTGCTCACCGTGGTGCTGCTCGGGCTGCTCTGGCTCGTCGCGGTCGTGCCCGTGTCGCTGCTCAACCGGGTGCTCGGCATCGACCTGTTGGTGCCGGGATCCGCGAAGGTCGGTTGGCACGACCACGAGCCGGGCGCGGTGGATCGGCGCCAGTACGGGCGAGAGCCTCGAGAACGCGGCCACATCGGCCGCCGTCTGGCCCGGGTCGCCGTGGTGCTCGTGGTGCTCGCCGCGGTGGCCGTTCCCGTCTATCACCGGTTCGTGCTCGCCGGGGGCTCCCGTTCCGACTTCACCGCCTTCGCCCCACGCGCCACGTCGCCGGTGGGGGGCGCCGACGTCGCCACCGATGAGTGGGCCGTCACGGCCGAGGGCGTGCGAGTTTCGGAGCAGACGTTCCCGGGGGAGCCGTGGGGCGCCGACGTCATCGAGGAGCAGACGGACCTCCTTCAAACCGGCGACGACCGCTACGGACTGGTGAACGTCGACCGCCAGGGTCGCTACGTAAACGTGGTGGACGGGCACCGGGCGACCTACGAGGTCGACGATCCCGACCTGACGGTCTGGTTGTTCGGGGGGTCCACGGCGTACGGGCTGGGTCAGCGTGACGAGCACACCATCGCCTCCAACCTCGTGCGAGAGGCCGAGGCCGACGGCCATCGCATCGAGGTCGTGAACTTCGGGGTGTCAGGGTACGCGAACGTTCAGGAGGCCCAGGTCTTCGAGGATCGTCTCGCCGCGGGTGAGCGGCCCGACGTGGCCGTCTTCCTCGACGGGGTGAACGATCTGGCCGTGGCCTTCGAGCGCGAGCGCTACGGGTTGTTCGACACCTCCGAGCCCGAGACCATCGCGTTCAGCGAGGAGCTGCAGGCCGAGCGGGCGCAGGACGCGCATGACCGCGGCTACACGGAGAGCCACGACCCCGAGCGACAGGCCCGCCTCGCCGCCGAGCAGTAGGGCCAGACCGCGGCCCGGGCGCGGGCACTGGGTGAGCAGTACGACGTCCCGACGCTGCTGTTCTGGCAGCCCCATGTGCAGACCATGGAGGCGGGGGCCCCCGGGCTCGCCACGGTGCTGAACAACCTGCAGTTCCCCGAGGACTTCCTTCCCACCTCGAACCGCATCGCCGACGAGGCCGCGGCGCAGTCGGGTGTCGAGCCCGTCGACCTCACCGACATCTTCGACGACGCCGATCAACCCATCTTCTTCGACTGGAGCCACACCAACGAGGCCGGTGCCCGGATCGAGGGGGCGGCGTTGTACGAGCACCTCCGTCCCCTGCTGGAGCAAGCCGCGGACGGCTGAGCGGGCATCAACCACGTTGAGGGGGCCGCGGCCGGCGCACCATGATGGTGCCCGTGAGGCACGGATCCGGGTGAGGGTCGTCCAGAAGTACGGCGGGACGTCCGTCGCCGACCCCGAGCGGATGCGCTCGGTGGCCGAGCAGATCGCCCGCAGCCACCGCCGAGGCGACGAGGTCATCGTCGTGGTCAGCGCCATGGGCAAGGAGACCGACGACCTGCTCCGCCTCGCCGAGGAGGTCTCGGGCGCAAACCGGCCCGGACGCGAGATGGACATGCTCATCACCGCCGGCGAGCGCAAGGCAACGGCCCTGTTGTGCATGGCCCTGCACGCCATGGGGGTGCCGGCTGACTCCTTCACGGGCAGCCAGGCCGGGTTCCTCACCGACTCGAACCACACCAACGCCAAGATCCTCGAGGTCCGCCCCGACCGGGTGGCCGATGCCCTCGCCGCCGGCCGGGTGCCCGTGGTCGGGGGCTCGCAGGGCGTGTCCGTCGAACGCGACGTCACCTTCCTCGGCCGGGGTGGCTCGGACACCACTGCGGTGGCGCTGGCCGAAGCCCTCGAGGCCGATGTGTGCGAGCTCTACACCGACGTGTCCGGGGTCTTCACCGCCGACCCCCGCCTGGTGCCCGACGCCCGGAAGATGCACCACATCTCGTTCGACGAGCTGTTGGAGATGACCGCGGCGGGGTGCCCGAAGCCCGCCATGCGATCGGTCGAGTTCGCCCGCAACCACCACGTGCGCCTGCACGTGCGTTCCAGCTTCACCTGGGAGGTCGGCACCTGGGTGACGGAGGAGGAGTCCATGGAGCACGCCATCATCTCGGCGGTCGTCGACGACGACTCGGAGGCCAAGGTCACCATCACCGGCGTCCCCGACCGGCCCGGCATCGCCGCCTCGCTGTTCCGGCGCCTCGCCGACAGCAACGTCAACGTCGACATGATCGTGCAGAACGTGTCCGAGGACGGCGTCACCGACATCTCCTACACGGCGCCCAAGGACGACCTCGGCACCAGCCTGGCCATCACCGAGGGCCTGGCCGAGGAGATCGGCGCCACCGGGGTCACTGCCGACTCGGGCATCGCCCGGGTCAGCGTCGTCGGCGCCGGCATGAAGTCGAACCCCGGCGTCGCCGCCACCATGTTCGAGACCCTCGCCGGCAACGGCATCAACATCGAGATGATCTCGACGTCGGCCATCCGCATCTCCTGCGTGATCGCCGCCGAGCAGCTCGAGCAGGCCGTCGTCGTCCTCCACGACGCGTATGGCCTCTCCCAGGCCCCCGCCTGACACTGGCTCCTCCACCGTCGGAGCGGCTTCGCCATGTCGGCGCGCCTGGCGGCCGGTTCGTCGTAGGCGCTGCCCGCCTCCGGCGGTCAACCTGACCGGCGTTCCGGGAGCGATCGGCGTGGGTCGGTGCTCGGTTGGGGGAATGCGCTGGGGCGCCGGCGGGGGCAGGCCCTAGCCTGAGGGGCATGTTCGACGCGCAAACCGGTGTCAACGTCGGCGTGGTCGGGGCCACCGGCCAGGTCGGCGGCGTGATGCTCGACATCCTCGCCGAGCGGGGCTATCCCGTCGCCACCCTGCGGGCCTTCGCCTCCAGCCGCTCCGCGGGCCGCACCTTCGCCTGGGGCGACGAGGAGGTGGTCGTCGAGGACGCCGCCACCGCCGACTTCTCCGGTGTGGACATCGCCCTGTTCTCCGCCGGCGGCGCCACTGCGACGGAGCTGGCCCCCAAGGTGGCAGCAGCCGGCGCCATCGTCATCGACAACTCGTCGGCGTGGCGCATGGACCCCGACGTGCCCCTCGTGGTGCCCGAGGTCAACGCCCACGCCCTGCGCTCGATCCCCAAGGGCATCGTGGCCAACCCCAACTGCACGACCATGGTGGCCATGGCGCCCCTCAAGGCGCTGCACGACGAAGCCGGGCTGCGCAGCCTCGTGATCAGCACCTACCAGGCGGTGTCGGGCGCCGGCCTGGTCGGCGGCGCCGAGCTCGACGAGCAGGTCCGCAAGGTGGCCGACCAGGCGACCGCCCTCGTCCGTGACGGCTCGGCGGTCGAGTACCCCGAGCCCCGGGTCTTCCCCGGCCCCATCGCCTTCAACGTCCTGCCCCACGCCGGCGACTTCATCGACGACGGCCTCGGCGAGACGGGCGAGGAGCAGAAGCTCCGCAACGAGAGCCGCAAGATCCTCGAGCTGCCCAAGCTGCCCGTGTCGGGCCTGTGCGTGCGGGTGCCGGTGTTCACCGGCCACTCCCTCGCCATCAACGCCTCGTTCGAGCGCGCCATCACCCCCGATCGTGCCCGCGAGTTGCTGGCCCAGGCACCCGGGGTCGTCCTCACCGAGGTGCCCACGCCCCTCATGGCCGCCGGCCAGGACCCCACCTTCGTGGGCCGCATCCGCCGCGACGACACCGTCGAGCACGGCCTCGCCCTCTTCCTCAGCGGCGACAACCTCCGCAAGGGCGCAGCCCTCAACGCCATCCAGATCGCCGAGACCCTGCTCGTCCTCTGAGCGACGGCCGCCAGGGGCGGTCGGTGCGGCGTCAGGCGTTGCGGCGGCGGAGCGGTCGCCGGCGAACCGCAGGGTCGCGACTCGTCCAGACGATGGTGGCGAGCGACGCCGCCGTGACCCACCACCAGCGGCGATGGTGCAGGTTCGGTTGTAGCTCAGGGATGGGCCAGCCTGCCGGGACGGCCTGGCGCAGCATGAACAGCGCCGCCACCGCCATCACGAGGCCGATGGCCGCGGAGAGGCCGGGGGAGCGGTCGTCTCGGCCGGCGGCGGCCGCGGCGATGGCGAGCGTCAGGCAGGCCAAGGCCAGGATTTCTGCGGAGAGCGCACCGACGGGCAGTGTGGCGTACCCGTCGAGATAGGCGCCCCGGTCGACCGCCACCAGCCAGCCGGTGAGCAGCAAGGGGGCACCCAGCGCGACCCGAGCCAGGCGCCGGCGCGCCAGCGTCGAGGGGGAGGCGGCCAGGACGTCGGCGGCGGCGTCGTCGAACAGGTAGCCGAATGGGGCGACCATCAGCAGGCCCACGAGCACCAGGAGCAGCGCCGCCGGGCGTTCCACCAGGGACAGGACAGCCAGGAGCGTGAGCGCGAGGGCCGGCCCGACCGCCACCACCGGGAGCCGGGCGGCCCGCGCCGTCGGCCGCACCAGGTCGAGGCAGGCGATCAGGGCTGTGCTGGCGGTCAGGGGCGTGTCGGGGGTCAGGGACAAGGTGTCACCGGCACGCTTCCAGACCGTCCGGCGTGGGTGCCGGCGTGGTCGACTCAAGCCCGAACGCCGCGGCCAGCTCGGCCGTCGCGGTCGCAGGGTTGGTCCACAGGTCCCAGTCGGTCGCGAGCACGTCACGGACCTCGTCCACCGGGCGCTCCAACAGGACCCGCCCAAGGGCCAGGTCGCTCTCCGTGTGCACGACTACGGGGTCGCTGTCGACCTCCCAGTCGGCTTCCGAGAGCGTGGTGAGCGACGGATCGCCGTAGGCGGCTTCCTCGAACTCACCTGCCCCATCGATGTCGCCGCCGGCCGCGGGTGATCGGAGGGCATCCCGGCCGTCGGCATCCAAGCCTCGCCCGGCCAGGGCCACCGCCACCGCGGCGCGGGCCTGGCCCCCGGCGTAGCACGGCGCGACGGGAGGGGCGCCCGTCTCCGGGAGACCAACCAGTTCATGTGCCACCAACAGGGCCCGCAGGGTGTCGCTCTCGCCGTTGCCCCACCGCAGGTCGGGGTGCATCCCGGCTTCGTCGATCCACGGGTACGGGTCGCCCCGACGTTCGAGCTCGGAGCGAACCGGTGCGCCCAGCTGCCCGATTTCCTCGGCGGAGAGGCGGGTGTGGATCTCGAGGGGGCCCTCGAGCGCGTCGGCCGGCGCGGCGTCCCGCACCGGACCGGCCAGCGCCAACCATCCGGCGGCGATCTCGTCGAGCTCGGGGAAGTGGCAGACCGTCACCGAGTCGTCGCCGATGCACCGTTGGTGGCTGGCCGGATCGGTGACGAGGTCGGCGAGCTGGTCGGCGGTGTCGCCGGCGTACGTGCGGCTCTGCGCGACGACCGATGTGGCGACGAGGACGGCGGCGACGGCCAGGACGGCGATGCCCCAGCGGCGCTCGCGGTCCAGAAGGAACGCGGCGCCGACGGCGATCGCCCCGAGGCCGACCAGGTAGACCACGTGCCACCCCTGGGCCACCGGCGACAGGAAGGCCGGCAGATCGGCGCCGTTCGCGACGGGGCTGAGCCCGGACACCGCCGGCGAGAGGTCGTCGGCGCCCAACCCCCCGGTGAGGAAGCCGACCACCACTACGGCCACGATCGACACCAGGCCCCAGGGCAGCAGTCGGGCCAGGACGATGCCCAGCGCGCCGGCGCAGGCCACGAGCACGATGGCGCCGACGATGTTGGCGGTGCCGATGTCGCCGAACGGCACGCGGAGCTCGGATCGGGACCAGAGGGGGGCGTCAGCGGACTTGCCCGCCCCGAACCACATGCTGACCGTGAGCGCCGCCGTCGCCGCCACACCCACCAGGGCGGGCCCTCGTAAGGCGAGGACCAGGGAAAGCGTGCGGGTGGCCGGTCGGGCGGGAAGGCTGTCGAGGAGCTCGACCGTGCCGTCGCGGCGGGGGCGGAGTGCGGCCCGATTGGCGGCGATGAGCACCATCCCGCACAGCGGGTAGATCAGCATGGGGGTGAAGCGGCCCGACAGACTGAGCCACTCGCTCTGGTCCGGGATGCCGGTGTCGAGCACCATGAGGCAGGTGAGGCCCACCAGGGCGAACCCCACCCAGATCAGCGGGCTGGCGAGCAACCGGCGGGTCTCGATGCGGGAGAGCCTCGCGGCGACGGAGAGCGGTGACGCCCCTCGCTCGCTCCGATACGGGGTGAGCCCGGGGGCGGTGGCGAGGCCGGCGGTCGACCGGCCGGCCCACGCCAGATCGGGGCCGCCGCCATCGGCGGAGACATGCCGGTAGACGAGGACGCCGCCGCCGATCAGGGCGAGCAGCACGAGCATCTCCATCAGGCGGCCCTCGTGGAGCCGGCGGGGTCGTCCGTGCTCAGCGCCTCGGCGCCGACGAGCAGCAGGTAGCCGTCCTCGAGCGTCGGGTCGACCAGCTCCGCTCCCGCCGGCGGTGCGCCGATGTGGCGCACCCGGCCGTCGGGCCCGGCCCAGGCCAGTTGGGCGGACGGGTCGCGGTGGTCTGCCACCCAGACGTGCCCGTCGGCCGTGGCGGTCAGGTCACCGGGCCGGCCGTCGAAGTGGATGACGCCGCCGAGGATCACCACCACCCGCTGGCAGAGTGCCGCGACGTCGTCGGTCTGGTGCGTGGACAGCACGACGGTGCGTGCTGCGTCCCGCTCGGTCAGCACCTCGCGGAAGCGGAGGCGCTGCTCGGGGTCGAGGCCCGCGGTGGGCTCGTCGAGCACGAGCAGGTCGGGGTCGCCAACCAGGCTCTGGGCGATGCCCACCCGTCGCCGCATGCCCCCGGAGAGCTTCCGGATGCGCTTGTGCATGACGGCCTCGAGCCCGACGAGGGTCAGGACCCGCCGGACCTCGTCGTGGCGCCGGCGGCGGTCGGTGAGGCCTTTCAGGATGGCGAGGTAGTCCACGAACTCGAACGCGGTGAAGCTGCGGTGGAATCCCGGCTCCTGCGGGAGGTAGCCGAGGCACCGGCGGATCTCCTCCCGATGGCCCGAGGTCGAAGTGGGGTGCCCGAGGATCTCGAGCCGCCCGCCGTCGGGGGCGAGCACCGTCGCGATCATGCGCAACAGGGTGGTCTTGCCGGCGCCGTTCGGGCCGAGGAACCCGGTGATGCCGGGCTCGAGGTCGAGCGAGACCCCGGCGACGGCTCGGAGCGAGCCGAAGCGCTTCTCGAGAGCGTCGATGTGAACGGTGGTGGCCATGGGTCCTCCGAGGACGAGCAGGCGAGCAGGGATCGATCGGGTGAGGTCGGGGTGATCGGGACGAGCGGGCGAGCGGGGTGACGGGACGCAGGGGTCATCGGGTGGGCAGGTCGAGGTGGTCGCGGCGGGCGATGAACACGCCGGTCGACAGGATCAGGAGGGCGGCCGCGGTCAGTTGGAGCGGCGCCGCGATGGTGCCGAGCTCGGCGGCGGTCGGCCGACTCGCGCGCGGCAGCTCGGTGGCGATGAGCATGATGAGCAGGAGCCAACCGACGGCCACCGTGGCCGCAGCCCGCTCGGCCGCGAACCGTGTCGTAAGGGCCAGCGTCGTGGCCGTCAGGGCGAGCGCCGGGAGGAGCCAGGCCACCGCTTCGGGTCCGGTGGTGGGCAGGGCGAGCGTGGTCGCGCCCAACAGCAGGATCGAGGTGGCGGTCACGGCGGCCGTGCGCAGCAGGATCAGGCGCAGCTCGCCGAACGGGGTGGCCATCTCGACCGCCCGACAGCCGGCAGCCGCGTTGCTGCCGCCGAACGCCAGGGCGACACCGGTGACCGGCACCAGGGGGGACAACAGGAGGAACGGGACGGGACCCACCTCGCCGCGCGCCATGGCCAGCCCGGCGACGACGGCCAGCGTCATCGAGACGAGCCACGCCGCCCGGAAGCCGGCGCTCGCCCCGACCACCCGGGCGAGGTGGTCGGGCAGGCCGGCCGCGGTCGCGAGGCGTTCGAGCCAGCCGCCGCGTGGCGCGTCGATGCGTTCGGAGGTCTCGGCCCACGCCCGGTCGAGCCGGGAGCCGAGGGCACCCGCCTCTGCGTTGGATGCGACGGCGGCTCGACACGAGGCGCAGGCCTCGAGGTGCGCTTCGGCCGACGCCTGGGCGGATGGCCCGAGCGCGGCGGTGGTGAAGCCGTCGATCGTGGTGGCGTCGAGGTGCCACGTGGGGGCGGTCACGGCAGTGCCTTTCCGGTGTTGGGGAGAGTGGCGGCGGGGGGCGCCGAGGCGGCGAGCGCCGCCCGGAGCTCCTCGCGGGCCTTGCGCATCCGTGTCTTCACGGTTCCCTGGGGGACGCCGAGCAGCCGTGCGGCTTCGCTCGTGGTGAGGCCGTCGAGCACCGTGGCCTGCACCACCGAGCGCAGCTCGGGTGAGAGCCGGTCGATGGCCGGGCCGAGCTCGCCGTGCTGCAGACCGGTGAGCACGAGATCCTCCGCCGACGCCAGCGGCTCGTAGCGCCGGCCAGTCAGGCGGGCGACGAGGGGGGAGCGGGGTCGCATCCGGGCCATCAGGGTGCGGATGGCCACGCCCCAGATCCACGCGCCGACGTCGCCCGCTCCGGTCCACGTCCCGGCCTTGCGCCAGACGGTGACGAACGTGTCCTGAAGGGCCTGGTCCACGAGGTCTTCGTCGTTGCACCGCTGGGAGAGCCGGAGGGTGAGCCAGGGGGCATGGCGCCGGTACAGCACTTCGAGGGCGGACCGGTCGCCGTCGTGCACGGCCGCCAGCAGGTCCGCGTCCGTGGGCGGGGCCAGGCTGGCGTCGGAGGGGGCGTCGGCGTCGGTCCTCCGGTCCACACCTCCCTGTGTCATCGGACCCCCCGATCGGATTTTCGGCGGCGCCTCAGCGCTGTTCGGCGAGGGCGCGTGCTGCGGCCAAGAGGGCGGAGGAGGCTTCGGTGACGTCGACGGCCGCCGCCGCCCCCGGCGTGGTGACCTCCGGTGCCACGGGGGTCAGCGCAGTGACGGATCGGACGTGGCCGAGTCCAGGGCGCACCTCGACCCGCACGAGTTGGTGCTGGTGGACCTGTTGGTAGACGCGCCGGCGGACCCGCCAGGCATCGACCCGGGGCGCATCGCCGGCATCGACGGCGACGTACCAGCGGGGCTCGGTCTCCTTCTGGCCGCGACGCTCCGGCTCACTGAAGTACCGGATGAACTTCGGCACCTGCAGGCCACCAGCGCGGCTTCGGGTGCGCAGCACCACGCCCTCGACCGTCGAGGTCCGGAAGCAGTCGGCCAGGCCGCGCCAGAGGGCCGTGGCGGCGTAGCCCAAGGGCAGCAGGCACAGGGCGCACACCACCAGCGCCGCCCAGCCGGCGCGGCGCCGCAGGTCCGGATCGGTGTCGTCGAGCAGCCCACCGACATCGGTGTCGTGGGCGTAGCGCCACGACACCCACATCACGGCCAGGGTGAGCCCGCCACCGAGAAGGGCCAGCGCGATGGCGGCGGCGGGGTGGCGACCCCAGCCCGGTTCGAAGCGGGGGTAGTCCACGACGACCGGGCGCCACTCTCCGGTCACCGCGCTCCACGCGTGGCGGTCGTCCTCGGCGCCGAGGGGGAGTTGCTGCACCGCAAGGCCGGCGAGGTCCATGGCCGCGGCATGGGCCAGATAGCGGTCCCACACCGCGACGGCCGCCGCCGGCTGGTCACCGAACTGACCGTGCTCCACCAGATAGCGGCGGACGCCGAGCCACCGAGCGCCGGCGTCGAGGCCGGCGGGTGTGTCGCGTTGGCGGTCCGAGGTGCTGATGCGGCCGGCGACGAACCCGGTGAGGAGGACGCCGGCGATGACCCCGATGACGAGCGGAGCGGCGCTCGACTCCTCGGTGCCCGAGAAGCCGAACCAGAGCAGGCCGCCCGCGGCCAGCGTGGCCACCCACGAGATGCCGCCCACCCAGCGGGGCCATCGGCGCCGGCACAACCCGCGGGCCTGCGCGTCGGCGACCACCTCGCGGCGGAACGCCCGCCACCACGAGGCCGATACGTCCTCCGGTCCGGTGGTCAGTGCCTCGGCGGGTACGACGCCCCCGACGGCCACGCCCTGGAGGTGGTCCAGCACCCGCCGCTCGAAGGCCAGCAGGGGGCCGTGGTCGCCGGCGTCGAGGCGGCAGATGGTCTGGTCCGGGCCGTACGCCTCGAGCTCGAGCCACCCCCGGGCGGCGAGGTCGAGCAAGGTCGCGGGGACGGCCTCGGAGGTCACCTCGAAGTCGTCAGTGAGCAGGTCGACCACGGCGGGCGGTTCGGGTCCGAGCTCCATCGTCGCCTCGCCCGGGGTCGGACGGGCGGGGCTGGTGGCCACGGCCACGAGTGCCATCAGCAGCAGCGCCCCGCCGACCAACCCCGCGGCGAGGACGAGGGCACCGTCGCGAAGCGATGCCTCGTTGCTGAGTTCGACGGCCAGTACGAGCGCCGCCAGGGGCGATGGCAGTCCCGGCACGGCGCGAGCGTACGATGCCCGACGTGATGATCACGGTGGCGCCGGCCGACAGCATCGCCGCGCTGAACGCCCTGCGGACGGCACGACGGCGAAACCGGGTCGCCAAGATCCACTGGGTCGACGCCCTCTACCAGGTGTACCTCACCGCCATCTTCGGTGGCGGCGCGGTGCTGGTGGTCTCCGGTCTGGTCAGTGGTGATGAGCTCTCACCGAGCGGCATCGACCAGGTGCTCCACGAGGGGCCCGCGTGGCTCGGGGTGCTCGTCGCCCTGGGTGTCACGATGGGCCTGCGCTCGGGGGCGCGGGGAGGCCCCATCGCGCTCGAGGCGCCCGACGTGCGCCACGTCCTGCTCTCCCCGGTGCCGCGGCGGGCGGCCCTGAAGGGCCCCGCCCTGCGCCAGCTGCGCTTCTCGATGTTCATCGCCGTGGTGGTGGGCGCCATCGCCGGTCAGCTCGCCGTTCGACGGCTCGGCGGTGGCGCCCTCGCCTGGATCGCCAGCGACGCACTGTTCGCCGCCGCCACCGTGGCCCTCACGATGGGCTGTGCCTTCCTCGCGTCGGGTCACCGGTTGAAGCACTGGCAGGCGTCGGTGCTCGGCGGCGCCCTGCTGGTCTGGGCGGTCGGTGACGCGATCGATGCACTGCCCAGCTCGCCGACGGCGTTCCTCGGCGAGGTGGCCCTGTGGCCGATCGACTTCCAGGCCGTGGGTGTCATCCCGGTGGTCGTGGCCGTCGTCCTCGTCGTGCTCGGGGTCCTCGGCATCGGCGGCGTGTCCCTCGAGTCCGCCGAGCGGCGCACCCGTCTGGTGGGCCAGCTCAAGTTCGCGGCCACCCTCCAGGACCTCCGCACGGTCATCGTCCTGCGTCGCCAGCTCGCCATGGAGTTGCCGCGTGCCACCCCCTGGATCCGTGAGCGCAACCACGGCCGGTTCCCCATCTGGCACCGCGGGGTACGCGGCATCCTGCGCTGGCCCGCCGCCCGCATCGGCCGCGTCGTCGTCGTCGGCGTCGCCGCCGGCCTGGCCCTGCGGGGTGTCTGGGAGGGCACCATTCCTCTCGCCGTCGTCGGGGGCCTGGCCCTGTTCGTGGGCGGGCTCGACGCCATCGAGCCGCTCGCGCAGGAGACCGACCACCCCGGCCGACGCGAGGCGCTGCCGCATCCCGACGGCTACATCATGGTGCGCCACCTGCCCATCGCAGCCCTGGTGATGGTGAAGATCGCCATCGTGGCGGCCATCACCGCGGTCGTCGTCGACCCGTCGGTCGATGCCGTGAAGCTGGCTGCCATCTGCGTCCTCCCCGCCGCGCTGGCGGGCGGTGCCGGCGCCGTCATCAGCGTGCTCATGGGCGCACCCGAGCCGTCGGACAACTGGCAGCTGGTGCCGCCCGAGGTGCAGGGCGCCCGCACCGCGTTCCGTACCGTGTGGCCCCCGCTGGTGGCCATCCTCGGCACGCTGCCCGTGGTGTTCGCCCGGATCGCATCCGAGAACGGGAGCAATCCCTACGAGGCCGCCGTCACCTCGGGCTTCTTCGTGGTGATCCTGGCCGGCCTCGTCGGCGGCTGGGTCCACCAGCGCGCCGCCATCAAGGCCTGGTGGCGGAACATGCAGGAGATGCAGGGCATGGGCGTCACGCCGGCCACGGCGGGTGGTGGCGGAGGCAACGACGATGCTGACCGCCCGACGACGTCCTCGACCGGCGGCTCGCCCCGCCCGACCTCGCGCCCCGGGGCCAAGCCCGCGGCCCGCAAGGTCACCACTCGACTGGAGCGACAGTGAGCAAGCGCAAGAAGAAGCCCCAAGGGCCCCTGCCCATGTTGGTGTCCGATGGCCTGTCGAAGTCCTACGGCGAGGCCCAGGCGCTCGCCCCGCTCGATCTCCAGGTAGCTCGGGGCGAGAGCGTCGTGCTCGTGGGCCACAACGGCTCGGGCAAGACCACCTTCTTGCGCCTCGTGGCCGGCCTGCTCGACCCCACCGAGGGCGACGCCGAGATCGACGGCAACTTCTCCGGCACCCTCGAGGCGCGTGCCCTCACCTCGTTCCTGCCCGACGAGCCCGTCCTCTACGACGACCTCAGCGTGCGTGAGCACATCGACTACCTGGGACGTCTGCACGGCACCGAGGGCTACGGCGACGCCGAGGCCGAGGTGGTCGAGCGCCTCGGCCTGGCCGACCGCGTCGACGACCTGCCCGCCCGCTTCAGCCGCGGGCTTCGCCAGAAGACCGCCCTGGCCATCGGCCTCACCCGCCCGTTCGAGCTGTTGCTCATCGACGAGCCGTTCGTGGGCCTCGACCTCAGCGGTCGGGCCGCCCTCGTCGAACTGCTCGCGGCGCGCCACGCCGCCGGCGCCACCCTCGTGGTGGCCACCCACGACCCGAACTACGTCGACCAGGCCGAACGATGCATCGCCCTGCGCCAGGGCGAGGTGATCTTCGACGGGGACGCCGCGGCCGCCGACGTCCTCGCCCTCGTCAGCTGACGACGTCCCGTTCGTCCGGGTCGATAGCGGCGGCCTGCGCCGCCTGCTGGGCCTCGATCTGCGCGGAGAGGATGCGGGTCATCTCGGCGGGATCGGTGACGCCTTCGGGGACGTCGACGTGTAGGCCGCTGGCGGCGAGTCGGGCATTCATCGTGGTCTCGAGGGCCTCGGCGCCGTCGGTCTCGATGTAGGCCTCGTCCTTCTCGCGGTGCGCCCACGCGGGGAACGTCGTGCCGGCGACGGGCCCGCTCTGGCCCGGCGGTACCTTCACCGTCACCTCGTCGGGGAAGGGAGCACGCCCCGGTGGGCGGACCTCGACCTCCACCTTCCAGATCATCCGGGTGTTGGCGGGGGTGCTCCCCACCGAGCTCGCCGTCCTGGTGCTCCTCACCACGACGGCGTCGCACCGCACGCCGTGCTTCTTGAGGCGCTTCTCGAAGAGCAAGGGCTCGGTCCTGTCAGACGGCGGGCGGCGGCAGGCGCTCGTCGAGCCACGCATGGAGCGCGACGAGTTCGGGGGCGGTGGCCGGGTCCACGACGAGGTCCTCCGTGGGGGGCGCGGCGCCCCGTTGTGCGCGGGCGAAGGCGATGAGTTGGGGGTCCACGCCGGCGTCGGGCGGGACCTCGTCGTCGTCTTTCAACGTGACGTCGAGGGGTCGGGACTCGCCGGGCGACGTTCCCTCGGGGCGCGGCTCGAACACGAGCACGTCGAACAGGGCCCGGTCGACCGACGTCGCGGGGCGTGCCCGGACGATGGTGAGGGTGCCCGAGTCGGCATCGACCTTCACCGCCAGCCCGGGGTGTTGGCGGGCGCCGAGGTCGGGCGTGTCACCCACGGCGGTGGCGCCGTCGAGCAGGGACTTCCAGTTCCCGTCCGTGGCGACGGAGACGACCGAGCGACAACGGAGCCCGTCGGCATCGATACCGGCGTGGTCGAGCGCCTGGGCGAGGGGGGTCACCGCATCGGTGAGCGGTCCGGCACCGGGGTCGAAGGTGGCGAACACCAAGGGGCCCCACGTCTCGACGACGAGCGGCTGGAGGGGGATGTCCTGGCCGGCCTCGACCGGCGCGCCGAAGTCGACGGCCTTCAGGCGCCCCGAGAGGTCCCACGTCCAACGGTGGTTGGCGCACTCGATCTCACGCAGGCCACCGCCCGTTCCGAGGCAGAGGGGGGCGCCCTGGTGCTGGCACACGTTCTCGAAGCCCCGCAGCCGGCCGTCGTCGCCGCGCACGACGAGCGTGGGCGCGAGTCCGAACCGGGCCTCGGCGAAGTCGCCTGGCTCGGCGACGTGATCGGTGCTGGTCACGAGCAACCAGCTCGTGCGCCAGACGTGCTTGTTCTCCTGCGAGACCTGACGCCGCTCGTTGTAGCGGCGCGCTGGGACCGTCACTTCCGCCGAGGCAACCACCGGGCCAACCTAGTGGCTCGTCCGGGGCCTCCCTGGCCGGGGCGACACGAACCGACCGCCGTGGACGCTGGGGCGTGCCGGCAGCCCGTGGACCCCGCTCGCGCCCACGGACCGCCGACGCCGTGCCGCCCGGTGGAGGGGGGCAGCACTGTCACCATCGGGTGACGCCTGGCGAATTGACCCTGTTCACCACGGCGCGGTCAAGCGTCGTGCCGTTCGTCAAACCCACTACGCCCGCCTGATCCTGGGTTCCGTATGCTCGGCGTGGTGAGGGGACGACGGCCGCGAGGCCTGCAGGCCATGGGTCGATGCGCCGTCGTGGTCGCCTCGGCGCTGGCGGTTCTGGGCGCAACGGCAACGCTTCCGGGGCCGGCAGAGGCTGCCGCGCCCGCCGTCGCCGGCCCCTCGGCCGCTGCGACCGTGGTGTCGGCCGAGCCGCCCGGGAGCGTGATCGTCCACCTGTTCGAGTGGCGGTGGGGCGACGTCGCCCGTGAGTGCGAGGAATTCCTCGGCCCGACCGGGTACGACGCCGTGCAGGTGTCGCCCCCGAACGAGCACGTGCTGGCGGACGGTCGCCCCTGGTGGCAGCGGTACCAACCGGTGTCGTACCAGTTGACCAGCCGCAGCGGCACCCGGGCGGAGTTCGCTGCGATGGTCGACCGGTGCCGCGTCGCGGGGGTCGACATCTACGTCGATGCGGTGATCAACCACATGGCGGCCGTTGGTTCGGGCACCGGCATCGGTGGTTCGACCTACTCGCCCTACGCCTTCCCGGGGCTCTGGAACACGGGCAACTTCCACCACTGCGGCCGCAACGGCAACGACGACATCCGGAACTACCAGGACCGCTTCGAGGTGCAGAACTGCGAGCTGTTGAACCTGGCGGATCTGGACACGGGCTCGGCCGCGGTACGGGATCGCCTGGCCGCCTATCTGAACGATCTCCTCGATCTGGGCGTCGCCGGGTTCCGGATCGACGCTGCGAAGCACATCGCCGCTTCCGACATCGCCGCCATCCTGGCTCGCCTGGACGGCGACGCCTACGTGTTCCAGGAGGTCATCGAGGGAGGTGGTGAGCCCATCAGGGCCAGCGAGTACCTCGCCAACGGTGACGTGACCGAGTTCGGCTACAGCCGTGAGATCAGCCGGGTCTTCCTGAACGGGCAGCTGTCCTGGCTGTCGAACTTCGGGTCGTCCTGGGGGTTCATGGCGAGCGCGAACGCCCAGGTGTTCACGGACAACCACGACAACCAGCGCGGGCACGGCAGCGGGGGGTCGATCGTCACGTTCGACAACGGCGCCGTGCACGACCTGGCCAACGTCTTCACGCTGGGATGGCCCTACGGGCACCCATCGGTGATGTCGAGCTACCGCTTCACCGACACCGACCAGGGCCCGCCGTCCGATGCCGGCGGCAACACCACGAGCGTGTTCCAGAACGGCGTGTCCACCTGTGGCGACGCCTGGGTGTGCGAGCACCGGCACCGTCCCATCGCCGGCATGGTCGGCTTCCGCTCGGCCACTGCCACCCACCCGGCGGTCACGAACTGGTGGACGAACGGCAACGACCAGATCGCCTTCGGGCGCGGGCCGAAGGGCTTCGTGGTGATCAACGCCGAAGGGGCACCGGTGACCAGGACGTTCCAGACGGGAATGGCCGCCGGGACCTACTGCGACGTCACCAAGGCCGTCGTCACCAACGGTGCCTGCGGCTCGGACACGGTCACGGTCGACGCGGCGGGCCGCTTCACCGCGACGGTCCCGGCGATGAGCGCGTTGGCGATCCACATCGACGCCGTGGCCGCCGGCACGATCGCCGGCACGGTGACCGACGAGGTGTCGGGCACCCCGCTCGCCGGGGCGTGGGCGCTGGCCATCGCCGCCGACGGCAGCCTGTCGGGGGCGGTGACCGCCGAGAACGGCGCCTATGCGATGGCCGTCCCCTCCGGCCCCCACCGGGTGGAGCTCCTCGACCGGTCAGGCCGCCACGCTCCCGAGATCTTCGACGGCCGCCCCCTCGGTGATTTCGGGGGAGCGACCGTGGTGACGGTCACTCCCGGCGCGCAGGCGACCGTGAGTGCGGCGTTGGCGCCGGCGGGGCCGACGGGCTCGATCGCAGGATCGGTGTCCCAGGACGGCAGCGGCGCCCCGGTGGGTGGCGCGTGGGTCGTGGCGATGGACGCGAGGACAGGCACGATCCGGGGTGGCGCAGTGGCCGACGGGTCCGGCGGGTACTCGATCGGCGGGTTGCCGTCGGGGAGCTACCGGCTCGCCATCGTCGACCCCACCCTCGGCCGCGCCTTCGAGTTCCACCGGGACCAGACCGACTTCTCCCTGGCCGACCAGGTGACGGTGGCCGCCGGATCCGTGACCGACGTCGATCCGACCCTGGCCCCCCGGTCGGCGTCCCCGCCGCGCGCCGCGGTGATCAGGGGCGCGGTCGCCGACGAGGTGTCGGGCGCCCCGGTGGCCGGCGCCTGGATCGTCGCGGTCGGAACCGACGGCGCGCTGGCCGGGGCCGCAGCAGCGGCCGGCGACGGCACGTACTCGCTGCCGGTGGCACCCGGTCAGTACCGGGTGGAGGTGGTCGATCCGTCCGGCCGCCACACCGGCGAGTTCTTCGACGGTCGGAGCCTCGGCGACTACGCCGGCGCCGCGCTGGTGACCGCCACCCCGGGTGCCCCGGTGACGGTGAGCGCGGCGTTGGCGCCGGCAGGGCCGACGGGGTCGATCACGGGGTCGGTGGTCCGGGACGGCAACGGTGCCGCGGTGGGCGGTGCGTGGGTGGTGGCGCTCGACGCGGCGAGCGGCACCGTGCGGGGCGGGGCGGTGACGGCCCCGTCGGGCGGGTACGCCATCGCCGGTCTCGAGCCGGGGAGCTACAGGCTGGCCATCGTCGACCCGAGCGGGGCGCACCGCTTCGAGTTCGGCCAGGACCGGCCGGACTTCGCGTCGGCCGACCCGGTGGCGGTGACCGCCGGCCGGACGGTCCAGCTCACCTCGAGCCTGGCGCCGACGCACGGCTGAGCGTCGGCCAGGAACTCGGCCGACGCCGCTGCGTCGGCCGGCGAATGGTCGGGAAGGCGGGATTTGAACCCGCGGCCTCAGCGTCCCGAACGCTGCGCGCTGCCAAACTGCGCCACTTCCCGGTGGGTCTCCGATGCTACCGGAAGCGACCCGGTGCGCCCCAAGCGCGTTCCGCCGCCGGTGCGAGCGACGGTCAGGCGGGCGCGGGGGTGTCGGCGCCCTCGAACCACGTGTAGCCGGTGCGAAGGGCCTGGGCGGCCTTGCGGAGGCGGAAGGCGTCGAGGGGTTTGATGAGCCAGCCGTCGGCGTCCATGCGCCCGGCCATGAACTGGTCGTCGTGGCGGTCGAGGAGCAGCAGGATGGGCCGGGGCTTCAGGCGACCCGAGCCCTCCTCCTGGCGGAGGTTCAGGCAGGTGGCGAAGCCGCCCATGTTGCCGATCTGGAGGTCGAGCAGGACGAGCACGGGCTCGTTGCGGGCCACGGCGTCGATGACCTCGCGGCCCGAACGGACGCGCACGACGGTGGTGTCGTCGTCGGTCAGGGCGGCGTCGACCTCGTCGAAGATCCAGTCGGCATCCGTGGCGAGCAACACGTTGGGCACGGGCGCCACCCTATTGACCGAACGGGGGGCGGGAAAAGATCTCGGCCCGGACCGTGTCCTTCGTTGGCTACGGTCGCGGTCGTGCTCGAGATCCACGTGGAACACCCGGGGCCGTACTCACTGTGTCGGCCGGTCGGCGAGCTCGATGCCTACACCGTCGGCGAATTCCGGGAGGCACTCAGCGGTCTCACCTCCAGCAACCGGCTTCTCATCGACCTGTCGGACGTGCCGTTCATGGACTCGGCCGGCCTCGGTGCGCTCATCGGCGGCATCCGTCGGGCCCGCGAGGCGGGGGGCGACGTGGCCGTGGCCTGCAGCCGACCCACCCTCACCCGACTGCTCCACACCACCGGGTTCGACCGCATCGTGTCGGTCACCGAGACCGTCGAGAGCGCGGCCGAGGCGCTGGCCGCTCCCGCCGAGAACGACTGACGCGGGGGGCCGTCAGAACACCACCGTCGGCGGGGCGTCGCCGAGGGCGGACCACGCGGCCGGGTCCTGAGCCAGGGCGAAAAGGCCGACGGCCAGCTTCGACCGGGTGACGGCGGTGGCGGGCCGGAACGTGCCGTCGCCGTACCCCGCCACGAGCTCGTGCTCGGTGGCCCAGGCGGCGGCCGGGCGGTAGGGCGAGCGGCCGGCCAGGTCGGTGAAGGTGGCCACCTCGGTTGCGGCGGGTCGGCCCGCCAGTGCCCAGGTCCACGCAGCGAGGTCGCCCCGGGTGAGGGGGTCCTTCGGACGGAAGGTGCTCGCGGCGGGGACGACGCGCCCGGCCACGGCCCACTCGAGGGCGCTTCGGTAGGGAGCGGCCGGACCGACGTCGGCGAAGGGCAGGGCGGCGCCCGCCTCCCGCAGGCTCGCGGGGCCCGGTGCGGTGGTGGTCGTGCTGCTGGTCGTGGTCGTCGCCCCCGGACCCATGGTCGTCGTGCTGGGCGCCGCCGCAGTCGTCGTGGTGGCCAGGGTGCTGCTCGTGGTCGTGGGCGCCGCGGTGGTCGTCGTCGTCGGGGGAGGCTCCGGGGCGGTCGCCGGTGGCGACCCCGCGAGGCGCCACAGGATGGCCACGGCCTGGCCCCGGGTCACCGTCGTGCGGGGCCGCCACGTGCGGTCCGGCCAGCCCGGCATGACGCCGAAGGCGGAAGACCATCCGACGGCGGTCTCGACCCGGGCGCCGGCCGGCACGTCGGTGTAGCCGTGCGGCGGAGGTCCCCAGCGCAGGTTCACCGCACTGGTGGCCCCGCGTCCCGCCACCGCGATGCGGTAGGTCGTGCCCGCCACGGCGGTGAAGGTCACCCGGCTCTGGGGGGCGAGGTCGAGAGCGTCGTCGTTGCTGCCGACCCGGGCGAGCGTGCCCAGCTCGGCGCCGGTGAACACGGCGAGCACGGTGTCGCCCGCGGTGCCACGGGTGTCGACCGACACCCGTCCGTCGACACGGGGCCGCCACTTGTACCAGACCGACCCGTCGACGCCGGCGGCGGGTGGGGGCTCGCCCTCCTCGAACGTGGCGCCGGCGAGGGTGCCGGGGGTCGTGCCCGTGTAGCCCGCGAGCACCGGCGCGCCGGCGAAGGCGTCGTTGGTCGGGGGCCCGGCGGTGGGGCCGGGAACGACGGCGGGCGCCTCGTCGTCGAGGTAGCGGCTGTCGGCCGCGTTCCAATGGGTGGCGAGGTAGCTGCCGGGGGCAGGGGCGGTGGAGAAGTAGTCGTCGTCGTGGCAGTCCAGGCGGCGGTCCAGTGCGGTGCTGCCGCAGCGCACGGTGGTGCGGAACGGGCCGGAACCGTCCTCGTCGTAGCAGAGCAGGTCGTACTCGTCGGTGCAGTGGCCCTCCGGGCTGGCGTGGGGGGCCGAGCGTTGGACGGCACCGAGCAGGTGGAGGAGCTCGTGGGTCTCGGCCACGCCGTCGTGGCGCAGGCACGAGTCGTCGACCCGGGCGTAGCCCACCGAGGTGTTGTTGTAGTTCCCCTGGCCGGGACGGTCGTCGTCGAGATGGGTGGCGATGCCGCTGCACGTGGTGGTGGCGGTGTCGAGCCACACCACGTACTTGCGGTCATGGCGGTCGAAGCCCTGGTCGGCGAGGCTCTCGACGAGACCCCCGAAGTCGGCGGCGGCATCGGCGGGTACCGTGGCGCGGGCCACGTCGACCTGGCAGGTGGGGTCGATGGCCCGCTTCGTGGTCTGCCAGCGGACGTGGCGCTCGCCACCGGTCTGCGCCGCGCTCCGGTTGACGAGGTGCGACACGTCCGCCGCCGCCGCCCGGAGCTCGGGGAGGAGCAGCGCGTAGCGGTCGGCGCGTCCCGGGGCCCGGGCGTAGACGGCCTGGACGCGGGCCCCGCTCGTGCCGTTGCCGATGCAGGCGACCGTCCGGGTCGTGCCCGCTTCGGCGAGCTCACCCGACGGTCCGGCGGCCCCGAGCGCCCCGCTGCTGTCGGGCCCGTGGGTGCAGAGGGTCACGCCGCCGACCACGGCGACCGGTACCTGGCCGGGGGCGCAGCCCGGTCCGTCGCCTTCGAGACGGGTGACCGATGCGATGGCGGCGCTCACCACCACGAGCACGATCAGCGCGCCGACGATCTGCCCGC
>RRZT011227059.1_pt1 | contig 24566 bp, 18 predicted proteins | sample 2165551 | NCBI WGS metagenome assembly RRZT01 (sample SAMN10456910, study PRJNA506462) | wastewater metagenome | biome: wastewater; feature: sludge; material: wastewater sludge; isolation source: wastewater sludge with Escherichia coli K12::gfp cells carrying plasmid... | place: USA: Moscow, Idaho... | reverse complement strand
TCGAATGAAACGCCCTTCAGCGCCTTGACGCCGGGAAACGTCTTGCTGATGCTCTGGATGGACAAGATGCAGTCTGTAGTTTTGTTTTCCATACCCCCCCCACTACCGCTCGATGGACGGCCGTCTTTCATTCTGCGGAAAGCGGCCGTCCTGCTTGCTTAACCCCTGATTACCACTCCGGCGGCGTGAATTGGTCGATGTTCTTCGCATCGACGATGTCGAGCTGGATGAAATTCACCGGTTCGATCTTCTTGCCATCGATGACGGCGCGGGCCTGTTCCATCGACTTCTTCGACATGACTTCGAAGTTCTGCATGATGGTTACCGACTGCGTACCCTTGCGCACCTGGTCGAAACCAGCGCGGTTGCCGTCGACGCCGACGATGAACGTACCGTCCAGCATGTTGGCGGCTTTCAGTGCTTGCGCAACGCCGGTCACGCCGTTATCCCAGTGGCAGAACACGCCCTGGATCTTTTTGCCGTGCTTGACGATAAGGTCTTCCGTGATCGCCATCGCTTCGGCCGTCGACCACTGCTGTGGCGTCTTGTAGTCGATGACCTCGATCTTGCTGCCCTTGATCTTCTTGTTGAAGCCGTCGTGACGCTTGATCTGCGCATCGTGGCCGGCCTGGCCGCCGACCTCGACGATCGTCGCGCCGTTCGGGAATTTCTTGAGGAAGGCATCGCCTGCCGCTTCGCCGGCCATCGTGTCATTCACGCCGACGAAGAAGTCGCGGAACTTCTGGTTGGCGGGTGCGAGGTCGGACGAGAACATGCCGACAACGACGCCAGCCTGCTTGGCCTTCATCACGCTCGGTACGATCGCGTTGATGTCGTTCGGGTTGAGGAAGATCGCCTTGAACTGCTGCGCGATGCTGTTGGTGACGAGTTGCGATTCGGTCTGCGTGTCGCCCTTGGCATCGAGCACGACGACTTCAAAGCCGTAGTCCTTGCCGAACTTCTGGAACTGCTTGGACGAGAAAGCCTGCGACTCATTGGCCATGTTGGCCGCGATGAACGCAATCTTGTCCGCGGCATGCGCCGTCGCCCCCAAGAGACCGGCAACGATCAGGCTGATACCGGCAACCGCACCTTTGTAAGTCATTTTCATGCTGAACCTCCGTTGTATTTGCGGGATGTGCTCTGCGAAATGTATTCGATTACATTGAACCGCCAAAAAAATACATCAAGGCGATGTAATCGTTTTCATTATTAAGCTGCTTTTTTTGGAAGTCAACCGATTTTTCGATCACGGGAACTTTTTTGAAATAGGCTGAACGAGCGCAGCTCAGCGCGTCGATTGCCGGACCTTGAGCTCGAAATCGAGCGTGACCCGGCTTTCCTGCAGCACCTCGCCTTCGAGCTCGGCGAAGAGCATCTCGGCCGCCTTCATGCCGATCTGGTAAGCGGGTTGCGCCACCGTCGTCAGCCGCGGCGTGCAGATCAGCGTCATGTCGCTGCCGTCGAAGCCGACGATGGAGATGTCGTCCGGCACCTTCACCCCGGCGTCGATCAGCGTCCGCTGCGCATCAACGGCGATGACGTCGTAGTCGAGGAAGACGCCGTCGATCGGCTCGTGCAGCGCCAGCATGCGCGCCGCGATGTCGGCACCGCTGTCCACACCGAATTCGTACTTGAGCAGCAGATCGGGGTCGTGCGCGATGCCGTGCTCGCGTAGCGCCCGCAGGTAGCCGGCGCGGCGCAGACGCGCGAAGCCGAACGAACCCGACGCGTTGGCCATCGCGATCCGCCGGCAGCCCGTCGAGATCAGGTACGACACGGCAGCGTAGGCGCCCTTTTCGTCATCGACGCCGACGTACGGCAGGTCGACGCCTTCCTTGGATTCGCAGCACTGGACGATCGGGTAGCGGGCGCCGTATTCGCGCAGGTTGTCGACGCTGACGCCGGGATCGATGGCAAGGATGCCGTCGACGATCTTCTGCTTGAGCATGCTGAAGAAGGCATCCTCGCGCTCGCGCAGGCCGTTCGTCTCGCAGAGCAGCAGGTTGTAGTCGTGCGCATGCACCACCCGGTTGGTGCCGTGCACGATCTCGGCGTGGAACGGGTTGGAGATGTTCGGCACCAGGGCGAGGAGCAGGCGGCTCTTCGACGAGCGCAGGCTGCGCGCGACGACGTTCGGGTGATAGTCGAGCTCTTCGATGATCTTGCGCACGTGCTCTTTCGTCGCGTCGGTCACCAGCGGGCTGTTGTTCAACACGCGCGAGATGGTCGCCACCGAGACGCCCGCCCGTTTCGCCACTTCGCTGATGGTCGCCACCGATTTCTCCAAAATACAAATGTAATCGTAAACATGATCGCTTCGATCGGTCTTTCTGTCGACTCCTGCGCACGTTCCTTGCCCATGACTTCGCCGATCGGCAACGAAACGCGAATGAAATTTACGCGCCAAAGTCATATGTGAGATCAAGCCACCCATCGGGAGAAACTCACATGAGTACGCTAAAGCGTCTTCTCGCCGCGGCTGCGGAGCGAACGCGCCCTGGGGCGGCCGACCGACGTGCGGGTCCTGCCCGACGGTTCACTGCGGGTCGCCGACGACGGGGCCGATGCGGCCTATCGCATCACTTGCCAGAACCGCGCCGTGAGTCATTGACGCCACCACCCCGCTCCGTAATACTTGCCGACGGTTCGAACTTCACGCGCAGTCCAGATCAAGAACGGCATTAACGACAAATCCATACTGATTCCGGAGCCTCCTGATGACCAAGAAAATCCTCTTCCAAGACACCAGTTTTCGCGATGGCTTCCAGTCCATCTTCGGCGCGCGTGCGCTGACCAAGGACTTCATCCCCGCCGTCGAAGCCGCCGTCGCGGCCGGCATCACGCACTTCGAAGCCGGCGGCGGCGCGCGCTTCCAGTCGCCGTTCCTGTATTGCGGCGAATCGGCCTTCGACATGATGGACGCCTTCCGCAAGGCCGTCGGCCCGGACATCCGCCTGCAGACGCTGGCGCGCGGCATCAACGTCGTCGCGCTCGAACAGCAGCCGGCCGACATGATCGACCTGCACGCCAGAATGTTCAAAAAGCACGGCATGACGCGCATCCGCAACTTCGACGCGCTGAACGACGTGAACAACCTCATCTATTCCGGCCAGTGCATCGCCAACGCCGGGCTGGAGCACGAAGTCGTCGTGACCATGATGGAGCTGCCGCGCGGCTGCTCGGGCGCGCACGATCCTGCGTTCTACGTCAAGACGCTGCGCCAGATCCTCGACTCCGGTCTGCCCTTCTCCAGCGTCTGCTTCAAGGACGCCTCCGGCACGTCGAACCCGCGCAAGGTGCACGAGACCTTCAAGGAAGCGCGCAAGCTGCTCGGCGACAAGGTCGAGCTGCGCATGCACACGCACGACACCTGCGGCACCGGCGTCGCTCAGTACCTCGCGGCGATCGAAGCCGGTTGCGACGGCGTCTGCCTTGGCCGCGCGCCGCTCTCGGGCGGCACCGCGCAGCCCGACCTCTTCGCGCTCTGGCACGCCCTCAAGGGCACCGACTACGACCTCGACATCGACGTCGAAAAGATCATGAAGGCCAACGAAGTCGCCAAGGAGTGCCTGAAGGACTACGAGTACCCGCCGGAAGCGCTGGGCATCGACACCGAAGTCATCTTCAGCCCGATGCCGGGCGGCGCGCTCACCGCCAACACGCTGATGATGCGCGAGAACAAGACCTTCCACCGTTACCCGGAGGTCATCAAGGCGATGGCCGAGTGCGTCGCGCGCGGCGGCTTCGGCACTTCGGTGACGCCGGTCTCGCAGTTCTACTTCCAGCAGGCCTACGCCAACGTGATGATGGGGCCGTGGAAGAAGATGACCGAAGGCTACGGCAACATGGTGCTCGGTTACTTCGGCAAGACGCCGGTCGAACCCGACGCCGAGATCGTCAAGATCGCCTCCGAGCAACTGAAGAAACCGGTATTCACCGGCGATCCGATCAAGGATCTCGCACCAGGCATCCCGAAAGCGAAGAAGGTACTCGAGGAGAACGGCCTGCCGGTTACCGACGAAAACCTCTTCATCGTCGGCGCGCTCGCGACCAAGGGCGGCAACAAGGGGCTGGATTTCCTCAAGGGCAACTTCAAGGTCTCCGTGCCGAAGAAGGACCCGAACAAGGCTGCCGCACCGGCTCCGGCACCCGCGCCCGCAGCGCCGGCGGCGGCTGTTGCAGCACCAGCGGCTCCGGCCGCGCGCCCCGCACCTGCGGCATCGTCGCCCCTCGGCGCACCGGGCGCCGCGGGACAAAAACGGACCTATCGCGTCTCGGTCGGCGGCAACGCCTACGAGTTACAGGTCGAGCCGATGTAATCGCCCCCCTGAAATCCAAGGCCCGCCAGTTTTCCGCTGGCGGGCCTTTTTGTTTCCAGCGATGCGGTTTCAGCCGCGCTTCAGATAAACCTTGATGAAGCTGGCCTTCAGTTCGTCCGCTTTCTTCGCCAGCACATCGGCTTGCGACGCCTTCGCCAGTTCGTTGACCTCGTCGAGATTCCTGCGGATCACCGCAACCTCTTCATCGTTGGCCTCGGCCTCGACGGCCTTCAGCTTGTCGCTGGCTTGCGCATAGAGCGCCGTCAGCTTGCCCGAGTCCTTGGCACCCGCCGCGTCGAGCAGCCGCTCCATGTCGTCGTGGAAATCGACGAGCGCGACCGAGAGCATGGAAAAGCCGTTGCGCTTGAACATCTCCTGAAACACCGGTCGTACTTCTTCCAGACCGAGGTGCGCGGCCTTCAGGTCGCCACGATAAACCAGCTCCTTGACGCCCGAAATGATCCCGGCCACGCGCGCCAGATCGGACGGCAACTGCGTATCGTTGCGCAGGATGTACGGGCGGTAGCTCGTGTATTTCTCCTTGAAGCGCGTGTAGGCCGGCAGCAGGTTTTCGTAGTGCGCAACGGCCTTCTCACGCTCGTTCTTCCCGGTGAGGTACAAGGTCTGCTTGTACTCCTCGTTCATCGCGTTGAAGTCCTTGAGGAACAGCTTGCTCGTCAGGAAGCTGCCGGCGAAGCTGCCGCCGACGACTTCGGCGATCAGGATCAGCCACGCCATGACGATGCGGAAGATGCGCGGACGTTGCCCGACAGCGCAGGCGTAGCCGCGCTCGATGCCAACGATCCGGTAGAGCGGACAAAAGGCGATCGCCGCCGTGGCGACGAGGATGCCGCCGACGACATAGGCCGCGATCTGCAGCGTTCCAGACAGCCAGAATACCGCCAGCTCAAGAAAGATCACGCCGACGAAGGCGCGGAAAAAGCGATCGATGGAGCCCACATTTCTCATCGTTATCCTCCCAGTCCCCCAAGCGGCGCTCGCCGGCGCCGCATTCAAACGCTTCAGCCCGGCAAAACCGGGCGCAGCCAATCGACCAGTGTCGCGTAATTCACCGCACCGGCCTGGCGCTTGATCTCGCGGCCATCCTTGAACACGGCCAGCGTCGGGATGCTGCGGATACCGAAGCGGGCGGCAGCCTGCTGCTCGGACTCGGTGTTGAGCTTGGCAACGCGCACTTGCAACCCGAGTTCGCGCGCGGCCTGTGCGATCACCGGCGTCATCATGCGACACGGCCCGCACCAAGGCGCCCAGAAGTCCACCAGCACGGGCAGGTCCGAGCTGCCGACGTGACGATCGAAGTTCGCATCCGTCAGCTCCAGAGGCTCACCAGTGAACAAAGGCTTGTGACATTGACCGCAACTCGGTTGCTCGGCCAGACGTTCGGGAATGACGCGGTTGACCGCGTCGCAATGGGGGCAAACAAGTCGCATGATTTCAGCACCTTACGAATTAGACTTCGCTAATATATAGCTCGTTTGCCGGATTTCAAGGCGGCGAACGCAATTTCTTCATGCGACCGAAAGAATAAGAAAATAGCGATTTGTTATTTCATTCAGGAATAAGCAAGGATTAGAGTCCACCCGTCAATAACAACATGGAGCCGCTCCTATGAAACTCGAAACTCTGGCCGTCCACGCCGGCTACAGCCCGGACCCGACCACGAAGGCCGTCGCCGTCCCGATCTACCAGACGACCTCCTACGCCTTCGACAACACGCAGCACGGCGCCGACCTGTTCGACCTCAAGGTACAGGGCAACATCTATACGCGCATCATGAATCCGACGCAGGACGTGCTGGAGAAGCGCGTCGCCGCGCTTGAAGGCGGCATCGCCGGGCTGGCGCTGGCATCGGGCATGGCGGCGATCACCTATGCGATCATGACGATCGCCGAAGCCGGCGACAACATCATCTCGTCGTCGACGCTCTACGGCGGTACCTACAACCTGTTCGCGCACACGTTGCCGCAATATGGCATCGACGTTCGTTTCGTCGATTACCGCACGCCCGAGGCGTTTGAAAAACTGATCGACGAAAAAACAAAGGCCGTCTATGTCGAATCGATCGGCAACCCGCTCGGCAACATCACCGACATCGAGAAGTTCGCCGAGATCGCGCACAAGCACGGCATCCCGCTGATCGTCGATAACACCGTGCCTTCGCCTTACCTGCTCCGACCGATCGAGTTCGGCGCCGACATCGTCGTCCATGCGTTGACCAAATATCTTGGCGGACACGGCAACTCGATCGGCGGCATCATCGTCGACAGCGGCAAGTTCCCGTGGGCCGAACATAAGGAACGCTTCCCGCGCCTGAACCAGCCCGATGTTTCCTATCACGGCGTCGTCTATACCGAAGCGCTCGGCCCGGCCGCGTTCATCGGGCGTGCGCGTGTCGTCCCGTTGCGCAACATGGGTGCGGCGATCAGCCCGTTCAACGCCTTCCTGATCCTGCAGGGCGTCGAGACGCTTGCACTGCGCATGGACCGCATCACGGACAACACGCGCAAGGTCGCCGAATACCTGAACAAGCACGCCAAGGTGAAGTGGGTCAATTACGCCGGCCTGCCCGAGCACAAAGACCACGCGCTGGCGCAGAAGTACATGGGCGGCAAGCCGTCCGGCATCCTCACTTTCGGCGTGCAGGGCGGCGTCGAGGGCGGCACGCGCTTCCAGGACGCCTTGCAACTCTTCACCCGCCTGGTGAACATCGGCGACGCCAAGTCGCTCGCCTGCCACCCGGCCTCGACGACGCACCGCCAGCTCTCGCCGAAGGAACTCGAAGCCGCCGGCGTCACCGTCGACACGGTCCGCCTGTCGATCGGCATCGAGCACATCGACGACCTGATCGCCGATCTGGAACAGGCGCTCGCTGCGGTCTGACACGAAAAGTTGCCATCGACAATCCAATCAAAGCCCCCTGGAGGAAACCAACGATGAACATCGCCAACACCGTCACCGACCTGATCGGCAACACGCCGCTTGTCCGCATCAACCGTATCAACGAAGGCGCCGGCGCGACGATCGCCGCCAAGCTCGAATTCTTCAACCCGGCGCACAGCGTCAAGGACCGCATCGGCGAAGCGATGATCAGCGCGGCCGAGAAGGCCGGCCTGATCAAGCCCGACACCATCCTCGTCGAGCCGACCAGCGGCAATACCGGCATCGCGCTCGCCATGGTCGCCGCCGCACGCGGCTACAAGATCGTGCTGACCATGCCCGAGACGATGAGCAAGGAACGCCGTGCGCTGTTGCGCGGCTTCGGCGCCGAACTGATCCTCACCCCGGGGCCGGACGGCATGGGCGGTGCGATCAGGAAGGCCGAGGAACTGGCTGCGTCCGACCCGCGCTATCTCTTGCTGCAGCAGTTCAAGAATCCGGCCAATCCGGAAGTCCACCGCAACACGACGGCCGAGGAAATCTGGCGTGATACCGATGGTCAGGTCGATATCCTGATCTCGGGCGTCGGTACCGGCGGCACGATCACCGGTATCAGCGAAGTCATCAAGGCACGCAAGCCGTCGTTCAAGGCCATTGCCGTCGAACCCGATGCCTCGCCGGTGCTCTCCGGCGGCGTGAAGGGACCGCACCCGATCCAGGGCATCGGCGCCGGCTTCATTCCGGAGGTGCTGAACACGCAGATCTACGATGAAGTGATCCGCGTGAAGGCGGACGATGCGCTGAACACGGCGCGCCGTACGGCACGCGAGGAAGGGCTGCTCGTCGGCATCTCGTCCGGCGCGGCCTTGTGGGCGGCGATCGAAGTCGCCAAGCGGCCGGAGAACGCCGGCAAGCTGATCGTGGCGATCATTCCGTCGTTCGGCGAACGGTATCTTTCGACGCCGCTGTTCGCGGGTCTGACCGACTGATCGATCGCGGCGAACGGCGGCCCCCGCCGTTCGCCGCAGCGTCACGTCATCGAATCGAATTCGCGGCCGTTGTTGCGCAGCGTGGCAAAAAACTCGCGGTCGGCGCTCAGCATGTGTTGGGCGACGAGGTCGTAGCCGAGGAACTGGAAGAGTTCGCCGACGCCGAGGATGCCGGCGTGGAAGCGTCCGACCAGCGTCAGCGCGCGGTCGAGCAACTGATGATGGATGGCGCGGTGCTCGACCGTACCCTTGAAACCGGCCGTGGCAATGATCGCCTCCTCGTCCTTGAAGTGCCGCACGACGTCGGCCATCAGATGATCGATCAGATCGGCGAGTTCGTTCACCGGTCGCTCGGCGAGCATGGCCGACAGAATACGGTTGGCGTCGGCGAACAGCGCACGGTGCTGCTCGTCGATCACCGCATTGCCGCACTCGTAGGCCGAATGCCATACAAGATGGATGAACGTCGATGCCAAACCGCCGGCAGCCGGTCCGCTGGACATCGTCGTCGAGATCTGGACCGAGTTGTTGCCTTTCACCTTGGCCTGGTACATCGCCGCGTCGGCCCACTTGAGGACGTCTTCGCGCGAGGCGTCGTTGCCCGAGAACACGGTCAAGCCGATGCTCGCCGTGCAGTGGTATTCGAGCATTTCGTCGCCCGCCCCGTCGCGCTCGAGCGGCAGCCGATACGGCTCGGCCAGCGCCGTACGAATCTTCTCGGCCACCAGCGACGCGCGCAGTGTCGACTCGTCGCGATCAACCTCCAGTTCGCCGACGATGACGACGAACTCATCGCCGCCGTAGCGCGCGACCGTATCCATCTCGCGCACGCACGTGTTCAGCCGCCGCGCCACCTCGATCAGCAGGAGGTCACCGACGTCGTGGCCGTAGGTATCGTTGAGCGGTTTGAAATTGTCGAGGTCGATGAACATCAGGCCGCCGTGCAAACTACTGCGCCGGCTCGCCGCCATCGCCTGGCTCAGACGGTCGTGCAGCAGACGGCGGTTCGGCAGGCCGGTCAGCGGGTCGTGGAACGCCATCTGGCGCACCTGCGCTTCCATGAGCCGGCGCTCGGAGATGTCGCGCGAGACGCCGAGAATGGAGACGAACCGGCCTTTCGCGTCGAACATCACGGAGGCGGTAATCTCGGTCCACACCGTTGAACCGTCCTTGCAATACTGCTCGAGTTCGCAACGTACGTCCGGCGGCCGCAAACCGGCGACGACGTCGGCCATGAAGCGTCCCAGCTCCGTGCGCGCCACCTGCAACGACTCCGGCGTCAGGTAGTCTTCCATCGACTGCTGCACGACTTCCTCAACCGCAAAGCCGCGCAACTTCACGATCGACGGGCTGACGTAAGTCAACCGACCGGTAAGATCCATCGTCCAGATGACGTCGGATACGCTTTCGGCCAGGAGCCGGTGCCACTCCTCGCTGACGCGCAGCGCCTCCTGGGTCCGTCGATGCTCGGTGATGTCGGTGCCGACCCCCATCAGATACGACTTGCCCTGCGTGTCGAAGCGAACGCCGTTGAGCGAAAAAAAGATCTGATGACCGTCCTTCGCCAGCAATGGCGCCTCGATCACGCTGCCCCCGCGGTTCATCACCGAATCGACGGCGGCGAGCATCGCCGCCTTGTTCTCCGGCAGGAGCCAGTCGAGGACATGCCGATCCTTCATTTCCTCGGCGCTGTAGCCGAGCAACTCCTCGTGCCGTTTGTTCCAGAGCACCAGCCGGTTTTCGGGGTAGGTATAGAGGTAAAAGATGCCCGGCAGGTTTTCGATCAGCGAACGCGAGAACTGCTGCTGCGCCTCAAGCTCCTGCGTGACCTTGCTCAGTTCTGAAATATCGCGCGCGACCCCGAACAGGCCGATGATCGCGCCGGCGGCGTCGCGGATCGGATACTTGCGGTTGTCGACCCAGCCCTTGCTGCCGTCCTTGCGCAGGACCCCCTGCACCTCATGCGCGACGGCGACGCCGGAAAAGACCTGCTTTTCGAGCTCGTAGTAGGCGTCGGCGTATTCCTCGGGGAAGAGGTCGTAGTCGGTCTTGCCGATCAGCTCGGCCCAGTGCTCGACCGGTGGCGTCAGCGCCACGAGCGTCTGGCTCGCGCCGGTGAATACGTGGTTGCGGTCCTTGAAAAAGATGAAGTCGTCGGTGTTGTCCATCATGGCCTTGACGCTGGCCATCATGGTTTGATCGCCCTGGCTGTGCCAGAGGCGCCTGGCGTCCTGCAGCAACACGTCGACGGCGGCCGCGCCGTCCGCCGAAACGGACTTCGCGTATTCCCCGCGCACGCAGCGAATCCGGCCGTCGGCGTGGCGCAGGCGGATATTGAACGTCCCGCGCAGCAAATCCGGCGCAACAAGCGGATTCGCAAACAGCGTGTCGGCGATGTCCCGATCGCCGTGATGGATGAGGCTGGCGAGGGAAACTTCACCACGCAGGAAAGCCGCCGGCAGAAACCCGAGCAGCCGTTCGACATCGCCGTCGACCGATACCATCCGCGCCGGGTCGGATAAATCCATACGGATTCTGACGTCTGAAGATAGGGCGTTGTCGTGCATTTGTGACTCCCGCATAAATCCATCATAAGTCAGTGCGGGCGCCGCCGCTATCCGATTCTGGATCGGCGTATTTGGCCCTGTCGCTTGAACAGCGGGCGTTTGCGCATATTCATGCAGACCTTGTGCACGCCTCGATCGCCATTCACCCGCTGGCCGGCTACCATAGCGGGATGACCAAGACCAACGACACGGTGCGCAGCGTCTGCCCGCACGATTGCCCCAGCGTTTGCGCGCTGGATGTCCAGCTACTTTCGCCCGAGCGCATCGGTCGTATCCACGGGGCGGCGCAGCCTTACACGGATGGCGTCGTCTGCGCCAAGGTCGCGCGCTACGCCGAGCGCGTGCACCACCCCGAGCGTCTGATGCGGCCGTTGCGCCGGATCGGCGCCAAGGGCAGCGGCCAGTTCGAGCCGATCACCTGGGACGACGCACTCGACCTCGTCGCCACGCAATTCCAGGCAGCCATCGCCAAGTACGGACCAGAAACAATCTGGCCGTATCACTATGCCGGCACCATGGGCTACATCCAGCGTGGCGCCATCAAGCGCATCGGGCACGTGGCCGGCTGGTCACGCCAGCGCCAGACGTTCTGCGTTGCACTCTCCGATCCTGGCTGGCTGGCCGGTGTCGGTGCGAAGCGGGGCGTCGACGCGCGCGAAATCGTGCATTCCGACCTCATCGTCGTGTGGGGCGGCAATCCCGTGCATACGCAGATCAACTTCATGAACTGGGTGCAGAAAGCCAGGCGCGAACGCGGCACGCGGCTCGTCGTCATCGATCCGTACCGCACGGCGACGGCCGAGAAGGCGGATGCGCACCTGGCGCTCAAGCCGGGAACCGACGGCGCACTGGCCTGCGCCGTGATGCACGTGCTGCTGTCGGAAGGCCTGGCCGATCGCGACTACCTCGCGCGGCACACCGATTTCTCGGAAACGGTCGAGCGCCATCTGACCGAACGCACGCCGCAATGGGCGGCGGCCATCACCGGCCTCACCGTCGAAGAAATCGTCGCCTTCGCTCGTCTTTACGGCACGACGAAGCGGAGTTACCTGCGCGTCGGCTACGGCTTCACGCGGCAGCGCAACGGCGCGGCGGCCATGCACGCCGTCAGCTGCCTGCCGGCAATCACCGGCGCGTGGGCGCATCCGGGCGGCGGCGCGCTGTACAGCAACGGCGACCTGTACCGTCTGAACACGAATTTCCTCTATGGACTCGACCGCGACGCCGCGCCGGCACGCCAGCTCGACATGAGCCGGCTCGGCCAGGTTCTCGCTCGCAATCCACGCGACATCGGCGATGGCCCGCCGGTCACCGCAATGCTGATCCAGAACACCAACCCGGCCGTCGTCGCCCCGGAGAGCGCCGTCGTGCGCGCCGGGATGCTGCGTGACGACCTGTTCACCTGCGTGCATGAGCAGTTCATGACCGACACGGCGCGCCTGGCCGATATCGTCCTGCCGGCGACGACCTTCCTCGAACACGACGACCTCTACACCGCATCGGGCCACACCTTCCTGCAGGCTTCGCGCGCCGTCATTCCGGCCCCGGGCGAGTGCCGTTCCAACCACACCTTCATCGGCCAGCTGGCGGAACGGCTTGGCCTGACGCACCCGGCGTTTGCCATGAGCGAATGGGCGCTGGTCGACCGCGTGCTCGCCGATTCGGCCAAAGGCAGCGCCGACGATCTCTTGAATGCCGGCTGGATCGACTGCGCCCAGCCTTTCGAGCGGGCGCATTTCCTCGACGGTTTCGGTCATCCCGATGGGCGCTTCCGCTTCGCGCCCGACTGGACGGCGCTCGGTGAAGGCCACGCTGTGATGCCACCGCTACCCGACCATCTGGACGTGATTGAAAACACGACACCGGACAAGCCCTTCCGCCTCGTCGCCGCGCCCGCGCGCAACTTCCTGAACTCGACCTTCACCGAGACGCCCAGCTCACGCCAAAAGGAAGAACGCCCGACCGCCCTGATTCACCCGGCCGTCTGCGACCGGCTCGGCATCGCCGAAGACGACGTCGTGCGCATCGGCAACGAACGCGGTTCAATGCTGCTCCACGCCCGCCCCTTCGCCGGCCTGCAGGAGAACACCCTGATCGTCGAAAGCCAATGGCCGGGCGCGGCCTTTATCGAAGGCATCGGCATCAATGTGCTGGTGAGCGCGGAACCGGGCTTCCCGGCGTCCGGGGCGGCGTACCACGACACCGCCGTCTGGTTGCAGCGTGCGTAATTGCATGGCAAGCACCGTGGTTACAGAAGCTGCGTCGACGCAGATTTCATTTGAACCGGCACGATCACGGTGCTATGCTGCGTGACGATTTGTAACAACAAAAACCGGCGCGTCCTCGTGCACATTTCAACGAACTGACTCGCCCATGACGAATGGCCATTCCGAATGGCCATCACAAAGCGACAGGAACGGCGGAACAGGCATGGAGAAACTAAGCTGGAGCGATACGCTCGCTATCGGTATTGAAGAAATTGATCGTCATCATCAGGTGCTGATCGGCATCCGCAACAAGCTGGTCGATTGCTGCAAGCTGGACAACGCCCCACACTCCGAAACCTTCCACGACATCCTGGCCGACCTGTTCGAGTACTCGCGGACGCATTTGCACGTCGAAGAGGCGCTCATGCAGTCGATCGAGTACCCCGACCTCGACGCGCACAAGAACGAGCACCACGAATTCATCGAGAGCATCGTCGATCTCAGCATCGGCGTCGCCAAGGATCCGCGCATTCACGACAAGGCGCTCGACGTTCTCACGGAATGGCTGGTGACGCACCTCTTGCAGACCGACCTGCGCATCCGCGACCACATCGAGTGCCGTCAGTCCTGCTGAAACACTGAACCCGCTCGCTGAGGCGTTATCGTGTCCGGCCATCACTTCCGGATGCACGACGCCTCATGGATACCCTCGTCACCGCCCTCGCCGCGCTCGTCGACGTCACCCGGATGCTGGTCTATGGCTGGGAAGCGACAACGACGCCAAAGAACGTGGATTGGCTGGCCGTCGGCATCGCGGTCGTCTTTGCTTTCGCGGGCGCCTTCATCGGCGCACGGCTCGTCAAGAAGCTGACGATCGTCACCATCCAGCGCATCGTCTCGGTGCGGCCGGTCGTCGTCGGCATCGGCCTGATCCTGGGAATCCTGTAGCCGGGCCCACTCGCTGATCAAGACCAGACAGGCTGCTCACGTCCTCAAGCTACGCAGCATGTAGCGTGTCAGCGGCCTCACGCAAGGGCGGCAGCAGACGCAACGCGAGAACGAGTTGGCTGCGCAGGATGCGGTGGATCTCGGCCTCTTGCGCACCGTCCGATGGACAGGTGAGCGCGTAGCGATCGATGGTCTCCTGGCAGAGCAAGGACGCCGGCAGCGGCTGCCCTGATTCGAGGGTCGCGGCCAGGCGTTCCAGCGCGTCGGCCAGATAATCGGCGGCGGCCACGGCGTCGTCCAGCGGCGCGTGTTCGGCGTTGCGGTGCGCACCGAGAGCGGAAAGATAGTTGAGCAAGGTATGCGCCAGCACGAGGAAACGCGTACCGGCGTCGGTCTTGCTGCGCACGCGTTCCGGCTCCAGATACGCCGCCGACAAGGCGCCGGATAATGCCGCATCGGCGTTGTGCGCGTCGCGCCGGGCGATCCGGTAAGCGAGGTCGTCTTCCTTTCCGACGACGCCGTACTGTCCCATGATGGCAAGGAAGTAGCGTCGCTGCGCGCGCAGCGCGGCCGCACCAAGGGCCGGCAGACGCGGCGAGTTCCACGCCGGCAGGATACGTCGCACGGCGAGGCCGGCGATCAGGCTACCCGCCAGCGTGTCGAGCAGGCGCGGCACGATCACGCCGAAGCCGTCGCCGACCTGGTTGAAAGAGAGCAGGACGAAGACGGTGATCGCGGCCGTCGCCATCGCGTAGCGCTGCGTGCGAAGGATGAAGAAAAGCACAGCCGCAAGAACGACGAAGCCCGATTGCACCCAGGGCGATGGAAACAGTCGCAGCAGCGCCCAGCCGATGAGCAGCCCGAGCAGCGTGCCGCCGACGCGTTCGACCAGGCGCATGAGCGTGCTGCCGTATTGCGGCTGGCACACGAAGACGATGGTCAGAAGAATCCAGAAACCATAGCTGTCCGCGGTCGTGCGCATCAACACATAGCCGGCGGTTAACGCCAGGGGCAGACGGATCGCATGGCGCATGACCGGCGAGCGCCAGTTGAGGTGCGCCCCGATCCTTGCGCGCACCTGCGACCAACTGCGCGTTGCGGTGTCCTGTAGCGCCGTATCGGCCGGCATGCGATGAACCGCCCGCGCCATGACGCCGGCCACTTCCTCGTCCATCGCCGAGAGGTTGGTCACCAGCGCGCGCAAGGCCTGCTGTGCGCGCAGCCCGGCGGCGTCTTCCGCACGAAGGCGCTCACCCGCGAAAGTGGCGGCCGATTGCATCGCCTCGACGGCCAGCGGCGTCGTGGCATCGCGCTGCCAGGGAGTACGCAGGCGAATCGCCTCGGCCAGTGAGCGGCAGTCGCGCCCGACCAGACCCAGGACGCGCTGGCAGCGATAGAGCACATCGCTGTGAAAAAAGCGCTCGGCCAGCAACTCGTAGTTTTCGTGCGAGGAACTCGCCCGCTCGTGCAGATCCTGCGCGACGAAGAACTGGTGCAGCGAAAGCGCCAGCCAGTCCGGCATATCTCTCATCGCCGCACGCCGGTGGTGGCTGAACAGGCTCTCCTTGGTCGCATTGAGCGCCTCCACCACGCGCCCGTTGTGCAGCGCGAGCGCCAGCCGGCGCCGTTCGAAGTCGATCCCGCGCACCGGCTCGAACAGCCGCGCCTTGAGTTCCAGATAGTGCCCGAGCGCGTCGTAGAGCCGGGCCATGTTCTGCTCGACGGCGAGCATCGGGAAAGCCGCCGACCACGCGACCGAAATCACGCCGTACCACGCCGCACCGGCGAGCAGCAAGGCGATCTGGTTCACAGCGACCGGATTTTCTCCGTGCGGCTGCAATGCCAGCGCCGCGTAAATCGACATGATCAGCGTGGCGGCCGCCATCGTCCGGTAACGGTCGCCCAGCGCGCCCATCAGGGTCAACAGAAACGCCGCGCTGGCGAGCACGCCGATCAGCCCGAGCGGGTGATCGAAGCTCGCCTGCACCGCCAGCGTCACCGCCGCGAAGCAGCAAAGCGTCAGACATTGCGTGACCAAGCGACCGCGCCAGTGGTCGTCCGTCTCGGCCAGCGCGCTGGCGATCACGCCGAGCAGCAGGGGAATCGCCGCCCTCACCTGCCCCAACGCCAAGCACGCGAGCATCACGCCGAGCAAGGCGACGCTCGTTCGCACGCTGATGGCGAAGGTCTGGCGGATCCGCCCCTGGCGCCACAGCGCCCAGCCGATGCTCTTGAACATCACGTTTACTGACTCCCCATCGCCGCAAAGAAGGCGCTATTCCGCTATTCCAGTTTGGTCGAGCGTGCCGGCGGTGGCGCAAACGTGCGCCACGCCCATCACGGCAACCTACGCCTTCTTGAAAGGCGACGGCAGGGAGAACTTGAAGCGAGCCTTCGGCGGATGCGTGAAGCGCACCTGCGGTTCGCCGTCCACGATTTCGCCGATCACCGCGGCGTGCTCGAAGCCCTGCTGCAGGAAGATCGAGAGTACCTCGGTCGCCAGCTCGGGCGCACAGGCGATCAATAGACCGCCGCTGGTCTGCGGGTCGGTGAGCAGCGCGCGCTCGACGTCGCCGAAACGGCCGGGATCCAGTACGACGTGTTCGCCGTAGCCCGCCCAGTTGCGCGCCGAGGCGCCGGTGATGCAGCCCTTGGCCGCGTAGTCGAGCGCGTTGGGCAGGATCGGCAGCGCCGCGTAGTCGAGTTCGGCGGCGATCCCCGAGCCCTTGCAGATCTCGACCAGGTGGCCGAGCAGACCGAAGCCGGTCACGTCGGTCATGGCGTGCACGCCGGCGAGGCAGCCGAGCGCCGAACCCGGCGTGTTGAGCTGCGTGGTCGAGGCGATCATCGTCGCGTAGTCGTGCGCCGCCAGCAGGTTCTTCTTGAACGCGGCGCTGTACAGACCGACGCCCAGCCCCTTGCCGAGGATCAGCTTGTCGCCCGGCCGCGCGCCGCTGTTGCGGCGCAGGTTGGCCGGATGCACGAGGCCGATGGCGACGAGGCCGTAGATCGGTTCGACCGAGTCGATCGTGTGGCCGCCGGCGATCGGAATCCCGGCCTTGGCGCAGACCGACTCGCCGCCTTCGAGGATGAGGCGGATCGTGTCCATCGGCAACGTATTCACCGGCATGCCGACGATGGCCAGCGCGAACAGGGGCGTGCCGCCCATCGCGTAGATGTCTGAGATCGCGTTGGTCGCCGCGATGCGGCCGAAGTCGAAGGGATCGTCGACGATGGGCATGAAGAAGTCGGTCGTCGCGACGATCGCCTGCGTGTCGTTGATCTGATACACCGCCGCGTCGTCGCTCGTCTCGATGCCGACGAGCAATTGCGGCGGCACGAGTGACGGCGCCGTCTTGGCGAGAATCTTTTCGAGCACGCCGGGCGCGATCTTGCAGCCGCAGCCGCCGCCGTGCGAGAGCGAGGTCAGGCGGATCGGAGCGGGCGCCTCGGTCGATGCCGGCGCGGGTGCCGGCTCAGCTGCCGGACTTTCTTTCTTCTTGATCATGGATTTCGGGACAACAAGACAATGGGGAAAATCTGGATACCGCGGGCGACTACGCGCTCAGATGACGTCGAAACCGGCACCCTCGATCGCGTCCTTGAACTGCGCCTCGCCGACCTTTGCCGGGTCGAAGACGACAGTCGCCCGGGCAGCTTCGAGCGACACCTCGACACGTTCGACGCCCGGCAGCGCCTGCAGAACGCCGGTTACATTCTTCACGCAGCCCTGGCAGCTCATGCCGCCAACGCCGATCACGATCTCTTGCATGCTCAATCCTTTACGAGAAATTTTTGCTGCCGCAACAGCACGGCAAAGTCGTCGGCCGGCAACGGAACGCTGAAATAATAACCCTGAACCTCGTCGCAGCCCTGACGGCGCAGCATTTCAAGCTGTTCGGCGTACTCGACGCCTTCGGCGATCACCTGCAGGCGCAGGCTGTGCCCCATGCTGATGATGGCCGAAGAAATCGCCCAGTCATCGGTATCGGTGACGATGTCGCGCACGAAACTCTGGTCGATCTTGAGCCGGTCGATCGGGAAGCGCTTGAGGTAGGACAGGCTCGAATAGCCGGTCCCGAAATCGTCGATCGCCAGCTTGACGCCCATGTCCGAAATCCGCTGCAGCGTCGCCACCGTCGCGTCGGCGCCGACCATGACGATGCCTTCGGTGAGTTCAAGTTCGAGCAGCTCGGGCGCGAGCCCGGTATCGGCCAGGACGGTGGCCACGTTGTCCTCGATGCGCCCGCTGCGGAACTGCACGGCCGAAATGTTCACGGCGACGCTGATCGCCGGCAGACCCGCTTGCTGCCACGCGCGGTTCTGCCGGCACGCTTCGCCCAGCACCCATTCGCCGATCATCACGATCAGGCCGGAAACCTCGGCCACCGGGATGAACTTGCCCGGCGGCACCAGGCCGAGCTGCGGATGCCGCCAGCGCACCAGCGCCTCCGCGCCGACGATGCGGCCGCTCGCCAGATCGATCTGCGGCTGGTAATGGAGGACGAATTCGCCGCGCTCTATCCCCTGGCGCAGACTGTTTTCCAGCATCAGCCGCTCAAGCGCCGCGACGTTCATCTCGCTGGCGAAGAATTGATAACCGTTGCGCCCGGACTCCTTGGCGCGGTACATCGCCGTATCGGCATGCTTGAGCAGCGCTTCGAAATCGCGCCCGTCCTGCGGGAAAACGCTGATTCCGAGCGACGGCGTCACGCCGAGCTCGTGATTCTCGATCTGGTACGGTCGCGCCACGCGCCGGATCAGCTTGCGCGCCACTTCGGTCGCGCCTTCGATCGTCACGTCGGTCAGCAGCACGACGAACTCGGCGCCGCCGAGTCGGGCAACCGTATCCATGCGCCGAACACAACTCTGCAGGCGCTGCGAGACCTCCGTCAGCACGCGGTCGCCCATCGAGTGACCGAGCGAATCGTTGATCGTCTTGAAGTGGTCAAGATCGACGAAGAGCAGCGCGACCTGCTTCCCTTCACGTTCGGCGCTGGCCAGCGCCTGCTCGGCACGGTCCTGCAGAAGCCGCCGGTTGGGCAGGTGGGTCAGCGAGTCGAAGTAAGCCAGTTGCCGGATGCGTTCCTGCGCTGCGACGTGTTCGGAGATGTCGGACGAGACGCCGACGTAGTTGAGTACCTTGCCCTGCGCGTCGCGATACGCGCTGATCGTCAGCCAGACCGGGAAGACGTCGCCGCTCTTGCGCCGGTTCCACACCTCGCCCTGCCACTTGCCCCGGCTGCCGATCACCTGCCACATGGCGGCGTAGAACTCCGGCGTGTGGCGGCCGGAAGAAAGCAGGCGCGGATTCTGGCCGATCACTTCGTCCGGCGTATAGCCGGTCATTTCCTCGAACACCTGGTTGACCGAGATGATCCGGCAATCGGCGTCGGTCAGCAGGATCAGCTCCTGGCTTGTTTCAAATACAAGCGCCGCGCGCTTCAACTCCATCTCGTCGTGCTTGCGCTGGCGGATGTCGCGGATCACGCACTGGCTCAGCTTCTGTCCGCTGGCCGTTTCAATCGTGTTCGAACTGATCTCGACGGCGACCCGTTCGCCGTCGGCGTCGATGATTTCCGTCTCCTCGACGCCCTCTCGACCATTCAGCACGTGTTCCTCGAAGATTTCGCATGATTCCTCGCGGAACGCCGAATGATGCATGCCGATCATTTCCTCATGCGGGCGCTTGAGCAGGAGCTCGGCCGCGACATTGGCGTCGATGATGCGGCCGTTTTCCGCGTCGGCAACGACGATCGCGTCGATTGCGCCTTCAAAGAGCACCGAATAGCGCCGAGTGGAATCGACCAGTGCCTGCTCGGCGTGACGTTGCGAACTCAGATCGATGACCGTACCCACCGACGCCGGACGTCCGTTCAGAACACTCGGCTGCCAGAGCACCAGCGCCGGGAATTGGCTGCCGTCCTTGCGCACACCGATAAGCTCGTAGGGTTCGCCGACTTCGCCGACGGCGCGGCGGCCAATTTCCTCGGACAATGTCCCCTGCTGCTCGGGCGGAACCAGGTCGAGCGCTCCGAGGCGACGGGTGAATTCGTCGAGGCTATAGCCGAACATCTCGCACATCCTGGGATTCGCGAAATGGAATCTGAAGTCCTGCGCCACGAACACGCCGACCGGCACCGCGTTCATCGTCGCCCGGTATTTTTCTTCACTCTCGCGCAAGGCCAGCTCAGACCGTCGCCGCGCGGTGACATCGACCGAGATACCGCTCGCCAGCAGCGGCTTGCCTTCCGGGCTCGACACCAGCGTCATCGAGTTCTGATGCCAGAACTCTTCACCGCGCTTGTTCTTCAGCCGGCACTCCAGTCGCGTGCGAATCGATTGCCCGGGCGAATTCCGGCACAAATCCATGATGTGACGGGTAAAGCGAACACGCTCGGCGGGATCGAACAGCTCGTTGAGCAGAAAATCCAGTCCCCGTTCGTACAACACTTCAGAACTGACGCCGAATATTTCGAGGGCAATCGGGCTGATGTAGTCGTAGCCGCCGCGCACGAGATCGATGCGATAGAGGATGTGCTCCGAGGCCTTGAGCAGATCGGAGAGGAATTCGTCATTCGGCGTGGCCGCGATTTGTGCCATGTCAGTCCCGCGCGCCTTCAATTGTTACGCGGTGCGGCCGCCAGCGTCGCAAGAGCAACGAATTCGAGACGACCGACACCGAACTCATCGCCATCGCCGCGCCGGCGATCACCGGATTGAGCATTCCGAAGGCGGCCAGCGGGATGCCGAGGACGTTGTAGATGAAAGCGAAGAAAAGATTCTGGCGAATCTTGCCCAGCGTCGCGCGCGAAAGCAGGATGGCGTCGGCGATACCGGCGAGGTCGCTGCGCACCAGCGTCATGTCGGCCGCTTCGATGGCCGCGTCGGAACCGGCGCCGATGGCGAAGCTGATGTCGGCCGCGGCCAGCGCCGGCGCGTCGTTGATGCCGTCGCCGACCATGGCGACGATCTGTCCGGCGGCGCGCAGCGATTCGACGGCTGCTGCCTTGTCGCCCGGCAGGATGCCGGCGCGGAAGTCGTCGATGCCGGCTTCGTGGGCGATCGCCGCCGCCGTCGCCGCGTTGTCGCCGGTCAGCATGACGACGCTCAGCCCCATCGCTTTCAGGCGCGCCACCGCCGCACGTGACGACTCGCGCAACGGATCGGCGATGGCCAGCAGCGCCAATGGCGTCTGCTTTTCGACGAGAACGACCACGGTCTTTCCCGCCGACTGCAGCACATTGATCTGATCCAGCGGCAATACGACGTCGGCAAACCACGCCGGCGCGCCGAACTGCAAGCTTCGCCCGTCGACAACGCCTTCGACGCCCTTGCCTGCGACTGCGCGAAAATCACTGACCCTGGACAAGGCCACGCCCGATGCCTGCGCACGCTGCAATAAGGCGCGCGCCAGCGGATGCTCCGAGCCCTGTTCGAGCCCCGCCGCGAGGCGAAGCGCTTCGTCGCCGGCCATTGCCAGCGGCACGAGGTCGGTCACCACCGGCTCGCCGCGCGTCAGCGTGCCGGTCTTGTCGACGCCAAGCACCTTGATCTTCTCGGCGCGTTCGAGCGCCTCGGCGTTCTTGACGAGGATGCCCGCGCGCGCGCCCTGCCCGGTGCCGACCATGATCGCCGTTGGCGTCGCCAGGCCCAGCGCGCACGGACAGGCGATGACGAGCACGGCGACGGCGTTGACCAGCGCTTCGGCGAAGTCGCCCGCGTAAGCCCACCAGCCGACGAAGGTCACCAGCGCGATCGCGCAAACCACCGGGACGAAGATCGCCGAGATGCGGTCGGCGAGGCGCTGCACCGGCGCCTTCGACCCCTGCGCTTCGGCGACCATGCGGATGATGCCGGCGAGCAAGGTGTGTTCGCCGACGCCGGTCGCCTTGCAGCGCAACATGCCCTCGCCGTTGGCCGTGGCCGCGAAGACGCGGTCGCCGGCTGCCTTGGCCACCGGCATGCTCTCGCCGGTCAGCATCGCCTCATTGACGCTCGACGCACCGTCGAGCACCTCGCCGTCGACCGGCAGGCTCTCGCCCGGCCGCACGATGAAGACGTCGCCGGGGATCAGCAGGCCGGCGTCGACTTCAATCAGCTGGCCGCCGCGCTCGACGCGCGCCGTCTTCGGCTGCAGGCGGACGAGCGCCTCGATCGCCGCCGTCGTCTTGGCCTTGGCCCGCGCTTCGAGCAGCTTGCCGAGCAGCACGAGCGTGATCACCGCCGCCGAGGCTTCGAAGTACACGTGCAGGTGCGCGAAGCCGAACAGCGTGACGACGAGGCTGAAGACGTAGGCCATCGTCGTGCCGAGCGCGACGAGCACGTCCATGTTCGCCCCGCCGCCGCGCAGGGCCTTCCAGCCGCCGTCGTAGAAACGCCAGCCGATCCAGAACTGCACCGGCGTCGCCAGCAGAAGTTGCAGCCAGCGCGGCAGGACGTCCTGGTGATGCCCGGGATCGCCGCCAAACATCGTCACCATCTGCGCCACCAGCGGCAGCGTCAGCGCGGCGGAGATCCAGAAGCGGCGCAACTCGGCGCGGTAGGCGGCGAGCTTCTTCGCCTTCTCTTCCTCACGCGAGGTATCGGTCGCCAGCCGTGCCCTGAACCCGGCCTTGTCGACAGCGGCGATCAGGGCCGCCGGTTCCGCAATCCCCGGCACGTAGCGGATGCGCGCGCGCTCGGCCGCCAGGTTAACAGCGGCTTCGACGCCAGGCAGCCGATTGAGCACTTTCTCAAGACGCGTCGAACACGCCGCGCAGGTCATGCCCTCGATGCCCAGCTCAACCGTCTGCTGCGGCACGGAAAAACCGGCCTTCTCGATACTGGCGACGACCTGCTGCGGCGACGTCGTATCCGGCGCGAGGTCGACGCGCGCCCGCTCGCTCGCCAGGTTGACGTTCGCCTGCACGCCGGGCAGACGGTTGAGCACCTTTTCGATGCGTGTAGCGCAAGCGGCGCAGGTCATGCCACCGATCGGCAAATCAATGCGGCGCAACGACTCAGTATTGAAGGAGGTATCGGGATTCGACATATCAGGAAAAATCGGGAGTCATCAGGCCAGCCCCAGGTCGATTGCCTGCTTCAGCCCCCACAGGCCGAAGGCAAGCACAACCAGTCCGGCAGTCAGTCTTACGACCGGTTTTGTCGCGTACTCGTTCAACCGGGCGGCGAGTAATCCGGCGAGCAGTAGATTCGGGAGCGTGCCGGCGCCAAAGGCCAGCATCAACCCCGCACCGCGAGCCGCGGAACCGCTCGTCAAGGCCGTGACCAACGCGCTATACACCAGCCCGCAAGGTAACCAGCCCCACAGCAGGCCCAGCGGGAAAGCCTGAGCCACCGTATGCGCCGGCAGAAAACGCCGCGAAAGCGGCTGCAGGCGACGCCACAGGATCTGTCCGAGACGTTCGGTGAAGAGCAATACGCGCGTTACACCCATCAGATACAGGCCGAGCGCCACAAGCATGAGATTCGCGGCAATAAAGAACGCGATGCGCACGGGCAGTTGTCCGGAGAGCGCCAGTCCGGCGCCGCCCACGGCACCGGCAATCGCGCCCGCAGCTGCGTAACTGACGATACGCCCGACGTTGTAAGCCAGATGCAACGACACGCGCCCACCCTGCCCCATCGACAGCGCGCCGACAATGCCGCCGCACATGCCGACGCAGTGCGTACCGCCCAGGAGGCCGATCAGGAACAACGATAGATAGCTGGATTCGGGCATGCGTCGGCGAGTCAAGAATGGCGGAAGCTCAGTAAAAGGCGAGAGTTTAACCCAGTGCGGACAACGACCTGCGTCCGCTCGCACCCGAGGGGAGATCGTCTGTTCCCCGCGCTGGACAGTCCCATCGACTGCCGATACAGTCGCACGCAGCCAGGACGCGGGCGACTCACCCAATAACATGCGTCACTTCCCTGACTGCCAACTCAACCACAAGGATTCAATCACATGGGCGTCGATCCCCGCCTCGCGAAATTTCTCCCGCAACAACTCGTCCGCTTCTGCGTAGGCTTGCGCTACCCGAACGCCTTCGTCATCTCGCTCCCGACCTTCGTCATTGCGCTGTTCCTCTCGCCCTTTATCCCGGTGAGCGATGTCGTGCTGACCGGTCTCGGCATCGCCATGTTCTTCCTGTCGAAGGCGCGCTGGGACTGACCGGAAGGACACCGCCGCGAGCCAGGTGCGCGTTCTGTCGGCAAATCGGCGATTGACCCTCGCTCGACGGCACACCTATACTCTTCCCGGTGCGCAAGCCCAGCCGCTGACCGGTGAATTTCAGGAAAGCAGGCGACAAAAACAATCATCGGGCTTGCAATCACCTGTATCTAAAACCTGGAAACAAGTCTTTAAAAGAAAAAGAAAATCCAGGCGCAGCACCGGAGAATGACCTGAGGAAAAGTAATCGACCGGCAGCGTTGCGGAAAAACGTCGCGCTGCACGGGATCACCAGATTTTCTTTTTTAGAACAGCCAAGGAGCGTCAATGGCAATACGCAATGAACTAGTGGAAGAGTTGATCGCGCGCCGTGCAGCAGCAAACGCCGGCGGGGGAATCGAAAAGCAGGAAAAGCGCCGCAAGCGCGGACTGCTCAACGCCCGGGAACGCATTGACCAACTCTACGATCAGGGGTCGTT
>RRZT010291000.1_pt1 | contig 24575 bp, 16 predicted proteins | sample 2165551 | NCBI WGS metagenome assembly RRZT01 (sample SAMN10456910, study PRJNA506462) | wastewater metagenome | biome: wastewater; feature: sludge; material: wastewater sludge; isolation source: wastewater sludge with Escherichia coli K12::gfp cells carrying plasmid... | place: USA: Moscow, Idaho... | reverse complement strand
GCGATAAGAGCGGCACGGCCGCGAGGCCAATACGAAGGCCGCTCGCTCGGTGAGCTCCGGGTGGGTGGCCTTTTTCAATACTGCGGGTTTGCCGAACTGAACCGGGCCCGCAATGTCCCCGAACGCGAATACCTTGGAACCCATGAGTTCCAAAGCACTTCGAATGTCCACCATGTTCCTGCGCACGCTGCGCGAGGATCCCGCCGACGCCGACACCGATTCGGCGAAACTGCTGCTGCGCGCCGGCTATGTGCGCAAGGCGGCTCCCGGTATCTGGACCTGGCTGCCGCTGGGTCTGAAGGTCCTCAACAAGATCGAGGCCATCGTCCGCGAGGAGATCGACGGCGTCGGCGCCCAGGAGGTCCACTTCCCGGCGCTGCTGCCGCGCGAGCCGTATGAGGCCACCCACCGCTGGGAGGAATACGGTGAGAACCTGTTCCGTCTGAAGGACCGTCACGAGGCCGACTACCTGCTCGCCCCCACGCATGAGGAAATGTTCACGCTGCTGGTCAAGGATATGTACTCCTCGTACAAGGACCTGCCGGTCACGCTCTACCAGATCCAGACCAAGTACCGCGACGAGTTCCGCCCGCGCGCGGGCCTGATCCGCGGCCGCGAGTTCATCATGAAGGACGCTTACTCGTTCACCATCGACGAGGAGGGCATGAAGAAGGCGTACTACGACGAGCGCGGCGCCTACGAGCGCATCTTCCAGCGTCTCGACCTGAAGTACGTGCCCGTGTTCGCGATGTCCGGCCCGATGGGTGGTTCCGCGTCCGAGGAGTTCCTGGCTCCCATGGCGATTGGTGAGGACACGTTCGCGCTGGCGCCCTCCGGCAAGGCGTGGAACGTCGAGGCGCTGACCACCCCAGAGCTGCCGGCCGTGGACAGCTCCGCCGTGCCCGCGATGGAAAGCCGTGAAACCCCGGATTCCAAGACCATCGAGGATCTGGTCGCCACCGCCAACCGTCTGTACCCGCGTGAGGACGGCCGCGAATGGACTGCCGCCGACACGTTGAAGACCGTGGCCGTGACTGTGCTGCACCCCGAGGACGATGATCATGAGGGGCCGTGGCGCGAGGTCATCGCCGTGGCGCTGCCCGGTGACCGTCAGGTCGATATGAAGCGTCTTGAGGCGCAGTTCGCGCCCGCCGAGCTGGAGGAATCCACCGAGGACGATCTCAAGGCCCATCCCGAGATGGTGGCCGGCTACATGGGGCCGATGGTCTTCGGCAAGCAGGGCGAGGCCGCGGGCGTCGCCGAACCGGTGCGCTTCTTCATCGACGCGCACGTGGCTGAGGGCACTGAGTGGATCATCGGCGGCGACGAGGCGGGCAAGCACCGCTTCCACGCCGTGTACGGCCGTGATTTCAAGGCCGACGGCACCGTCGAGGCGGTCGAGGTGCGTCATGGCGACATGAGCCCGGATGGTTCCGGCCCGCTGAGCTTCGAGCGCGGCGTGGAGATTGGCCAGGTGTTCCAGCTTGGCCTCAAGTACTCCAAGGCGCTTGACCTCAAGGTGCTCGACCAGAACGGCAAGACTGTGCCCGTGTGGATGGGCTGCTACGGCATCGGTGTCTCCCGCGTGCTCGCCTGCATCGCTGAGACGCATCATGACGAGCGCGGTCTGGCATGGCCGGCCGTCATCGCGCCCGCCCAGGTGCACGTCGTCGCCACCGGCAAGGATGCGGCGGCGTTCGACGCGGCCGAGAAGCTGGTCGCAGAACTGGAGGAGCGCGGCATCGAGGTCATCTACGACGACCGCAAGAAGGTCTCCCCGGGCGTCAAGTTCAAGGACGCCGAGCTGATCGGCGTGCCGCTGATTGCAGTCGCCGGCCGTGACACCGTGAATAACGGAACAATCGAGATCCGCAACCGCGACGGCTCCGATTCCGTCGCCGTGCCGGTCGCCGACGCTGCGCAGACGCTGGCGTCGCGTCTGGACACGCTGCTCGGCAAGTAGTCCGGCTGCTTCTCCTGATCGCTCGAAGTGGGGGGTCTTTCATGCGAAAGACCCCCACTTCTGCGTTTTATTCCTTCTTCACCCAGCGAAAGTCCCGTTTACGCATGCTCGGATGGGACTTTCGCAGGATGGGGGCCCGACTGGCGCATGTCTGTCACCATGAGGTGAGGGCGGTGGCGGCTAGCATCGGCACGAATATCAGGTCCAATGCCAGGAAGCTGCCCGCGACGCACTGCCATGAAGCATCACGTTGTTCCGCGACGCAGCGGCGTATCGACTTCATTTCTCCGGGAATCCATGCGATCAGCGTCAGGAACGCCAATACCGCCAGCAGGATGTTGGTCTGCTTGTTGCGCAGAAATGCAAGCACTATGCAGATTGCTATGAGCAATGCGACGAATCCCAGGCAGGATAAGACGTACGCGATGATGCGCAGACGATTCATCGCCGTGCCGTTCTGCCTTGCGCTGCTCGCCCCAGTGACAGCGGCCATGATTACGGCAAGCGTCAGGGCGATGCCGGCGGTGATGAGACCGGGAATCCATGTCTGCGGTGAGCTGGAGACATACAGCTGCTCTGCTGCGCGGCCGGTGGTCGAATCGGTCAGTCCCGGCACATGCGGACCGAACGTCAGAAACATGGCGAAGTGTCCGATGGAAGCGCCCAATGCGCTGATGATGAATTGCAGGACGAGAACATTGGCGATGGCGACGATCCAGGGCCGATTGTTGAAGACGCCGCCCAATATCCATAACACGACGCCCCCGGGGCCAAACAGCACGGGCAGAACCGCGATCGGCCACCAGTCGCCCGCCAGGGTGATGCCGAACATGTGCAGATACCATTCCCCCATCCGCGCGCTGTCACGGGTCTGGAATGTATACCATGCCTGTATGGCGGTGAACGCCGCGAACAGTGCCAGCCAGGCGACCGTCCACCATACGGCCCGGTGCATCGAGAACGCTTTGCGGGGATTCCTCGGCATACTCAGGCCGATGAATATGGACAGGAAACTGGTGGGGAAGCCGGTGTCGTGGAATTCGGTTTCCCCGTCGGCGGTGACACGGGTCTGTCGCATCCATGGCGGTTTGCCCATGAATTCTCCTTGCTGTTCGTCTGCGATACCGAACCCAGCATAGCCGGTCATGAATGAGCCGGGCATTGACGGCGTGATTGTGGATAACCGGTTTTCTATCCACATGCTGTCCACAACACGCCAAAGGGGTAGCCTTCGACCACATTGTCCGAAAACCATGTGATGCCGGCGGGAAATCTGCGATAGTGAGTACACCGCCGAAGGGGGATCGGCGGTCCAACGTCAGTACAGGGAAGGAAAGGAGTCCGACATGGCCATACAACAGGGGACGGTGACCATCACCGGGTTCGTCGGATCGATGCCGGTGCCGTTCGGGCGCAGCGGGGGAGTCGAGGGATGCTCGTTTCGGATGGGCAGCACGCGGCGGTACCGGGATGGCGGAACCGGTGAATGGCGCAACCTGCCGACCACATGGATTACCGTGAAGGCGTTCAGGACGCTCGCGTCCAACGCTCGCATGTCATTGCACGTGGGGGAGGCGGCGATCGTGACCGGTGTGCTCAGCACGGAGGAATGGACGACCCAGAACGATGAGAGGCGCTCCCGCATCGTTGTGGAGGCCACCAATATCGGCCACGACATCAATTACGGGGTGTCGGAACTGAAGAAGTTCCAGAAATCGGATCGTGACGCCCCGGCGCAGGGGAACGGCACGCCGGCGAATCCCGGCCTGCCGCCATCGCCGGGCGGCGGCACGGCAACGGCGGGCGCGGGACAGCAGGCGGATGCGCACCCGGTGCATCCAACGCCGGTGACGTTCGATAATCTGGGCGAAGAAACCCCGACCGATAATCCGCAGACCTCACAGACGCAGGAGACCTCACAGGCGCAGGAGTTCGGTTCGGGATTCGCCGAATCGCCGCTCGATGAGTCGACGACCGAGGACATGCGGCCGGCGGGAGAAGCCGAATTCTGATGATCTGCCGGCAGGTAGGCGCGGTTCAGCCTGCCTGCCGGCAACGGATTACCAGATGCGTACGCGCTTATCGGGGTCGAGCCACATGGCGCTGTCAGGAGTCACATCAAACGCACGGTAGAACAGGTCCACGTTGCGCACGATGCCGTTCGTGCGGCATTCGGCGGGGGAGTGCGGGTCGATCTGCAGGTATTTCTCGGCGAGCTCGTCACGGTTCTTCGAGCGCCAGATCGAGGCGTAGCTCAGGAAGAAACGCTGCAGGCCGGTCCATCCGTCCATCACCGGGGCCGCGGACAGTGACTCCTCGATAGCCTTCGCGGAGCCGTCCTTGTCGCGTCCCGCGGCCTCGTCGAGCGCGAACGCGTAGGCCTTCAGCGCGATGTTCACGCCGCCGAGGTCGCCGATGTTCTCGCCGATGGTCAGCGCTCCGTTGACGTGCGGCGCCTTGTTCGGCTCGTCGGCGTACTTCTCGGCCAGTTGCGTAGGCACGAAGGCATTGTACTGCTCGATGAGCGCCTTTGTGCGCTTCTCGAAGTTGGCCTTGTCGTCGGTCGTCCACCAGTCGTTGAGCACGCCGTCACCGTCGTACTGTGCGCCCTGGTCGTCGAAGCCGTGGCCGATCTCGTGGCCGATCACCGCGCCGATGCCGCCGTAGTTCGCGGCGTCCTCGGCATCCGGATTGAAGAAAGGAGGCTGCAGAATGGCCGCAGGGAACACGATGACGTTCATGCTCGGCTCGTAGTAGGCGTTCACGGTCTGCGGGTTCATCAGCCACTCGCCCTTGTCGACCGGCTTGCCGGCCTTGGACAGCTGGAAGCCCCACTCGTAGAGCGCCGCGGCCTGCATGTTCGCCACCAGGCCGGCGTCGGCATGAACGTCGAACGCGGTGTAGTCGCGCCAACGCTCGGTGTAGCCGATCATCGGCGTGAACTTCGACAGCTTCTCCAGCGCCTTGGCCTTGGTCTCCTCGCCGAGCCAGTCGCTGTTGGTGATCGACACGCGGTAGGCGTCGATCAGGTTGTCGACCAGCTGCCCCATACGCTGCTTGGAGCTTTCGGGGAAGTGACGCTTGACGTATTCGCGGCCGACGTCCTCGCCGCAAACGCCGTTGACCAGGGAGACACCGCGACGCCAGCGGTCGCGCTGCTGGGTGGTGCCGGACAGCACTTTGCCGTAGAAGTCGAAGTTGGCGGCATCGTAGTCGTGGCTGAGCAGGCTCGCGGTGCCGATGATGACGTGCACGCGGGCCCACAGCTTGAGGTCGTCAAGGTCAGCGTTGTTCCAGAAGGCGTCGAAGCCCTTGAGGAAGCTGGGCTCGTGGACGATGGTGTGCTGCAGCGCGGCCGTCAGGTCCACCGGCTGGGTCTTCGCCGCCGGCGTGGCGTCGTAGGCGCCCTGCCAGGCGTCGGCCCACGCCGCGATGTTGAAGTGGGCCAATTCGTCGCTCAGCGTGACGAAATCGGTCGGGTTGTAGGTCTTCTGCGAGTCGCGCGTGGCGACGTTGTCCCAGTGGTTCGCGGCGATGCGGGTCTCGACATCGAGGAAGCGGTCCGCCTGTGCGCGGGTGGTCTCCTCATCGCCGTAGCCGGCCAGACGCAGCTGCTTGGCGACCATGTCGACGTAGGCTTCGCGGATCGGGGCGTAGTGGTCCTCGCGGTAGTAGGCTTCGTCGGGCAGGCCGATGCCGGACTGTTCGAGGTGCACGACGTTCGTGTCGGGGTTCTTGGGGTCGCCGAATACGGCGATGTCGAAGACGTCCGGCCCCATGTCGATGGGCTTGAGGGCTCCGATGGTGCGGGTCAGCGCCGCCTTGTCGGCGGCGTGGTCGATGGCGTCGAGGGCGGGCCTGATCGGCGTGGCACCGGCCGCCTCGATGGCGTCGGTGTCCATGAACGAGCGGTACAGCGCCTGCGACTTGGCTGCGGGGCAGTCCTCGTCCTCCAGGATGTCGCGGATCTGGCTCTCGGCGTCTTCCGCGAGCTTGTCAAAGGAACCGTAGCGCGCCTTGTCGTCAGGCAGCCGGTACGTGTCGATCCAAGGGCCGTTGACGAAACGGAACAGATCGTCGGATGGTTTGATAACAGAGGAAAAAGCGGCCGTATCGAGGCCGGACGTCAAATCTGTGGTCATGGTCTCATACTAGCCGGGTTCGGTGACGTTCCTTCTGACCTTCCGCGGCCCGTTTTTTCCCATAGCGAACGACACGCAAGGTATTGGACGGAACGGCGGGTTGTGTTGATGGCATGAATTGGACAACTTGTCTAGAATATGGTGGTGACGGTGACGATATCGAAGTGGCCCGCTTCGGATGCCCGCACACGGTTGACGGCAGGCCGCATGAACGGTGAAGGAGTCATGATGAGCACATACGATGGCGGGCCTTTCCCGCACAGCGACGGACATGGCGACAACGGGCGCGGTGACGGCGGACAGCCCGGCGGGAACGAACAGGCCGGCCGTGCCGGAGAGCCGGAATACGGAGCCTACGCGCCTCAAGGCCAGCCTGCGGGCCGGCAATACCCGTACGGGGGAGCGCCGCAGGACGGCGCCGCATCCGGCCAATACCAGACGCAGCCAGGCGTCGCATCCGACCAGCCAGGCCGCCCGTACGGCCAGCCCTACGCCTACCAGCCGCCGTTCGGCCAACAGCAGCCCGGCCAGCAGCAAGGGCAGGGCGGCTGGGAGGACTTCAGCCCGTTCCGGCTGATTGAGGAGATGCTGCCGCAGAAGGCGAAGAACGCGATCCGCGGCCTGTACGGCATCATCGGCGTCGCGGCGATCGTGCTCGGCGTCGCGCTGCTGATCTGGCCCGGCAAGACGCTCGGCGTCGCGGCCGTCGCACTCGGCATCTACTTCGTGGTCTCCGGCGTGATCCGCATCGTCAGCGCCATCGTCACATTGGGACTGCCGTCCGGATGGCGCATCCTGGACATCCTCATCGGCATAATGCTGTCGGTCGGCGGCGTACTCATGCTGAAGAACGCGGCCCTGTCCGGACAGGCGCTCGCAGTGTTCATCACGATGGTGGTTGGCCTCGGCTGGATGATGGAAGGCGTGATGGCGCTCGCCGAATCATGGCGCCTGCCGAGCTCCGGCTGGGCGGTGCTGTACGCGATCATCTCGATTATCGCCGGTCTCGTCGTACTGGTCTCGCCGGTCTCGTCGATGCTGTTCCTGGTGATTTTCTGCGGATGTGCGCTGATCGTCATGGGTGTTTCCTCGATGGTCCGCGCGTTCAAGTTCGGCCGTCCGAGGCGTAAGTAACCCCCGCACAGTAGGCTGGGTTGCATGATCGAACTGAAAACCGCTAAGGAAATCGAGGAGATGAAGCCGGCCGGTCGTTTCGTCGGCGAGATTCTCAAGGAACTCAAGGCCATGACGAAGGTCGGCACCAACCTGCTGGAGATCGACGAGTACGTGCACAAGAAGATCGTCGACCGCAAGGGCGCCGAATCGTGCTACGTGGATTATGCGCCGGACTTCGGCACCGGCCCGTTCGCACACTACATCTGCACGTCGGTCAACGACGCAGTGCTGCATGGCATCCCGTTCGACTACAACCTCAAGGACGGGGACCTCGTCAGCCTTGATCTGGCCATCAGCGTCAACGGCTGGGTCGGCGACTCCGCCATCAGCTTCGTGGTCGGCAACGACCCCGACCCGAGCGACCTCAAGCTCATCAAGTGCACCGAGGAGGCGCTCGCCGCCGGCATTGACGCGGCCCGTCCGGGCAACCGTCTGGGCGACGTGTCCTCCACCATCGGCGACATCGCCCGTTCGTACGGCTACCCGATAAACTTGGAATTCTGCGGCCATGGCGTCGGCCACATCATGCACGGAGACCCGCACGTCGCCAACGACGGCAAGGCCGGCCACGGCTACCGCCTGCGCCCGGGTCTGGTCATCGCCATCGAACCGTGGTTCCTCAAGACCACCGACGAGATCTACCAGGACCCCAAGGACGGCTGGACGCTGCGTTCCGAGGACGGGTCGCGTGGCGCCCACAGCGAGCACACGATCGCCATCACCGAGAACGGTCCGGTCATCCTGACCACCCGCGACTGACCGGCAACCGGTCGTCCATCGCCCACGGCCTGTATCGGGCGATGCCGTCGCCGCTTTGGCATGTGATGATGTCCACGTGCTGGAGCGGCGTTTTTGGTGGAAACATGCACGCAATATAGTGTGTCCAATACAAGGCACCGGGACGACGAATTCGATAATTTCGACGACTTGACAATTCGAACGACTCAATCAAGGGATTAAGGAGCGTGCATGGCGACAGCTGAACTTCATGTGGATTCGAATCAGTACACGCTGCCGGTCGTCAAGGCTTCGGCCGGCCCGGATGGCATCGTGGTCTCCAAGCTGCGCAACGACGGCTGGGTCACGCTTGATCCCGGCTTCCTGACCACGGCGCAGTGCGAATCGAAGATCACGTTCATAGACGGCAATCGGTCGATCCTGCGCTACCGGGGCTACCCCATCGAGCAGCTGTGCGAGCATTCCGATTTCCTTGAGGTCGCGTGGCTGCTGCGACACGGCGACCTGCCGACGCAGGCGGAATACGACCGGTTTTGCAGCGACATCAACCACAAGACCATGGTGGGCGAGGATTTCCGCACGTTCATGGGCTCGTTCCCCCGTGCCGCCCATCCGATGAGCGTGCTCGCTGCGGCGGTGAACGCGCTTGCGGCGTTCTACCCCGACACCACCGACATCACCGACTCCGACCAGCTGGATGAGGCCGCGAAGATCATCATGGCGAAGGCGCGCACGGTGGTCAGCTACATTTTCCGGCGCCGCCGCGATGAGCCGATGCTCTACCCGGACCTCGCCCGCGGCTACGTCGACGATTTCCTGCGCATGTGCTTCGCCGTGCCATACGAGCGGTTCGATTCCGACCCGCTGTACGTGCACGCGCTCGGCCGTCTGCTCATCATCCATGCCGACCATGAGCAGAATTGCTCCACGTCGGTGGTCCGCATCGCCGGCTCCGCCCACGCGAACCTGTATGCGGCGATCTCCGCCGGCATCAACGCGCTGTCCGGGCCGTTGCATGGCGGCGCGAACGAGGCCGTGTTGCGTCAGTTGAAGGCGATCCGCGACTCCGGCAAGTCCGTCCGCCAGTTCGTGGAGGACGCGAAGGCCGAGGGGCATCGCATCTCAGGCCTGGGGCATCGCGTGTACAAGTCGTATGATCCGCGTGCCGCGATCGCGCGCCTGTATCTGGAGAAGATCATCGCGCGTGAGGACACCCGCAAGCTTCCCGCCGACGAGCGCGCCCTGTTCGACGTCGCGGTCGAGCTTGAGGACATCGCGCTCAACGACGAGTATTTCGTGTCACGTCACTTGTATCCGAATGTCGACTTCTACACCGGCCTGATATACCGCGCGATCGGTTTCGATCCGGCGATGTTCACCACGCTGTTCGCGCTTGGTCGCATCCCCGGATGGATCGCCCAGTACCGCGAGATGCTCGCCGACCCGAACACGAAGATCGGTCGTCCGCGTCAGGTGTACACCGGCGAGGTGGAGCGCGCCTACATCCCCCTGAATCAGCGCTGACGGAAGCAGAAAACTGCGCCGATGGCATTGGGCGTTGGCGGGCGGCGTCAGAGACCGCGCGCCAACGCCCAATGCCATCAGTCAGCTCGCTCCGCTCTCAGCAGTCTCTGCGACGCTGCTCGTCGCGCATGTATTCGAAGCACATCTGTGTCTGCTCGGCGTCCGACAGCGCGCGGTGCTCCTCGACGTCGGCGATGTCGAAACGCTGGATCAGGTCGACCAGCCGGTGTCGGTTGTACTGCGGGTACATGCTCCGGCTCATCTGCAACGTATCGATGATGCGGTTCGGCACCGCATGGTGCAGGATGCGCTGCGCCGCCAGGTCGATGAACTTGATGTCGAACTGCATGATGTTGTGCCCGATCATCGCGTCGTCGCCGCACCAGCGCAGGAAGTCGGGCAGCACGGTGTCCAGCGTCGGTGCCGGTTCGAGCATGTCCGGCGTGATGCCGGTCAGCTGCGTGATGAACGGATTGAGGTTGCGCATCGGATTGACCAACTGCTGATAGGTGTCGACGGGCTTGCGGTCGACGACCTTCACCGCTCCGAACTCGATGATGGTGTCCCGATACCAGTTGACACCGGTGGTTTCCAGATCCAGTACGACATAATCGTCGGGCAGTGTCCCGTCGGGCAGCATCGGTGTCTCCTCCCGGCGGCATGAAGCCGCCTCGTAATGGTCGTGGCGAACTCACTACTGTACATCACCATTGCGATACGATTCGCCGTCGTCGGCTTTCCGGTGTCGCAGGCTCCGAAGAAAAGGAAACCCGGCCCAAAAGGGCCGGGTGAGAAGGAGAGGAGAGAAGGGGGTTTCAATTGTGGGGTTACCTTGAGTGACCTCGCCGGCTCTTGCCGACAACCTCCATATCACTCCACCATCTTGGAAGCTGTGCTGTGATTGGCATGAATATATGCCGGTACGTTTCCTTCCGGTACGCTGGGAGCCGTTTCCGGATGCGACTTCCAGCGGTATTCGTCACTGCATGGAGATCTCGTCGATGGCTTTCAGCTCCTCGTCGCTGAAGTCCGTGTTCTTCAGCGCCCCGATGTTGTCGATGATTTGCTGCGGCTTGGATGCGCCGGCGAGCACGCTGGTCACGGCGTCGTCGTGCAGCAGCCAGGCGAGCGACATCTCGGCGAGCGTCTGCCCGCGCTGCTTGGCGATCTCGTTCAGGGCCATGATCTGGCCGTGGACGCGCGTCACGTCGTCGGCGTGCAGGAAGCGCGGATCGTGCGCCACGCGCGAATCCGCGGGGATGCCGTTGAGATACCGGTCGGTCAGCAGACCCTGCGCGAGCGGGCAGAACGTGATGAGACCCTTGCCCAGGTGCTTGGCGGTGTCCTTGAGCCCGTTGCGCTCGACGGTGCGGTCGAAGATGTTGTATTTGTTCTGGTTGATGATGAACGGCACGTGCAGTTCATCGAGGATCGTCGCCGCCCGCTCCAGCTGTGGCCCGTCGTAGTTCGACAGGCCCACATAGAGCGCCTTGCCGCTGGCGACGGCCTGGGCGAGCGCGCCCATCGTTTCCTCCAAAGGAGTCTCGGGGTCCGGACGGTGATGGTAGAAGATGTCGACGTAGTCGAGTCCCAGGCGTTCCAGGCTCTGGTCGAGTGAGGCGAGCAGGTATTTGCGGCTGCCCCAATCGCCGTACGGGCCCGACCACATCTCGTAGCCGGCCTTGGTGCTGATGACCAGTTCGTCGCGGTGGGCGGCGAGGTATTGCCGGATCAGCCGTCCCGCGTTCTTCTCCGCGGCGCCGGGTTCGGGGCCGTAGTTGTTGGCCAGGTCGAAGTGCGTGATGCCGTGGTCGAATGCGGTGAGCACCAGGGCCTTCATCTGGTCGTAGGGCGTGATGTCGCCGAAGTTGTGCCAGAAGCCCAGCGATATGGCCGGGAGCTTCAGGCCGCTGGCGCCGCAGCGCTTGTACAGCATGGTGTCGTAGCGCGTCGTGGCGGGCGCGTAGGTGCCGGTGGGTTCGAACATGGGTGCCTCCAGGTGTCGTCGATCGGTCCGATGTCTCCATTGTCACGCTTCAAGTTGGCTTGAGTGCAAGTGCGTCCGGCGTGTCATCCACGCGACTACGATGTCGAGCATGGAACGATACACAATCCGCGAGGTCGCCGACATGTCCATCGAGGACCTCAAGCGGTTCTTCGCGTTCGAGGCCGACGAGCCGGAGCATATCGACGACATCGTCGCGCTGCTTGAGGACCGGCGCGCCGCCATCGAGGAGCAGCGCAGGACGCTGGACGAGGCCTATGCACACGTGCTGCGCAAGCTGCATTATTACGGGATCCGGCCGATCTCGGCTGCCGCTGCCAGACCGCCGCTGCGGCCGTTCGGCGACACAGCCCCTGCGGGGATTCACGGAGAAGCAATGAAACCGCATACTGTCTATCGTCCCTGTGGACAACACGACTGCTGCCGCTCCCGCCGAAAGTCCAGACGCATCTGATGCCAAGCCACGCCGGTATCACGGGGAATCGCTCGCCGGTCAGCGCCGGGACCGCAGCCATGCCCGCTGCGCCGCGATGATCGCGGCGGTGACGGCCGTCATCACCACGAACGCCACCGCGAACCATGCCCGCATCGGGCCGGTCATCGCGACCACCTCGAACAGGTGCGGCAGGATGAGCAGCGCGAACGGGGCGCCCAGCACCATCGTCACGCAGACGAACACGCGGATCTTCGTGAACGGCACGCAGCTCTTGATCACGGCGACCATCGACGCGGCGATCAGCAGCGCGAACATGACCGTGCGGTTCTGCGTCTCGCCGAACGGAGCGATGAGGCTGAATGCGATGATCATGCCGGTGACGACGATCGCGAACGGCGCCGCCTTGCCGAGCGCAGTGGGCAGGAACCGGCCGCGGATGCGTCGCGTGTCCGATTCGAATATCGTCAGGAACGACGGCCACGCCTCGATGCAGGCATCGACAAGCGTGATCTGGATCGGAATGAACGGGAACGGGACGTTCAAAGCCAGGCAGAAGAACGACACCAGCACCGAGTAGATCGTCTTGATGAAGAACACGGCGGCCGTGCGGGTCACGTTGTTGACGACCTTGCGGCCCTCCAGCACCACCTGCGGCAGGTAGGTGAAATCGGAGTCGAGCAGCACGACCTGCGAGATCTGGCGCGCGGCGTCCGACCCGGAGGCGATGGCGATCGAGCAGTCGGCCTCGCGCAGGGCGAGCAGGTCATTCACGCCGTCGCCGGTCATCGCGACCTGATGCCCGGCCCGCTGCATCGCCTGCACCAGCTGGCGCTTCTGCTTGGGGGTGACGCGAGAGAACACCGTGTATCGGCCGGCGACGTCGTTGAACGTGGAATCCGGGGCGTCCGCCGGCACCGAGGTCATGTCGATGACGTCACGCCAACGCTCCAGGCCGGCCTGCCGGGCGACGGCGGCGACGGTGTCGGGATGGTCGCCGGAGATGACCTTCACGTCGACGCCCTGGTCGCGGAAGTACGCCAGCGTCTCCTTGGCCCGCGGGCGGATGTTGTCGCGCAGCGCGATCAGGAACATCGGCTGCAGCGCATCCGGCAGACGCTCCTCGTCCGTCCACGCGCCGGGCAGGTATCCGACGGCGATCAGACGCAGTCCCTGACCCATCAGCGCGGCCGCCTCATCGGGCAGGTTCGCGCCAAGGATGCGCTCCGGGGCGCCCAGGAACACGGTTCCGGTCGCCGCCGCGGCCGACTCGCCCTCCTGCGTGTGGCGAGGCGCGTCTGCCGCACCAGCCGTTGCGCGCATCGTGATGGCGCCCCATTTGCGCTTCGACGAGAACGGGATGATGGCCTGCGCGGCGAAACGGCCGTCGCCGGCGGGTGCCGCGGGCTGCCCGGCATCGGCGGTGGAGCCGTCGGCACCGAAATGGGCGCGCAGCGCCGCGATGGTCACGTTGTTGTCCTCGCTGGCGTCCAGGTAGGCGCGCAGCAGCGCGTCGGAATCCTCGGCGGCACCGCGCTCGCCGAGCGGCACGATCCGGTCCACGCTCATGTTGCCGTCCGTCAGCGTGCCGGTCTTGTCGAGGCACAGCACGTCCACATGCGCCAGCGTCTCCAGCGAATAGATGTTCTGCACGAGGATCTTGGCCTTCGCGAGGCGGATCACGCCGGTGGCCAGCGACACGGAGATCAGCAGCACCAGTCCCTTCGGCAGCATGCCGAGCAGCGCCGCGGCGGACGACACCACGGCGTCGTACGTGCCGGAGTGCCGCAGGAACATCGCCTCGACGAACAGCAGCACGCCCAGCGGGATGATCAGGAAGCTGGTGAACCGGGTGACCTTGCGCATCGAATCCAGCAGCTCGGAGTGCACGCGCTTCTCCTGGCGCACCTCGTTGATCAGCGAATTCGTGTAGTTCTCGTCGCCGACGTGCGTCACACGGGCGTACGCGCGGCCGGAAATCACCGAGCTGCCGGAATACAGCTCGCTGCCGGCGGTCTTGTCGATGGAGTCGCTTTCGCCGGTCAGCAGCGATTCGTTGACTTCCAGACGGCCGTCGATGACCACGGCGTCGTTGCAGATCTGCTTGCCGGAATCCAGCACCATGACATCGTCCTTGACGATGTCGCCGGCCTCGATGGTCGTCTCCTTGCCGTCGCGCAGCACCACCGCGTGCGGCTGGTTGAGGATCGTCAGCTCGTCGACGAGTTTCTTCGCCTTGAATTCCTGCACGATGCCGATGACGATGTTGAGGATGATGATCGCGATGAACAGCATGTTGGAGTACGCGCCGACCGCGAACAGCAGTATCGCTATAGCGAAGTTCAGTGCGTTGAACAGCGTGCAGATGTTCTCGCGCAGTATCGCGCCTGTCGATTTGGTGACGCTTCGCGCCCCGGTTTCGCCCTCGCCTCGCGCGCGGCGTTCTTCGACTTCAGATGTAGTGAGTCCTGTCATGGTTTCGACTGTATGGGAAAACTGCTGAGGGGGGCGCTAAAAAAACGCAAAGCATGCTTGATACACACACTTGACGCGCGAGGGCCGTCACGGTTCCGTCATGTCAAAGCGACGCAAAGTCGTTTGTTGTCGGTTTTATTCCCCATGCTTGCGGTGAATCACGAGGCGCTGGGGGAACGGGTCGGATACAGTGGTGTCATATCGCAAATCATGGAGACATACGACGAACCACCCATGGGTAATAAGGGGAGCATCGTGCTGCAGATCAAGTCGATTTCCAAGCAATACAAGACCGGCGATTTTGTGCAGAAGGCGTTGGATGACGTCAGCCTGAACCTGCGCGACAGCGAATTCGTGGCGATATTGGGCCCGTCGGGTTCCGGCAAGACCACGCTGCTCAACATCATCGGCGGCCTGGACCGGTACGACAGCGGCGACCTGATCATCAACGGGGTCTCCACCAAACGGTACAAGGACCGTGACTGGAATTCGTACCGCAACCACACGATCGGCTTCGTGTTCCAAAGCTACAACCTGATTCCGCACCAGACGATTCTGTCGAACGTGGAGCTCGCGCTGACGATCTCCGGCGTATCCCGTACCGAACGGCGGGAGCGTGCCCGCAAGGCCCTCGAACAGGTCGGGCTGGGCGACCACATCAACAAGAAGCCGAACCAGCTGTCCGGCGGGCAGATGCAGCGCGTCGCCATCGCCCGCGCCCTGGTCAACGACCCGGACATCGTGCTGGCCGACGAGCCGACCGGAGCGCTCGACTCCGACACGTCCGTGCAGATCATGAACCTGCTCAAGGAGGTGGCGAAGGACCGTCTGGTGGTCATGGTCACACATAATCCCGAGCTCGCCGAGCAGTACGCCACCAGAACCGTCCAGCTGCGCGACGGCGTGATCCGCAGCGATTCCGACCCGTACGAGGTCGAGGAGGGCGCGTCTGAGGCGCCCGTACACAAGAGGCTGGGCAAGGCCTCGATGTCGCTCGCCACGTCCATCGCGCTGAGCTTCAACAATCTGAGGACCAAGAAGGGCCGTACGCTGCTCACCTCGTTTGCCGGGTCTATCGGCATCATCGGCATCGCCCTGATCCTGTCGGTTTCCACCGGCGTTAACGCGTACATCGACAGCATCCAGCGCGACACGATGACCGCCTATCCGATCACCATCGACTCGCAGACCTTCGACATGACCAGCATCATGGGCGCCCAGGCGGGCGGCAAGGAGACCGGAGGCAAATCGGCGAAGAACGACGGCATCTACCCGGACGACCGCAGCATCAAGCAGACCTCCAGCCTGACGAGCAGCATCACGAAGAACAACCTCACCGATTTCAAGAAGTATCTGGACGACCCCAACAGCGAGGTTCGCCAATATGTCGGCGAAACCGGCATCCAATACACGTACGACGTGAAGTTCTCCGTGTTCAGCCACGATCCCGACGGCACGCTGGTCACCGCGAACGGCGTCACCATCGGTGCCAAGTCCGATTCGACATCGAACGCTGCGCGGATGAGCTCGATGGGCCAGTCGTCGAGCATGTCCGACATGACGAGCATGCAGATGACGATGCTGACCGGCAAGACCGACACGAGCGCGTCGCCCAACTCGTTCCATGAAATCATGCCGGGGGCGAAGGACGATCAGCTCATCAGCAAGGTCATCACCGACAACTACCGCGTGGTCAAGGGCGCATGGCCGACCGGCAAGGACCAGGTCGTGCTCGTGCTTGACGACGACAACAAGGTACCGCTCACCACGCTGTATGAGCTGGGCCTGCTCAAGGCCAGCGACTACACCGACATGATGAACAAGATCAACGACGGCGAGACGGTCAAGACACCCACCGGCAAGATCGACTACGCGACGGCGATGGGGCAGAAGCTGGCCATGATACCCGCCGCAGACCAGTATGTGAAGGACGCGAACGGCGACTACACGTACATCGGCGACGACGCGGACGCCATCGCAGAGCGCTTCGACTCGGCGGAGCAGCTGAAGATCGTGGGCGTGGTCAAGCCGATCAAGGACGCCTCCGCCACGCCGCTGGCCACCGGAATCGGCTACACCCGCGCACTGACCGACGAGCTGATCGACCATGCGAACTCCAGCGCCATCGTCACCGACCAGGAGAAGGACAAGACCCGCGACGTGCTCAACGGCCTGGCGTTCTCGCCGTCGGACGACGCGGCGAAGGCCGCTGATGCCAAGACCTATGTGGCCTCGCTCGGCGTGAGCGACAAGGCGAACATGGCCAAGGCCATGATGCAGTCGCAGTCAGCGCAGTCGGCTCAGCCCGGGCAGGCCGGGCAGTCAGCCGCGGGCGGGCAGCGGATGGCGGCGATGAGCGAGCAGCAGCTCGCCGACAGCTTCGACCAGTACATCGCCACCGCCTCGCAGGACGTGCTGGTCAAGATCTACGACCAGTACGTCTCGACCGGCACGTATGACGACAACCTCGCCGCGTTCGGCGTGGTGAGCCGGGACGTGCCCTCGACGATCAACATCTACACCGACAGCTTCGAGGACAAGGACCACGTGTCCAAGGCCATCACCGACTACAACAAGACCGTGCCCAAGGCCGACAAGATCGTCTACACCGATTACGTCGGCCTGATGATGAGCTCGGTGACGACGATCATCAACGTGATCTCCTATGTGCTGATCGCGTTCGTGTCCGTGTCGCTGGTGGTGTCGTCGATCATGATCGGCATCATCACGTACATCTCGGTGCTGGAACGCACCAAGGAGATCGGCATCCTGCGCGCGATGGGCGCCTCGAAGCGCAATGTGTCGCAGGTGTTCAACGCGGAGACCGGACTCATCGGCCTGTGCGCCGGCCTGATCGGCATAGGCGTGACGCTGCTGCTGCTCATACCGGGCAACCAGGTGCTGCACCATTTCATCGGCACCAACGACGTGAACGCCGCGCTGCCGGTGGCCGGAGCGGTGATCCTGGTGGTGCTCAGCATGGTGCTCACCCTTATCGGCGGCCTGATTCCGTCGCGCAAGGCCGCCAAGCAGGACCCGGCCACCGCGCTGCGCACCGAATAGCAGGTGTGATCCGGCGATGCGATACCTATGTGCGCCTGATTCCTTCAAGGAGAGCCTGACCGCCGCCGAGGCGGCACGGGCCCTGGCCGAAGGCATCCGCTGCGGCGACTCCGACGCCGAAATACGATGCCTGCCCATGGCTGACGGGGGAGAGGGAACCGCGCGGGCGCTGGCCGACGCCACCGGCGGCACGATGCTGACGGCCGGCGCGCACGATCCCCTCGGACGCCCGGTGCAGGCCGGGCTCGCGCTGCTCGGCGACGGCCGCACCGCGGTCGTGGAGACCGCCGCCGCCAGCGGACTGGCGCTGCTGCGCCCATCCGAACGCGACCCGAAGGCCACGACGTCATACGGCACGGGCGAACTGATCCGGGCCGCGCTCGACGCCGGCGCCGAGACGATCATCGTCGGGCTCGGCGGCAGCGCCACCAACGACGCGGGCTGCGGTCTCCTGCAGGCGTTGGGGGTGCGGCTGCTTGACCATGACGGGCGTGACGTGCGGCCGGGCGGGGCGGCGCTCGCCGAAGTGGAGCGCGTTGACCTGAGCGGCCTGGACAGACGGCTTGGCGACGTGCATGTCATCGCCGCCTGCGATGTGACCAATCCGCTGACCGGCCCCGAGGGCGCCAGCGCGGTGTTCGGCCCGCAGAAGGGCGCGAGTCGCGAAGACGTGACGCTGTTGGACGGCGCCCTGCGGCACGTCTCGTCGGTCATCGAACGTGCGCTCGCTGAACAGGTGCCCGCCGAACGGAATGGCGATGGCGGAAAAGTCGAAGCGGCCGTGGCTGAATCATCGTCTCCTGGCCACCGTTCCCGTCCTGACCACCGTACCCGCACGCCCATCGCCGATCATCCCGGAGCCGGGGCGGCGGGCGGCATCGGCATGGCGCTGCTCGCCGTGCTGCACGCCGATTTTCGCCCGGGTATCGACTTGGTGATCGAGCAGTCCGGGCTGGATGCCGCCGCGCAATGGGCGGACATCGTGTTCACCGGCGAAGGTTCGATTGACGCGCAGACCATGTTCGGCAAGACGCCGGTCGGGGTCGCCTCCGTGGCGAAGCGGCACGGCAAACCGGTGATTGCCATCGCCGGCCGCGTCGGCGACGGCATCGAGTGTCTGCACGGGCGCGGCATCGATGCGGTCTTCGGTGCCGCGCCGAGTGCCGCGAGCCTCGATGAGCTGCTGCGCGACGCCCGTGCGAACGTGGCCCGCACCGCCGAACAGGTCACGCGGCTGATGCGAATCGTGCGCTCGCATTAGCCGCGGATACGAGAACCGGAATGGCCGTTTCCCAATGATCGGGGCTTTCGCGTCCGCGTTGAGCGCGAGTCAACGATTGGGGTCAGCTTTCGGCCACTGCCTGAATGGCCACGGCTCCGACGAAATTGATCGGCTGGCTGAAGTTCGGCTGGAAGAACAGGTCGGCGCCGGCGAGCTGATCGATCGTGAACCCCGCCTGAATGGCCACGGACACGACGTTCGCCGCCTGCGAGATGTCATGCTTCGACAGGAACTGCGCACCCAGGATGCGCCGGGTGACCGGGCTCCACACCAGCGTGGTCGTCACCGGCGTGGTGGTGAGCATGAAATCGGGGCGGTAATCCTGCGTGATCGTCGTCGATTTCGCGGCGATGCCTCGGCGTTTCGCGCCGCCGGCGGTGAGTCCCGTGGCGGACATCGCCAGATCGTACAACTGCACTGCGCTGGTGGCCTGCGTGCCGGGATACCGCTTCGTCGCGGCGACGATGTTCTCGCCGATGAGCAGCCCCTGCCGCACCGCATTGGTGGCGAGCGGGATGTAATCGTCCGCGCCGGTCGGGTTGTATCGGACCGTGGCGCTGTCGCCCGCCGCGAACACGTCGTCGAGCACCGTGTTGTCCGGCAATGAGGCGCGCATGTAGTCGTCGATGACGATCGCCCCGTTCTTCAGCATACGCAGCTGATCCGCGAACAACGCGGTGTTCGGGCGGAATCCGGCGCCCAGGATCGCCACATCGGCCGTGTACTCGCCCTTCTCGGTGACCACGGTCACGCCGGAGCCCTCGATCCCGTCGCTGCCGGCCGCCGGCCGGAACGCCGTCACCTTCTGGCCGAGCGCCAGGGTCACGCCATGCTCGTCGAACGCCTGCTCCACGTCATCGGTGATGGTCGCGTCGAAATTGTTCGCCAGCACGCGGTCCAGCGCATCCACCAGCGTGGTCTTCACGCCGATTTCGCTGAACTGCTCGGCGATCTCCGCGCCGATGTACCCCGCGCCGATCACGACGGCCGATTTCGCGCTGCCCGCGCGCTCCTTGATCGCCATCGCATGGTCCCAGTTCTTGCACAGCAGCACGCGTCCCGATTCGAGCGCCTCGTCCAGCCCGTCGATCGGCGGCACCACGGGCGCGGAACCGGTGGTGATCACCAGCTTGTCGTATCGGTATTCGCCGACTTCCCCGGTGTTCATGTCACGGGCGCGCAACACCTTGCCGGCGACATCCACATCGAGCACGTCGTGGCGCATGTGCATCGTGGCGCCGGCTTCGGCGAGGGCCTTCGGCGACGAATAGAACATGCGCTTCGGATCGGACACGTGGTCGCCGACCCACAGCGCGATGCCGCAGGAAAGGAACGACAGCGAGTCGTTGCGTTCGAATACGTGGACCGTCCAGTCGGGATGCTGCTTGAGAATGGATGTGGCGGCGAACGTTCCCGCGTGAGTGCATCCGACGATGGCTACGGTGGTCATGGGCGAGCTCCTTTGCTTGGGTCCCTCCGGCGCGTGAATCCCGCCGGCGTCACTCCAGCATATCGCCCGATTCCGCTGCCGGGGTGAGGCCAAATGCCCTACAGGGCCCGGATGTGACGAACATCACGATGGCCGATGGGTCGTAGCGTCGGTTTCTGCGCGAAGCCATGTCGCACTTAGTCGCGCCTTGGTTGCCGCCAGAACATTCCGTGCGTGTCGCAAGTGGCTCTTGCCGGTCGTCAAAGATGCCGTGCAAGTCGTGAAAATCCAGTGTTTGCAAGGGTTTTGAGCATCCTATAAATAATGTGTATGCCGTCCGGGTTGCGAGGCCGCCGGCCGCTGACTACCTTCATAAGGGTCACGCGGGGTTCATCGGGAAACCCGCCAAGAAAAAACCGCAGGGGGTGCTCATGACGAGGTTCAACACTCAGCTGGTCCACGGATTGCCGGTCAACGACAACAACACCGGAGCCGTCAACCCGCCCATCTACAACTCATCCACATACGCTGTCGAATCGGTCAACGCCATGCCCCGCTGGGATTATGCGCGCAGCGGCAACCCGACCCGCGACTTTCTGGAAAAGCAGATCGCCCAGCTGGAGCACGGGACTCGCGGCTTCGCGTTCGCGTCCGGACTCGCCGCGATTCACGCGGTGCTGTCCATCTTCAAACCCGGGGACCGCATCGTGGTCGGCAAGAACATCTACGGCGGCACGTATTCGCTGTTCAACGAGTACTTCGCCGAGCGCGGGCTGGAGTTCGACAGCGTCGACACCGCCGACTACGAGGCGCTCGACGCCGCGATCAGCGGGCGCGACAGAGGCGGCCGCGCGGCCAGCGCCGTATATTTCGAGACGCTGACCAACCCGCTGCTGCAGATCAGCAACGTCAACCGCATCTCGGCCATCGCGCACCGATACGGCGCGCTGTCCATCGTCGACAACACGTTCGTCACCCCGTACCTGCAGCAGCCGCTCGATTTGGGCGCGGATATCGTCATCCATTCGGCCACCAAATACCTGGCAGGCCATTCCGAGGTGAACGCCGGCCTTGTGGTGGTGTTGGACGATGAGGTCGGCAATGGCATCTACTTCGCGCAGAACCGGTTCGGCGGCGTGCTCGCCCCGGCCGAATGCAACGACGTGCGCCGTGGCATCCAGACGTTGGCGCTGCGCATGGAGTGTCAGCAGCGCAACGCGCAGGCCGTGGCGGAATACCTGCTGGCGCATCCGCTCGTTCGGGCCGTGCATTACCCGGGCGTGTATGGCGACCGCAACCGTCTGCTCGCCGAGAATGGACTCAAGGGGTTCGGCGGCGTGCTGTCCTTCGAAGTGGTGCCGGGGGTCGACCCGTCCATCGTGCTCGACAACCTGCACGTGTTCCATCTCGCCGTCAGTCTGGGCGCGGTGGAAAGCCTCGCCGAGCTGCCATGCCGCATGACGCATTTCGAGCTGCCTCGCGAGGAGCGTCTCAAGGTGGGCATCACCGACGAGCTGGTGCGTCTGTCGGTGGGCATCGAGGACGTGTCTGACCTGATCGAGGATCTGGGGCAGGGCTTCGACAAGGCGTTCGAGGCGCTGGACATCGACGGCGTAAGCGGTCAGGTGCTCGACCGGCTGACGACGGAAGTGGCCGCATAGGGTCGCGCACCGTGCCTATCATGCGGTGCGGGCCGTGCGGGCGTCGACGTTCATGGCGATGACGCCCGCACTGTCGTGTCTTGAAGAAATATGGCGGTCGGTGTTCGTTGTTTTGGCGGTCATGCGGATGAAAGGGATTTGGAAATGACTGATTTCAGCACGCTTGCGGTTCATGGCGGGTATAATGCGAACCGCAACGACAATGCGGTCAGCGTGCCCATCTACGCCTCCGCCGCCTTCGATTTGGAGAACGCCGCTCGTGGCCGTGATCTGGCCGCCGGTGAGATATCCGGGTTCGAGTATTCCAGAGTCGCCAATCCGACCGTCGATGCGCTCGAACGCCGGCTCGCCGCCCTGGAGGGTGGCGTCGGCGCGGTGGCGGTGTCGTCGGGCATGGCCGCGGTGTCATACGCGCTGATGTGCGCGGGGGAGGGCGGTGGCCGCATCATCGCGCCGACGAACCTGTATGGGGCGTCAGTCGATGCGCTCGGCGACTTCCTGCCGCAGTTCGGCATCCACGCTGATTTCGTCAAGGACATCAACGACCTGCATGAGATCGAGTCTCTGATCGGTCCCGCGACCCGTGCCATCTTCGCCGAGACGGTCGCCAACCCGAACACCGCCATCACCGATATCCGTCCGCTGGCCGATCTGGCGCACCGGCACGGGCTGGCGCTGATTCTCGACAACACCGTGCCGACGCCGTACCTGCTGCGCCCGATCGAATTCGGCGCCGACATCGTTGTGCATTCGACCACCAAGGGCATCACCGGGCATGGCAACGCCATCGGCGGCGTGATCGTCGACGCCGGACGGTTCGACTGGGCGAACGGCCGTTTCCTGCAATTCACGCGGCCTGAGCAGGTCATCGCCGACATCGACGGCAACCGGCGCAGCTTCTCCGGGGCGTTTGGCTCCGAAGCGTTCATCAGGCGCATCCGCGTCAAATACCTGCGCACGTTCGGTGCCGTGCAAAGCCCGTTCAACGCATACCTGCAGCTGATCGGACTGGAGACGCTGCCGCAGCGGGTCGCCCGCCAGGTCGAAACGGCGACGGCCATCGCCGGGCACCTCGAACACACGCCGCATGTCGTGTCGGTGAATTATTCAGGGTTGCCGGACTCGCCGTATCATGCGCTCGCCGGGAAATACTTCCCCCGAGGCGTCGGCCAGATCCTCTCGTTCAAGGTGGAAGGCGGCGCGGACCGTGTGCGTCGCATCCTCGACGGCGTGAAGCTGTTCTCATACGTGCCAAATATCGGCGACGCAAGGTCGCTGATCGTCGACCCCGCGAACATCACTCACCGCGAGGTGCCGGAATCGTATCGCAAGGCCGCCGGTGTGAGCGACGATCTGATTCGTCTGTCCATCGGTCTTGAGGACGCGGGAGACCTGATGGCCGACCTTGACCGGGCCATAGCCGGCGCATACGGGGAGTAGACGCGGGCATGCCGCCGTCCCGTACGGTGAGACGAAGAAGGGCCACACGGCGAACAACTCTTGAATTCTATGTGAGCTTTCACTGAAAGCCCGTCGTTTTCGGATAGGATGGAATAGACATCGCGCCCGAGGTAGGGTGCGGCAACACCAGGCAAGGAGGAATGATGGGTGTTCTGGTGGGAATGACGGGTGCTCTGATCATGTTGGGCGTCATCGTCGTCATCGTCCTCGCCGTGCTGTGCGCCTCGATTTTCATCGTGCCGCAACAGCAGGCATACATCATCGAACGGTTCGGCAAATACAATAAGGTCCAGTTCGCCGGCATCCACGCCAAGATCCCGTTCGTCGACCGCATCTCGACGAAGACGAACATGCGAGTCTCCCAGCTGAACGTGCAGCTGGAAACCAAGACGCTCGACAACGTGTTCGTCACGGTCGTCGCTTCGACGCAGTTCCGTGTCAATCCTGAGAACGTCGCCACCGCATACTATGAGCTGCGCGATCCCGCCGGACAGCTCAGAAGCTACATGGAGGACGCGCTGCGTTCCGCGATCCCGGCGCTCAGCCTCGATGACGCCTTCGCCCGCAAGGACGACGTCGCCTTCGACGTGCAGAAGACGGTCGGCGCCGAGATGGCGCGCTTCGGCTTCACCGTCGTCAAGACGCTGATCACCGCCATTGACCCGAGCCCGCAGGTCAAGAGCGCGATGGACTCCATCAACGCCGCGCAGCGTGAGAAGGAGGCCACCCGCCAGCGTGCCGAGGCGCAGCGCATCCAGATCGAGACGCAGGCCGCTGCGGACGCCGAGAAGACCCGACTCCAGGGTGAGGGCCAGGCCAACTACCGTCGTGAGATCGCAAACGGCATCGTCGACCAGATCAAGAGCCTGCAGGCCGTGGGCATGGACATCAACGACGTCAACAACGTCGTGCTGTTCAACCAGTACCTTGATGTGATGCGCTCGCTGTCCGAGTCGAACAACGCCAAGACCGTCGTGCTGCCCGCCTCCACGCCCGGCGGCTACGAGGATCTCTACCAACAGGTCACCAAGGCCATGCTCACCACCAACGAAGCCAAGTAACAAGTCCTACTCATCGATAAAGCCCCTCATCGCGAGGGGCTTTTACATTAGGGTCTGTTAGACCAAAGTGTGCTTTTCTGACTTACATAGTAACTACAATGTAATTACAATGGAGTTATGAGCAAAGTGGAGCAAGGCGGCAAAACTGGTCAGCGGGGTCCG
>RRZT010391279.1_pt1 | contig 24625 bp, 22 predicted proteins | sample 2165551 | NCBI WGS metagenome assembly RRZT01 (sample SAMN10456910, study PRJNA506462) | wastewater metagenome | biome: wastewater; feature: sludge; material: wastewater sludge; isolation source: wastewater sludge with Escherichia coli K12::gfp cells carrying plasmid... | place: USA: Moscow, Idaho... | reverse complement strand
TAATCAGCAAAGGCCTGCGGAAATAAATATTCGCCGCTGAACATGGGCGCGGTAATGGTTTGCCAGGCGGGCTGGAAAGGCTGCTTTGTTTGCTGCAAGGCATCGACCAGTAAAGTCGTGCAGTACAAGTGCGGATGACTGCGATCGGCTAACACAAAGGGCTTGCGCAGCTGTTTCGATAACCATAGCGCAGCCTGCTGTTGTTCTTCTGCGCGGACAAATTTAGGCCGTGCAATAGCAAAACTGCGTGCCAGCTGTGGATCAATAAACTCGTTTAGTGTGGAGCTTAAAACTTGGTTGCTACGCTGTGGGTCATCGTCAGTGCTGGCGTGCACAATCAAAGGCTCGGGTTGCAAGCTTACGACCATACCAATGTGTGAAAATTCGCTCTTACTCAGGGTTTGGATGAGCAGGCTTTCTCTGGATGTACCCGCGCGAAATACCCAATCACCAACAGCAAGGGTAGGTAGTTGCTGTGGTGGCAGTACAGTGCGAGCCGCTGGTGTTGGCGCGATGTAGAACATCGCGCTCAAAGCCAGTGTTGCGGCAAGCAATAGCGCAATAGCGAGAGTTCGCGACCCTATATGACTAAAGGCTTTTAACATGCGGCGCTCGCAACACCTTTGGCGCTGCGATTAGAGAGAGACTTTCCAGCCATCTTTAGTGTCAACCAAGACTATTTTTTCTGATTTCTTTGCCGCGTTATCATTCTTGTAGTGAATGGTTGCGGTCATGGTGGCGCGGGTTTTCTCAGTATTGTATTCAGCTTTGGAGTAGGTGACTTCTTTCACGCCGCCTTGACGGATAACCCGAGTGCTGGTTTCTGCAAGCATCATGCCCAGTTTGCCGCGCATTAAGGTTTCTTGGTCTTCATCGGCATCGGCGGGAATGTATAAGGTTTTCATCAGAGCATCAATATCATTGGCCAGCACAGCATTGATATAGTCTTTAGCCACTTTTTCTGGTGAGTTGCTCGATGAGCAAGCAATCAGTAGCGCTGCTGTGAGTAACATAAACAAGCCGTTGCGTAGTATTTGCATGATTAATCCTTTCAGCGAAAAAAATACGGACGCGAAGTATAGCGCTTGTCAGCTGTGATTTGAGAGAGGTGCTCGAGCTTTTGCTGTGCTTGCCGAGGTTTTTTAACTGCGAACGACCTGTGGCCTTTAAATAAGTCATCCTCTGCAAAGAATTTTTAACTAGACGACTGGTCTAGTTTTAATTATGCTAACAGCCATGAAAATGACTTATACCGATACCCGCCAGCATTTACTTGAAGTGGGCCATCAAATTATGGCTGCTAAAGGTTTCTCTGGTGTGGGCTTAAATGAAATCCTGCGCACTGCCGGTGTGCCTAAGGGTTCGTTTTATCACTACTTTGCCTCGAAAGAATTGTACGGCCAAGCAGTACTTGAGGCGTATTTTTCTAGCTATTTAGAGGCACAAAAGCTGCGTTTTAATGATTCGCGAACACCTGCAGCCGAGCGTTTGTTAGGCTACTGGCAGCAATGGTTGCTCTGCAATAGCAGCGCCAACGATGATCAAAAATGTTTAGTTGTGAAGTTAAGTGCAGAAGTGGCTGATTTATCGGAAGCGATGCGCTTGACCTTGCGTGATGGTACTGACAAGGTCATAGCACAGCTCGCTGACTGCATACGTGCCGGACAAGTGGATGGCTCATTGACTGTTACCGATGCCACGGCAACCGCGGTGATGCTCTATCAATTGTGGTTAGGTGCCAGCTTGCTGGCGAAATTGCATCGTAATAGCGTGCCAATGGAGCAAGCGATGCAGATGACTCGCAAGGTTTTACTGACTTAGTGACAACGCATGTACCTGCTACCTGTAGGTATTTTTGCATTGAAAATAGACGACTGGTCTAATCTTTAGCCGTCGTAACCACTCAACAGGAGTTACTGATACATGCTTAATTTTGATTTTTACAACCCGACTCATATCAGCTTTGGTAAAGGCCGTATCGCTAAACTCGACAGTTTCGTGCCCGTCGATGCCAAAGTGATGGTGTTATATGGTGGGCAAAGTGCGCAGCGCACTGGCACTTTAGATGAAGTGAAAGCCGCACTCGGCGAGCGCCAGGTGCATTGGTTTGGCGGTGTGGAAGCCAATCCAACCTATGAAAAATTAATGGAAGCCGTTGAGATTGCACGCGCCGAACATATTGATTTGTTATTGGCGGTCGGCGGTGGCTCAGTGATTGATGGTGCTAAGTTTGTTGCCGCTGCGGTGCCTTACACCGGTGAGCCTTGGAATATCCTGCTTACGGGTGGCAGTGATATTAAAGCGGCGCTGCCAATCGGGACAGTGCTGACCCTCGCGGCCACCGGTTCGGAAATGAATAACGGCAGCGTCATTACCCGCAAGTCTTTGCAAGCAAAGCTGCCGTTTCACAGCAACTTGGTCTTCCCGAAATTTTCCATTTTAGATCCAGCGAAAAGTTTCACCTTGCCTGAGCGCCAAGTGGCCAACGGTGTGGTGGATGCCTTTGTGCATGTGATGGAGCAATACTTAACCTATCCCGTTAATGCACCGGTGCAAGACCGTTTTGCTGAGGGTTTGCTGCAAACCTTGATTGAACAAGGTCCATTGGCGCTGAGTCAGCCCGATGATTATGACGTGCGTGCCAATCTGATGTGGGTCGCTACTATGGCTTTGAATGGTTTAATTGGAGCCGGCGTACCGCAAGACTGGTCAACGCACTTAATCGGTCATGAATTAACTGCTTTATACGGTCTTGATCATGCGCAAACCTTGGCGGTGATTTTGCCTTCAATGATGCATGAGCGTCGTGTTGCCAAGCGTGAGAAGTTATTGCAATACGCTGAGCGTGTGTGGAATCTGCGAGAGGGTGATGACGAGCAACGCATTGATGCGGCGATTGAAAATACGCGTGCGTTTTTTGAAACCCTTGGCGTGAAAACCCGTCTGAAAGATTATGGTCTTGAGCAAGCGGCCGTAGACGCAGCCCTGCAACAATTGGAACAGCACGCCATGACAAAGTTGGGCGAGCATCAGGATATTGATTTGGCGGTGAGTCGTCGCGTGCTTGAAGCCAGCCTTTAATCGTGTTTCTAGGAGGTCTATATGATCCAGTCTACTCAGAGTAATCGCCGTATCGTCTTGGCTTCGCGCCCGCATGGTGCGCCAACGCCAGCGAACTTCCGTCTTGAAGAAAAACCCATTGCGACCCCAGCAGACGGTCAGGTGTTGCTGCGCACGGTGTATTTATCCCTTGATCCCTATATGCGTGGGCGCATGAGTGATGCGCCGTCCTACGCTGAACCGGTGGCCGTTGATGATGTGATGGTCGGTGCTGTAGTCAGCCGTGTGGTGGAATCTAAGCATGCAAAGTTTGCCAAAGGTGATTGGGTCTTAGCCAATAGCGGTTGGCAAGATTATGCGCTCAGTAATGGCACAGATTTAATGCCGCTTGGCCAGGCACCGAAAAATCCATCTTATGCTTTGGGTATTCTTGGCATGCCAGGCTTTACCGCCTATATGGGTTTGCTTGATATTGGTAAACCTAAAGCAGGTGAGACCCTTGTGGTGGCGGCAGCGACTGGGCCAGTTGGCGCTACCGTTGGGCAAATCGCTAAGATCAAAGGCTGCCGTGTTGTGGGTGTTGCTGGCGGGGTTGAAAAATGCCGTTACGCGGTTGAAGTGCAAGGTTTTGATGCCTGTATTGATCACCATGCGCCAGACTTTGCTCAGCAATTGGCGCAAGCCTGCCCGCAAGGCATTGATATCTACTATGAGAACGTTGGCGGTAAAGTCTTTGATGCCGTCCTGCCGTTACTCAATACCAAAGCACGTATTCCAGTCTGTGGTGTCATTGCCAACTATAATGCGACCGCTTTGCCACCAGGTCCTGATCGTTTAGCGTTACTGATGAGCACAATCTTGATCAAGCGCTTAACCGTGCAAGGCTTTATCATTTTTGATGATTATGCGCCGCGTTATCCAGAGTTTAGTGCCGATATGCAAAAATGGTTAGCTAACCAGCAAATCACCTATCGTGAAGACCTTGTAACCGGGCTCGCCAATGCACCAGAAGCCTTTATTGGCCTATTGCAGGGCAGTAATTTTGGCAAATTAGTGATTCAAGTTGGGCCTGAAGAGCAGTAATGGCTACCTTGTAGACTCTGTGGTGAAACGCAAATATGCCTTTTGTGTTTCACCACAACTTAAGAGTGTAGCTGCCTCAACATTGAGCACGATTGAGACACACAGGGTCTTGCATGCCAGTTATGTCGCAATGCATCAGGCTATTGAGCGGTCAGTATTAAGACGCCATCCCGTGCTACAGCGGCTCTGCAACTGTGAATGCAGGAACCTTTAAGCGGTTTATGCCGACAGAGAATACAATGCTGCCAGACTCCTTCTTCAACCGTCCCGCCCTCGAACTGGCGCCTGACTTATTAGGCAAGGTCATCCGCCATCGCAATAATGGCGTCTGGCTCAGTGCGCGGATTATTGAGACGGAAGCCTATCTGCTCACCGATAAAGGCAGCCATGCTTCGCTCGGGTATACCAAGAAGCGTCAAGCGTTATTTGCCGATGGCGGCACTATCTATATGTACTACGCACGTGGTGGTGATTCGGTGAACTTTAGTGCGAAGGGCAAGGGTAATGCTGTGTTGATTAAATCCGGCTATCCATATTTTGATGCGCTATCACCACAGTCCACTTTAAGCATTCTGCAGGCCAATAACCCCGATCGCCAAGGCCGGCCAAGACCGCTGGAGAAACTTTGCAGTGGCCAGACTTTGTTGTGCAAAAGTTTAGGTTTGCAGGTGTCTAATTGGGATAATCAGCGTTTTGATGCCGAGCGTTTTTACGTTGAAGATTGCGGCTTGCTGGTGCAAGACATTATTCAAACGACACGTTTAGGAATCAGCAAAGGCCGTGATGAGCATTTGCATTATCGTTTTGTCGATGCCGAGTACGCCGCCTACTGCACAAAAAATCCATTACGCCGTGGCCAAATGGAAGGGCAGGATTTTTTTCGCCTCACTGCAGGTCAGCGACCTGTTTAGCTTCGCTATTGCTGAGCACGTGCGCCGCTAATGTGCGAATTGAACCCAGTTGTTGGCTGATCAAGAGCAGTTGTGTTTGCAAGAGGCGTAAGGTGTCATCCTCCTCTTCCGGTAAATCACGCAAGCGATAGGATTGCTGCTGTTCGGCATCGTTTTGCACGTCAATCGGCTCGCGCTTAATCAGTTTTTCAGCGATTTGCTCAAGACTGTCGGCCAGCAGTTGCGCTTCGTGATTCAGGACGAGATAGGTTGGCGCGTGTGCAAGTTTCTCACGGTGTGCGCCGAGTGCTGAGATGTAACTGAGCAGCGTGTGGGATAGCAGTAAAAAGCGAAAACCAATATCAGTTTGCCGACGAAAATGCCCCGGCTCTTTGAGCATGTTGGTTAAAGTGCTGGATAAGGCGGCATCGGCATTGTGTGCATCGCGGCGTGCCACTCGGTAGGCCATATCGTCAGTTTTGCCTTGGGTGTATTCCTGCATGATCTGTTTCAGGTAGCGACCATTGTTGCGCAGGGTTTGTGCAAGCACCACGTTTAGACGACGACCTTGCCAATCGGGCAGGATAAAAAATACCGCAAGTCCTGCAATCGCGCTACCAATCAAGGTGTCAATTAAACGCGGTAAGAATAAGTTGTAGCCATCACCGACTTGGTTAAAGCAAAACAGCACCATCAGGGTGATAAATGCAGTAGAGATTTTATAGTGGCTGGTGCGCGTGGTGAAGTAGACCACGCCGGCAGCCACCGCAATCATTGATTGCACCCAGAGTTCTGGAAACAGCTCAAATAAAACCCAGCTCGCTGCTAAACCTAAGATGGTGCCAAGAATACGTTCCACTAAGCGAATGCGGGTGGCGCCATAATTGGGGCGGCAAACAAACAATGTAGTCAATAAAATCCAGTAGCCTTGACTGATATGTAGTAACTGCATTACGCCATAGCACGCCGCTACAGCAACAGTTAAGCGCAGGGCATGGCGAAACAATAATGAGTGGACACTAAAGTGCTGGCGAATGCGCTCAAACGCTTCTTTAAAGGTCTTAGGGTCGCGGTCAAAAATTGTATTGTCTTGGGTTAAGGCCAGAGCATCAGGGTTGGCTGCATCGCGCAGTAAGTGATCGAGGGTGCTGAGGTTGTTGGCAAGGGCGCGCAGTGAGCGCAGTAAATCACGCCACTCTGGATTGTTTTGCTGTTTAAGGTAAGCAATCGCCGCTTGTAAATCTTCCAGTGCCGCGCTGTGTCCGCCGCCGTAATCAAAAGGTTGGCGCAGTTCAATGGCTTTGGCCAGCGCTTTACAGCCGTCACCTTGCTGGCGCAATAAGCGTAAGCAACGAAACAGCACATCACTGTGGAAAAAGGCTTCTGATAGTTTTTGGTAAGGGTAGTGTGATGAACTGGCGCGCTCATGGATGTCTTGCGCGAGAAAATACAGTTTTAAATAACGATTGATTTTGCTGTTACTGCGCCGGCCAACGCGATGCAAAATAATCGCTTTAGTGTCATTGAGCGCCGCCACTACACGGCTATTTTGGTTGGCTAAGGCCAAACGCTGACTTTCGATGTCGGCGTTACGAATTGGCTCAAACAGCGCTGATTTGGCTTTTAAATAGTGGCATTGTTCGCGAAATAAGCGCGCCAAGCTGTGTTGCAGTGGCTGCTGAGAAAACAATCCATACCAGGCCACTGAGAGCACGCCATAAATCGCCGCACCAATCACTAAGTACATGGGTTGTTGCCAGATAGGCGCCAGAGCGTCGCGGTTTTGCTCTAAGCCAATCATGCTGTAAATCGCCAGAATTAACGTGGCATAAGCAACGGTAGCATAGCGCTCTCCGAGCGCGCCAAGCATGATCAAGCAGAAAGTGGCTGCGCATAAAGCACTGATAAATACCCAGCGATAGGGATGCAGCAGCTCGACCGCCATGGCGGTAAAGAAGAAACAAATCAGGGTCACGCACAAGGAAAATAAACGGCCTTGCCAGCTGTCGTCTGACTCGGCTAAGGCACTGGCAATCACCCCAAGAAATAAGGGGGTAAGCAACTCCATTTGGCCGCTATACCAACACCAAGTCATGCTGCCGGAGAGGGCAATAAAAAAGCGTAAACTCGGGCCGAAACGCTCCAGCGCCCATAAGCGCCGTAGCGAGTGACTAAAAGAGAGTGAGCTCATGGATGATCCTTGTGCCAGGTAGGGGTTGGCAATATCCGTAAAACAAGGTTTTAGGCTGGCACAAGATGACCTAAACGGCAAGACACAGGCTGCTTAAGCAGACAAGCGCCAGAGATTTTCATCTTGCAAGGTGCGAGTCGATACATAGCGGCATTCACCGTCAATGGCTTCTAGCTCTGTGGTGCCGCCCAGTTGGTCGACAATTCTATAGCGCATACCGTGGCGCGTATCTTCAAGCGGATAAAGAAGACAAATTTGTTCAGCCAGTTCACTCAGGGTAGACATCATGTAACTCCATATTTGCGGTGACAACTTTGTAGCGGGTTTGAGTTACAAAATGATGAACAGTTCAGCTTTTATGCCAAAAGCCGCTGGGTTGCTCGCCCAATCACAGCGTATCTCTGCATAAACCTCGATACTTTGCAAAATCATCCTATATCAATTTTTATTGATATAGCTGTTGCGAAGCCTTCTTGGTGCGACTAAACTGCGCAACCTATGAGTACAGCCACGCCATTACCAATATGCAGTCAGACCGACGCTTTAGCCGCTTTTTGTAAAGCCGCTGGTGAGCCCTTGCGTCTGAATATTTTGCGTGCGCTGAGCAATGACTCCTTTGGTGTTTTAGAGCTGGCGCATATTTTTGCTACCGGTCAGTCGGGCATCAGTCATCATTTAAAAGTGCTGACCCAAGCCGGTTTAGTCACCTCGCGGCGTGAAGGCAATGCGATTTTTTATCGTCGCAGCTTGCCGCAACAGCAAAGCCCTGATGAGTTGTTGCATAACGCTTTACTGAGCAGCCTTGACGAATTACCCATGCCAGCTGATGTGGCGCTGCGTATTAAACATGTGCATGCCCAGCGTGCGGAAGCCAGCCAAGAGTTTTTTGAGCGCATGGCCGGTGATTTTCAAAGCCGCCAAGATTTAATTGCGGGTTTGCCACAGTTTCGCGACAGCTTATTAGCATTGTTGGACTCGCTCACTTTTCCTGCCGAGGCCACTGCGATTGAAGTAGGCCCAGGTGATGGTGGTTTTCTCGCAGAATTATCCAGCCGTTTTCAGCAGGTGCGGGCTTTAGATAACAGCCCACAAATGCTCGAATTGGCGCGGCAAACCTGCACTAAGCATGGTTTGCACAATGTGCAATTACAATTGGCGGATGCGTTGCACGATGACGTAGCTGCCGCAGATTGTGTGGTGGTCAATATGGTCTTGCACCATTTTGCTGTACCGGCAGATGCCTTGTGCCAATTGGCACGTTTGCTGAAACCGGGCGGCAGTTTATTGATCACTGAGTTATGCCGACACGACCAAGATTGGGCCAAGCAGGCCTGCGGCGATCTATGGTTAGGTTTTGATCAGGACGAACTGGCCCAGTGGGCCGATGCCGCAGGACTAATACCCAGTGAAAGTCTTTACTTGGGTTTAAAAAACGGCTTTCAAATTCAGCTACGGCATTTTGCCAAGCCGGATTCACGAAGCACCCTCACGCACCGGTAGTTAAAGGAACCGACATGAGCGAATACTCGATTTTTACCTCTGAATCCGTATCTGAAGGCCATCCCGACAAGATTGCGGATCAAATTTCTGATGCAGTGTTAGATGCCATCATCACTGAAGACAAACAAGCACGTGTGGCCTGCGAAACATTGGTGAAAACCGGTGTGGCGATTGTTGCTGGTGAAATCACCACCAATGCGTGGATTGATTTAGAGCAACTGGTCCGCGATGTGATCGTCGATATCGGTTACAACAGTTCAGACGTCGGTTATGACGGCGCAACCTGCGGCATTATCAATATTATTGGTAAGCAATCTGCAGAAATCGCCCAAGGTGTTGACCGCGTTAGCCCTGAAGATCAGGGTGCCGGTGACCAAGGTTTAATGTTTGGTTATGCCAGCAATGAAACCGACGTACTGATGCCTGCACCTATTACTTTTGCCCACCGCTTAATGGAGCGCCAAGCTGAAGCGCGTAAAACTGGCGTGCTGCCTTGGTTACGTCCTGATGCAAAAAGCCAAGTCACCTGTCGTTATGAAAACGGCAAGGTTGCTGGCATTGATGCAGTGGTACTGTCGACTCAACATAATCCAGACGTATCGCAAAAAGATTTAGAAGAAGCAGTGATGGAGCTGATTGTTAAGCACACGCTTCCTGCGGAATTACTGCACAAAGACACCCAGTACCACATCAACCCAACCGGTAAGTTTGTTATCGGTGGGCCAGTGGGTGACTGCGGTTTAACCGGTCGTAAAATTATCGTTGATACTTACGGTGGTATGGCGCGTCACGGTGGTGGTGCATTCTCTGGTAAAGATCCATCGAAAGTTGACCGCAGTGCCGCCTACGCTGGCCGTTATGTAGCGAAAAATATCGTTGCTGCAGGTCTTGCTGAGCGCTGTGAAATTCAGGTTTCTTATGCGATTGGTGTTGCGCAGCCGACTTCGATTTCTTTGAATACCTTCGGTACCGGCAAGATCAGCGATGAGAAAATCATCAAGCTGGTGCGCGATGTATTTGACCTGCGTCCTTATGCGATCACTAAAATGCTCGACTTGCTGCACCCGATGTATCAAGCCACTGCGTCTTACGGTCACTTTGGTCGCACGCCCTATGAAATGACTGTCGGTGATGACACTTTCACCGCCTTTACTTGGGAAAAAACTGACCGTGCTGAAGCATTGCGCGCTTCTGCTGGCCTGTAAAACCCTGAAAACAACAGCTTTGCGCGTGGCGTAAGGCTGTTGTTGCGGTATTGCTGACTCTCGCAAAGCTATCCTGTTCTGCGCCAAAACCTCATTTGCACCCTATACCCGCGCTCTCTAGCACTTTTTGCTGCTGTCTTTAATGCCGCCTTCTTGGTGGTTATCCGCTATAATCTCGCCTTTGCTTAACTACAAACGTTGCCCCCTACGCTTAGGTGGGCGAAAATAGCCGTCTTTATTTTATTTTTAGCTTCAGGAGATTTAGTAATGCCCAGCCGTCGTGAGCGAGCCAATGCCATTCGCGCCCTCAGCATGGATGCTGTGCAAAAAGCCAACAGTGGCCACCCGGGTGCCCCGATGGGCATGGCGGATATCGCCGAAGTTCTGTGGCGTGATCATCTGAAGCACAATCCAAAAAATCCACAATGGTTAGACCGCGACCGCTTTGTCCTGTCTAACGGTCACGGCTCAATGCTGCTGTATTCGCTGCTGCATCTGACCGGTTATGACGTTAATTTGGATGATTTAAAAAACTTCCGTCAATTGCACAGCCGCACCCCAGGTCACCCTGAGTACGGTTACACCGCTGGTGTTGAAACCACCACTGGCCCACTAGGTCAAGGTTTAGCCAATGCGGTGGGTTTTGCTTTAGCAGAAAAAGTCATGGCGGCGCAGTTCAACCGTCCACAGCATGACATCGTTGATCACCAAACCTACGTGTTCTTGGGTGATGGCTGCTTAATGGAAGGAATCTCCCATGAAGTCTGCTCATTGGCCGGCACCTTAGGCCTGAACAAACTGACTGCATTCTATGATGACAATGGTATTTCCATTGATGGTCAGGTGCAGGGCTGGTTCAGTGATGACACCCCACGTCGTTTTGAAGCCTATGGCTGGCACGTGATCCGTAATGTTGACGGTCATGACGCTAACGAAATTGAAGTAGCGATTGAAGCGGCCCGCGAAAGCGATAAGCCAACATTAATCTGCTGCAAAACTGTAATTGGTTTTGGCTCACCGAATCGTGGTGGTAAAGAAACCAGCCATGGTGCGCCTTTAGGTGCTGATGAAATCGCCTTAACTCGCGCTGAACTGAATTGGCCGCATGCTCCATTTGAAATCCCAGCAGATATTTACGCTGAGTGGAATGCCGATGAAGCGGGCGCGAAAGCCGAAGCTGAGTGGGACGCACGTTTTGCCGCTTATGCGGCGGAGTTCCCAGAACTGGCGGCTGAGTTTAAGCGCCGTATGGCCGGTGATTTACCTGCGGATTTTGCTGAGAAAGCCGCGCAGTACATCGCTGAAGTGGCCGCCAAAGGCGCAAGCATTGCCAGCCGTAAAGCCAGCCAAGACAGCTTGAATGCCTATGGTCCATTACTGCCTGAGTTGCTTGGCGGTTCGGCTGACTTAGCTGGTTCTAACTTAACCCTGTGGAGCGGTTGCAAAGGGGTTTCAGAGCTGGATGCCTCTGGCAACTATGTCTTTTATGGCGTGCGTGAGTTTGGCATGAGCGCCATTATGAACGGTATCGCCCTGCACGGTGGTTTGATTCCTTACGGCGCAACTTTCTTGATGTTTATGGAATATGCGCGCAACGCAGTGCGTATGTCAGCCTTAATGAAGCAGCGTGTGCTTTATGTGTTTACCCACGACTCCATTGGTTTGGGTGAAGACGGTCCAACCCACCAGCCCATTGAGCAGCTCACCAGCTTGCGCACCACGCCGAATCTGGATACTTGGCGTCCCTGTGACGCGGTGGAATCTGCCGTATCGTGGAAATACGCCTTAGAGCGTAAAAACGGTCCCAGCGCACTGATCTTCAGTCGTCAAAATCTGGATCACCAAGAGCGCAGTGCAGCACAAATTGCTGATATTGAGCGCGGTGGTTATATCCTCAAAGATTGCGCCGGCGAGCCTGAGTTGATCTTAATTGCCACTGGCTCAGAAGTGGGTTTGGCTGTGAATGCCTATAACGCCTTAACTGAACAAGGCCGTAAAGTGCGTGTTGTTTCTATGCCGTGCACCAGCGTGTTTGACGCGCAAGATGCCGAGTACAAACAACAGGTCTTGCCGATTGAGGTGGGCGCGCGCATCGCTATTGAAGCGGCACATGCGGACTTCTGGTACAAATACGTCGGTCTTGATGGTCGCGTGATTGGCATGACCACTTATGGTGAGTCAGCACCGGCCAATCAGTTGTTTGAGATGTTTGGTTTTACTGTGGATGACGTACTGAACGTTGCCGCGGAGCTACTCGACGACGAATAAGCAGTGCTCGTATCGCCGCGCATGACCTGTGTTATGCGCGGTGTATTTCTGTAACCCTTTCTGCAAAGGATCACCATGTCTGCACGCCCATTTCGAGTTGCCCTAAATGGTTATGGCCGTATCGGTCGTTGCGTGTTGCGTGCTTTAAGCGAGCGCAAAGATAAAACCAACTTTGCAATCATCGCACTCAATGACATTGCTGACCAAGCCAGCATCGAATACCTGACCCGTTTTGATTCCACTCACGGACGTTTCCCAGGTGAAGTACGGGTGGATGGTGATTGCCTGCATATTGATGGGGTGTGTGTCAAAGTGCTCTGTGCCGAAACCCCAGAAGAGATTGATTGGGCGGCGCTGGATATTGATTTGCTGCTGGAATGCTCAGGCCAATACACCACCCGCGCTGATGCGCAGCGTTTTCTTGATGCTGGAGTACCACGTGTGCTGCTCTCGCAGCCAATGGACAGCGCTCAAGATGTGGATGCCACTATTGTTTACGGGGTGAATCATGCCTCTTTAACTGGCAACGAATTGATCGTTTCTAATGCGTCTTGTACGACCAACTGTGGCGTGCCCTTGCTGCAGATATTGGCGCAAAGCGTGGGGATTGAGCATGCCTTTATCACCACCATTCATTCGGCGATGAATGATCAGCCGGTGATTGATGCCTATCACCACAAAGATTTGCGCCGCACGCGTTCAGCGTTCCAGTCAGTGATTCCTGTGTCGACTGGTTTGGCGCGGGGTGTCGAGCGTCTATTGCCGCAGCTCAATGGTAAAATCCAAGCCAAAGCGATGCGCGTACCGACGGTCAACGTGTCCTGCTTAGATATTACCGTGCAAACCCAACGCGATACTGACACGGCAGAAATCAATCAACTGTTTCAACACGCTGCTGTGCAAGGTGCGTTGCATGGTTTGCTTGATTACACCGAATTACCGCATGCCAGTTGCGATTTTAACCATGATCCACATTCGGCTATTTTTGATGCCAGCCAAACGCGCATGAGTGGTCCGCGCATGCTCAATATTGTCGCTTGGTTCGACAACGAATGGGGCTTTGCCAATCGCATGCTGGATGTGGCTGAACACTTTTTAAACGTTGCCTCTACCACTAATTGCTCAGTAAAGGACTAAAACTCCATGACAGTGTTAAATATGACCGACCTTGATCTCACCAACCAGCGCGTCTTGATTCGTGAAGATCTTAACGTGCCAGTAAAAGACGGTGTTGTGCAAAGTGATGCACGGATTGTAGCGGCCTTGCCGACCATCCGTTTGGCCTTGGAAAAAGGCGCGGCCGTTATGGTGTGCTCACACTTAGGCCGTCCTGATGAAGGGCAATTTAGTGAAGAGAACAGCCTCGCACCGGTGGCTGCTTATTTAAGTCAAGCGCTGGGCCGCGACGTACCGCTGGTGCGCGATTACTTGAATGGCGTCGAAGTGGCGCCAGGCGAAGTCGTTTTGCTGGAAAACGTCCGTTTTAATAACGGCGAAAAGAAAAACACCGATGAGCTCGCTAAGCAATATGCGGCTCTGTGTGATGTATTTGTCATGGATGCGTTTGGTACCGCACACCGCGCGCAGGGTTCAACTCATGGCGTGGCTAAGTTTGCTAAAGTGGCGTGCGCCGGTCCCTTATTATCGGCAGAGCTTGAAGCATTAGGAAAAGCACTTGGCGCACCGGCTAAACCCATGGCGGCGATTGTGGCTGGCTCGAAAGTGTCGACCAAACTGGATGTGTTAACCAGCTTGGCGGATATCTGTGATCAGCTGATTGTCGGGGGTGGTATTGCCAATACATTCTTGGCTGCGGCCGGATTCCCAGTGGGTCAATCGCTGTATGAAGCAGAGTTGATTGATACGGCTAAAGCCATTGCGGCAAAAGTCAGCGTGCCTTTGCCGGTTGATGTGGTGGTCGCTAAAGCCTTCGCTGCCGATGCCGAAGCGACAGTAAAAGCGGTGGCGGATGTAGCTGCAGACGATATGATCCTTGATATCGGCCCAGAAACCGCCAAGCAGTTTGCTGAACTGCTGAAAAACTCAAAAACCATCCTGTGGAATGGCCCAGTGGGTGTGTTTGAGTTTGATCAGTTTGCCAACGGCACTAAAGTGCTGGCGCAGGCCATTGCCGAAAGCGATGCATTCTCAATTGCCGGTGGCGGTGATACGCTGGCAGCCATTGATAAGTACAATGTCGCCGAGCAAATTTCGTACATTTCCACCGGTGGTGGCGCCTTCCTTGAGTTTGTTGAAGGCAAAGTCTTACCAGCGGTGGCTATTTTAGAAGAGCGCGCCAAAGCTTAAAGGTGCAAATGGCACGTTGACCAACAATTACCGGCTCACTTAGTGTGGGTCGGATTGATTTTAATGACCTTGCGGGGAAAAATTATGGCTCTTATTAGCATGCGTCAAATGCTGGATCACGCCGCCGAGTTTGGCTACGGCGTTCCAGCCTTTAACGTCAATAACCTAGAACAAATGCGCGCGATTATGGAAGCGGCCGATAAAACTGACTCGCCAGTGATCGTGCAAGCGTCAGCCGGTGCACGTAAATACGCGGGCGCACCCTTTTTGCGTCACCTGATTTTAGCGGCGATTGAAGAGTTCCCGCACATTCCGGTGTGCATGCACCAAGACCACGGCACCAGCCCTGATGTCTGCCAGCGCTCCATTCAGTTGGGCTTCTCATCGGTGATGATGGACGGCTCACTCGGTGAAGACGGCAAAACGCCAATGGACTACGAGTACAACGTTGACGTAACCCGTCGTACCGTTGCCTTAGCCCACGCTTGTGGTGTGTCAGTGGAAGGTGAGCTGGGCTGCTTAGGTAGCTTAGAAACCGGTATGGCCGGCGAAGAAGACGGTATCGGTGCGGAAGGCGTATTGGATATGGAGCAAATGCTCACCGATCCAGAAGAAGCCGCTGACTTTGTGCAAAAAACCAAAGTGGATGCCTTGGCCATTGCCATCGGTACCAGCCACGGCGCCTACAAATTCACTAAGCCACCGACAGGCGACACGCTAGCGATTGAGCGCATTAAAGAAATTCACAAGCGCATCCCGAATACGCATTTGGTGATGCACGGTTCCAGCTCAGTGCCGCAAGAGTGGTTGCAGATCATCAACCAGTACGGTGGCGACATTAAAGAAACCTACGGCGTACCTGTGGAAGAAATCGTTGAAGGCATCAAGCACGGCGTGCGTAAGGTCAATATTGATACGGACCTGCGTTTAGCCTCAACCGGTGCAATGCGTCGTCACATGGCGCTGAATCCAAGCGAGTTTGACCCACGTAAGTTCTTTGCAGATACCGTGGTGGCTATGCGTGATGTGTGTATTGCCCGTTACGAAGCGTTCGGCACTGCCGGCAACGCTTCAAAAATTAAACCGATTTCCTTAGAAAAAATGTACCAACGCTACGCCAGCGGCGAGCTGTATAAGAACATTAAGTAAGTAAATCGCGCGACACAAAACCCGCCTGCTTGGTTAAAGAGTAGGCGGGTTTTTTATTGGCTACATAATGACAGCTCAGAAATATCTGCATTCCGTTCGATGCTGTTTTATGATGGCTGCATTGATTATGAGTGGAGGTTGCTATGCAAGGTCATCCGGAAGTTGTTGAGTGTTTAGTCGAGCTGTTGCGTGGTGAGTTAGCCGCGCGAGATCAGTACTTTGTCCATTCGCGTTACTACGAGGACTTCGGCTTAACCCAGCTCTACACCCGCATCAATCATGAGATGGAAGAAGAAACCCAGCACGCCGATGATATTTTGCGTCGTATTCTGTTTCTGGAAGGCACTCCAGACATGCGCCCGCACGCGTTTGAGTACGGCACAACCGTACCCGAAATGCTGCGTAAAGATTTAGCCGTGGAATACAGTGTGCAAAAAAACCTCACCGAAGCCATGGCATTGTGCGAAAAACACAATGATTACGTCTCGCGCGATATGTTGCTATCGCAACTGCGCGACACAGAAGAAGACCACACCTACTGGTTAGAAAAGCAATTGCGCTTGATCGAAATGCTTGGTTTAGAAAACTACCTGCAGTCGCAGATCTAAACACGCGCGTTTAGCAGCAAACGATTGATATTGAACTGAGCCATGCCTTGTGTGTGGGCTCAGTTTTTTTGTTTATTGTGGGTGTTGTTACGCTTACAAATGAAACAACTGGTTTATACGAAAAGTACCGAATGAAAACCTCATCTGCTTGGGCTCAAGCGTCGGTTGAATTAGTCCAATCAGAGTCTGACACATTTGATTTTCCAGGCTTTCCTGATACTGAGTCAGCGCTGGTCTATCTTACTCATCCGCTCGCTGGGTTTTATTATCGAAGAGACAATAAGCTCGGTACCTATCGAGTCTGGCACAAAGAATTGCAGGTTAAGCCTGCTAAATTGCGCTCAGCAAATTTCAAGCTGTTGTCTGATCTCGGTATCGTCAAAGAAGCAGAGCAACAATCAGCTTACAGTGTCTTAATTGAGCCAATAAATGAATTCACTATTTACTTGCCACCAACGGTTGTTGGCTGAGAATTGATAAGGCCTCATCAGTTTCTTGAGGTTGACGCAATTGCGTTTCAACCTGCAGCAGTGGCTCTTGATGTGCTGGTTGTTAATATTTAATTGCCGGAGTTTTGCCCCAAATAGACTTTGGGCAACGGATATAACAAGCCGCTCGTTGCAATCGCTAGGACTGGATAAAGCCAGCCCTTTAGCTTAATCGTTATGGTGCTGTTGTGCGTCCCACCAAGGGTAAGTTGGTGGGCACCTTATTGCGTTAAAGCAACGCTCTTTCTACCCAGTCAAGCCGATCCTGCCCAAAGAACATTTCGTTTGCTACGAAACAAGTGGGTGCACCAAAAACGCCTCGGGAAATGGCTTCCTCTGTTGTTTTTTTGAGTTGTTCCTTCACCTCGGGAGCATTACTGAGTGCAAGTACTTCGGCTGGGTCAAGCCCCGCATCAGTGAGCACTTGCGAGACAACCTCTAGGTCGTTCAAGTTCTTCTTGTCCACCCAAAGCGCAGTGAAAATCGCGGTGAGATACGCCTCAAAGCGCGGGCTCTGTAGATAGCCTGTGGCTCCACGCATCAGCTGCAAGGTATTGATCGGAAAGTGCGGGTTGAATTCGAACTGAACGTCATACTTCTTTGCAAAGCGCATAAGGTCGATAGCTGTGTAGCGTCCTTTTGCGGGGATTGTGATCGGAGACTGGTTGCCAGTCGCTTTGAACACGCCGCCTAGCAATATGGGTTTCCAGTTGATATTGGCGTTGTTCCGCTCCGCGAGCGTAGAAAGCTGTGTCCAGGCAAGATAGCTGGCAGGACTGCCTACGTCGAAATATACGTCGATGGTTTTGTTCATGGTTTTGTCCTTGTCAGAAAGTTTCTATCCAGGGGCGTAAATCCAGTTCGTGGGTCCACGCGTCTCGCGGCTGACAGTGGATTTGCCAGTACTGCTCGGCGATGTGCTCGGGGTTCAGAATGCCGTCTTGTTCCTTTCGGGCATACATGTCCGGGAAGTTTTCACGTATAAAGTCAGTATCAATCGCACCATCAATAATGGGGTGGGCAACGTGTATACCCTTGGGGCCGAGCTCTCTGGCCATACTCTGTGCTAGGGCGCGCAGCGCGAATTTTGCCCCTGAAAATGCGCAGAAGCCGCTGCTTCCACGAAGTGACGCTGTGGCACCGGTGAAAATAATGGTGCCTCTGTTGCGCGGTAGCATGACCTTGGCCGCTTCACGACCGGCCAAGAAACCGGCTAGTGCGGCCATTTCCCAAACTTTCCTGTACACACGTTCGGTGGTCTCAGTAATGGAAAAACGGACGTTGGCGCCGATATTGAAGACCACAACTTCGATGTCTCCGATCTGATCCTCTACGTGTTTGAATAGCTCGATCATCGCTGTCTCGTCACGGGCATCGCAACCAAATCCGTGAACCTGTCCGCCTTCTGCCTGGATGGTTTCTACCAGTGGGGCCAGTGCTTCCAAACGTCTGCGGATGACCACGGTGACGTAACCTTCTCGAGCAAACCGTCGAGCAATTGCCCCGCCGGTCGCATCACCAGCGCCGATAATAACCGCTACACGTGGTCTTTTTTGGGATTCTTTCATGTTTTCCTCCTGAGTTCTTTTTTGGAACTCGTGTAGATTGGGTTCCTTTATGGAACCTGTCAAGTTATTCTTACGGGAGTTTCTAAAAGGGTGTGATTTATGCGCTGGGATGAATTGGATAAGCAGCCATGTTCGTTGGCTAGAGCGATATCGGTGGTAGGTGATAGATGGACGTTAGTGATCCTGCGTGATTGCTTTATGGGCATACGGCGTTTTGATGCCCTTGAAAAAAGTCTGGGGATTACCCGTCATGTATTGGCTGACCGCCTCAAGAAGCTGGTTGATGACGGTGTTCTGTACAAAACGCCCTATCAACAGAAACCTATACGGGAAGAGTATCGGTTAACAGAGAAAGGACTGGAGCTGCACCCGGTTATATTGGCTTTGGTTCATTGGGGTGATAAGCATATGGTCGATGAACGCGACGCCCCACTTGTTCACGTGCATAGAAAGTGCGGCCAAGTCATGCAGCCTGTTACTGTATGTTCCTGTTGCAATGAGCCGGTAAAAGCAAAAGATATTCGTATTGAAGTCGGTTCCGGGTGGCAGGATCTGGCTAAAGAATTACTTCCTTAATTAGTGTGTTTTCAACTACGCTGAGCGGGTTTGAAAGCTTGTGAAAATGCAGTACCAGCATAGTGATTGGCTGCGCAAAAGTTACTTATGAGGCGCGCAAAAGTGAATCCATTTGAAGCTTAGTCGCTTGATAAAAGAATGCTTGTCCCTTAAGTTTCTACCCTCTTTAAACCATTGACGACAAGAGCCACCTTGCTTGAGCTGGGTGAGTTCAGGACTGGGTCACATTACGTTAACTCATGACATAAAGCCCAGTTGGGCGCTTTGCTCCAAATGCCAAGGGCGTGGACGGATTCGTCAGAATATCCGCAAAAAAGCGAAGCTAAGCTATCAGGCGGCTTTGTTGCAGTTTGAGCAGCATGGCGGTGCTGCGCCAAATCGGCCGAAGGCGCACTTATCTGCTTGCCCAAGCTGCCTTGGATCTGGCTTAAAGGCGGCTGATCATCCTCCCGTAGCTGATACTGAACACTATCCACACGTCGCTATTATTGGTGGCGGGATTGGCGGCGTGGCATTGGCGGTGGCCTGTCTGCACCGTGGCATTCCGTTTACGCTGTATGAGCGTGATCGCGATTTTTCCGCGCGCTCTCAGGGTTACGGCCTCACTTTGCAACAAGCCTGCAAAGCCATCGAAGGCTTGGGTATTGTCTCGCTTGAGCAAGGCGTGGTCTCGACTCGTCATGTAATGCACAGCACCGACGGTACAGTGCTGGGTGAGTGGGGCGTGAGAAACTGGCAGCATACCGATGCAACTAAAGCCCCTAAGCGCACGAATGTGCATATCGCCCGACAGTCGTTGCGCTTGGCTTTGCTGCAGCAATTGGCTGCTCACCCGCATCTGCATGAGGCGCTAAAGTGGGGGCATCAGTTGGTTGATCTTAAGGAAACGCCGGCGGGGGTCGAGTTAAGCTTTGTGGTCGATGGTGAGACAAAAACAGCCAACGCAGATTTAGTGGTGGGTGCCGATGGCATTCGCAGTGCGGTGCGCCACTTAGTTTTAGGTGATGACGTTAGCTCATTACGTTATCTGGATTGCATCGCTATCTTGGGCATTTGCCCGCTTAGTGCGCTCAGCGATGTTGACAGTGATTTGCTCGACTCAGCCACCGTATTCCAAACCGCCAATGGCCATGAGCGTATCTATATCATGCCGTTTGCTGCTGACTCGGTGATGTGGCAATTAAGCTTTCCGATGCTAGAAAGCGCAGCTCAAGCTTTAAGTGCAGAAGGGGCCGAGGCGCTCAAGGCGCAAGCTTGTAAACGCGCGCAATGGCACTCGCCGATTCCACAGATTTTAGCAGCCACGCCTGCTGATTTAGTCTCGGGTTATCCGGTCTACGACAGAGCCTTATTGAGTGCTGATGCATTAGCGGATATGGGGCCGATGACTTTGCTGGGCGATGCGGCTCACCCCATGAGCCCGTTTAAAGGTCAAGGGGCTAACCAAGCGTTGTTGGATGCGCTGTCGTTGGCACGCATGATTGTCAGAGGTTGCCACCCACGATCAAACTGGCGCGAGGCGGGCCTGCGCAGTCGCGTGCTAAGCGAATATGAAGCCGAGATGTTTGAGCGCAGCGCGATTAAGGTACAAGACTCAGCCGCTGCGGCAGGGTTTTTACACTCTGAGGTGGTCTTGCATGCAAGCGATCAACCGCGCGGGCGCTGCTTAAAGGAATACTGATCTAAGTCGTCTTTGCGAGCCGGCACGAGCACAGCCAATGTAGGTCGCGCATTTTCGCAGAGACGCTGATACCTATGGGAGCGCGGGCCGCTGGCTCGCATTTACGCGCCACCAGCGGCACTAGCACGCCCACTGTAGGTCGCGCATTTATGCTCGACATAGCGCAGGCCATGCATTCGTCACACCAAGTTGGACATAAATATCCGACCTACAAATACAGCAAACCCCTTATGGACTGCCACGTCGCTTCGCTCCTCGCAGAGACGGCGTGCCGTTATTAGCCGCTCTCTAGCATTTTCGCAAACACGCTGTCCTGTTTTAAGCCTTCAATTCGCGGCGGATTATTTCTGCTCCGGCACTTAAGGCATTGAGCTTGCCTCGGGCGACTGCGCGCGATAAAGGAGCCATGCCGCAGTTGGTTGAAGGGTAGAGCTTGTCAGCATCCACAAATTGCAGCGCTTTGCGTAGCGTATTGGCAACTTCTTCTGGTGTTTCAATGGTATTGGTGGCCACATCAATAGCACCGAGCATGATTTTTTTACCGCGTATCAGTTCAAGCAAATCGATGGGCACATGCGAGTTTTGGCATTCTAGCGAGATAATATCCAGATTGGATTTTTGCAGCTTAGGAAAGACTTCCTCGTACTGACGCCACTCAGAACCCAAGGTCTTTTTCCAATCGGTATTGGCTTTAATGCCGTAGCCGTAGCAAATATGCACAGCCGTCTCACATTTCAGACCTTCCACCGCTCTCTCTAGCGCGGCAATGCCCCAGTCATTCACTTCATCAAAAAATACGTTAAATGAAGGCTCATCAAACTGGATAATATCCACACCCGCCGCTTCGAGTTCGCGGGCTTCTTGATTGAGGATAACGGCAAATTCCCAAGCCAATTGTTCGCGGCTTTTATAATGGGCGTCGTACAACGTATCAACCATGGTCATCGGGCCTGGCAAAGCCCATTTAATCGGTTGTTGGGTGTGTTGGCGTAAAAACTTAGCATCTTCAACAAACACGGATTGTTTGCGACTCACGGCACCGACCACAGTTGGCACGCTGGCATCGTAACGGTCACGAATTTTAACCGTTTCACGTTTGGTAAAATCAACACCATCTAGGTGCTCAATAAAGGTCGTTACAAAATGTTGGCGGGTTTGTTCGCCATCACTGACGATATCAATGCCTGCTTGTTGCTGCTCTTGCAACCACACTCGCAAAGCATCCTGCTTACCTTCAATTAATGCATCGCCTTCTAAGCGCCAAGCGGACCAAATGGTCTCAGGCTCGGCCAGCCAAGAGGGTTTAGGCAAGCTGCCTGCGGTGGATGTGGGTAATAAAATGCTCATAGTCGATTCCGTATTAAGGAAGCGCTGAATAAGTACCTAGATTACTTCGGCAACATTATTCAGCGCCTCCTTCAATTCTTGTAAGTGATAAAACCCAACTTCAGGCAGCGTATTTAGCAGACCATCGCTCAAGTATGGCTTGGTAGGGCTTGATGAAATGTTCTTCGGTAAATTTCCCCTGCTCAATCGCTAGCGTGTTGCGCTCTTCTCGGTCATACACAATTTGCGTTAATGAATGATCCAGATTCTTTAAACTGGGTTGGTAGCATTTGCCGGCCGCAGCGTTGGCATTATAAATCTCAGGACGGTAAATCTTCTGGAATGACTCCATGGTGCTAATCGTGCTGATCAGTTCAAGATCCGTGTAATCACTGAGCAAATCACCAAAAAAGTGGAAAGCCAGCGGCGCTACGCTATTGGGCGGCATAAAGTAGCGAACCTCTAGGCCCATTTTGTTGAAATACTGTTCAGTCAAAGAGGACTCATTAGGCTGATATTCAACACCGAGTATCGGATGCTCATTGCCGGTTCTGTGATAAATCTTGTTATCCGAAACACTAAGGCATATCACCGGTGCTTTAAGAAAATTTTGTTGATATGTGTCTGAATTTATAAAGCTTTTGAACAGATTGCCATGCAACTCGCCAAAGTCATCTGGGACACTAAATTGAGTTTGGTCTTTGTTATGCTCTCTGAGCAATACGCTAAAATCATAATCGCGCACATAAGAAGAAAAGTTATTACCGACCACGCCTTCGATGCGTTTGTTGGTGTGGTGATCGACAATATTAGTCTTTAGTACTTCAATCGCAGGAAAGCTATTTTCAGTGCCTTGATGATCAATTTTCATGTTTACAGAGATGATTTCTAGCTCAACAGAGTAACGATCACCGTTGGGATTATCCCAGTGCGCTAAGGCATTAAAACGGTTGTTAATCATCTTCAGCGTATTACGCAAATTCTGTTGACGGCTCTCGCCTCGAGCCAAATTAGCAAAGTTAGTCGTCGCTCGGGTGTTGTCCGAGGGATGATAATTCTCATCGAAAGCAATGCTGTCGATAGCAAAGATAAAGTCGCTAGTCATGATGTTCTGGTATCCAATTCGTGCGATAAAACCTGAAGACAAGCTTTTTTTTGCTGGACGTTACTGACGTTCCTGGTCGGCAGTCTGCAGCGCTTGTTCTTGTTTATGGCTTATTAATAATGGCTCTAGCGTTCTAGAGCTGTGAATGGATGCATTTATACGTGGATACAAACATGAATGACAACGAGCTTATTTCAGTTGATGTATGAGTAAGGCTCATGATGGTTTTTGTGCGCATGCTGCCAGCAGCAGTCCTGTACAACAGTCCTTACAGGAAAAACCCCAGCCGCCGCACACAAATATCCACAGCAAACGCCTGACCAATCGCCACCACAGCAATACTTCTGATCTTTGTAGGCTCGAGTTCAGCGTCGGTGCGGTGCGCTTGCAGTTGTGCGTAGGGCACGATGAAGCGCGTCCATTGCGGCTGCACTGCTAAGCTGCAGCGAAAGGATTGCCAAGGTCTGCTGAGCTGATTGGTTTTGACATGCAGGTTGTAGTCGTGCGCGCTGCCGTACAGCTCGATGAAGATGCCTCGGTAGTCAGAGCGCAAGCAACTCGGCTCGATATCAAAGCGCATTTGCACAAAACCGCCGTTGTTATCGAGACGAGTATGGCCAACTAAACAGCTGCAGATTGACTGATCACGCTGATCTTGATGCAGTGCTGCAGTGGATACGCCGCCCATCACTTGATCGCTAATCACTACCCAGGGTGAAGTCTGATTCTCAGTGGCTCGATACACATCAATCAGTCGTTCGGCAGCGACGGCGGGTCCTTGGGTTTTGATAATTTCATTCATACGCTGTAAGCACTCCTGGCAAACACACAGAAACTGTGGCTATTAAAATCAGCGACAGCGCTGGACAGATTTATTCATAGGCTAGCAGGTAAGCGCAGTGGTATTTGCTAATATGAGCGTTTTTAATCCTGATAACGATTAAGCCTCACCACATGAATGCACCCTTTACACTGCGGCCTTACCAGCAGGAAGCCGTGGATGCCACTTTAAAACACTTTCGTAAATCCGATGACTCGGCGGTGATTGTGTTGCCGACCGGTGCCGGTAAAAGTCTGGTGATTGCCGAATTGGCGCGTCTGGCTCGGCGTAAAATACTGGTGGTGACTCACGTTAAAGAGCTGGTTGAGCAGAACCACGCCAAGTACCAGAGCTATGGCGTGCTGGGTGGTATTTTTTCTGCGGGGTTAAGCCGTAAGGAAAGTCAGTATCAGGTGACCTTTGCCAGCGTGCAATCTGTGGCGGCCAATCTTGAGCAGTTTAAAGATGAATACTCCTTGATCATTATTGATGAATGCCATCGCCTTAGCGGTGATGAAAACAGTCAATACCAGCGGATTATTGAGCAGTTACGCCAACACAATAAAGGTCTAAAAGTATTGGGGCTGACCGCCACCCCCTATCGCTTAGGCATGGGCTGGATCTATCGCTATCACTATCGAGGCTTTGTGCGCAGCGATGAGGACAAACCTTTTGTGCGCTGCATTTATGAACTGCCGCTGATTTATATGATTAACCGTGGTTATCTGACCAAGCCGGAGTTGGTTGATGCGGCGGTCGCTCAATACGATTTCTCTACGTTGGCGCAGAACCGCTTTGGC
>RRZT012182932.1_pt1 | contig 24633 bp, 25 predicted proteins | sample 2165551 | NCBI WGS metagenome assembly RRZT01 (sample SAMN10456910, study PRJNA506462) | wastewater metagenome | biome: wastewater; feature: sludge; material: wastewater sludge; isolation source: wastewater sludge with Escherichia coli K12::gfp cells carrying plasmid... | place: USA: Moscow, Idaho... | reverse complement strand
ACAACGATGGCTGCGCCATTGCGCGCAGCAACGAAGCCAAGGCCTTAGGTATCAAGATGGGCGCGCCGTGGTTTCAGATTCGGCACATGGAAGAAACCGAGGGCCTGGTAGCCCTGAGTGCGAACTTCACGCTGTATGGCGACATGAGCGACCGCATGATGAGTCTGGCCGCTGGCCTTGGGCCGGTGCAGGAGATTTACAGCATCGTTATTCCACCCTCTCTTCATGCATAGATGATGCGAAATAGTTGGAGAACCTGCATTCATTCTTCCAGCCTGCCTTCCTTTTCTCTTTCAGATTTGTTCAACTTGTACCTTTCATTTACATAGCATGTATCGGTCCGCGCGAGCGATTGCGATGACCGGTGATCCCAAGCATTTGATGAGCCATGTCGTCGTCAGCCTCAGAGCCAAGGTCTACACGGATTCCACGGGCGCGTTCGCAGAGCTGCCGGCACTGCTGACCGAAGGGGGGTTGCTCTCGCCTTTGCTCGACTACTTCGTTGCGAGACGGCATGACCGAAGCCTGGCATGGATGAAGAAGGTCGTTCGTTCGACCCAGTTGTTTCTCGACTACCTCCAGAGCAACCCTGCGGAACGCGACACCTATCGGCTGTTCCAGAACTTCGCTCAGCGGCTGTACACCGGAACCTTCGACAGGAGCACGGGCATCGACCCGAGCGGTCTCTGCTGGCGCGCTCTCGGGCCGCAAGATTGCGCGCACATCGTCAACGACCTGACCGGGTTTTTCGGTTGGCTGGGCGAGGTCAGACCGTCGGCGGCACAAGTCAATCCACGCTACGCCGGCGACGCGTTCGACCGGATGACAGACGAGGCGGCGTACAAATATCGACGCGACCGGGCCTTTCTGGGCCACACATGGGCAACGAACGCTACCGACCCGTCCAGCGCTCACCTTGTTCGTTACAAGCGTGCTCCGAAGGTCGAGCAGGCGGAGCCCCCTCAGTTCCCTGATGAGCGATTCATGGAACTGCTGACTGAGGGCTTCAAGGTTGGACGTGGCCTGGACCTTCGCAACATCCTTATCACGTTGCTTCTGCACGGTGCGGGCTTTCGAGCATCGGAACCGTTTCATCTGTATGTCTCGGACGTCATTCCTGACCCGAGCAACGAGCGCAGCGCGCTGGTGCGTATTCACCATCCCTCGTTTGGCGAGGCACCCGCCGATTGGCGTGGCTCCGATGGACAGTCCCGCCGCGGAAACCGCGCAGTCTATCTGTCAGAGAAATTCGCACTTGTGCCGAGGACGGAGCTTCTGGGCAGCCAGAGTGCGGGTTGGAAGGGCGGCAGCCACGACGGTCCGTACTACAAGCAAGCCCATTGGTTCTTGCCCGAGTTTGGAGAGCTATTCCTCACCGTCTGGCAGAAGTACATGCACGAGGTCGCGGTCTTGAACCGGCCGCATCCGTTCGCTTTCGTCAACCTTCGCTCGGAGCCCCGCGCCGCCATGTACTGCCTGCCCCAATTCAACAAGGCCCATCGAGCTGCCTGTGAGCGCATCGGATTGAAAGTAGCGAAGCATCTTGGCACCACACCACACGGGCACCGACATGCCTACGGCAAGCGGCTGAGCAACGCTGGCGTCGACGAATTCCTGATTCGACGGTTCATGCACCACGCCTCGGTCGAGAGCCAAGGCGTTTATACCCAGCCAACGTCCAAGGAAGCAAGGGACGCGCTCGCCGCCGCGGCGCAGCGCTTGGGCAGCACGTCGCTGGGCACGAGCTTGTCCAACGCAGACACGATTTTCCTGAACTAAGTGAACGATGGAAGAAGCCAAGAAGCAGGACCAGCGCAAAACGGGCAAAGCCGAGCCGGCTATGCCACCGAGAAAACGAAACAACCCGCCTGGGCAACGAAGGTGCTCCGACCGGGAGCTGACCTGGGTCGAGCGAGATTATCCGGAGCTATGCGCGTGGAGTGCCGTTGCGAAGGACTGGCTCCGTGGGGAGACCGAAGCAGTCCATGTGCGCTTGTCGGCACTCGTTGTCTTCTTGGAGAAGTACCTGATTCATCTCGGGCTGCCAGTGGACCCTGCAGTCTTCCTGCTCCGTCAGACGCACCTGCCTGATTTTTACGCATCGGTGTGTCCCAAGTCGAATGCTGGCGCGTCCTACAACAACATCATCAACAAGTTCCTGGAATGGGTGCTGCTGCGTGATTTCAGTGAAACAGCTGACGACGGGCATCCTGTCATCTCGCCGGCGTTCCGAAATCCCGTGCCAAAGATGTCTCGACGTGGCCTACCAAGGTTAGACGAGAGCGTTCACTCGCCACTACCGTATGGGTACATCGATGAGCTGCGCCAGATGCTCGCCGCAGGCCCTAACTTCGCCGATTGGACGTGGGCCCACACCGTCTCAGGCCCCAGGATTGGCATGGGTGGCATCGTTGCGCCAGACTGGTTCCCGGTCACCGAGGATGATATTGACCACACTGACCCTGACTGCGTCTGGCGCGTGAGGCCGAAGGCTAACGACAAGCCTTCCGTTCTCGAAATGTGGAGTCCGGTGCGATGGGTGGCGCTCCTCATCAAGCTGATACTGCCGCTGCGGACCATGCAGGTCAGGTTCCTCGACTCTGGTGAAGCGGACACCTGGCGATATACGTCAGGTGCATGGGCGCTGAACACCGGCCCCTTGGCTTCTGGCAGCGAGACACGGCCGTGGCAAAACGGAGTGCTTCGAAGGCAGGCTCTGACGCAGGGCGGCGCCATCGGGTCTGCGCTCTACGTCAACACCAACAAGACGGCGGACCGCTACCTCGCGGGCCCAGTGAAAGGGTACGTCCTGCCGTGGCCGGAGGATGGCCAAGTTCACCAGCAAGCGTTCTATTGGTTGGAGAAACTCCGCAACTGGCAGGAGAAATACAACCCGATTGCTCGCCGCACACCCTGGACGGAGCTCGACGGCCGCCACATTCAGGCCAAGAGCGAAATCCAGCTCGCAAGCTATCCCGACGCCTGCTTCCTATTCCGATTGGCAGAATCTGCTCGCCCAGATTTGCCGGTTACTGACGCGTTGATGAACCGCGCTTGGTTCTACCTGATGGACGCCCTCGAGACTCGGCTCGCGTTCCGGGGTGACACGCACGCAGATGGCTCGTGCATTCGCTTGTTGCCCACCCTTTCAGCCGGCGACAAGAGCATCCGTACGCTCTTCCCACTGCACAGCCTGCGCGTGTCGCTCATCACCGCCCTGGCGCTCGAAGGGAACGTGCCGTTTCCCATCCTGCAGAAGCTCGTCGGACACAGCCGCTTGCTGATGACGCTGTACTACACGAAGCCTGGTGCGACTTACATGCGCGAGCAGCTCATCGCCGCGGCGGCTCACCTCGAGGCGAACAAAGAGCGCAGCATCCAGCACTTCCTCTTGGACACTGCCCATGATGCGCTAGTGTCGTCGGCCATCAGTAACTGTCAGACGAGCTTCGCTGCCGCCATTCCCGCACACGTCACGGAGCGGAATCCTGCTGGGTGGATGCCCATGCACCACGGGCTCTGCCTTGTTGGAGGGAACACTTGCGAGGTTGAAGGTTATCCCTTGGGCGGCTGTCACAACGGCGGTCCCAACGTCGGCAACTTGTCGATGCCGATCTACGCACCCGTGCCAGGCGGCGTTCGAAATTGCATTCGATGCCGCTGGTTTGTCACCGAGCCACATCATCTGCCGGCGCTGGCCGCGCATTTCAACACCATCGCCTATCGATTCGACGAAGCTCGCAACGCTTGCCTTGCCGACGAGGAGACCTTGCACAGGCTTCGAGTCGCGAAGGCCGAAGCTGAGGACGCGCGCGTCCCGTTTGCTCGCATGGCCGCGTTCCGGCAGGCGGAGCGCGTTTGGGAAAGCGCGATGTCGAAGTTCAGCGACCTGGCGGAGGATTTGGTCGCGTGCTATCGACTCATCGAACGCTGCCAGCATGCACTGAACCATGGCGGCAACGCTGGCTCGCAGCTCGTGGCTGCCGGCACACTGGCCGACGTGCAGCTCGCGTTCGAAGAAACGGACTCCGAGTTGCGCCAGCTTTCGGGGGTCTGTGAGAGCGCTGAAATCTACCCCGACCTCGACCCTGGCAAAGCAGTGTTTCGACGCAGCCAACTGCTCGACGCCGCGCTGTATCGCGAAGACTTGCCGCCGGTTTTCCTCTCGCTGTCGGAGCGTGAACAGTTGCTGCAAGGCAATGCGTTCATGCGCAAGCTCGCGTGCCAGCTTGAGCCGAACGACCCGGTGCTCGGGACACGGGAGGTCATCCGCCTGATGGATGCGGGTGAGCGACTCAGTGAGCGCTTGGGCATTGATGTCGGCGCAATGGTCCGTGCCGATCCACGGTTGTCGCACCCCATCCTCACTCTAAGGGTCGAACATGAGTAAAGCGCAGACCGTGCCTGAAATTCATCCTGACGTCGTGCTCGAAGCACTGCTGGCGAAGGGCGGCCGTTCCCAGCGACTCGGAAACCTTCAGAAGGTGCATGACATCTGTCGGCGCCAACACTCCGGGTCCAAGGACTTCTCCACCTCTGCAATCGGACGCATCTGCGAAGCCGAAGGCGTCTTGAAGGGCCGCGCCCTCTACAACGCAGCCTCGGCTGACTACGTCAGCTTAATCTCGGCCTGGGCGGCATTCCAAGGGGTCGACAAGCCAAGACGACAAGCCGCGCCGAAGCCGGCGGCAGGACTCGAGCTGCTGATGCGGATTGAAGACCCGGCGGTCCGGTCAATCATGCAGGCGACGATGGTCGAGCGAGACAAGCTGCGAGCGCAGTTGAACCTGCTCAAGTCCCAGACTGTGGTGACCGTGGACCGGCGCCCGCTCGGCGCAACAATTGTGCCGGGCGGCGACGGCCATCCCATCGCCGTTCTCACGATGGACGCCCAACTCACTGAATCCGAGCGGGAGGCACTTCGCCACGCCGTCTCAGCCCCATTTCTGGATGACCAGGGCTGGCGAACGGGTACGCACGGCGAAATCCTTACAGAGAGGGGACGAACGGTGTTCAAGGTTGGCTTCACTCGAGCTATCCGGAAGGTGCTCGGCGAACGCTAACCGCGTCCGAAGCCAACTCAACGTCCGTCCAGACCGCTCATGTTTGATGCGGGCCTGTACCGACCGGACGGCACAGTTGCTGGTCTGCGCCGGCGCGTGGCGGCGGGCGACCGGACGACAGCTTCGTGCCCAAAGGCGACATAGAACTCAAGGTTAACGGTCGCCACCGCAGCGGCTTCCGTCATCCACGGCAGGTCATCAGTTCACGGTCCGGACCAAGAAGCCGTCATCGGCTCTTCTGTTGACGTGTCAGGTGCGATGACCGCTTTCGAAGCGGTACTGCGGACGCAGCCGGATCGCCGCGGCCCCCACTGCGTCATGACAAAGATGTAATCAAGCCGTGTGCTTGCCGTCGGAGGTTGACTCCTAAAGTCATGTTCAAGATGAATCGCTGAAGCACATCACAACGATGTGCCGATCGTCTTAATCAGTCAGGAGTCAAACATGAACCGTTCCTTCACCCATGCTGCCCTCGCTCTCGGCTTGGCCTTGTCGGCAACCGTGGCGAGCGCCGCCATGAATACCTCTACTCTGGCCAATGGTAAGTCTGTCTATGGCGCCGCTGCCTCCGCATCACAAACCGCCAGGGTCGTCGATGTCAGCGCCGCGAGCACACTCAATATCGATTGCGGCGAAACTGTCACTTTCCGCAGTGGCGACAAGAGCTTCAGCTGGAAGTTCGACGTGGTCGGCCACCGTGTGGTGGACCTGCAAGCCATCGCCCCGGCAGGCTTCAGCAGCAAGCCGCTGAAGGTCTATGTCGCGCGCAGCGATGGCGAGCGCAACTGATCTCCATCGCATCGGCCGGGACCAATCTACGCATGGGTGCCGGCTTTGCGCCGGTGTACCGCCCCCACATGGGTATGAACCTCAGACGCAGGCAGCGGCGCCAGTTGGCCGGCCTGCGGATGATTCAGCTCTTTCAGGATCGCGCAGGCCTTTCCGGGGCTGGTGGACTGACAACGGGAACGCAAATTCCTGAGTTCTGTCTCCAGCGCACGCAACTCCTTGATCCGTGCCGCCACATGCCCGATGTGGTCGTCCAGCACTTGGTTCACCTCGCCGCAGTCGGCGCCCGGGCCGTCGGTGAAGCGCAGCAGCGTGCGAATCTCGTCCAGCGCCATGTCTAAGCCCCGACAGCGCCGGATGAAGATCAGTCGCTGCACATGGCTGGCTTCGTACACACGGTAGTTGCCCGTGCTGCGCCCAGGCGTTGGGATCAGGCCTTCGCGTTCATAGAAGCGGATCGTCTCGATTTGCGTGGCCGTCGCCACCGCCAGTTCGCCGATTTTCATGGTTTGGCTCGAATTTGTGCGCTTTAGCTTGACTCTACACCGACTACAGGGTTTTTAATTCAGCCATGGACAAGACCCTGCACACCTCTCCCAAGCCCGACGACACACCGCCGGCTTCCTGTTGCGGCTCGGCCTGCGTGTCGGTCTCGATCACTCCGGCACCCGCACCGCCTATGCCAGCGCCTGCGCCTACGCCTACGCAAGCCGGGCTGCATCGCTACCGCATCGCCAATATGGACTGCTCGTCCGAGGAGTCTGAGATCCGCCGCGCTCTGGAGCCCATTGCTGGTGTGAAGCAACTGCGCTTTGACCTGGGGCAACGGACGGTCTCGCTGGCCGCCGAGCCGGCCGATCTGACGGCTGCGATTGCAGCGATCGAGCGCATTGGCTACAAACCGCAGCCTCTGACCGAGCCGACAGCCGACGCCGCGGGCGGGCGCGAGCAAGGTGTCGATCATGATCATGCGCATGTGGAATCGGGCTTGCCCCGTCTGATCGGCGCCCTGGCCTTCGCCATTGCCGCCGAGGCGGTGGCCTTCTTTGCGCCGGAGACGGCCTTGCTCAAGGGCGTGCAGATACTGCTGGCGGTTCTGGCCATCTACCTGGCCGGATTCGGTACCTATCAAAAGGGGCTGCTGGCTCTCAAAGCGGGTCGCTTGAACATCAATGCGCTGATGACCGTGGCGGTGACCGGCGCATTCGTGATCGGCCAGTGGCCGGAAGCCGCCATGGTGATGGCCCTTTATGCCGTCGCCGAACTGATCGAGGCCAAGGCCGTAGACCGGGCCCGCAACGCCATCAAGAGCTTGCTGGACCTGGCTCCTCAGGATGCCGAGGTGCAGCAGGCGGACGGTCAGTGGCAGCGCATGCCGACTGCAGCCGTGGCGGTCGGTGCCATCGTGCGCCTGCGCCCCGGTGAACGCGTTCCGTTGGATGGCATGGTGACCGCTGGCGCCAGCGCCATCGACCAGGCACCGGTCACCGGCGAGAGCGTCCCTGTCGACAAAGGTGTCGGTGACGAGGTCTTTGCCGGCACCATCAACCAGAATGCGGCGCTGGAGTTCCGGGTCACCGCATTGGCGACCGACAGTACCTTGGCGCGCATCATCCATGCGGTCGAGGAGGCGCAGGCTACCCGTGCGCCCACCCAGCGCTTTGTCGATCGCTTCGCCGCCATCTACACGCCGGGCGTGTTCGTGCTCGCCTTGGGTGTCGCCTTACTGATGCCTTGGTTGATGGGCTGGACCTGGATGGAGGCTGTCTATAAGGCCCTGGTGCTCCTGGTCATCGCCTGTCCCTGCGCCCTGGTGATCTCGACCCCGGTGACGGTGGTGAGCGGCCTTGCCGCCGCCGCCCGGCGCGGCATCCTGGTCAAGGGGGGCGTCTATCTGGAGCAGGCTCGGTCCCTCAAGGCCGTGGCCCTGGATAAAACCGGCACCATCACCGAAGGCAAGCCCAAGCTCGTGGATGTGCAGATCGTCCGCGACGGTACCGACCGCGCCGTGGTCGCGCGCGCAGCGCTGAGCGTTGCCGGCCGCTCCGACCATCCGGTCTCCAAGGCAATCGCCGCCGGCTTGGCAGTGGAATCCAGCGCCAGCGAAGTGGATGGGTTCGAGGCCGTCGTCGGCCGTGGGGTGCAGGCCCGGCTCGACCAAGTGCCCTATGTGCTGGGCAATCACCGCTGGATCGAGGAACGTAGCCAATGCTCGCCTGCCATCGAGGCGCTGCTGAAGCAGCATGAGCAGGCCGGCCGCACCGTCACGATGCTGGCCGACGATGCCGGCGTGCTGGCCCTGTTCGCGGTGGCCGACACGATCAAGCCGTCGTCGCAGGCCGCCGTCGCCGAGTTGCTGGCTCTGGGCGTGACACCGGTGATGCTGACCGGCGACAACCAGGCCACGGCCGAGGCCATCGCACGCGAAGCAGGCATCGCACAGGTACGTGGCAATCTGTTGCCGCAGGACAAGCTCAACGCCATCGGCGAGATGCAGACCCGCTACGGCCCCACGGCGATGACCGGCGACGGCATCAACGACGCGCCGGCGCTGGCCAAGGCCGACATCGGTTTTGCGATGGGCGGCGCTGGCACCCACACGGCGATGGAAGCCGCCGATGTGGTGGTCATGAATGACGACCTTCAGCGCCTGCCCGAGACCATCCGCCTGTCGCGCCGCACGCATGCGGTGCTCTGGCAGAACATCAGCCTGGCCCTGGGGATCAAGGCGATCTTCCTGGTGGCCGCGGTGTTCGGCAATGCCAGCATGTGGATGGCGGTGTTCGCGGACATGGGCGCCAGCTTGCTGGTGGTGTTCAACGGCCTGCGATTGCTGCGCAACAAGGAGCCCTCGTGATCGACATTCCCGAGCTTCCCGCGCTTGCCCCGGCGGGCGCTGACCGGATGCGCGCACTGGCTGAAACCATCCTGCTCGACTTCAGCCACCCGAGGGTTGCTGCCTTGGTGCAAGGGCGCGGCTGGCAGCAACTGACCGAGCACGGGCGCATCGCCGCAGCCTATGCCTTTGTCCGCGACGAAATCGCTTTCGGCTACAACCGCGACGACGACCTCAAGGCCTCCGAGGTACTCGCCGACGGATACGGCCAATGCAACACCAAGAGCACGCTGATGATGGCCCTGCTACGCGCGCTGGGCATTCCCTGCCGCTTCCATGGCTTCACCATTGACAAGCAATTGCAGCGCGGCGCGATCACCGGGCTGGCTTACTGGCTGGCGCCGCGCAACATCATCCACAGCTGGGTCGAGGTCTGGACAGGTGAACGCTGGGCCCGGCTGGAAGGCTTCATCCTGGACAAGCCCTACCTGGGGGCGTTGCAACTGCGCTTCGCCGGGCACCGCGGCGCATTCTGCGGCTACGGCGCGGCCACGCCAGACTTGCAATGTCCACCAGTCGACTGGAACGGCGGTGACACCTTCATTCAGAAGGATGGCATCAACCAGGACTTCGGCGTGTTTGACAGCCCCGACGAGTTCTACGCCCGCCATGGTGTCAACGTGAAGGGCCTCAAACGCTGGCTGTTCCAGAACGTCATCCGCCAGCGGATGAACGGAAACGTCGCCCGCATCCGCCAAGCTGCTCCGGCTCCGGCCCAATCAACTGGACCGGGCAGTGCCCTCGTTGTCGAGCAGGACCAGTCCAACGCGCGTCACGCCATCCGCTGACTCCGCGAAAGCATGGCCTCCGTGCATTCGCGCGATGGCCGCGACGATGGCCAGGCCCAGACCATGGTTGCGGTCGGCGTGGGTCCGCGAGGGGTCAGCCCGGTAGAACCGGTCGAACAGTTTGGGCAGGTGTTCGGCTTCAATCGCCGCACCCGCGTTGTGCACGGCGATGGACACCTCGCGGGCACTCTGGCGCTCAATACGTACGAGCACGGCCGAGCCGGGCGATGCATACCGGGTCGCATTGCCCAGCAGGTTCGACAAGGCTCGCCGCAGCAGCCGGGCGTCCACCTCGGCAGCAGCGTCGCCCAGCACTACTGCCTTCAGCCCCGCATCAAGCAAGGCTGCTTCATGAAACTCAAGAACCTCCACGGCAAGAGCCCCGAGACTGGGGGCCCAGGCACGTCGGGCTGGCACGCCCCGATCGGCATTGGAGAGGAAGAGCATGTCGCCGACAATGCTGGCCAGGCGGTGCAGGTCTTCGAGGTTCGAGCCCATCGCCTCGCACAGCTCTTCGTTACTGCGCGGCTTGCGCAGTGCCAGTTCGCAACTGCTGATCAGCGTGGCCAGCGGCGTGTTCAACTCATGGGCCACGTCTGCATTGAAAGCCTCCATCTGCTTGTAGGCCGCGCCCAGCCGATCCAGCAGCGCGTTGAACTGCCCGATCAGCGGCTGCAACTCGTCGGCCTGTCCGGCCCCGTCGAGTCGTCGTTCCAGATCCGTCGCGGTCACCCGTCGGGTTTGCTCTACAAGTTTGTGCAGGGGGGCCAACCCGAGGCGCACCAGCATGAAGCCTCCGACGGTCGCGGCCAGTGCTCCCGTCAGCGCGGCCAGGGCCAGGGTCCAGGCCAGGCGGGCCAGCAAGGCCTCGTCGGCGCGCTTGTCCAGCACCAGCGCGGCGTGGGCCGATCCCCCCGCATCCGGTGGCAGACGGATGTCGAAGACCCTGCGTTTGCTGTCGGCCAAGGGGGGCTGGCGTGTGCTGGTCTCGAAGATGACCTGACCATCGCCGTTGACCAAACGCAATGACAACTCATCATGCCCGGCCAAAAAGTCCTTCAGCAGATGACGCACACCTGCCAGGTCGTGGGCGCCGCGTCCCTCGGTGAGCAGGTGCTCCACCGCCACCTGCTTCTGCGTCAGCGTTTCGTCCTGCCGTTGCGACAGTGTGACCGCGATCACCACATAAACCGCCGCGCACACCAGCCCCAGGCCCAGCATGGTCTGCAGTGCAAGCCAGAGCGACAGCCGCCCGCGCAGGCTGGCGGTCGTTGCAGCCTCGCTCACGGCTCCCGGGCCTCGAGCACATAGCCCATGCCTCGTACCGTATGCAGCAGCGGCCGCTCGAAGGGCTGGTCAAGTTTGCTGCGCAGCCGTCGAACGGCAACTTCCACCACGTTCGTTTCGCTGTCGAAGTTCATGTCCCAGACCTGCTCGGCCAGTTCAGTACGAGACAGCACCTCGGCCTGACGACGCAGCAGCAGGCTCAGCAGATTGAACTCCTTGGCGGTCAGATCGAGTCGCTGGCCCGCACGGGTGACCTTGCGGCGGATCAGGTCAAGCTCCAGATCGGCTAGCTTGAGCAGGGTCGGCTCACCATGGCTCTTGACGCTTCCCGCACGCCGCAACAGAACCTGGATCCGGGCCACCAACTCGGAAAAGGCAAAGGGCTTCACCAGGTAGTCGTCGGCGCCGCTCTGGAGGCCGCGGACACGATCTTCCACTTGGCCCCGCGCGGTGAGCATCAGTACAGGCGTTTGCTTGCTCTGACGCAATGCAGCCAGTACGGCCAGGCCGTCGATACCAGGCAACATGCCGTCCAGAATCAGCAGGTCGTAGTCGACCTCGGTGGCCATGTGCAGACCGTCGATGCCGGTATGGGCCACATCGACGGTGTAGCCTTCCTCGCTCAGGCCCTTACGTAAATACTCTGCGAGTTTGACCTCGTCTTCGACCACCAAAAGCTTCATGGGCTCGATTCTGCGGCCTGGTCGGGATCTCGAACATTACGTGTTTGTAATCCGGCGGTTGGTTAGCCGTCCGCTTGCTTCGTCTAAAGTCGCGACGTTCCTGACAAAAAGGCTCAGGTCATTCCAAGGTTCCCCTTCCTCCACAGGCATTCGCTACACTTCTGCCCATGCAACGTATCGTGCTGGTCCTCTTGCTGATGCTCCTGCCCGTCCAATGGACATGGGCAGCCGCTGCCAGCATCTGCAGGCACGAAACGAGTGTCCATGCCAATCACTTTGGCCATCACGAGCATCGGCACGATCACACGACAAGTGTGAGCTCAGCCAGCGATGCTGCCGCTGACGAAGGGGTGCAGACCGAGTCCGGCGTCCATGCCGATTGCGCCACCTGCCACGCTGCCGTGCCTGGGTTGATGATGCCGCCCGCCGTCGTCATGGGTGTGCAGGCGCCGCTCTCGGCGTTCACGCCCTACCAGCGTTCAATCACCACCGGCGTCCCCGAACGCCTGATTCGTCCGCCACACGTCCGCCTCGCCTGATTAGCGGCGAGGCAAGGTTCCGGCTGCCCCAGGCGGCGGAATACGTGCAAAAGGGTTTTGCCTGACAGCATCACGGTCCTCGCCAGCAACACAGCTGACACCGCAGCGGCCACCAAGCCGCTGCCGACGAGGACACCATGCATTTTCTTTTTCAGACCGCACCTGCGGCTCTGCGCCCGCGCGCAAATTTGCCTTGTCTGTGCGCCATCCTGCTCGCCTTAGGTACGGCTGCTACAGGCGCCATGGCCCAGGCGCCCGCCATCACGACACTCAAGCAAGCCTTAGACGCGGCTTGGGTGCGCCAGCCTGAAGCGGCCAGCAGCGATCTCCACAAACAGGCTGCAGAGGGTCGCAAGGCTGCGGCGCAAAGCTGGACAGTCGAACCGCCTTCGCTGGAGGTTTCAGCCAAGACCGATCGACTCAATCGCAACGACGGCAGCCGCGAGTTGGAGATCGGCGTGGCCGTGCCGCTGTGGTTGCCCGGCGAGCGCAGCCGCAGCCTGGCCCTGGCGGAAGCCGAGGCCGGTGCCGTGGACAGCCGCACAGCGGCTACGCAGTGGCGGCTCGCGGGCGCCCTCAGGGATGCCTGGTGGGGCCTGCATCGCGCCCGCGTCGAAGTGGTCCTGGCGCGCGCCCGGCAGGACAGCGCGGCGCAGTTAGCCCGGGATGTCGCTCGACGCGTGGCAGCCGGCGACCTAGCCAAGGCTGACCAGCACCAGACCGACGGCGCCCTGGCCGCCGCCCAGGCCGAACTGGCAGCCAGCCAGGCCGCGCAGATTCAGGCCGAGCAGGCGCTGCGGAGCTTGACGGCCGAGGCGCCAGCCCAGGGGCTGATCGACGCGCCGGAAGCCGCTGCCTCCGTGGTGCCCGACGACACCGAAGCCACGCCAAACCACCCCGCGCTGCGCGAGCTAAGCGACCGCGCGCTGAGGGCCGAACGGGCCCGCGATCTGGCCGGTGTCCAGCAGCGCGCCAACCCCGAGCTGACGCTGGCCAGCACCCGGGACCGTGGCGCCTTCGGGGAGCGCTACGGCCAGACGGTCACGCTGGGGCTGCGCTTTCCGCTCGGCTCCAGTGGCAACAACCAGGCCAAGCGCGCCACGGCGGGTGCCGAGCTGATCGAAGCCCAGACCCAGCTGGCCCTGGAGCGCCAGCGCCTCTCCGGTGAGCTGGCCGGGGCAAAAGCAAGGCTTGTGGCCGCGCAGGCGTCTGCGGAAGCGGCGAACCGTCGGGCCGCGCTGGCCCGCGAGACCCGTGGCTTCATCGAGAAATCCTTCCGTGCCGGCGAGACCGACCTGCCCAGCCGCCTGCGTGTCGAGCTGGAGGCCTTCGAGGCCGAACGCCAGTCGACCCTAGCCCGGCTGAACGTGAACCAGGCCATCTCGGCCCTCAACCAGGCCTTGGGCCTGCTGCCGCAATGAACCGCCCTCTATCTTTCAGGAAGCAAGACATGACCCTCGCTCCCCCCTTGGCGATGCATGCCATCGCCCGCCCGCTGGCTGCCGGCCTGCTGCTGGGTGCCCTCTGGATGGCCACCATACCCGCACAAGCCGGCGAAGGCCATGACCACGGCGAGGCCCCGGCCGCTGCCGCGGGTTCAGCGTTGCCCCGTTTCTCCGCCGGCTCCGAGCTGTTCGAGCTGGTCGGCGTTCTCAACGGCAAGCAACTGACCCTGTACCTCGACCACGCAGCCAGCAATGCGCCGGTCAAGGATGCCAAGCTGGAACTGGAGCTGGGCGGGCGCAAGCTCAGCCCCAAGGCGCACGGCGAAGGTGAATTCGAGCTCACGCTCGCCGAAGCGCCTAAGGCCGGCGTTACGCCTGTCACGGTGACCGTATCCACCGCCAGCGAGTCCGACCTGCTGGCCAGCGAGCTCGACATCCACGAAGAGGCCCATTCCGAAGAGGCTCATGTGCATGGTTGGAAGGAGTGGGCGCTCTGGAGTAGTGCTGGCCTGGCAGCTTTGCTTTTACTGGGCTTTCTCGCGCGTCGCTTCTTGGGCGGTCGGGCATCGCGTACCGGAGCTGCAGCATGAAGCGCTTGAATCTGAACCACGGCCTCACGGTCTGCGCGCTGGCTACAGCGCTGTTCCTGGGCGTGACGCCGGCATTTGCAGGTGATGGCCATGACCATGGCGATGCGCCTGCGGCCACAAACTCTAACGGGCCTCAACGCCTGCCCGATGGCAGTGTGTTCCTGCCCAAACCGGCACAGCGCCAGATCGGCGTCCGCACACTGACTGGCACGGAGCAATCGCTACCGCGCGGTCTGGAACTGAATGGCCAGGTCCAGATGGACCCGAACGCAGGCGGCAAGGTGCAGGCCATGGCGGCCGGCCGTTTGGAGCCCGGTCCGCGCGGCCTGCCCTCGGTCGGACAGGCGGTGCGCAAGGGCGAGATCCTGGCCTATGTGCTGCCCTCGGCAGGCAGCCTGGAGCGCGCCAACCAGCAGGCCCAATTGGCCGAGCTGCGTGCCGCCCGAACCCTGGCAGAAAAGCGCCTGGCGCGGATGCGGGATCTCGCCGACACGGTGCCGCGCAAGGACATCGAAGCGCTGGAGAGCGAGGTCGCGAGCCTGGGCGAGCGCGCCCAGGCGGTGGGTGGCGGGCTGTCGGGTCGGGAGGCACTGCTCGCACCGGCCACCGGCGTGATTGCCTCGGCCCATGCGGTGGCCGGTCAGGTCATCGACGCACGCGAGCTGGTGTTCGAGGTGGTCGATCCGCAAAAGCTGCGGATCGAAGCCCTGGCCTATGACGCATCGGTGGCCAATGACATCGCCGGTGCCTACATCCCGGTCGGCAGCGGCAAGGTCGCGCTGACCTTTGTGGGCGCGGCACGCAGCCTTCGCGACCAGGTCCTGCCGATCAGCTTCAAGGCCCAAGGCGAGGGTTTGAACCAGTTGGCCGTGGGTCAGCCAGTTCGGGTGATCGTGCAGACGCGCAGCCAAGTCAAGGGAATTTCGGTTCCGGCGGTCGCCCTGATGAAGAACCCATCGAATCAGCAAATCGTCTGGATCAAGACCGCTCCCGAGCGGTTTGAGCCGCGTGTCGTGACGGTGGCACCGCTGGATGGCGCTTCCGTGGCGGTCACCGCCGGACTCAAAGCAGGCGAGCGGGTCGTGACCGACGGTGCCGGTTTGCTGAACCAGATCCGCTAAGGAGCCACGACCATGTTCAAGTGGCTTCTCGACAGCAGCCTGTCCAACCGGCTGCTCATCATCATCGGCAGCCTGGTGCTGATGGCCTACGGGGCCTTCACCCTGTCACGCACGCCGGTGGACGTCTTCCCCGACCTCAACAAACCCACCGTCACCATCATGACGGAGGCCGGCGGCATGGCCGCCGAGGAGGTCGAGCAACTGATCACCTTCCCGCTGGAGACCACCATGAACGGTCTGCCCGGGGTGGAGTCGGTGCGCTCGACCTCCAGTGCCGGTCTGTCCTTCCTTTATGTCACCTTCGACTGGAGCACGGAGATCTTCCGCGCCCGGCAGATGGTGTCGGAGCGCCTGGCCTCCATGGAGGAAGGCATGCCCGAGGGCGTCGTGCCGCGCATGGGTCCGATCAGCTCCATCATGGGCGAGATCATGCAGATCGCTATTCCCATCGACACGGCAAAGACCTCGTCGATGGCGGTGCGCGAGTACGCGGACTGGGTGCTGCGCCCGCGCCTGATGGCGGTTCCGGGCGTGGCCCAGGTGATTCCGATCGGCGGCGAGGTGCGCCAGTTCCAGGTGCAGCCCAACACCGTGCGCATGTCGGAGCTGGGCATCACGCATGAGCAGCTCGAAGGGGCGCTGAAGGGCTTCTCGTCCAACACCTCGGGCGGTTTCCTGGAGCTCAATGGCCGCGAATACTTGATCCGCAATCTGGGCCGCACGTCCAATCTCGACGATCTGAAGAACCTGGCCTTGAGTGCTCGGAACGGGCAACCCATCCTGCTGCGCCAGCTCGCTGAAGTCACATTCGCGCCCGCCCTCAAGCGCGGCGATGCCGGCTTCGAAGGCAAGCCCGCGGTGATCCTGGGCATCCAGAAGCAACCCACGGCAGACACCATTGCGCTGACGCGTGCCATTGAGACGGCGCTCGACGAGATGAAACGCTCGTTGCCGGCCGGCATGGATACCCCACAGGTCACCTTCCGACAGGCCAGCTTCATCGAGGCTTCGATCACCACCTTGCAGGGCAAGCTGATCGGCGCCTCGGCCTTCGTGGCCGTGATCCTGCTGCTGTTCCTGGGCAATCTGCGCACCACCATCATTGCCCTGGTGGCGATTCCGGTCTCCATCTTCATCACCGCCCTGGTGTTCAAATACTTCGGGCTCTCGATCAACACCATGACCCTGGGCGGTCTGGCGATCGCCATCGGCGGCCTGGTGGACGATGCGGTGGTGGGCATCGAAAACGTGATGCGCCGGCTCAAGGAGGACCGGGTCAAGCACCCCGAACACCGCATGAACCCGCTGGAAGTGGTGGCCATGGCGACGATGGAGGTGCGTTCCGCCATCCTCTATGCCACGGTCATCATCGTGCTCGTGTTCGTACCGCTGTTTGCGCTGCCGGGCATGGAAGGCCGTTTGTTCGTGCCGCTGGGCATCGCCTTCATCGTCTCCACTCTGGCCAGCCTGATCGTCTCGGTGACCGTGACGCCGGTGCTCAGTCTGTACCTGCTCCCGCGCATGAAGTCGCTGGACCATGGCGATACGAAGCTGCTGGCTTGGCTGAAGTCGCGCTATCGGGGTGGGCTGCAAGCCACCTTGAACCGTCCCAAGACTGCCCTTGTGGCCGCCAGTGTGACGGTGCTGGTCGCTGCTGCGGCCGTGCCGTTCTTTCCGACCACCTTCCTGCCGCCTTTCAACGAGGGCACTCTGCTGGTAGGTTTGCGGCTGAACCCCGGCGTGACACTGGCCGAGAGTTCGGCCCTGGCCCGCCAGGCCGAGGTGCTGATCAAGCAGGTGCCCGAGGTGACCCATGTGGGCCGGCGCAGCGGCCGGGCCGAGCTGGATGAGCATGCCGAGGGCGTGCACGTCAGTGAGCTGGACGTGGGACTGAAGCCCAGCAGCGAGATCACGCGCTCGATGGACGAGATCAACGCCGACATCCGATCGCGCCTGATCAACCTGCCGGCCGCCATTGGCATCGGCCAACCGATCTCGCACCGCATCGACCACATGCTCTCCGGCGTGCGTTCGCAAATCGCAATCAAGATCTTCGGCGAGGATCTGGACACCTTGCGCGGCCAGGCCGATGTCTTGCGTGCCCGGCTGGCTGCCATCCCCGGCGTGGCCGACCTGGAGATCGAGAAGCAGGTGCTGGCCCCGCAGATCAAGGTGCGCGTCGACTACGCCGCAGCCGCGCGCTACGGCGTGCCGGCCCCGCAGATCCTGTCGACCTTGCAGGCTCTGGTCGAAGGCGAGAAAGTCACGCAGATCGTCGAGGGCAGCCGGCGTTTCGCCCTGGTCGTGCGGCTGCCGGAAAGCGCCAGATCGGTCGAGGGCCTGGCCCAGATCCTGATCGAAACGCCCAGCGGAAGCGTCCCGCTGTCCAAGTTGGCCACCATCGAAGAGGGGGATGGCCCCAACCAGGTCAGCCGCGATGATGGCAAGCGCCGCATCGTGCTGTCGGCCAACGCGCAGGGGCGGCCGCTGTCGGACATCGTCACCGACATCCGCGCGGTCGTAGCCGAGACCAAGCTGCCAGAGGGTTACTTCATTACCCTGGGCGGCCAGTTCCAGGCGCAGGAGGAGGCCTCGCGCCTGGTCGGCCTGCTGTCCATCGTCTCGGCGGTGCTGATGTTCGTTGTGCTGTTCAGCCGCTACAAGAGCACGCGCCTGGCGCTGCTGATCATGGCCAATATCCCGCTGGCCCTGGTCGGCGCGGTGCTGGGCCTGGCACTGTCGGGTCAACCGCTGTCGGTGGCCGCGCTGGTGGGCTTCATCACCCTGGCTGGCATCTCGGTGCGCAACGGCATCCTGAAGGTCAGCCACTACATCAACCTGATGCGCTTCGAGGGTGAGAGCTTCGACCACAAGATGATTCTGCGCGGCTCGATTGAACGCCTGAGTCCGGTGTTGATGACTGCGCTGGTGACGGCCTTCGCGCTGGCGCCGTTGCTGTTCGAGGCAGAGCGCCCCGGCACCGAGATCCTGCATCCGGTGGCCGTGGTGATCTTCTCGGGCCTGATCAGCTCCACCCTGCTCGACACTTTCCTGACCCCGGCAATGTTCTGGCTGTTCGGGCGCCGTGACGTCGAGCGCCTGATGAATGACCGTGACGCTGAAGCCTTCTGACCCCCGCCACACCCACCCAAACTTGAGAGGATCTACCATGAAGAAGACCCAACTGCTGTTCGTCAGCACCATCATTGCAATCAGTGCCAACGCCTTCGCTGCGGACAAGGATGGTCACGGCCATGAGCACAAGCCGCTGCACGGCGGTGTAGTGGTCGAAGCCAGTGACATGGACTTCGAGCTGGTGGCCAAGGCCGATCAGATCAGCCTGCATGTACGCGATCACGGCAAGCCCACCAATCTGCAAGGCGCCCTCGCCAAGCTGACCCTGCTCAACGGCAGCGAGAAGAGCGAAGTCCAACTGGTGCCGGTAGGCGACAGGTTGGAGGCCAAGGGCAGCTACAAGCTGGGCACCGGCACCAAGGCCGTGGCCACGGTCACGCTGGCTGGCAAGAAGCCGGTCAATCTGCGCTTCGCGCTGAAGTAAATACGTGACCTCGACGTCAGCGCCCTGATCGGACCTCGCGACCATGGCCGCTGACTTCGAGCACATGAACACCTCGCATGGCGAGTTCGTTTCATTCTGGCTGGCTGCCGTTGCTGTGCTTGGGGTTGTCGCACTGATTGGGGTTGTCTACCTGAATTACCGGGATTGGCAGCGCAAGCGTGAGCGCCGGGAAGAGCGGCGGCAAAAGCGCCATGAAGCCAAGCGCAGGAAGAAGAACTGATGAAGAGCAATGAGTCTCGGCTCTGGCCGCCTCTTTTCGTGGCGTGGCTGATCGCACTGCTGGCGACCGCCGGTGCGCTGTTCCTCGGCGAGGTCATGGGCATGGTGCCCTGTGTGCTGTGCTGGTATCAGCGCATTGCGATGTTCCCGCTGGTGCTCGTGCTCGGCCTGGGCCTGCTCGACAACGACCGGCGCTGCCTGCGTTACGCCTGGCCGCTGGCTGGCGTCGGCTGGACGCTGGCCGCCTATCACTGCTTGGTGTTTTACGGTTGGGTGGCCGAGGGTTTGGTGCCCTGCGGCAAGGGCGGATCCTGTGCTGATGCCGAGCTTCAGGTGGCTGGTCTGGTGCCGATCCCGCTGCTTTCGTTGCTGGCCTTCAGCGGGGTTGTGCTGCTATTGGTCTTGGCGGGCAAAAGAGAGAAAGAGCATGAATAGAAGATGGATAGTTCTGGTCACCGGTGCTGCGGTGGCGCTGGCCTTTGTCGCAAGCGTGATGGTCTTCAAGAATCGGGCAGGGCAGGAGCTTGCCCTGGTGGCCCAAACTAACAGTGAAGCGCTGATCCGGCCGCACGCGCCGGTCTACGGCAATCCAGCCGCCAAGGTCACCATTGTCGAGTTCCTCGATCCGGCTTGTGAAACCTGCCGGGCCTTCCATCCCATCGTCAAAAGCATCGTCAACACGAGTTTCGGCAATGTGCGGCTCGTGGTCCGCTATGCACCGTTGCACCAGGGCTCGGATACGGCGGTGAAGATCCTGGAGGCGGCTCGGCTGCAGGGCAAGTATTGGGAAGCGGTCGAGAAGGCCATGGCCTTCCAGCCTCAATGGGCCTCACACGATCACCCACGACCCGAAATGATCTGGGAGCTGATCGCTGACATCGGGCTCGATCTGAGCAAGGCCAAGGCCGATGCAAATGGAGCTGCAATTGAGCAGTTGCTGCAGCAGGACATCGCCGACATGCAAGCCTTGAACGTGGACCGCACTCCAGGGTTTTTCGTCAACGGCACACCGCTGCGTGATTTCGGCGCGGAACAACTGAAATCGCTTGTCGAGCAGGAACTACGCAAAGTCGGCGCAGCGGCGCAGCCGTGATGGGCATTGCGGGAATGCTGCCGCAGCATTGGCATTCAGCCGCTCAGATTCTCGTGCGGGCCAGGAGGCAGGTTCGCAAACCGCGCCTCTTGTCGGCTCCAGGCTTTCATAGAGCTCAACTGCAGCACGCGCTTGCTTTCGCGCCCGGTGCCGACAAAGCCAGCCGCGCGGACCCGTTGCCCGGTGATGCCAAGTCTTCAAGGATGGTGCAGTCGACAGCCGCACCGCCGGCGCAGGCCGTGTCGCAGCTCCCGATGAACGCGGCCATGCTTCGTTCGAGCGCTTGCAACTCATCCAGCTTGTCTCGCACTTGAGCCAAGTGCCTGGCGGCCACCTCACGTACTTCAACACAGGGCCGGCGGGGCTCGTCAACAAGCCCCACCAGCTCACGAACTTGCTCGATGGAGAAGCCGAAGTCCCGGCAACGCCGAATAAAGCTGAGACGCCGAACAGTCGCAGCGCCGTAAGCCCTGCGCCCACCGTCGGTGCGTGGCACCGACGGCAACAGCCCAATTTCCTCGTAGTAGCGGATGGTCGGCACGGAGCAGCCGGCCTGCCGGGCCAGCAGACCAATGGAGATGGATGCCGTGGTGTTCATGCGCGACAGCTTAGCCTTTACTGCAAGCGAACCTCGGCGGTTGTGCCGCCCACATGTTCTCCGGCAAGAACTGCGAGAAGAACCACTGTGCATCGCTGCCAGACTGCTCTGGCCCCGCGATGGCCAGTTTCCCGTCATCGCCACGCAGGCTCAACTCGAAGTCGAGAAACGCACAGCATTCCCGCTCCGGCCTGACGATGTGCTCGACCTCGGAAGCGGCGACACCGTCATAGGTCACGTGGAGCAAACTGCCTTCCAGCCGATGCGAGCGAAGGTGCTGCTCCGTCAGTGGCGGATTCGAAGCAGCCGTAGGCCCATGTCAGCCGGCCCGAGGGTGCCACCAATGGCGGCTGGTTCAGCCGCCGAAATCAGCGGTCTTCGTGGAACAGGTGTCGGCGCAGCCGCACGCTGCGCTTCGGGCTTGGCGCCGCCTCCACCACCACGCCGTGGCAACGCCCAGCGCAATGGCCAAGAATGCCGCCGCGAGAGGCAGCAACTCATCGGCACAGACCAGCAGAGCCGAGCCCGTAGCCGCAAGCCCTCCGGCTATGCCCAGCAGAGGGATAGCACAGCAGACTGCGCATGCAGCGCCCAGGCCCAGCGCTGCTTTCAATGTTGTCATGAGGTTCCCCATTTGTGGTGAGACTACCAAAGGTAGAACCTCAAGCCACTTGAGGAGCAAGCATTTTCTGTCAGAGCGGCAAGGGACAATGTTGCCCATGGAGTTCATCAAGACATTCGGATTGTTCGTGGTGACGGCGCTGGCTGAAATCGTCGGTTGCTACTTGCCGCACCTCTGGTTGAAGCAGGGCAAGTCCGTCTGGCTGCTCGTGCCGGCCGCCATCAGCTTGGCGCTGTTCGCGTGGTTGTTGTCTTTGCATCCGACGGCGGCGGGCCGCGTCTATGCCGCCTACGGCGGCGTATACATCGGTGTCGCCATTCTTTGGCTTTGGCTGGTGGACAAGGTCACCCCGACCACCACCGACTGGGTCGGTGTCGGACTTTGTGTCATCGGGATGGCAGTCATCATCTTCGGCTCAAGAGCTGAGGGCTGATCCGGCCAGGGGACAGAAAGGAGCACTCATGGCTTGAGTCTGGCAACGGATGCGGCCGAGATTCTGCCTCGCGCCCTGCCGCTGGCAGACCATGCCTCAATTGCCTACGCTGCCGACTATTGGAGCGCAAGGGCGCAGTTGAATGAGCGCTTACTTTGATCTTCCTTAAATCGACTCTTTCTCATGGGCTCCTCACGGGGTGAAGCCATTTTCTCGTGGAATCAACGTCTCGGAGAAAGTAGGCAGGTCAGGTGGCCTTCGATGACTACGCGCGAATCAACCACTTCTGAATGACCGGTTCGGGATATAGACCGTCCGCCCGGCCCGCGATGGGTTGAATGACTGCTTGGTGAGGGTGCAGAAATTCACGGTTTGAGGGCGAATGTCTCTGATCAGCCTGGTGCTGAGGTTCGATGAACTTCGGCTTTGGGCACGAAGCTGTCGCGACACGGTGCTGGCTATGACTGCAACTGGCGGGTGCCATGTTCGATGCGTCCTTTGGTCGCCGCTGCAGTCCTGCCGCTCAGTGGGCGGACGATGCGGTTCGCAAAGGCGGCGAGCGTCTGCCGTCCGCCATCGTTCTGGCCGGGGAACGGCGCAACACCGATGTTGCATCGCGCATCTAATCCAACTATGTACGACGCCATCAATTTACATAGTTGATGTCAATGACTTACCCACAGGTAAAATGCTCGCCGTAGATGCATCTATGGCAGTTTTGGGTATAAGTTCGATGCAATACACCTCCTGGCGGTGGCCCAGGCCCGCCGCCAGGCTCATCATGCGGTCGGACATGTCTCCGTACAGGGCGAAGTTGGCCGACAGGGCCGCCAGGCCGGCCTCTTCCTCCAGGTGTTTGATCTGGAACCAGGGTGTGCCCATCTTGATGCCCAGGTCCTTCGCCTCATTGGAGCGGGCGATGGCGCAGCCGTCGTTGTTGCTCAGTACGACCACTGGCCTGCCCTGGAGGCTGGGTCTGAACACCCGCTCGCAACTCACATAGAAGTTGTTGCCGTCGACCAGTGCGTACATGGATCGCTCCTACAGCGGGATGATCTCGGCCCGGCCACTGAGGATGGGCTTGCACAGGATCTTGTAGCCGTCCGCATCAAAGCCTGGCGCCACCTTGTCCAGGGCTTGGGCTTCGGCGGCTTCCTGCACGCTGCCCAGGTAGTGCCAGTTGTGAACGACGTGGATCTGCTGTGTCTCTTCGTCTCTCTCCACCAGGCCGACCGCACCGGGGTAGGGCCAGCAGGCCACGCGCAGCCCTTCCAGACTGGTGAACAAGCGCTGGCGGTGCCCTTCGGGGGTTTCATCGCCACGGCATACGCCAGCGCACTGGTGCAGCATGGCCCGAAAACAAGCCCGGCCCTTGGCGAGCTTCTCCAGGCCGAGGGCGGCGTAGCACAGGCGCTGGTCGTCGGCCAGCTGGCGCAGGCCCTCCAGGGCGGCATGGCGGCTTCCGTACAGACCGTAAAGATGGAGCTCCGTGGCGAAGTTCAGGTCTTTGGAATAGACAACCTCGGGGATGCCGTTCTGCACCCGCAGCGAACACGGCTGGCGGTTGCGCCGCAGTTTTTGGTTGAGCAGGGGATGCTGCTGCTTGATCATCTGGGCCTCCAGCAGCAGGGCTCCGATCGCGCCTGCCGTGCGGATATGGCTGATGCGCTGGGTCTGGCGCAGCAGCCGGGCCTCATCGGGATTGCGCATGTGCGCCAGCAGGCGGCTGCGCAGGTTGATGCTCTTGCCGATGTACAGCGGCAAGTCGCCCTCTGCGCCATGGAAGACATACACACCCGGTGCCGCCGGCATGTCTGCGATGGCTTCCCGCAGGTGGCTGGGGTATTCGTAAATCCGGATCTCATCGAAGTCGGGCCGTCGACGGCTGTGCAGTTGCATGGTCAGTGGCGCATGCTCAGTTGCGAAACAGGGTCAATGCCGCAGTGACCACGCCCCAGACTTCCAGGGTCTGGCCATCCTTGGGGCGGATGTCCGGGTAGGCCGGGTTGGCGGCCACCAGACGCACGCGGCCATTGCGCTGGTAAAACCGCTTGCAGGTGAATTCGTTGTCCACGACAGCCACAACGATGCTGTTATGCCGCGCCTCCAAGGCCCGGTTCACCGCCACGATGTCGTTGTCATGGATACCGACCCCGATCATCGAGTCTCCGCGCACCCGCATGAAGTAGGTCGCCTGGGGATGGGTGCTGAGCAGTTCGACAAGATCGCAGCGCTGCACCATGTGATCCTCGGCAGGTGACGGGAATCCCGCTGGCATGTGGAAGTCCAGCAGGTTGATCGTCGCCGCTACGGTGCTGGCCAGTACCGGGCGGGAGAGGTCGAGGGGGGCGGGGTGCATGGCAATGCTCGGGGTACAGGGGAGAGTCACAGGATCTGGTGGCGCATAAATACTGGATAAATAACCAGTATTTTGCCATCCTATTGCCGTGTCATCCATCGTGGGGTGCTCGGGACTGAAAAGGGCAGATGCTCCCATCGACCTACGCCGTTCGAGTTGCCCAGATCTCGCCGGCAGGGTGCACGCTCGGCTTCGCCCCTGTTTCTGCACGGTGGGGCGCGACACAATGAACCTTGTTGGCTCGCTGGGCATTTCCCTCGGGGTCCCGGCAATCGGGCGGGCCCATTTTTCTGAAGAGGATTTAGACTGCGGGCATGCCCAACACCCTTGACCGCGCGATCCTTGAGCGTAATCTCGCTGCCACGGCCCAGGCCAACAATGTGGAACTGAGAAACGACATTGCTTTGCTTAGCCAGAAACTAACGGGCCACATCAAGCAGATCCAGTGGATGCTTTGCACGGTGATAGCCATCAACATAGCAGTGGCACTCCAGCTGTAGAGGATGCATCCCGGGGGGGGCGACGTTT
>RRZT010209674.1_pt1 | contig 24637 bp, 20 predicted proteins | sample 2165551 | NCBI WGS metagenome assembly RRZT01 (sample SAMN10456910, study PRJNA506462) | wastewater metagenome | biome: wastewater; feature: sludge; material: wastewater sludge; isolation source: wastewater sludge with Escherichia coli K12::gfp cells carrying plasmid... | place: USA: Moscow, Idaho... | reverse complement strand
CGTAAAGGTGGCGCAAATGCTCCAGTTTTTTCTTTTTACGCTGGGCGCGCACATACGCCACATAGCCCACGCGCCCCGCAAACAGCGCCACAAGCACCAAAAAGATGCAGGCCGCTACAGTTAGCGCAAGCGGCCACGACGCGCCGCCGCCGCTTTTTGTTTTAATTGGGGTTATCGCGCCTGTATTGCGCGCCAAAATCTCGCCGAGGCTGCCTGCCTGCATCGGATAAGTGGCAAGCACCGAGCCCATCACGCCATTCTCTTCTTTTAGCGAAACCGTAAAGCTGGGTGCAAAAGGCTGGCCGATTACATATTTCTCGGGCACGGCATATTGCAGCTTTAAATCATCTTTTGTGTAGCCCGCAGGCAAAAGCACCGTAAAATCCGGCACGCTCACGTCCATCTTGCCCAGCTCTTTTTCGCCGCCGCCAAACACAGGCACCTTTACGCTGTCAAATGCATTACCGGGAAAGGTAACCTCGGCAAAATTTTGAAAGCAATAATCAAACAGCGCCGCACAATCTTTAAATTTATCGTATTTTTGCGCACTTGCCATCACCACGGCCACTAACGTGCGCCCGCCGCGCTCCACAGCCTCCACCATTGTGTTTCCGCTTTCCTGTGTCCAGCCGGATTTGCCGCCGATGGTGCCCTCGTAAGTGAATTTGCTGTTCACCAGCATCGCATTATCCGTGCCGAATAAGCGGCGCTCGCTTTGTTTGTTGGTGGGCTGCATCTCGTAGCTCACAGCGCCAAACAGCTCGCGAAAGCCCGGCACCGAAAGCGCATACTGCGTAATTTTTGCCATATCGGCAGCCGTGGTAAAATGCTGCTCGTTATATAGGCCGTGCGCATTGGTAAAATGCGTGCCCGAAAGGCCAAGCGACGCAATCTTGTCGTTCATTAGCGCGGCAAATGCCTCGTGAGAGCCCGCCGTATAGGTGGCAAGCGCATTGGCCGCGTCGTTGGCGCTCATCAAAACGGTGGCATTAAACGCGTCGGCAAGGCTAATCACCTCGCCTGCTTGCAAAGCAATGTGCGAGGAGCCGCGCTCCAGCTGCACGTCCTCTTGCGTTACGGTAATCTGCCCGGACATATCCCCGCCGCACTTTTCCAGCGCAAGCGCCATCGTAAGAATCTTGGTTATACTGGCAGGAAAATGCTTGTCCGCGCCGCCTTTTTGCAGCAAAACTTGCCCCGTTGCAGCATCCATCACCGCATAGCTTTGGGCGGTAACAGCGGGCAGCGGCGCGCTTAGTGCAAAGGCAGGCAGTGCAATATTAAAAAAAAGCGCTATCATTGCAAGCGCAGATACGGCTTTCTTCAAACGCTATTCTCCTCACAGAAAGTATACAAATTGTTGATTTATATTATTATACCTCTTAAACACGCAGTAAAACAAGTATAATTTTATACAATTTGCCATTATTCAGTCATTTTGGTAATTCTGTGCAAAATAGCGTCGTATTTTCTGCGTTTTCACATATTTTTACGGTTTTTTTGTAAGAGAATTTAAACGAATTTGCGCATATGCTTGGCAAGGGCGGTTAAAGTAAACACATTGTTCAGCGCGGGCGCGCGGATTACCGCCAGCTGCAATTCCCACAGCACTTGCGCCTGTGCATTTTCCGCAAAGCCCAGCGTGCAAAGTGCCGCTTTGCCGATGGCCAGCTGCGCGGTGCGATAGGGCTCGCCACAGGCCAAAAGCGCCTCGTGCAGCGGCAATACTGCGGCGAACTCCTTGCCCATCGCCGCCACAGCGGCAATTGCCTCGCGTTCGTCTTTAAAATCGGCGGCAGCAAGCCGTATTTTTAGCTGCGTACCGTTTTGAGGCGGCGGGCTTTGGGCAAAGGTGTCAAGCGCTTGCAAATCTTGGGCAAAGCTTGGGTGAAAGCACAGCTTTTCGCAAAGCGCGGTGCTGTGCGCGCGCGTGATGCGCAAAACGCCCCACCAGCGCGCCAGCATGGTGCACGGCAAGCGCGCAAGGCTGCTTGTGCAGGCGCACGGCTGCCCGATGCCATAGGGCAAAAGTGCCCCTGCCGCCAATAACGGGCCCAGCGCCTCGGGGCTTTGGCTTAAAAGTATTTCTTGCAATGCATCCCGCACAGGATAGGGCGGCAAGGCGCATATGGCATCTGCATAACGAAGCGCCGCGCAAAGCGTGTCGCACTCTACGGCAAGGCCCTCTTTTGCCGCAAGGCAAAACAGGCGCAAAATGTGCATGCCATTCTTTGCAAACGCAGCGTCTACATCGCCTTTTGCATACAAAACGCCCTCCCACACCCGAAACACCGCCGCCGTTTGCGCTGTAAGCACAGGCGCGTCGTCCATTGGCGCGGGCGCTGTGGTAATCGGCAAAATCGCGTGCTCGCTGTTTATGAACGCGTGCTCATTATTTGTTAGCGCGTGCTCGCTGTCTGTTAGCGCCTGCATAGCCTTTCCCCTTTCTTTTTTAAGCCCCCAAATAAAAAAGGGGCCCGTACCAATCGATACCGCCCCTTTTCATTTTGCGTGCTTATAAAAACAAATTTAACACATTTGCGGCAGCCGCAGGATTGGTGTAAAACTGCTTATAGGCGTTATATGCGCCACCGCCGCCCATCGTGTTAAGCTCCGGTGCTTTATACAAATTTTGTGCATTATTCTTCGCCTGCACGGTTTTATCGTATGCGGTTTTTGCCAGATTATCCAATACCTTGCGTGTGTTTTCGGGGTTTTTTTCCATTGCAGAAGCAAGCTTTTTCTCGTCCACCTGCAATTGGCCGTCAAACTTTGTGGTAATGCCGATATTGCCCAGCGTCTGTGCGGAATACCTTGTGCTTGCGTACGACGCAGCCAAGTTATTCACTTCGTTTGATTTGTTTTGATTGGCATTTAAAAACTGCACGGTTTGATTATAATCCTTTGCAAAGGCTTTCACCGTGTCCAGCAGTTTGCCCGCATCCTGCGTGCCATTTTGCACAGCGGCTTTGCCCGTGCCGTTTAAAGTGGCCTTGATGCCCGTGTCGCCCAGCGTAACGGTATTGCTAGCGGCGGTATACGCTTTATCGCCCACTGTATAGGCCGCGTCGCTTGCCACAGCGGTGGTTTGCATGTTCAGCTTTTCGGCATTGCCCGTAAATTGCACCGAAAACGCATTTTCTGCGCCTGTGTCCGCAGCCGCCAGCGAAAGCGCCGACATGCCGTTTTTGGTTTCCACCGTGGCCACAACGCCCAGCTTTGCGCTGTTAATTTGCCCCGCCATCTGCGTGAGCGCGTCTTTATTATTCGTGGCATTTGCCATATTAAACGAAAGCGTGCTTGTTTTGCCCTTTGCGGTAATTTGCATTTTAGAGCTGCCGCCAAGCGTATATCCCAAAGACGATGTAAACGAAGCCGACTTGCTTGTTTGTGCGCTGGCCAGCTTTTGCACATTGATATCCACAGATTGCCCCGCTTTTAAGCTGCCGCTTTTCACCGAAAGCACCGAAGAATCCGTGCTGCCGATTTGCATCGTGCCGGTTGTTTGCCGCGCAAAATCGCGGAGCGCCGAGGCCGAGGATTTTAGCGACGTGGTAGCCGCATCAAAATTTGCCATAAAGCTTTTGGATTCCTTTTGAAATGCGGCGTATTTATCTAAATTGTTTTGATAGGCATTTACGCGCGTATTCATTAAGCTTTGCAAGCTTTGGGTGTTTTTGCTCATCTGCGAGAACACAAAATCGCCCACCGAAGACGCGGTCTTCGCAGGCAAGGATGACTGCACACTGGACAGATTGCTCATGAACTGAAAATATTGCGCGGGGCTGTTCACGCCATTGATTGCCATGCAAATACCTCCTTTTAAGCGCACAAAAAACACCGCTGTTTTTTGTGATTCCTACACTTCTCCAACATCAATATAGCGCAAATTTCCTCATAAGTCAACAGTTTTTTTACATCTGACACACGCTTTCTGTAATTACGGCGGCGCTTGCATTTGCCGTGCAAAGGCGGCGCGCATGCCCGTTTATTTTTCGCCGCTGCAAGCTGCCGTAAAAATTTGAAAAAATTATCCAATGTTATGCTTGACAATTTGATATCGTAATGATATCATTCACATATCAGGCAAACACAAGCAAACGAAAGGAACGGATACATATGAACGAAACGAATAAAAACAATCACGAGGAAAAACTGCTTTCGCCGCCCAGCGGCTATACGGTGCTAATTGGCAGCCTTGTGCTGCTTGCGGCAAGCGTAGTATGGTTTGTTTTTTCGGTAATTGCGCTAGACACGCATGGCGCAGCCTTTGTGCCCATTACAGGCACAGTTTCCGCAGCGGTGCTTTGGGTGCTCGTGCCCATTTTACTGTCCGGTTTAAAAACCATTCAGCCCAATGAAGCGGGCGTGTACGTGCTGTTTGGCAGTTATTACGGCACATTGTCCACCCCCGGATTTTACTGGATTAACCCCTTTTGCACAGCGGTAAACCCCACTGTGTCCGCAGCGCAAAGCCTATCTACAAGCGTGCAAGGCGTTACAGTAACGCCCACGCTTAACAAAAAGATTTCGCTGAAAGCCATCACGCTGAACAACGAAAAGCAAAAGGTAAACGACCACGAGGGCAACCCGATAGAAATTGGCGTTATCGTAATTTGGCGCGTAGTGTGCGCCACACGTGCCGTATTTGAAGTAGATAATTACAAAACCTATGTTTCCACGCAAACCGATGCCTCCATTCGGCAAGTGGCGCGTTTATACCCGTACGACATTTCCGAGGACGGCGACGAAAAATCGTTGCGCGGCAGCGCATCGGAAGTAGCCGAGGAGCTAAAGCGTGATTTGCAAGGCCGCGTGGAGATGGCGGGCATCGAAATTATCGAAGCGCGCATTGCGCATCTTGCCTATGCGCCGGAAATTGCCGCGGCCATGCTGCAACGCCAGCAGGCCTCTGCCATTATTGAAGCGCGTGGCAAAATTGTGGATGGTGCTGTGGGCATGGTGGAAATGGCGCTGAACAAGCTTTCCGAAAACAATATTGTTTCGCTGGATGACGAGCGCAAAGCCGCAATGGTGTCGAATTTGCTGGTAGTGCTTTGCGGCAATAAGGATGCACAGCCCATCGTAAACAGCGGCAGCATTTATTAATCCATATGGGAGATAAAAACGAAAAAAAGCAATTGCTTTTGCGCCTTTCGCCCACGCTTTGGGCCGAAATTAACCGCTGGGCGGACGATGATTTCCGTTCCATTAACGGGCAGATTGAATATATTTTGTCGGAAGCGGTTAAAAAGCGCAAAGGCAGCGAGAAAAATAAAGACAGCGAAAACAAATAAAGTGCCCGTTTCTATGCCCCCCGCGCGCAGCTGGCAAGCAAAGCAAATGCACCCCACACTACCATGCCGCCCCGCGCGCTAACAAAGCACGCCTTTTGCGCAGCACGCAAACAGAACTGCACCTTTTGCGCAGCCGCGCAAAACACACCATAGTACGCGCCACAGAACGCGCACACACCCATCAAACAGCCAAAAAGCCGCGAAACAATCTTGTTTCGCGGCTTTTGCTTTTATAAGTTTTTATACAATTTTGGTTGTCCAATCTTCCAAATTCCATACATCGGTAACAATATCGGCATAAAATTCCGGCTCGTGCGAAACCAAAAGCACCGTGCCTTTAAACTCTGCCACGGCCGTTTTCAGCGCGTCCTTTGCGTAAACGTCCAAATGGTTGGTAGGCTCGTCTAAAACCAAAAGATTCATGCTGCGCAGCATCAGCTTACAAAGGCGCAGCTTGGCATTTTCGCCGCCGCTTAGCACCTTTACCTGGCTTTCAATATGCTGCGTGGTAAGCCCGCACCGCGCCAGTGCCCCGCGCACCTCGCCATTGGTCATCGACGGATATTCCTGCCAAAGCTCTTCCAGTGCTGTGTTTTTGCCTGCCACGGCCTCCTGCTCAAAATAGGCATATTCCACAAGGCTATCCATCGCCACAGTGCCCGAAACGGGCGGTATCAGCCCAAGCAGCGTTTTTAAAAGCGTGGATTTTCCAAGCCCGTTCACGCCCTTAATGGCAATTTTTTTGCCGCGTTCAATGGCAAAGGTGAGGGGCTTTGTAAGGGGTGCATCGTATCCCAGCACCAGATTTTCGGCCTCTATGATAAACTTTGCCGGTGCGCGCGAATATCGAAACGCAAAGGTGGGCTTTGGCTTTTCCTTTGCCAGCTCAATTACGTCCATCTTATCCAGCTTTTTTTGGCGGCTGCGCGCCAAAGTGGCCGTGGCCGCGCGCGCCTTGTTGCGTGCCACAAAATCCTCCAAATCGGCAATTTCGCGCTGCTGGCGCTCATAGGCTTGCTCGTTTTGACGCTTTTTCAGCTCGTACATGGACAGAAAATTTTGATAATCGCCTTTATAGCGCGTTAGCACCGCATTTTCTACATGATACACCACATTGACTACCTTATTTAAAAAGTCCTCGTCATGCGACACTAGCAAAAACGCATTTTCGTAATTTTGCAAAAAGTTTACAAGCCATATGATATGGTTTTCATCCAAAAAGTTTGTGGGCTCATCTAAAATTAGCACCGTTGGGTTTTGCAAAAGCAGCTTCGTCAACAGCACCTTTGTGCGCTGCCCGCCCGAAAGCTCGGCCACATCGCGGTCAAGGCCGATATCAAACAGCCCTAAACCGCCTGCATATTCCTCAATGCGCGAATCAATCACATAAAAGCCGCCATGCTCCAGCATTTCGCCGATATCGCCCACTTCTTCCATCAGCGCGTTCATCTCGGCTTCGTCTGCTTCGCCCATCTTGTTATACATTTCCAGCATGTCTTGCTCTAGCTGAAACATCGGTGCAAAAGCCTCACGCAATACCTCGCGAATGGTTTTGCCCGCCGCAAGTGTTGTGCGCTGATCCAAATAGCCCACCGTAACATGTTTGCCAAAGCTTACGCTGCCCTCGTCTGGGGGCAAAACGCCTGTAATAATGTTCAAAAACGTGGTTTTGCCCTCGCCGTTTTCGCCCACTAAACCCACGTGCTCGCCTTTTAATAAGCGAAACGACGCATCCTCTAAAATACGGCGCGCGCCGTAGCCGTGTGTAACATTTTGTACGTTAATCATGGTTCCTCCGGAGTATTGTGTGATTTCTTATGCCAAGCAAAATGCGCATCTTCTGCATGTTTGGCAAAGCAATTTACGTTCATCAATCTACATGCGCCCGCAACTATTTCGCCCGCCAAAGACGTGTGTGTGCACAAAGGGCAATGCACAAACCTTGCAGAATTTATTTCGTTAAAAAAAAGTCCATTTTGCACAGCAAAATGAACTCTTTTTTGGTGGGAGAGGATGGATTCGAACCATCGAAGCGAAACGCAACAGATTTACAGTCTGCCCCCATTGGCCACTCGGGAACTCTCCCATATTCAGTTCGCAAAAGATGGAGCTGGTGGACGGATTTGAACCCCCGACCTGCTGATTACAAATCAGCTGCTCTACCAGCTGAGCTACACCAGCATCTAAAGCTTAACAGCGCACCGCAAAAATCGAGTGCTTTGTTATTATAGCAAAAGCTTGCAAGAAAAGCAAGCTTTTCTTTTCAAAAAAACACATTTATATGAATCTTTTTGCATTTGCTTGCGTTTTGCGCTTGCAAACGCGCATCACAGGCCGTTTTTAGCGCGCGAGGGCGCCGTTTACAATACGTTTGACAAAGCGCCATTACAATACGTTTGATAAAGCACCGCTGCAATACGTTTGATAAAGCGTAGCTACAGTGCTGCGGATAAAGCACCGCCACATCGTTCCGGATCAAACGCCGCTACAGCGCGTTTGACAAAGCGCAGTACTGCTCCAGTGTTAAAGCCTCTGGCCGCGCCGTCAGGCTGATGGCACAGGCACGCAGCGCCTCGTTTACGCGTTCCTTTTCCATGCTCATCCCCGCAGAAATGGCATTTGCCGCTGTTTTACGCCTTTGCCCAAATGCCGCGCGAATCACGCGGAACATCTTGGCTTCATCTTGCGGCGTTATTGTGGGCGTTTTATGCGGCACAAGGCGAATTACGGCGCTGGTTACTTTGGGCGGCGGATAAAAGCTGCCCGGCTGCACCGTAAACAACACCTCCGGCTTTGCATAATAATGCACCGCATAGCTGATAGCGCCTGCCTCACGCGTGCCAGGGCGCGCGCAAATGCGCTGTGCGGCCTCTTTTTGCACCATTACGGTAATGCTTTCAACGGGCAAACGCTCCTCTAAAAGGCGCATTAAAATGGGGCTGGTGATATAATAGGGCAAATTGGCGCACACGGCCACGGGCAGGCCGCTAAACTCCTTTTGCAAAAGCGCGGCAATGTCGCATTTTAACACGTCTTCCAGCACAATTTGGATATTGTCAAATTCCGCAAGCGTTTGCGCCAAAACAGCGGGCAGGCGCTTATCTACCTCTACTGCAACCACCTTTTGCGCTGCCTTGCACAGCTCTTTTGTTAGCACGCCGATGCCCGGCCCAATTTCCAAAACGCCCCAATCCGCCGTGATGCCGCTGGCGGCCACAATTTTGGGGCACACACCTGCATTGACGATAAAGTTTTGCCCAAAGCCCTTTGAAAGTGTAAAGCCGTGCTGCTCGCATAAATCGCGTATTACCGAAACTTCTGTTAAATTCATTGTTAAACCCTATCTTTCTTGGGCGATTGGCACCGCTTATCTTTGCCGCGCTTTACTATGCATGGCACAAAAAGGCAGCGCCCCTTTGTAAAGCATCGCTTTGCAAGGGGCGGCGCGTTTTCACGGATGAATGGCTTTGCGCTTGTGTATTTATTGCGCCGCAGGTGCGCTTTCGCTGGGGGCTGCCGGCGTGCTTGTGGCGGGTGCAGGCGGCGTAACAACGCCGTTTTTAATCAGCATGCTTTGCGCCACTTCAAATGCGCGCGCAATTTGCGAATCGGTTTGTGGCGTTAAATCGTAAAAATTTTGCTCTTCTTCGGGCTTTAGGGCAATTTCTTCATCCGGCACAATGCCCACGCCGTCAAAGCTTTCGCCTTTGGCCGTTAAAAGCTTGCCTGTGGTAAAGCTAATCGCCGAAGAATCCGACAAGCGCTGCGGTGCACATTGCACGGTGCCCTTGCCGTAGGTTTTCGTGCCGACAATTTTGCCCTTGCCAAAATCCCGAATGGCGCTGGCAAAAAGCTCGGCTGCGCTGGCGGTTTTACCGTTTGTTAGCACCACCATCGGCAAATCGACTTCTGATGCATCAGAAAGCCCCAAGCTGCGCACCTCGCCGTTATTGTCCTCGGTGCTGCCGATTGCGCCCTCGGGGCACAAAACGTCGATGGTGCTGACAACGCCGTCCAAAAGGCCACCCTCGTTATTGCGCACGTCGAACACCAGCGAGGTTGCCCCCTGCTTTCTCAGCTCGCTCACTGCGCCGTCCAGTTCGGCAGCCGTTTTATTGTTAAACGAAGTAATTTTTACATAACCTGTGGTTTTGCCCTCTGGCAAAAGATATTCCACGCTCTTGCGCTCAAACGGTGTGCGGCGCAGCATGATAGGCGGCTGCTCGGCACCCATTGCGTCTAAATACGTAAGGCTCAGCTCGGTGCCTTGCTCCCCGCGCAAAAGTGTTTGAATCTGCTCTAGCGTTAAGGGCTTCACGTCGATGTCGCCAATTTTTGTTATCGTAAAATTTTTCTGGATGCCTGCAAGCGCCGCAGGTGAATCGGGATACACCTCGATGACGCGCGCATAGCTGTTACCCTGCTTGATAACCTCTACGCCCACGCCCACCACCTTGCCGTCTTGGATATCCAAAAGCTCGGCATATTGCTTAGCCGTATAATATTTTGCGTTTTTGCCGTCGCCGATGCCGGCCATGTAGCCCACGCTGATCATATCAAACAGCGTTTCATCGGAAATGGTGCCGTAATATTCCGCGCGCACGCGCTTATCAATTTCGGCAAGTTTGTTATATAAAATCTCTTTTTCGCGCACGGAAGATACCGTTTTATCAAAAATTTTCATCGATAAAATCATGGTGATAGAAAAGGTAACCGTCATGGCGATAATGGCAATGGCAACCGCTAAATTGACCGATATTTTTTTATTCATTTAAGCATTCCTTTCTTGGGGAATTGCGCTGTTTATCCGCGTGGGATTATGCCGCCAATGTATTTTGGCGGAAAAGCCGCAAAACCCAGTTTGAAAGAGCAATCTTTCAAACTTGTTCTCCTACATTAAAAAGTAAGCTGTATAATCAGCGGAATAATCACTGATGCAGACATTAAAAGCGCAATGGCCAAACAGGCGAAGCGCACAAGCTTTGAGCGACCGGACATTACAGAGCCCTTCTTTCATTTCGATATTGCGCAGGGGTTGGCTTTCTATCAAGATTTTTGCACATCGGCCTTTGGCCGTGCTTTTGGCGGCGCCTTGCGGCATGCCACACAGCAATCGGGCAAAACACTATTTTCTTATTATACCACTAACCCTGTAGATATGTATAGGGGTTTACCGCGCCGCCGTTCACATCCACCTCAAAATGCAGATGTGGCCCCGTGGTGACACCCGTTAAACCCACATATCCCAGCAGCTGCCCTTTGCTGACCACAGCCCCATCAACAATGCCTGCGGCGCGCGCCGGCATGTGCCCATACACCGACACCACGCCCCCGCCGTGCGAAATCTTTACGCAAACGCCATAGGACGAATGCGCCGCTGTAGACACCGTGCCGTCTGCCGCGGCGTAAATTGCCGTGCCGATAGGCGCTGGGATATCAATGCCGCGGTGATTATCCGCGCGCTCGCCAAAGCCAGAGCTAACAGAATAGCGCCCCGGCAAAGGCCATGCAAACACGCCGCCCACAAAGGCACCGCCCTGCGTATCCTTTGCCACCCACGCTTCCCATTCCCGCATCGCGGCCGCCTGCGCCTCAGTCTGCTGTGCTTTTGTGATTTCGGCGCTGGCCTTTTTCGCCTCGGCCGCATCCTTTGCCTGCTTTGCTTGAAGCATGCTGTGTTCATATTCGGCCTTTAGGCGTTCGCTTTCTGCCTTTTGCGCATTTAATGCGTCTAGCTGCGTTTGCATTTGCACAGCTAGGGTTTCCAGCTCAATTTGCTGGGTATGCAAAAGCGCAATCAGCTCGGTGTCGTGCTTTGCAATCGCCTGCAAATCCTCCGATACGCGCAATAGCTCTGAAAAATCCTGCACGGCTAAAAGCGTGGCAAGCCCCGACCGATCTTTGTTTTCATAAATGGTTACAATGCGCGTTTCAAATAATGCCTTATTGTGTTCAATATCCGCAATTTTGGCCGCGATTTCGTCTTGCTTTATTTGCAGCGCACTTTCCGCATCGGCAATCTGCTGCGTCAGGATTTCCAGCGCCTGTCGCTCCAGCTCTGCCTTTTCGGCGTAGGCCTGCTGGGTTGCGGCCGCCTTTTGGATATCCTTTTCGCTTTTGGCAATCTCGCTTTTGGTTACCTGCAAAGCCGCGGTGATGCGATCCAGCTTTTCCTTCGGTGTTTCGGCGCGTGCTGTTGCAAAGCGCGGCACAGCAATGCTCACCGTTAACAAAAGCGTTAGCGCCACGCTGAAAATCCGCGCCCCTGCTTGTCGTTTCATACTGGCACTACCTTTCGGAAAGCGTTTCTTGATGAAAGCGCTATCCCTTTAAATACCCGTAAGGATTCACAGCTACACCGTTTTTATCCACCTCAAAATGCAAATGATTGCCCGTGGAATTGCCTGTAGAGCCTACATAGCCAATTAGCTGGCCTTTGGTAACGGTGTCGCCGTCCGAAAAGCCCGCCGCAATGGCCGACATGTGCGCATACACCGACACCACGCCACCGCCGTGCGAAATCTTCACGCATTTGCCATAAGTCCAGTGATGGCCAAGCGTAGACACCTTGCCCGTGGCTGCCGCATAAACGGGCGTGCCTGCGGGTGCGGGAATGTCGATACCACGATGAATATCCCACTTGCCATAAATCAAACGTTTTTCGCCAAAGCCCGAGGAAATGCTCGTATATCCCGGCACTGGCCATAAAAATTCGCCGCCTACAAACTCGCCACCCTGCGAATCCTGTGCCACCCACGCCTCCCATTCGCGCAGTGCCGCTTCGTATTGGGGCAAAAGGTTGGCGTAGCTCGCCTCGTTCGCCGCTTTTTCGGCAGCCGCCGCGTCGGCTTCTTTTTGCGCCTTCAGCATGCTTTGCTCGTATTGCGCCTTTAAGCGCTCGCGCTCGGCCTTTTGCGTCTCTAGGCTTGCAAGGTCCGCCTCTATATTAGCGCGCATGACCTCCAGCGCAGCCTGCTGCTCGCGCAGAAGGGCCAAAAGCTCGGTGTCGTGCTTGGCAATCGCCTGCAAATTCTCGGATACGCGCAAAAATTCCGAAAAATCTTTTACCGCTAAAAGTGTGGACAAACCCGAACGGTCTTTATTCATATAAATTGTGGTAATGCGCGTTTCAAACCGATCTTTTGTGCCTTGTATCTCTAAAATCTTTTGTTCAATTTCCAGCATTTTTTCGTTCAGCGCCGCTTGCGTGGCCTCGATGCTTGCGCCGATAAGCTCCAGCTGCTGGCGCTCCACCTCGGCTTTTTTGGCATAGGCATTTTTGGTGGCCTGCGCTTTTTTGATGTCTGTGCCGTTTTCTTTGATTTCCGCTTCCAGCGCCAGCTTTTCTTTTTCAAGGCGCTGCACCTTTTCCGAAAGTGTTTCGGCGTTTGCGGTGGTCAAAAGACGGCCCGCGCCGCCTGAAAGCAGCAGTGCCACACAAAGCGTAATAGAAAGCGCAAAGCGCGCGGGCCTGCGCAGTTTACGCAGTATATTTTTTACAGTCATACATGCCTCCATAGTGCACAGGTTAATCAACGTTGATGCTTGTAAACGCGTTTTACACTTTTAAGTGTTTGCGAATGCTGGATGTGGTGCCGATGCTGCCGATAAACACCCCAAACACGATAAAGCTGGCCACAATCATGGGCCACACCGCGGTAACAGGCAAAATCGACTGCGTAAAAAAGCTGAGCCATGCGGCATCGGGCGTTGTAAGATACCGCAAAATCGCGCTATACGTGCCCAGCACGATCATAGACGATACTGCGCCCGCCACCACGCCCACCGTAACGCCCTCCACAAAAAAGGGCAGGCGGATAAAGCCGTTTGTGGCGCCAACAAATTTCATGATATTAATTTCTTTGCGCCGCGCAAACACCGTGAGGCGAATGGTATTGCTGATAACCACCACGCTTACTACAGCCAGCGAAGCGATAATGCCCCAGCCCGCAAAATTGACAATGGTTTTCATATTTGCCAGCACCGTGGCAAGCTCTGTGGGTGTTTTTACTTTATACACGCCCGGCAGCGCCGCCAGCTTTTTGGAAAGCGCGGGCACGTCTTGCGGGTCTTTGGCAAACACACGAAACGAAGCGGGCAGCGGATTGCCAGGGTTATTCGGCCCTGCATATTCCTCTAAAACCGGCTTCATATCTTCCATTTCGTTGCCCAAATCAATCACGGCCTGCTCTTTGGAAACATATAGATATTCCGATTGCTCGGGCATGGCTTTAATAGACGCCTCCAGCGCATCGCGCGCAGGGGAATCCACCGTATCTTCCAAAAACGCCTCCACGGCGGTTTGGCTGCCTAAATACGTCATATAGCTGTTTAAATTTACCGAAAGCAAAAGCGCCGCGCCCGTGATAACAAGGCAAGCCGTCAACACGCCAAACGACGCAAACGACATCAGGCGGTTGGCAATCATATTGTGCCAACCCTGCTTTACTAAATATCGAAAACTGGAAAACGTCATAATCTTGCCACCTCCCTGCCGGTTGTATCACGCACAACCTCGCCGTGGTCAATGGTGATAATGCGTTTATGAAAGCGATGTGCCAAATCGTGCTCATGGGTAACCACCACTACGGTGGTGCCCACACTGTTAATGGCCTGCAAAAGCTCCATCATTTCCACGGATAGCTCGGGGTCAATATTGCCGGTGGGCTCGTCCGCAATGATAATTTGGGGCGAATGCACCAATGCTCTTGCCAGCGCGATGCGCTGCTGCTCGCCGCCCGAAAGCTCTTGCGGCAAGCTGTGCGCTTTATTGGAAAGCCCCACAAGCCCCAATACATAGGGCACGCGGCGCTTAATTTCTTTTTCGGGGATATTGGTAACGCGCATGGCAAACGCCACGTTTTCGTAGGCCGTCATTATGGGTATCAGGCGAAAATCCTGAAACACCACGCCCAGCCCACGGCGCATATAAGGGATATCGCGCTGGCGGATTTTGCCCAAATCGTGCCCGTTCACAATAACGGTGCCCGCGCTGGCAACCTCTTCGCGCAATATCAGTTTTAAAAAGGTGCTTTTGCCCGCGCCCGAATGCCCCAGCACAAACACAAATTCGCCTTTTTTAATATCAATATTTACATCCTTTAAAGCGACAATGCCGCCCGGATACTCTTTTCTTACACCTTGCAGTTGAATCATAGAGTCACCATTCCTTTATATCTTTTGCCGTAATGGGCAAAGCAAGCGCCGTATCCATGCACACGCAAAGTGCGCCGCGCCCATTGGCAAAAAAATGAGCGCCTGTGCAAAAGCCGCGCACACACAAGGCAAATGCCCTGTGTGCCGCTTGCTGTGCCGGTGCGCCCATTCATTGTATCGTATCAGTATTTTGCAGGGTTCGCACTGAGATATTTTTTTACCATCAGGGCAACCTTGAACACAATCGCGTCGTCAAACTCGCGCAAATCAAGACCTGTAAGCTTTTTAATTTTCTCAAGGCGATACACCAGCGTGTTGCGGTGCACAAATAAACCGCGGCTCGTTTCGCTGACGTTGAGGTTGTTTTCAAAAAAGCGCTGGATGGTAAACAATGTCTCTGTGTCAAGGCTTTCAATGCTGCCCTGCTTGAACACCTCTTTTAAAAACATTTCGCACAAGGTGGTGGGCAATTGATAAATAAGCCTTGCAATTCCGAGCGAATCATAATTGATGATGGCCTGCTCGGTGTCAAACACCTTGCCAACCTCCATCGCAATTTGCGCTTCTTTAAAGCTTGTGGCCAAATCCTTCACATTGCCAATCGGCGTGCCGATACCCACCACGGCTTTAATATAATGCTCGCCATTTAGGGTGTCCACAATGCTGGAAGCCAGCTTTTCAAGATCGTGCGGGTCAATCGAACGTTTAATTTCTTTTACCAGCACGGTATCGTTTTCGGAGATACTAAACACAAAGTCCTTTTGCTTATCGGGAAACAAGCCGCTTAACACATCGTATGCCGAGATGTCTGCGCCGCTTGTTACACGAATGAGGAAAACCACGCGCGACACATCTGTGGCAAAATGCAGCTCGCGCGCTTTTGCGTAGATGTCGCCGGGCAGGATATTATCCAGCACCACGTTTTTAATAAAATTCGCCTTGTCAAACTTTTCGTCGTGATATTGCTTAATGTTCTGCATGCTGATGGCCAAAAGGGCCGCGTAGCGGGCAGCCAGCTCGTCCTGCCCTTCCACAAGCACCGCGTAATCGTTGCGCTTGTTGGAGCTAAACAAATGATAGGTGTAGCCGTCGCGCACAAAGCAGTCGCCTGCTGTAAGCCTGTCGGCAACAATGCTTTCCCGCACCTCGCCGATACGGTTTAAATCCGAGCAGGATATAATAGTGCCCGTCTCGTCCACCACGCCGACCGTGCGGTCAATCGCGTCTTTCATTTGGTAAACAACGCCTTGAAAAACTCTGTTAGCCATAAACCCGTTTCCCTTCTTTTGCGCCCCCGATGGGACGGTTTGTGATTTTGAACAATAAGCGGTCTTTCTGCTCTCTATTTTACACAATATTTATGACTTTTGCAACATATTTCAACAAATAATTTTAAGCTTTATTGTGTAATTCAGAAAACGGCTTATTCAAAAGCACCAAATTGCGTTGTTTGTGACCATAATAGCCGCAAAATGTGTACAAATTTTGAAAATCCGTCTTTTTACTACATGGAAATTTCTGTAAGCTCCTGTGCCGTAATCTCGCGAAATTCGCCCGGCTTTAGGGCTTTATCCAAACTAAGCGCCCCGATGGCCACGCGGCGCAGCGCGTTCACGCCCACCTCATACACGCCGAACATGCGTTTTATCTGATGATAAACCCCCTGGCGCAAAACCACCTTTACGTGCAGCGCATCCTGCAAAGGCGTAACCTCGGCGGGCGACAGCGTGGTGCCATCGGCCAGCACAACGCCGCTTTTAAATCCCTGCACCATTTCTTCGGTAAGGGGCGCGTCAAGCTCCACTTCATAGGTTTTCGACACATGCCGCTTTGGCGCCAAAATATCATGCGCAAAAGCGCCGTCGTCTGTTAACAGCACAAAGCCCGTGCTGGTTTTGTCAAGGCGGCCCGCAGGGAAAAGCTCCCGTTTGGGGTATGCGTCCTTCACCAAATCCACCACGGTTTTGTCGCTTTTATCTGTGCTTGCGCTCACAACGCCCATCGGCTTATCCAGCATAATATATACATGCTCGGTGTGCACAAGCGCGCGCCCTTCAAACAATATCTCGCACGCATTTGTTACCTCGGTGCCCGCCTTTTTGCACACCGCGCCGTCCACGCGCACGCGCCCTTTCATCACAGCGTCCCGTGCCTCGCTTCTTGAAAGTGCGGCGGCGCTTGCCAAATATTTATCCAAACGCATGGTATATCCTCCTGCTTTTCCCTCGGCAATTTGCTATCCATTGCCGTTACAATAGCTATAGCATACCATATATAAAGGAAAAAGCATAGGCTTTGCATGCGGGTAAACCCGTTGGAAAGATAACCTTTTATTCCGTTGGTGCGGCTTCACCCGTAACATCCGCCTGCACAGGCGTTTCGGCACTGGCATTTACGGGTGCATCGGGCACAGGTGTATTGGCTGCGGCATCCGGTGCAGCAACCGGCACGCCCTCGGCAAAGCCCGCGTTGGCAGCTTGCTCCTCTGGTGTAAGCGGCGCTGTGGCAGGGGCCTGCGGCTTCACACTCAGCACTTCGCCGGAGGGCTTTTTCAAAAGATATGCGCCCACGGCTTTATCTTTATCCACCAGCACAACCGCAAAGGTTTTATCTTCGCCTGTGCTCATGGCGGGCACCAAAAGCAGCCATTTATCCAGCTTTTTGCCTTTTGCCTTTGCAAGGTCAAGGCCGCTTTCTTTAATAACTTCATTAAACGCTTTAAAGCTTTCGTCCCATTTGCGCGGCACTTTTACGCTGATAACCTGCGCCGACGCAGCATCTGCCGTAATGCCATACGTGGCAAGCAGCGTCACCAGCTCCTGCGGCGAGGTGATTTTCATATCCTTTACATCGGCCGAAGCCACCGCCTCGTCCGTCACAGCCACCACGTCCTCGGCATATGGGTCCTCTTTGCTTTGCAAAAGCGTTGAAACGCCCATCACGCCGCCCGCCAGCACCACACCGCACACCGCAACAACCGCCAGTTTTTTCAGGGCTCCTTTGCGCAAGGTAAGTACAAACATGTTAACACACATTCCTTTCTTGTGAGGTTGCTCAGCAGCATTGTGCCAATGCTGTATTCGGCATAGCCGAATGCGCGCCGCATGGCGCTAAAGGCACAAAACCGGGCGTGAAAGGTTTTATTTTCCACGCATGCCTCCTTTATCTGTTAAATTGTATGAGCGTTTGCGCAAAAGTATGTTGCACAAACGCAAAAATATGTTGCGCATTGTGCATACTATCTTTATAATAATAGCTAATGTATCCTTCTATAAGCATGCACAACGATGAATACGCGCTTTGCGCCATATGCGGCCCGCAATTTTGCGCCGCACACAGCGCTGCGCACGAAAGGAATGCGCTTTGCTATGATTTTGGCAATTGATATTGGCAACAGCAATATTGTAATGGGTGGCTACGCACACGGCGCCTTGTCGTTTGAAACACGCCTTTCCACCGACCGAAGCCTTGAGGCCGACCAATACGCGCTGGAGCTTGCGGGCATATTAAAGCTGTACGGTGTTGCCCGCGAGGGCATTGAACGTGCGATTATTTCCAGCGTGGTGCCGCGTGTTACGGCGGCCATTGCGCGCGCGGTGAAAATTTTTTCTGGCGTAGACGCTATGTTTTTAAGTAAAGAAAACGCCGATGTGGCCATTCATATCGACAATCCGGCAGAGCTTGGCAACGATATTCTTGCCACCGCAGTAATTGTAAAAGAGCGCTATGCCCTGCCCGCCATTGTCATTGACATGGGCACGGCCACCACAATTACCGCCATCGGCAAGGACGGCGACGTAGAGGGCGTGTCGATATTCCCTGGGCTTTTTATCAGCCTTGACGCGCTGACTGCGCGTTCCAGCCAGCTTGGCGGCATCGCCATTGAGCCGCCGCGCACCGCCATCGGCAAAAACACCGCGTGCAGCATGCAAAGCGGCCTTGTGTTTGGCACTGCCGCCATGCTAGACGGCATGCTGGCGCGCTTTGAAGCAGAGCTTGGCGCGCCGTGCACCTGCGTTGCCACGGGCGGCGCAGCCGGCATGATTGTGCCGCATTGTACGCACAAGGTGGCGTATGCGCCCACGCTTTTGCTGGATGGCCTGCATGCCGTAGCCGCCCGCGCGTAGCATAAACACCGATGTGTCACAAAAAGCGCGGCTTCATCAGCGCGTCAAATCAATCAAAGCGCCCTTGCGTTTACCGCAAGGGCGCTTTTGTTTTTTTGTATATCAATTTATATGCCGCATCTTGCTGCATTGGAAAGCCAGTTTACGCTTTACGCACATAGCGAAATGCAATGGGCATTTTTACCGCGCGTGACACGGGCGCCCAAACCAGCAACGCCAGCGCAAAATCAATCATGCTGTGCACAAAGGTGCCCACCCCAACAAGGCCAAACAGCACACTCGTTACCGTGCCGCCCAGCGGAACACCCGCAAACAAAAAGGCCGTCACCACCAGCATTTCGCCCACGGCGTGTATCACCGAAAGCCCTGCGCCCAGCGCAAAAATGCGCGCGGGTGTTTGAAACGCATTCGGTTTTTGCCGCAGCAAAAACGCGCCGATCAGCAAAAACACCAATTGGCTTGCCGCGCGCACCACCACAACTGGCGGAAACCCCGCCAGCAAAAAGCCCAGCGTAGTGCCCACCGATACCACGGCGGCCACCGCAGGCGAAATAAACATCGCCATAAAAATAGCCACGTGGCTTGCCAACGTAAAGCTCATTGGGCCAATCGCAATTTTGATTGGCGAAATCATCGGAATCAGAATGCCGATTGCGCACAAAAGCGCCGCCGCGCACATTTTTTGAATTTTAGCGTGAGACATTGTCATATGAAATACTATTCCTTTCTTGGCCTTTGTGCCGCCTACTTTGCACGATTATGTTTTTTGCAGCGCAGATACCACCAAAGATGCACCAGCAGCATCGGCAAATAGGCATAGGCAATATCGTTAATTGCCGCGCGCAGCGCATCGGTCTGCGCCAAAAACGCAGGCAGCATGAATAGGCTTTGCACGGGCGATACCCCTTGCCAAAAATATGTAAGGCAAAGCATAACCCAAATGGCCACAAGCTCGCTGATGGCGATGCCCACAAGGCAGATACTGGCTGAAAACAGCGCCGCCTTTTTATGAAACGCGCCGCCCGCCTTTTGATACCCCATCACCACGCAAAAACCGTACATGCCGCCCAATAACGGCGCAACATTGCCCAGCTGATAGGCCACAATGTATACAAAAAACGCCAGCACCGCGCCGCCAAACGCGCCCGCAAAATCTTTATTGCGCACGGGCGCATCGTTTTTTGTGCGCGCTTTTTCGCGGCTTTGCTGCTCGCGATGGTGCATGCACAGCGGCGTATATTGCCCGTTTATCGGATATAAGCGCACGCTTTCTTCTGCACTTTGCACTGTGCCGCACAAAGCGCACGCGCTTGCCATGCCCGCCGCGCAGGCCAGATGCACAAGGCGCTCGCTGGCCGCCGCAAGGGAAAGCGCAGTTAGCGCATCGCCCGCAAGCGTGATGGTAAGCTTTTCGTTTTCATATTGCACATTTGCGCTTTTAACCGAAAGCAAAAGTGCTTGCAGCTCCTCAATTGGGCGCGTGGGGCAAGCGTAAAGCGTTAGCACACAGGTGCCTGCTGCCGCCTTTGCGGTAAAGCAATATTCGCCCAAAAGGCCTGTGTACAGGCCGATATTGGCATCGTACGTTAATTTTGTGGCCTCGCTAAATTGCAAAAGCGCTTGTGCTGCATTCGTCATCTCAGCGCCCGAACAAAATTGCCAGCAACGAATACCCGTTGGCAGCGTCGGTTTTAAGCGCCTCGCTCTCTTTCCATAGCGCGGCCTTATCGTCAAACAAAAGCGCGCCGTCTACGCTATCCGTCAAGGCCTTTGGCACCTCTGTTTTTTGCGAATGCGCGCACGCGTCATACTGCCAATCAATCGGCTGTTCGGCTTTGCCCCACATGGAAAACACAAGCCCCGCCGCCTCGCCATAGCAAAAGCGTTCAAACAAAAGGCGGCCGTCGCGATACACCCGCACGCGGTCGCGGTATTTTCCGTGCCCCTCGCGCTCAAAAATACGGCACGCCAGCTTATCGGCGCGCACTGCGCTTACAATGCTTGTAAAATCCATCGTATACCTTTCTTTCCGCGCGCTTATGCATTTAAACGCGCATGTGCTGTTTGTGCTATTACGGCTTTATTGCCGCCACATAATACATCCGTGAAGAAAAATCCGGCATCAGGCGCACGTCGTCGTTATAGCCCGTGCCTGTAAACGCCTGCTTTTGCCGAATGCCCGCATGCATCAATAAATCGCCGCCCGCGGTGTATTGCTCGCTTTCGCACGGCATCATGTAAAAATCGGCCGCCGCGTGCATCAAATGCCCCGACGTGTTCACCTTAACGGGCAAAATCTGATTAATCAAGCTGCCAAAGGTGCGAATGTCAATCACTTGGCTGCGCGCCGTAACGCGATACTCTTGCTTTTCGCAAAGCCCTGCAAAGCGCAACGGCGGTTTTGCAGTGTTGGGCACCATTAAATGCAAAAACTCGCCCAGTATCGCTTCGTTTTGATTGTCCGATACAACCATCCATTCGCATTTTGCATCAAAGCAGGGGTTTGCTAAACGCAAAAACCGTCCGCATTGTAAAAGCCCCCTGTGCGCCTTATACCACGCCACTTGCGCGGCCACCGCCTTTTCCTCTGCGGGCGAAAGCAGCTGTAAATCCAGCTCATACCCCAATACGCCAAATGCGGCCACATTAAAGCGGCTTTCTATCGGGCTTACCCGCGCGGCCTGATGATTGGGCGAGGCCGACACATGGCACCCCATCGTGCTTTGCGGATAGGCATAGCTGGTGCCCGCTTGTATTGTTTGCCGTTCGTATGCATCGGTGTCGTCGCTGGTCCAAATTTGCGGCATATAGCAAAGCATGCCGTAATCAAAGCGGTTGCCGCCCGAAGAGCAGCTTTCAAACAAAACGTTGGGATGGCGCGCGGTTATCTCGCTTAAAACGCGATACAGCCCGCGCATATAGGTATAATAAAATCGGCCCTGCTCGGCCAATGTGGGCGAGTACGCGTCGGAAATGTGGCGATTCATATCCCATTTCACATAGCGAATATCGGCGCTTTGCAGCACGGCGCATACGTTTTCAATGATATAATCCTGCACTTCGGCGCGGCATACATCCAAAACCAATTGGTGCCGCCCCTCGCAAGGCACGTTTGCGGGTGTTTGCACCACCCAATCGGGATGCGCGCGATATAAATCGGAATCCTCGTTCACCATTTCGGGCTCTACCCAAAGCCCAAACGAAAGCCCCAGCGCTTTCACTTTGTTGCAAAGCCCCGCAAGCCCTCCCGGCAGCTTTTTGCGGTTTACCGCGTAATCGCCAAGCCCGCGCGAATCATTATCCCGCGTGCCAAACCAGCCGTCGTCCAGCACAAACAGCTCCATGCCCAGCTTTGCCGCTGCTTTTGCCATCTTTAAAAGCTTTGCCTCGGTAAAATCAAAATATGTGGCCTCCCAGTTATTGCACAGCACTGGGCGTTCCTTGCCCGCCCACTCGCCGCGCACGATATGCCAATTTACAAAATCGTGCAAATGGGCGCTCATGCCGTTTTTGCCGTGATTGGAATACGTTAGCACGGCCTCAGGCGCTGTAAACACCTCGTTTGTTTGCAATGTATAGCCAAACATGTGCGAAGAAACGCCCGCCATCACGCGCGTTTTGCCAAAGCTGCTTACCTCTACGCAGCCCTCGTGGCTGCCTGAATACACAAGATTAAAGCCGTACACCTCGCCGCAATGCTCGGTGGCATCCTTTGCCGCAAGCATAAAAAACGGATTGCACATGTTAGACGAAGCGCCTGTGTCTGCGCCAAAGCAGGCCTTGCCCACGCAGATATCCCGCCGCGTTTCGTGCCGTTCGCGCGCCCACGCGCCCGTAAAGGTGGACAGGGTATAATCGCACGCGGGCAAATCCAATTGATAGCTCATGCATTTGCGCACGGTGATGGGCGCGGCCGCCCCGTTTTCAATTTCGATGCGGCGCGTAATTACATTGGCGGCCTCATACACGGTGTAGTATAAGCGCGCCGCCACCCCCTCGGGCGTTTTAAAAAACAGGCAAAGTGTTTCATCCCCGCCATATGCCGCTGCTAGCCCCTGTGGCGGCAAATTGCCCTTGCAAATGGCAAAGCTTTGATACACAAAATCCGCCGTAAAGCCGCCGTGCGGCATTGCAATTTCCACACATGCCGCGCGAAAATCGCCTTTGCCAATCGGCGAAAGCTCTAAACAAAGATGCAAAAGCGAAAGCGGCGCCGCCGGCTTTTGATACACAATATCCTCGCCATAGCCCACGGCATTTTTTTCGCACAGGGCATCTACGCTGGCCTTTGCAAGGCGCGCGCCGTAATACAGCTGCTCGGCAAGGCCGTTTGTCACGCGGATGTAATAGCCGGTATGCGCTGTTTCTATAGAAAACAGGCCGTCCTTTTCGCAAATCATCAGCAGCACCTCTTTGTTGTTTGATACAAAACGCAGCCTACTGTTAATGGGCCGCGCAGCTTGACTGTGCTATGAAAGGAACACCCACCCGCAAACGGCGGGCTGTGCTTTGCTTCTATTTTATTACGCGCGCGTGCGAAAAGCAATACCGCGCAGGGCGTTTTAATTTTCCAGCACGCGTGCCTTTTCCCATTTGCCCCTTGCCATGCGCCACACAAAGCAAGCGCCGCGTAAAATCCAGTCCAGCACCATCGCAAGCCACACGCCCACAAGCCCCAAGCCCGATAGCGCCAATACATACGACATCGCCACGCGAAATATCCACATAGAAATCATGCTCACCATCATGGAATACCGCGCATCACCCGCCGCACGCAGCGCATTGGGCAGCGCAAAGCTGGCAGGCCAAAAAAACACATTGGCTACGCAAAAAATGGCTAAAACGTCCATTGCCATGCGATATGTTTCGGGGCTGGGGTCAAAAACGCCCAGCAAAATCGGCGCAGCCACCCATACCACAGCACTTAGCGCCGTCATGCCCATATGCGCCCACAGCATCATGCGTTTTGTGTACCAGCGCGCCTGTGCGTAATCGCGCGCGCCCACACATTGCCCCACCACCGTTACCATCGCAAGCCCCAGCGCCGAGCCCGGCACATTGACGATAGACGCAATTGTATTGGTGATGGCGTTTGCTGTGGTGGCTGCAAGCCCCAGCGAAGCCACAAGGCTTGCCACCAAAAGCTTGCCAATTTGAAACATTGCGCTTTCTATGCCGTTTGGAATACCAACGCGCAAAATGCTGCGCTGCATGCTGCCGATAAAATGCACCTTGTGCAGCGCTTCAAAATGCACGGGGTTTGCAGGCCGATTTAACAGCACCAGCATAATAACGGCTGCCGCCATGCGCGCAACAAGGCTTGCGGTGGCAGCGCCCGCCACACCCATTTTAAAGCCGTAAATCAGCAGTGCGTTGCCGCCAATATTAATCAGATTCATCAAAAGCGAAGCAAACAGCGACACCTTGCTGTTACCCATACTGCGAAACAGCGCCGCGCCCGCATTATACACCGCCAAAAACGGATAAGACAAAGCCGAAAGCCAAAAATACACAACGCAGTTTGCCATAATGTCTTCACTTACGCCGCCAAACACAAGCACAAGCAGCGCGCGATTGGCCACCAGCGCCACCGCCGTGATGGCCAAAGAGGTAAACAGCGTGGCATATAAAAGCTGATTGGCAGCGGCGCACGCGTTTTTATAATCTCGCCGCCCTAAGTACTGGCTTGCCACCACAGCGCCGCCCGTTGCAAGCGCCGCAAAAAGCTGAATGAGTAAAATATTAATTTGATCCACAAGCGAGATAGCCGATACGGCAGCCTCGCCCACGCTTGCCACCATCACGGTATCTGCCATGCCCACCGTTACCGCCAAAAGCTGTTCTAAAACCAGCGGAATAATCAGCCGCACCAACATTTGGTTTGAAAACATTGGCTGCGTGTCAAATTTTTTGCGCATATACATGCCATCCCTTTCCAGTGTACACCCTGTGCGCCGCGTGCGTTAGCCCCGTTCGTTAGCCCCGTGCGTTTGCCCCGTGCCGTTTGCCCCGTGCGTTTGCCCCGTGCGTTTGCCCCGTGCGTTTGCCCCGTGCGTT
>RRZT011499618.1_pt1 | contig 24639 bp, 24 predicted proteins | sample 2165551 | NCBI WGS metagenome assembly RRZT01 (sample SAMN10456910, study PRJNA506462) | wastewater metagenome | biome: wastewater; feature: sludge; material: wastewater sludge; isolation source: wastewater sludge with Escherichia coli K12::gfp cells carrying plasmid... | place: USA: Moscow, Idaho... | reverse complement strand
GGCTGGTATGCCGCCTGCGGCGGAGGCTGGTATGCCGCCTGCGGCGCTGGCTGCGCCGGGGTCGGGTAGGCCGCCGGCGGCGGCTCGCCCTGGTATGGGGCCGACTCCGCGGAACCGAACCCGCCGGGCTGCGCCGTAGCGGGCTGCGCCCACCCGGGCTGGGCCGCCGCGGTGTCGTCGGTCGTCTCCGTGGCGCTCACCGCGCCGAACACCTCGCGACGCACCGTGGGCTCGGTCGCCTCGGAGACAGCGGGCCGGATCGGTTCGGGTGGTGACCCTGGCTCGGGCGGCGAAACCGGCTCGGGCGCGAACGGCGATCGAGGCGGCGGCTGCATCGGCAGCGAGCCGGTCGGCGGGCCGACCGGGGTGCCGCAGTTCGTGCAGAACCGCACGGTGTCCGGTAGCTGTGTGCCACATCCGGGACAAGCGTTCATGAGGTCCCTCGCAATCTCGCTTTTCCGGCCGCCTGCTATGGCGAGCCCGGCGACGACCGGTCTTCCACCCTAACCAACCGTGCGAATCGATGCGGACGCGGCGGGCCCCGGGGCCGGCCCAGAGCCGATCCTCAACTGCCTCGGAGGGTCAATTGCCGCACGTAGCAGACGTTCTCGAGAGCACGTCCACGTTGCGCGAAATGCGCCTGACACCAGGCCCGCACCGCGTCCGCCGAGCCGGCATTGATATCTGCGACCGTGACGAACATCGGCGGATCGTGGGCCGCCGCCCGGCCCCAGTCGCCCTGATGCAGCAGGCGCACCGATGCCCCGAAGACCGGGTTCGACCGCAACGCCTCGTGTTCGGCAAGGATCTCCGGGAGGGTGAACGGTTCCGGGCGCACGAGTGGGTCGACGATGCCCTCGTACTTGCTGGCCAATTGGGCGACCCACTGACCGCGCACGACGTTGCGCGTCGCGTCCTGGCGCGCGAGTTCCTCGAGCCGGTCGGATGCCGCGCGGCGGGGATCCGGCGGCGGCGTGCTCGGGGGCATGCTCGGGGCCGTCGGCGAGGCGGTGCCCGAGGGGCTCGCCGACGGCGCGGCTGATGGGACCGGCTGTCGCGGCGCCCCGGCTGCAGTGGCGGGCGGCTCGGCGTGGGCGGCGCTACCGGCCGACCCGCCGGAGGCGGCCGCGCCGGCGGTCACCCGGCCGAACACCACGTATCCACCGATCCCAAGAGTGAGCACGAGCACGGTGACGAGGATCGGGACGACCCACGGCGCCCGCGCCCGGGGTGCGGGTGCGCCCGGGGAGATCCCCCCTCCGAACGCCTGGGCCGGCCCCGGCGAGCCCGCAGCGACCACGACCGGACCGGGGCGCAAGGGCGCGGCGTACCGCGGGACGGTGACGTCGTCGGCGAGCGCCGGGGGGTACGGCGGCGGATGCGGGCTCAGCTCCCGGGGTTGGCCGGGCAGCGGCGCCCCGCAGGCCCCGCAGAACCGGCCAGAAGCGTTCTCACCGCAGGTGCCACAGCGCGTCATGCTCGTTACTTCCGTCCACACGGCCTGGCGGGCCGCCCCTGTCTTTCGTCACCGTAGCGAGGGTTCGGCCGGGCCGATAGGGCCGGGTCGGGCGGCCGACCGCTCGCCGCGCGCTCCGACCGCCGGTCGGCCCTTCCACTTGTGGCCTTGCTCACGGGGCGCAAGAGTAGGCAGCCTGGTGGCGCACAGCCCCCGCGAGAGCACCCGTCCCCAGTCACTCTCCCTTCAGGAGGCGCGACAGTGTCGAACGAAACCCTGGCCAACCTGCTCCACGAGGACCGCAGTTTCCCCCCGGATCCGGCGTTCACGGCGCGGGCCAACGGGACCGCCGACATGTATGCCGCGGCGGCCGCGGACCACGAGGGATTCTGGGGGGAGCAGGCGCGTCGATATGTCACGTGGAGCAAACCGTTCACCCAGGTCCTCGACTGGAGCGAGGCGCCCTTCGCGAAATGGTTCGCCGACGGCGAGCTGAACGCGGCATACAACTGCGTGGACCGGCATGTCGAGGCGGGCCGCGGCGACAAGGTCGCGCTGCATTGGGTCGGCGAGCCGGGCGACACCCGCGACGTCACGTATGCCGACCTGCACCGTGAGGTGCAGCAGGCCGCCAACGCGTTGCTCGATCTGGGCCTCACCAAGGGCGACACCGTCGCGATCTACCTGCCGATGATCCCCGAAGCGGTCGTCGCGATGCTCGCCTGCGCGCGGATCGGGGTGCCGCACTCGGTCGTGTTCGGCGGCTTCTCCGCGGAGGCGCTCAACACCCGGATCGCCGACGCTCAGGCCAAGGTCGTCATCACCGCCGACGGCGGCTACCGGCGGGGCACGGCCAGCGCCCTCAAACCCGCGGTCGACGCCGCCCTGGACCACGCCGGCACCTCCGTGCGGCACGTGCTCGTCGTGCGGCGCACCGGGCAGGACACCCCGTGGAACCCCGAGCGTGACCTCTGGTGGCACGAGGCGATCGCCGCGGCCGCACCGACCCACGAGGCCCAGGGGATGGAGGCCGAGCACCCGCTGTTCATCCTCTACACCTCGGGCACCACCGGGAAGCCGAAGGGCATCTTCCACACCACCGGTGGCTACCTCACCCAGTGCGCCTACACGAACGCGGTCGTGCACGACGTGCACCCGGACACCGACATCTACTGGTGCACCGCCGACATCGGCTGGGTCACCGGGCACTCCTACATCGTCTACGGCCCGCTGACCCTCGGCGCTACTCAGGTGCTCTACGAAGGCACCCCGGACACCCCCCACCAGGGCCGGTTCTGGGAGATCGTCCAGGACCACAAGGTGAGCATCCTCTACACCGCGCCGACCGCGATCCGCACCTTCATGAAGTGGGGCGCGGACATCCCCGGCCGGTTCGACCTGTCCTCGATCCGGCTGCTCGGCTCGGTCGGCGAGCCGATCAACCCCGAGGCCTGGATGTGGTACCGCGAGCACATCGGCGGCGGCCAGGCCCCGATCGTCGACACCTGGTGGCAGACCGAGACCGGCGCGATCATGATCAGCCCGCTGCCCGGCGTGACCGCGCTCAAGCCCGGCTCGGCCCAGAAGGCGATCCCCGGCATCGGCGCCGACGTCGTCGACGACATGGGCGACCCGGTGCCCGACGGGCACGGCGGCTACCTCGTGCTCACCAAGCCCTGGCCGGCGATGCTGCGCGGCATCTGGGGTGACCCGGAGCGCTACCGCCAGACCTACTGGGACCGGTGGCCGCAGTACTACTTCGCCGGCGACGGAGCGAAGAAGGACGAGGAGGGCAACATCTGGCTGCTCGGCCGGGTCGACGACGTGATGAACGTGTCGGGCCATCGCCTGTCGACGACCGAGATCGAGTCGGCGCTGGTGAGCCACCCGCGGGTCGCCGAGGCCGCGGTCGTCGGCGCCAACGACGAGATGACCGGTCAGGCCGTCGTCGCCTTCGTCATCCTGCGCTCGGACGCCGACGCCGCCACCGACGACTCGGGCATCGTCAAGGACCTGCGCGACCACGTGGCCAAGGAGATCGGTCCGATCGCCAAGCCCAAGTCGATCATGATCGTGCCCGAGCTGCCCAAGACCCGCTCCGGCAAGATCATGCGCCGCCTGCTGCGCGACGTCGCCGAGGGCCGGGCCACCGGCGACGCGACGACGCTGGCCGACTCGTCGGTCATGGACCTCATCAAGTCCGGTCTGGCCCAGGGCTCCGGCGACTAGCGGAGCGCACGAGCGGAGGGTATGCCGCGCGGCATACCCTCCGCTCGTGCGTCCCCGGCAGCGCTACTGTGGCCCCATCTGAGCCGGACCCAGCCGAGGACGACCATGGACGAACGGCCCGCCAACTGGTATCCGCAGCCCGACGGTCGGTTGCGCTACTGGGACGGCCAGCAGTGGACCGAGCACGTCGCCGAGGTGCCCACCGCGCCGCCTGCGCCGCCGACCTGGGCGGCCGACCCCGGGCCGGCGCCGGGCAGCTTCGCGCCCGGCAGCACTGCGCCGGGTAGCTCCGCCTTCGGCCAGGGCCCCGCCGGCCTCGACCCGTGGGCGCCTCCGGCGCAGCCACCGACGGGGCAGTTCGGCGGGTATGCCGCCGGGCCCCCCGGCCCGGGTGGCCCGGCCGGCCCGGCCGGCCCGGGCGTCCGGCCGACGGGCGGGTCGTGGTTGGGCCGGCCGGCCGTCCTGGTGCCCGCCGTGCTCGTCGTGCTCCTCGTGCTCGGCGGCATCGGCGCACTGTTCGTCCGGTCCCGAAGCGACACCCCCGGCAGCGCGGCGGCCGCAGCACCGACCACGTCGCCCACCTCGCAGTCCACCAGCTCCTCGCCGGGTAAGTCGACGAGTGGGTCGACAAGCACCGAGACCACCGCACCAGGGGGAGGGTCGGGCGGGTCCGCCACCGACGAGCCCGGGACGGCCGACCGCGCGGCATACGACCAGGAGTTCGGCACGTTCGCGGCGCAGACCCAGTCGGGCACCGGTAACGGCACGGTGAAACTGCCCCCGCGGGCCGCCGGCCTCGTCATCGCCACGTACGCCGGTGACGACGACTTCACCATCGAGAGCTTGGATGCCGCCAACGCCCCCACGGGCGAGACCCCCCTCGACTGGTACGGCACGTACTCGGGCACGACCGCCTTCGGGCTCTACGGCAAGGCCCAGCCGGTCACGCTGAAGATCACCGCCAGCGGGGCGTGGACGGTGCGGCTGGCGCCAATCTCGAGCGCGCCGGCCCTGGGCGGGGCGGCGCGTGGCACGCAGGACACGGTGTATCTCTACGACGGGCCTGCGGCCACGTGGAATGTCACCTACATCGGCGACGGCTACTTCGGCGTGGAACAACTGGGTCGGAATTTCAGCAATCTCGCGGTCAACGAGACGGGGGCCTACGGCGGGACGATCTCGCTGCGGGAAGGCCCTTCGCTCGTCATGATCCACGGCGAAGGCCCGTGGCACCTCGAGCGGCACTGAAGGAGATCAGCCGTGCCTCTCGTGCGCATCCTCGTGGCGAGCACCCGTCCCCGGCGGCTCGGTCCGGTCGTGGCCGATTGGGTGCGCGCACAGGCGCCCGCCGATGTCGCGATCGAGGTGACCGACCTGGCCGAGCTGGCGCTGCCCTTCCTCGACGAGCCGCAGCTGGCTGCGACCGGCGTCTACGCGCACGAGCACACCCGCCGCTGGGCGGCGCTCGTCACCGCGGCCGATGCGTTGCTCGTCGTCACACCGGAGTACAACAACGGCTATCCCGCGGCGCTCAAGAACGCCATCGACTACCTGTATGCCGAGTGGCAGGGCAAGCCGATCGGCCTGGTCGGCTATGGCTACCGGGCCGCGACGTCCTGCCGGGAGCAGTTGCGGACCGTCTTCGGGCGAGTTCGGGCCGATGTCGTCGGGGAGGTCGGCGTGCGCTATGCCGACCATCTCGACGGCGACCCTGGCCCGGAGGCCTCGGTGCGCCCCGACGACGCATTGCGTCGCGACACCGCCGCCCTGTATGCCGCGCTACGCGCCGCCGTGAGCCGACCGCCCGTCGACTGAGGTGGGCGGGTCGACGGACGGGTCGACGAGCTGGTCGGTGAGCGGCTGGACCTGCAATCGGTAGGCCAGCGTGTGGGATTCGCCCGGCTCGAGGGTGACACCGTCAGCCAGGGCGTTGGCCGCCTCGACGCACACGAAGCCGGGCCACCCGCCGCCGATGTCGCTCAACGCGGCACCCTTGACCGCCCCTGGGTTCCAGACCACGACGTTCGCGGCGCCGGCGGTGTGCACGACGAGCCGCCGCCGCAGCACCGGGTCGTGGACGGTGACCGGCCCGGGGCTGCGGTGGACCTGGTCGGTCTCGCCGTCCAGGCGCAACGGGCCCTGCTGCACCTCGTCTCGCGCCGTCACCTTGTCGCGGTAGGGCGTGCCGTCGAGCCCGTCGAGGTGCACCCGACGAGAGTCGCCCACGACGAGGTAGGCGTGCAGCGCCTCCTCGAACTCGACGGGCTGCGCCCCGATGTTCGTCGTCGTCAACACGACGCGCAGCTCCGCGCCGAACCACGCGTCCAGCCGCAGCCGATAGGGGTGCGGGAAGTGCGGCGTCCGGGCGTCGTCGGAGCTCAGCGCCGCACTGACGTGCACGCCGTCCTGCGACGATTTCGTCTCGCGCAACCGCCACAGGGCGGTGCGGACCGGACCATGGAGCGGCTCGGCGGGCGCGGCACCGCGGCCCGGGCCGAACCACGGCCAACACACCGGTATGCCGCCGCGCACCGCCTTCCCATGCTCCAGCCGGGCCCGCTCGCTCACCCACAGCACGGGCCGCTCGGCCCCCACCGGCTGCCAGCGCAGCACCTGCGCGCCCTGGTCGAGGAACTCCCCCGTGCAGGTCGGCGCCGCGATCAGGCGCGGGGTCAGCGCTCGGCCGGGATCGCCGACGCCGGGCTCGATGGTCATGGCTCATCATGGCGTGCGCCGGCTCAACGTGCCCACCCCCGCCTGTACCTGTCTATACACGTCTATCTGACGATAATGATGCTGCTAGACTGACATCTCTGGTGAGCCGGGAAGTCTGGTCGGCGACCGAATTCGTGGTGCCCCAGCACGCCCGGATGCGCCGCCCGACTCGTGACCTGTGAGACCGCGGCGGGCCGCCAGGGCAGGCGCGCGGCGCCGCGGCATACCACTGCGTGGTGGCCCTGCCCCCGGCGGGATTCGGTCCCTGACGACCGACGAGAGACCGCCCATGAACCAACCGTCACCGCAGCCCTCCCCACGCGTGCCCTCCCCACGCGTGCCCACCCCACGACTGCTGGCCCGCGGGGCGCTGCGCGAGGCCCGAGTCGTCTCGCGCGCCCTGCGCACCGAGACCGTCGGCGGGGCGCTGCTGCTCGCTGCCGCGATCATCGCGCTCGGCTGGGCCAACTCCCCCTGGCACGAGTCCTACGTGGCGTTGCGCGAGCACCGGCTGACCGTCCCCGGCGTCGGGCTCAGCCTCAGCCTCGGGAAGTGGGCCGCCGACGGCCTGCTCGCGATCTTCTTCTTCGTCGCCGGGCTGGAGCTCAAGCGCGAATTCGTCGCCGGTGACCTGGCCGACCGCAGCAAGGCCGCCGTGCCCATCGTCGCCGCGGTGTGCGGGGCGGCGCTACCGGCGTTGTTGTATGCCGCGGCCGTCCTCGCGCTCGACGGTGGCGGTGATGCGCTGGCCGGGTGGGCCATCCCGACGGCCACCGACATCGCCTTCGCCCTGGCCGTGCTCGCGGTGCTGGGCACCCACCTGCCGTCGGCGTTGCGCGCCTTCCTGCTCACCCTCGCCGTCGTCGACGACCTCATCGCGATCACCATCATCGCGGTCTTCTACTCGGGCCAGCTGCACGCGCAGTCCTTGGGGCTGGCGTTGCTGCCGATCGCGGCGTTCGCGGTGCTGGTACGCCGCGGCAGCCACCCCCTCCTGCGCGCGTTGCTGGTCGCCATGGCACTGCTGACCTGGTATCTCGTGCACGAGAGCGGGGTGCACGCCACGGTCGCGGGCATCGTGCTCGGTCTGCTCGTGCCCGCGCACGTGACCGACCCGGAGCACGAGTCCGTCGCCGAGCGGATCGAGCACGCGGTGCGCCCGGTGTCGGCGGGCCTGGCCGTGCCGCTGTTCGCCTTCTGCGCCGCCGGGGTGCGGGTGGTCGACAGCGGGATCGAGCAGCTCGGGCAGCTGCTCACCGACCCCGTCCTCGTGGGGATCGTGCTCGGGCTGGTCGTCGGGAAGGCCATCGGGGTGAGCGGGGGCACCTGGCTGGTCGCCCGCTTCACCCGGGCCGAGCTCGACGAGGGCCTGGCCTGGTCCGATATCGTCGGCGTGGCCATTCTGTCCGGGTTGGGCTTCACGGTGAGCCTGTTGATCGGCGAGCTGGCCTACGGGGCGGGCACCGCCCGAGACGACACGGTCAAGGTCGGGGTGCTCCTCGGCTCGCTGCTCGCGGCCGGGCTGGCCGCCCTCGTGCTGCGCCGGCGCAATGCCCACTACCGGGCCCTCGAGGTGGCCGAAGGCAACGGTCCCCCGCCCGGCTCTGTCGAGCGTTAGGCTCAGGTGATCGCAGGCGCGAGCACGCGGCATACCCCATCGGTCGGGTGACCGGGCGGGGCGCACCGGCACAGTAGGAGCCACAGATGAGCATCGAGCGCACCTCGCAGGACGCGCAGGAGCCGACGATCGGCCAGCTGGTCGCCTCGGCCAGCCGTGACGTCTCCACGCTCGTGCGGGCCGAGATCGAGCTCGCCAAGGCCGAGATCGGGGTGGCCGCGAAGGCCGGCGGCAAGGGCGCCGGCATGTTCGCCCTCGCGGCCTTCTTCGGGCTCTTCGGGCTCGGCTTCCTACTCACCGCCGGGGCGTGGGGCCTGGTGGCGGCCGGCCTGCCGACCTGGCTGGCCTTCCTCATCGTCGCCGTGGTGCTCTTCGTGCTCGCCGGCATCCTCGCCCTCGTCGGCAAGAAGGCGCTGACGCAGGTCGGCCCACCCAAGCGGGCGATCTCCTCGACGCAGGAGAGCATCCAGACCCTCAAGGGCGCGGTCTAGCCTGGCCCGGCCAGCGCTCCGCGTCGACGTGCCCGCCATCGCAGCCTGCCCCACCGGGCCCCGCCCCGGGTCTTCGGTGACCCGTCGGCCCTCCCAGCCGCACCGCGGGTGCCACCCGGGCCGCGACGGTGACCGGGGCCTGGCCCCATGACCGACGCCGCCGCCGTGCTCATCGACGGCCCGTGGGAGCACCGGTTCGTGTCCGCGAACGGCGCCCGCTTCCACGTCGCGCTGCTCGGCGAGGGGCCCCTCGTGCTGTTGTTGCACGGCTTCCCGCAGTTCTGGTGGGCCTGGCGAGCCCAACTGACCGGTCTCGCGGCAGCCGGGTGGCGGGTCGCCGCCATCGACCTGCGCGGCTTCGGCGCCTCGGACAAACCCCCCCAGGGTTATGACACGTACACGGCGACCGCCGACGCGGCCGCGATCGTGCGCAGCCTCGGCGAGGAGCGGGCCGTCATCGTCGGGCAGGGCCTGGGCGGCTGGATCGCGTGGAGTATGCCGGCCCTGCAGCCCGCCGTCACCCGGGCCATCGGCGCCCTGTCGATGCCGCACCCCATCGTGATGACCCACGCCTCCCGACGTCGGGCCGCCCAACGGGCCGCGTCACGCTACGTCGTCGACCTGCAGTGGCCGTTCCGACCGGAGCGCACCCTCGTGCGCGACGACCGGCAGGTGCGCCGCTACCTCACCGGGTGGGCCGCCCCCGGGGGCGCCTTCCCGAGCGAGGCGGACATCGACCGGTATGCCGCGGCGCTCGCCCTGCCGTTCGTGGCGCACTCCGCCGCGGAGTACTACCGCTGGATCGGGCGCAACCAATTGCGCTACGACGGGCCGCTGTTCGAGAGCCGGATCGGCCGACTCATCGACGTGCCGGTGCTGCAGTTGCAGGGCGGTGCGGATCGCTGCGTCCTGGCCCAGCACACCGGCGGCTCGGAGCGGTTCGTCCACGCGGCATACATGAGCAAGCAGATCGACGGCGCGGGACACTTCCTCAGCGAGGAGGCCCCCGCCGAGGTGACCGAGGCGCTCGTACGGTGGCTGCGCACGGTGCCCTGAGTCGGCGCGAGTCGGCATGAGTCGGCGCGAGCCGGCGCGCCGTCACCCGCCGGCCAGGCAGACGCCGGTGTCGACCGGGCTCTGCGAACGGCTGGCCGCCTCCAGCGCGGTGCGGGTCTCGGCGAGGGTCAGCGCATAGCCGGTGAGCTCGTCGTCGATCGACTTGGCGAAGATCACGCCGACGACCTTGCCCTGCGCGTCGAACAGCGGCCCACCGGAGTTGCCCGGCTCGACCTTGACGTAGAGGGAGTAGATCTCCCGCTGCGTGCCGGGCTGACCGTAGATGTCCGCACCGGTGGCGACCAGACGCTGGCGCACCCGGGCCGGGTCGACGGTCAGCGGCCCGTCGAGCGGGAAGCCGGCGACGACCGCGTCGGCGCCCCGCTCCAGCACCCCGCCCAGGGGCAGTGGCGCCGCGGTGAGCTGCGGCACGGCGAGCACGGCGAGATCGCGACGCGCGTCGAAGTAGACGATGGTGGCCGGCAGGGCCGCACCGACGCCCTTGACCTGCACGGTCGCCTGGGTCAACCCGGAGACGACGTGGGCGTTCGTGACGACCCGGCCCGGCGCGACGACCCAGCCGCTGCCTTCCTGGCCCTGACGGCAGGCCTGGGCGACGCCTTTGACCTTGACGACCGACTCCAGCGCGGCGCCGACCTGGGCCGGGCCGAGGCCGGCCGACGGTGGGTCGACCGCGATGATCGGTTCCTTGCCGAGCCCCTCGAAGACCCGCGGGAAGTCGCTGCGGTCGAGCATCTGGCGGAAGCCGGCGAAGAACTGCCCCGTCGTGGGGGGCACCGCCTTGTCGATGACCTGCAACACCCGGGACTCACCGATGGCCTTGGCCAGGGTGGCATTCGTCATGCCCCGCACACCGCCGGCGACGAACCAGATGAGCACGGCCACGGCCGCGATGCTGGCCAACGCCCCGAGCACCGCGTCGGCGGTCACGACCGGCCGGGCGCGCACCTGTTGCCGCAACCGCCGGCCGATGAACCCACCGACGCCCTGGCCGATCGTCGCGAGGGCGAAGACGCCCACGACGAGCAGGATCCGGGACTGCATCTCGTGCTCGACGGCCCACGCCCAGCCCCGCATGAGGGCCGGCAGGTAGGCCATGGCAAGGGCACCGAAGCCGAGGAAGCCCACCAGCGAGAGCACGGAGACGACCAGCCCCTGCCGGAACCCGGTCAGCGCGTAGGACCCGAGCATGGCGATGAGCACGAGGTCCAGGACGATCCCGGGGGTCACGGTGTCTCCTCACGAGCGGCCGGACGGGTGGAGGGCCGAGCGAAACGCTCCGGCAACGGGCGGGTGCGGTCCTGGTCCCACGGCAGGGCCAACCCGGCCAGGTCGAGGGCCTTGTCGACGATGCCGCCGGTGAAGCCCCACAGGATGATCCCGTCGCCGAGATCCCAGGCCGGTCCACGGTATCCCGAGGGGTGCACGACGGTATGCCGGTGGGCCGGGTCGACGAGGTAGCTCACCGGCACGGTGAGCACCTCGGCGACCTCGTCGGGATGCCCGACGGCGACCGGCGCCGGCTCACGCCACCACGCGACGACCGGCGTCACGGCATACGCACTGACCGGGATGAACAGCGAGGGCAGCACCCCGACCACCTCGACCCCGGCCGGGTCGAGGGTGACCTCCTCGGCGGCCTCGCGCAGCGCCGCGGCGACCGCGTCGTGATCCTCCGGGTCCAGGCGACCCCCCGGGAAGGCGATCTGCCCCGCGTGCGAGCGCAGCGTGTGGGCCCGCTCCAGCAACAGCAGCGAGTCCTCACCGGAGGGGTCGGGGCCGAAGAGCACGAGCACCGCCGACTCCCGGTAGTCACCGCCGGCGGGCGGCAGGAACCGGCTGAAGAACGAGGCCTGCAGTTCGGCTGCGGTGCGCACCAGCCGATGCACCCAGTCCGGCGCCGGCTGGCCGCCCGGCCCACCCGCGGCGGGGGTGAGGGCCGGGCCGCGGCTGACCGGGCTCATCGCGGCTCCGCCGTCGACCGGCCGGGGGCCAGTTCGTAGGTGAGCAGCTGCGCGGCCCGCTGCGGGTCGGTCTCGCCGGTCCCGTATGCCGGGCACCACCTGCTCACCGGGCACGCCCCGCAGGCCGGGCGGCGGGCGTGACAGGTGCGCCGACCGTGGAAGATCACGACGTGGCTGAGCATCGTCCAGTCCCGCGTCGGGAACAGCGCCCCGACGGCGTGCTCCACCTTGACCGGGTCGTCCTCGTCGGTCCAGCCGAAGCGCCGCACGAGCCGCCCGAAGTGGGTGTCGACGGTGATCCCCGGGACGCCGAAGGCGTTGCCGAGCACGACGTTCGCGGTCTTGCGACCAACGCCGGGCAGGGTGACGAGGTCGCGCAGCCGCCCGGGCACCTGCCCGTCGAAGCGCTCCACGAGGTCGGCCCCGAGCTTGAGCAGCGAGTCGGTCTTGGCCCGGAAGAATCCCGTCGACCTGATGATTTCCTCGAGTTCGGCCCGGTCGGCGCCGGCGAGGTCGGCCGCGGTGGGATAGCGCTCGAAGAGCCCGGGAGTGACTTGGTTGACCCGCACGTCGGTCGTTTGCGCCGACAGGATCGTCGCGACGAGCAGCTGCAGCGGGGTCTGGAAGTCCAGCTCACAGTGCGCGGCCGGGTAGCGCTCGTGCAGCACCCGATACATCCGGCGAGCCCGTCGGGTCAGCGCGAGGGCGCCCTCCGCCCCGGGCCCGGCCGCGACCGGTGGGGTGGGGGGCGGCGTCGAGCGGGGTCCGGCGGCCACCCTGACAGGGTAGGGCCCCCGGCTCTGACGCCGGCACACGTGACGTGGCACACTGTGCGACGTGGATCACGACGTGGTGCGGCGGGCGCCGCTGTTCGCCGCTCTCGACGACGAAGCGGCCCGAGCCCTGTTGTCCCAGATGGGCCCCACCCGACTGGAGCGCGGCGACATCCTCTTCCGGGAGGGCGATCAGGGCGACACGCTCTATGTCATCGGCGAGGGCAAGGTCAAGCTCGGTCGCACCAGCACCGACGGGCGCGAGAATCTCATCGCGATCCTCGGGCCGGGTGAGATGTTCGGCGAGTTGTCGCTCTTCGATCCCGGGCCCCGCACGATGACCGCCACGGCGGTCGCCGAGACCCAGCTCATGGGCCTGGGCAACGAATCGCTCACGTCGCTGCTCACCGGCCGCCCCGAGGTCGCCAAGGCGCTGCTCGCGGCCTTGGCCAAGCGGCTACGCCGCACCAACGAGCACCTCGCCGACCTTGTCTTCACCGATGTGCCCGGCCGGGTCGCCAAGGCGCTGCTCGACCTGGCCAACCGCTTCGGCCGCCCCGTCGAAGAGGGTGTCCTGGTCGCGCACGACCTCACCCAGGAGGAGTTGGCCCAACTCGTCGGTGCCTCCCGCGAGACGGTCAACAAGGCGTTGGCCGACTTCGCCACCCGCGGCTGGATCAAGCTGGAGGCCCGCGCCGTCCTGCTGCTGGACGTCGAGCGTCTCAAGCGCCGCTCCCGCTGAACAGCTCGCCCACGGGTGGCGGTCATCCGACACCCCTGCATGGTCGCGCCCTGATGGCTCGCGTCGTCGCACGCTGACTCGCTCCCCTTGACTCGCTCCCCTTGACGGCGCTCAACACAACTATGCATGATGCATTCGTAAGTATGACCCATGCATAGTAAGGAGCACCTCATGCGTCTGCGCACCATCGCCGCCACCGCCGTGGCCTGCGTCGGCAGTGTTCTGGCTACCGCTCTGGCTGCCGCGCCCGCCGCCCACGCGGCTGCGCCGGAGACGGCATACCTCGACTTCGACCACAACGTCCGCACCATCCCGGCGGGCGCTCCCTTCTGCTCCTTCCCCATCGAACGGGAGTTGGACGGGCGCCTGTGGGACCGCGTCTACGCGCCGGATGCCGATGGCACGGTCAAGGACATCGCCTGGGTCAGCGACTTCACCTACACGCTGCGCAATCCCGCCACCGGCCGCCGGCTGCGCTCGGTGCTGGCCGGCACCGTGACGACCTGGCGATACGCCGACGGCTCGGTGCGCACCGTGACCGTCGGGAACGACATCAACTTCACCGTCCCGGGCGCCGGGCGGCTGACCGGATACGTCGGGCGCTTCGAAGACCTCACCGCCGCCGACGGCAGCTACACCGTGCTGACCCAGACCCACAACATGGCCGACTCGGTCTTCCCGGCAGCCTGCGCCTATCTGGCCGGTTGACCCTCCGGTCGGGGCGCCCCGGCCCGCACCAGCGGAACGCCGACCGCGACGAGCCACAGGGTGGTGAAGACCGACGTGGCGACCACCAGCGAACCCAGCGCCGGCACGACCAGTGGCCCGACCACCGCGAGCGTTCCGGTGATGCCGATCGCCAAGGCCAGCCGCCCGGCCAATGGCCCGGCCCGGCGCCCCAGCCGGGCCGAGCGCAGCAGCGCCAACCCGAGCAGCAGGATCCCCACCGCCGGCACGAGGATGGCGTAGACCGTCGTCACCCCGGAGGTGAGGGTGGCGACCACCGGTTCGGCGGCGAGCGCGGCCACGGACCCGGCTCCGATCGACGCGGCTCCGGCCAGCCCGACCAGCGTGCCGAGCCCCGGCTCGACGACCGCGAGGTCCAGCAGCGCGAACAGGCCGAGCAACCCGGACCCCGTGGCCGCAAGCCCGGGGTGCTCGGCACGCAGCAGGTCGTACAGACCGTAGGCGACCGGCACCAGCAGCAGGTCGGTCGCCACCGACGCGCCGACGATCACCGCCCAGGCCCCGCGGTGCTCGGCCACTGCGGCGAGCCGGGCCGCCGCCCCCGCGGGCGGCGCCCCGGCCACGGCATACGCGATCATCACGACGAGGTAGCCGGCGGCGACGCCGAGCGCCGACCACCCGGCGACCCGGGCCGCCGATCCGGCCGGGGACTGGCGGGCCTGCTCGATCTCAGGGGCCACGACATCCTCCTATGCATGACGCATGCTTTCCCCTGCAGCGTGCATACTCGGGCGTGGTCCCGTCAAGATCCCAGCGAAGACGTGAGATGTCCGTAACCACTGCCACCGAGTCCACCGATCCGAGCCGGTATGCCGCGTCCGTGCGCCACCTCGCGAACGTCGTCCGTGCGCTGGCCCGGCATCTGGAGGCCAGCGACGCCGCGGCCCTCGCCGATGCCGGGCTGGCCGCGCCTCTGGATCACCCGAGCGCCCGCGATGCCGTCACCCTGCTCGACTGGCACGGACCCACCGCGATCCCGACACTCGGCTGGGCGATGGAGTTGTCCCAATCGGCGACGGTGCGCCTGGTCGACCGACTCTGCGACGCCGGCCTGGTCCGGCGCCGGCGGGAGCGGGGGGATCGGCGGGTGTGGCTCGAGTTGACCCCCGAGGGGGAACGCGCTGCGGCGCAGGTCCGGTCGACCCGGGCCGACCCGCTGCAGGAGCTGACCCGTCAGGCCTTCCCGGACCTGACCTCGGCTCAGGAGGCGGTCGCGGTGCTCGACCGGTTGGCGGCAGCCGCTGTCGGCCCAGACCTGGACGCGGCCCGTTTCTGCCGGGGCTGCGATGTCGAGTCCTGCCTCGCCGGTGGTCAGCCGTGCCCCTCGGCGCAGCGCTGCGCGGCGAATGCCGCCGCCACCACCTGACCGCCACCCGTCAGGGCGTGATGCCCCGGGCCTGCGGGTCTTCCAGATAGTCCAACTGGGCGCGGACGCTCAGTTCCGCGGCTGCCCAGACTGCTTGCGGCACATCGGCATACACGGTCTCGACGACCTCTCGGGCGCTGCGGGCACCGCGCAGGACGGCAGTGCGCACCTGCTCAAGCCGCTCGGCGCGGTGCTCCAAGTAGTAGCGCACCACCCCGGGGGCGTCCGGCAGGTGCGGGCCGTGACCGGGCAGGATCTGGGCGACCGCGCCTGCGCCACAGAGCTTCTCGAGCCGTTCCAGGGATTCGAGGTAGGCCGCTAGCTCACCGTCGGGCCAGGCGACGACGGTGGTGCCCCGGCCGAGTACGGTGTCGCCGGTGAGCAGGGCGGCCTCCGCGGCGAGCAGGAAGGACACCGAGTCGGCCGTATGGCCGGGGGTGCGCACGACGAGCAACTCCAGCCCGCCGACGGTGAGGTGGTCACCCTCGGTGAGGTCGTCGTGACCGAGGCCGATCGCGCGGACCGCCCGCAGCGGCGCCCCGGAGAGTTCGGCGAACCGGGTCGCCGCCTCGGAGTGATCGGCGTGGTCGTGGGTGAGCAGGGTGAGCCCGACCCGGCCGCCGTCGCGCTGCACGACGTCGAGCACGGCCCGCAGGTGACCCTCGTGCAGCGGCCCGGGGTCGATGACGATGCACTCGGCGGCGCCCGGCTCACGCAGCACCCAGGTGTTCGTGCCGTCGAGGGTCATCACCCCCGGGTTGGGCGCGACGACGCACCAGGCCCGGTCGGTCACCGGCCCGGAGCGCCACGGCCCCAGGGGTGGGTTGCCCGGCAGGCTCACAGCTGCAGGCGCAGCACCGGCTCACCGGCGTCGTCACGGACCAAGGCGGGGCGCAGCCGGCGGATGACCGGCTCCCAGGAGAAGAAGTCCGCCGCCGAGGTGGCGCGGGCGAGATCCTCGAGGCACACCAACGTGGGCGGCAGCAGGATCGCGCGCCCCGCAGCCCGGTCGGCGAGCACGTCGGCGGCCCGGAACCACCCGGCGTGGTCGGCCTCGCTGGTCAGCCCATCGGCCTGCTGCCCCTCGGGCATGACGGCGGCGAAGATGCGGGCGTCGAACTGCCGGGGCTCGATCTCCGGGGTCACCCAATGTGCTTGGGCCCGTAGCAGATCAGTGCGCAACACCAGGTGCTCGCTGCGCAGCACGGCACCGAGGGACAGCTCCCGGTCGACCAGACCCTGACGGATCTCCCGCCAGCGCTCGCTCGCCACGTCGACCAGTGGGCCACTCTCGCCGGCGCTGGCGAAGAGCACCCCGCACTCCTCGAACACCTCGCGGATCGCCGCGACGACGAGCATTCGCGTCGAGTCGACATCCGCGGCCAGCCGAGTGGCCCAGGCGACGACCGGCGGTCCGGCCCAGGGCAGTTCATGCCCGTCGCGTGAGTCGACGCCGCCGCCGGGGAAGACCATCGCACTGGGGCCGAAGGCCATCGTCGCGACCCGGCGCAGCATGAAGACCTCGACGCCGTCGGCACCGTCGCGCACGATCATCACCGTCGCGGCCGGCCGCGGGGTGCTCGGCGCCGGGGGTCGCCCCTCCAGCCAGGCCAGGGCGTTCTCCCGCAACGGCGGGAGGTCGCGGATCGGGAAGTCGCGCAGCGGCATACCGGCTCCTGAGGGCTCTGGTGAGGCTGTCCTGAAGCTGTCGTGGGGCACGCGTGATGGATGGATCGAGGCCGCTCAGGCCTCGTCGGCGACCTCGGCGACGAGCTCCACCTCGACGGGCGCGTCCAGCGGCAGGGCCGCGACCCCGACGGCCGACCGCGCGTGTTTGCCGGCGTCGCCGAAGACCGCGCCGAGCAGTTCGCTCGCCCCGTTGACCACTGCCGGGACCGCGCTGAACGACGGGTCGACGGCGACGAAGCCGACGACCTTGACGATCCGCACGACCGCATCGAGGTCGACGACCGAGCCGAGCGCCGCGATCGCGTTGAGCGCGCAGTAGCTCGCGAGCTCCTTGGCCAGGGTCGGCGCGACGAGACCCTCGCCCTCGCCGACCTTGCCGGTCGCGGGCATCGCCCCGTCACGCATCGGCAGCTGCCCCGACACGTAGACGTAGCGCCCGGTCCGCACGGCCGGGGTGTATGCCGCGACCGGCGGCACGACGGTCGGCAGGGTCAGGCCCAGCTCCGCCATCCGGCCGAGCACCCGCCCGGTCGTGTCGGCGCTCACGGCTTGGGCCGTTTCAGGTAGGCGACGAGGCTCTGCCCGTCGGGGCCCGCGATCACCGTGACGAGCTCCCACCCGTCGGCGCCCCAGTTGTCGAGGATCTGCTTGGTCGCGTGCACGATGAGCGGCACCGTCGCGTACTCCCATTGGGTCATGGGGGTCACTCTAGACGGCATAGATTGAGCGGTATGCCGCCCGCGCCGCCCCCGGCCCCGACCACCGACGAGGAGGCCGCGCCCGGGTCTGTGGCAACGCCGCACCCCGACTATTCACAGGTGCGGCTCCATGTCGTCACCGGCAAGGGCGGCACCGGCAAGACGACGGTTGCTGCGGCGTTGGCGTTGGCGCTGGCCGGGCAGGGGCGGCGGGTGCTGCTCGCCGAGGTCGAGGGTCGACAGGGCATCAGCCAGACCTTCGACGTGCCACCGCTACCGGCGACCGAGACGGTCGTCGCCGGCGCCGATCATGGGGGGGTCGTCGTCGGGTTGGCCGTCGACGCGAAGACCGCCCTGTTGGAGTACCTGCAGTTGTTCTACAAACTGGGCCGCGCCGGTGGGGTGTTGGAGCGTTTCGGCGCGATCGACTTCGCGACGACGATCGCCCCGGGTGTGCGCGACGTGCTGCTCATCGGGCGGGTCTACGAGGCCAGCCGGCGGCGGGTCGACAGCAAGCACCACCGCGGCAGCCGGCCGGAGGAACTCGCCTACGACGCCATCGTGCTGGACGCCCCGCCGACCGGGCGGATCCCCCGTTTCCTGTCGGTCGGCGGCGAGATCGCCGGGCTGGCCAAGATGGGCCCGATCCGCTCGCAGGCCGACTCGGTGACCGGGCTGATCCACTCGCCGGCCACCTGTGTGCACCTGGTGACCCTGCTGGAGGAGATGCCGGTGCAGGAGACCGCCGACGCCGTGGAGCAGTTGCGCTCCATGGGGATGCGGGTCGGGGCCGTCGTCATCAACCAGGCCCGCTCCGGCCTGCTCGACGAGCAACTCGACGAATTCGACGACGGCCCACCCCGGGGGTCGGCCGACGCGCCCGATCCGGACAGCAGCACCGGTGGCATGGCCAGCGGTAGGGACAGCAGTGCCGACGGGGATCCCGCCGACCTCGATCCGGCGACGTTGACCGCCGATCTCGCGGTAGCCGGTCTGTCCCCGACGCCGGAGCTCGTCGCGGGCCTGTTGGAGCAGGTGCGCGAGCATGTCGAGCGGGTCGAGCTGGAGGACGAGCAACTGCTCGTCCTCGAAGGCCTCGGGCTACCCCTGGTCACCGTGCCCTACCTCGTCGACGGGGTCGATCTCGATGCGATCTGCGAGATCGCCGAGATGCTCGCCGAACAGGGGCTGGTCCAGTGAGCGCCAAGGCCACCCCCACGCGGGCCGCCCGACCCGCGGGCGAACGCACTACCCGCCCAACACAGTTGGACATCGATGCCCTGCTGGCCGACCGGCATACCCGCACGATCGTCTGTTGTGGCTCCGGCGGGGTGGGCAAGACGACGACCGCCGCCGCGCTGGCGTTGCGGGCCGCCGAACAGGGCCGGCAGGTCGTCGTGCTGACCATCGACCCGGCCCGCCGACTGGCCCAGTCGCTCGGGCTGACCGAGCTGGACAACACACCACGCCCGGTCGCCGGCATCGCCGGCGCCGGGGAGGGCCGGCTCGACGCAATGATGCTCGACATGAAACGCACCTTCGACGAGGTGGTGCTCGCGCACGCCGCGCCGGAGCAGGCCGAGCAGATCCTGGCCAACCCGTTCTATCAAGCAGTGTCCAGCTCGTTCGCCGGCACCCAGGAGTACATGGCGATGGAGAAGCTCGGGCAGCTGCGGGCCACCGCCGACCGGGATGGCACCTGGGATCTCATCGTCGTGGACACCCCACCGTCCCGCTCGGCGCTGGACTTCCTCGACGCGCCCAAGCGGCTCGGCTCGTTCCTCGACGGGCGGTTCATCCGGCTCATCTCGGCGCCCGCTCGGGCCGGCGGCCGGGCCGGGTTGCGCCTGGTGAACGTCGGGATCGGGCTGGTCTCCAAGACCCTCACCACGGTGCTCGGCGGGCAGATGCTGCACGACGTGCAGACCTTCGTCAACGCCTTGGACACGATGTTCGGCGGTTTCCGTGAGCGTGCCGACCTCACCTATGCCTTGCTCAAGGAGGGCGGCACCGCCTTCGTCGTCGTCGCGGCACCGGAGCGCGACGCGCTGCGCGAGGCGAGCTACTTCGTTGCGCGACTGGCCAATGACGGTATGCCGCTGGCCGGCGTCGTCGTCAACCGGATGCAACCGACCCCCGCCGCGGGGCTCTCCGCGGAACGGGCCCGGGCGGCCGCCGAGCAGTTGGCCGACGCCGGCCGGTGGGACTCCGCGGCCGCGTTGACCCTGCACGCGACGATGAGTGACCTTGCGGCCCGGCACCGAAACCTGGTGCGCCGCTTCACCGCCGGCCACCCCCGGATCCCCGTTGTCGAGGTGGCCTCACTTGCTCAGGACGTGCACGACGTCGACGGGCTGCGCGAGATCGGCAGCCGTCTGGCCGGGTGATCGGTGCCTGGTCGGGACGGCTTGGCCCCTCCCGGACACACCAGAGGCCGGGTCCCCCCGACGGACCCGGCCTCTGGTCTTCCCCCCAAGCCTTCGTCAGCTGGCGACTGCGACGTCGGAGCGACCTGCTCCGGCACTCGCGAACAACTGCCACCACGACGGGACGTTGGGCTTACGGCGCAGCAGCGCACGGCGCTCCCGCTCGGTCATTCCGCCCCACACGCCGAACTCGGTCCGGTTGTCCAACGCGTCGGCCAGGCACTCGGCGATGACGGGGCACCGTTGGCACACCATCTTCGCCTCCTGCTGAGCCGCCCCACGCACGAAGAGTGCGTCTGGGTCGCGTGCGACGCATGTTCCGAGTTGAGCCCAGTCGGTGCGCAATGCCCCCCGAACAACTGGTGTAGACATGACTTCCCCTGCTTTCTTGTCCCGCTTCCCCGTATGGGCGAGGACCGGTCGACCCCTCGACTGGTTTCCCCTCCCAACACCTAGGTTAGGGAACCCTCAGAACAAGGGCCATGATCCGATGGGATGAGATCTGGCGCCCCGTGACTAGTCCACTCCCACCCCTGGGTGGCTAGTCGCCGCTGCCGGGTGGGTGCCGCCCGGCGCCCGGTGGGGGCCGCGCGGCATACCAGTCAGAGACGGGTCGCGTCGCGCTGATACCCAAGGACCCGGGTTACCCTGGCGTCATGGCCGCACCGCCCAGCTCACGCCCGACGCGGGTTCCCGGACCGACCACCCGCCTGGGCATGGTGGTCAGCCTGTTCGGGGCCTTCCTGGCCGCGGCCGTGATCTCCGGCTTCCTCGGCGCCGGGCTGTTCATCCCGGCGGTGGGCGCGCTGGGGGCCTCGGCCCGCACGGCGGTCGACCTCTTCGAGTCGCTGCCCGACGAGCTGATCCAGACGCCGCTGTCGGAGCAGTCGGTCATCCTCGACTCCAAGGGCGCGACCATCGCGACGCCCTATGACGAGAACCGGATCATCGTGCCGCTGAGCGAGATCGCCCCGATCATGCGCCAGGCACAGGTCGCCATCGAGGACCACCGGTTCTACGAACACGGCGGCGCCGACCTGCAGGGCATCCTGCGCTCGTTCGTCTCCAACAAGGCGGCCGGTGAGGTCACCGGCGGCGGGTCGACCTTGACCCAGCAGTACGTCAAGGTCACCTTGCAGGAGGGCGCGCTGCGCGCCGGCGACAAGAAGGGCGCTGCGGCCGCCACCGCACAGACCTACGGGCGAAAGATCCAGGAGCTCAAGTACGCCATCGCCCTGGAGAAGACGCTCACCAAGGACCAGATCCTGCAGGGCTACCTCAACCTCGTCTATTACGGCGACCGGGCCTACGGCGTGGAGGCGGCGGCCCAGCACTACTTCAGCCACGGTGCGAAGACGCTGAGCCTGACCGAGTCGGCCCTGCTCGCCGGCATCGTGCAGAACCCGGGGAGCAGCGACCCGATCAACTACCCGGAGAAGGCGTTGTCGCGCCGAAACGTCGTGCTGGACCGGATGCACGAACTCGCCCTCATCACGGACGCCGATTGGAAGGCCGCGAAGGCGGTCCCGCTCAAGGACCTTCTCAAGGTCAAGACACCGCAGAACTCCTGCGCTCTTTCGCCCTATCCGTATTTCTGTGACTACGTGATCAATTGGCTCAAGCTCGACCCGTCCCTCGACCAGGCTCTCGGGGCGACGGACGCGGCTCGCCGGCAGTCGATCTACCGGGGCGGGCTGACCATCCAGACCACGCTCGACCCGGCGATGATGACCGCGGCGCGTGAGGAGCTGGTCAAGAAGGTGCCGGTGGGCAGCGCGGCCGGCGACGGCGCCTATATCGGGGCGGCGACGGCGATCGTCGACACGAAGACGGGCGCGGTCAAGGCATTCGCCCAGAACACCGACTACGCCATCAAACCCACCAGCGCGTCGCAGACGTCGGTGAACTGGGCGGTCGACACCAGGTACGGCGGCAGCCTCGGCTTCATGTTCGGCTCCACGGCCAAAGCCGCCACGCTCGTGGCCGCCTTGGAGGCCGGTATGCCGACCTCGGCCAGCGTCCTCACGAAAGCGGGCAGCTCGAGCAACCCGGCCTCCTACACCAAGCAGGAGATCGTCGGTCGCTGTGGCGTCGGTGGCAAGCCCTGGGAGGTGCGCAATGTCGAGAGCGTCCCAGCCGGCACCATGAAGGTCACCGAGGCCACCTCCCAGTCGATCAACACGGCCTTCGTCGGCATGGTCATCCAGTATCTCGGCGGCGACCCGTGCAAAGTGCTGGAAGTGGACACCCGGATCGGGCTCTTGCAGGCCAGCGGTGAGCCCCTGCAGCCCTTCCCGGCAGCGATCCTGCTCGGGTCGAACAATGTGTCGCCGTTGACCGTGGCGAGCGCCTACCAGACCCTCGCGAACGAGGGAAAGCACTGCCCCGCGCGGCCGGTCATTGCCATCCTCAAGAACGGCAAACCGCTCCCGGTGGCGCCCTTGGGCAGCCAGTGCGAGCAGCGGGTCGACCCCGACGTGGCCCGGGGCGCCACCCAGCTGTTGACCAATGTCTTCGAGCCCAGCAAGGGCACCGGCCGCAAGAGCATCCTCGCCGGTGACCGCCCGGCGGCCGGCAAGTCGGGCACGACGAACAACAACAACGAGACGTGGTTCGTCGGCTACACCCCGGATGTGTCGACGTCCGTCTGGATCGGCACGCCCAACGACAAGAACAACCTGAGCCGCTTGGAGAACGTCCGGGTGGGCGGCGTGTACTACCCGACGATGTACAGCTCGTGGGTCGCCGGACCGACGTGGAAGGCGATCATGGACCGGGTGCTCGCGGGCGTCCCGAACACTCCCTTCACCGATCCCAGCACCAGGATCGCCGAAGGCGAGAAGGTCGACATCCCCGACGTCAACCGGATGTCGGTCGACGACGCCCGCGCGGCGCTTCAGGCCGTGGGGTTCTCGGTCAACGTCGTGCGCATCTACTCCGGATACCGCTCCGGTGTGGTCATCGGCACGAACCCGCGCACCACCGCGACCCGAGGCTCGGCGGTCGTGCTGTACGTCAGCCGCGGCCCGAACCCGAACCCGCCGCCGCCGACGACGCCGGTCGCGCCGGCACCACCCCCGCCGCCCGGCTGACCCGCGGCATACCGGCCCGGGGGCGTGGGAGAATCGCCGGATGCCTGTTTCCTCCGCCGCTGCCCGCTCCGCACTCGCCGTGGGCTCCGTCGGCGCGTTGGGGCTCGGGTATGCCGCGCTCATCGAGCGTCAGCTCTTCACGTTGCGGCGCGCCGAGCTGCCCGTGCTGGCGCCGGGGAGTCGCCCGCTGCGGGTGTTGCAGTTCACCGACCTGCACCTGACGCCGGGGCAGCGCCGCAAGGTGGAGTGGGTGCGCGACCTGGCGCAGTTGCGCCCCGACCTCGTCGTCAACACCGGCGACAACATCGCCCACCCCGGCGCGGTGGCGACGGCCTTGCGGGCCTTCGAGCCGTTCTTCGACACGCCGGGCGTCTTCGTCCTCGGGTCGAACGACTACTTCTCCCCGGCCTTCAAGAACCCGTGGTTCTACCTCGTCGACCACAAGCGCAACCTCGGCAAGTCGCCCCGGCTGCCCACCGACGACCTCGTGCGTGGCTTCGAGGCCGGCGGCTGGCGGCATCTGCGTAACCGCCGCACCCGGTTCCCGGTGCGCGGCGTCGAGGTGGAGTTCGTCGGGGTGGACGACCCGCACCTGGACTACGACCGGCTCGACCTCGTCGACGGCCCACCCGACCCGGAGGCCCAGCTCACCATGGGCGTCATGCACGCCCCCTATCAGCGCGTGCTCGACCAATTCAGCGCCGACGGAGCAGGATTGCTGCTGGCCGGCCACACCCACGGCGGCCAGCTGTGCCTGCCCGGCTGGGGCGCGCTGGTCACCAACTGCGACCTGGACACCCGCCGAGCCAAGGGCGTCTCCCGGTGGTGGCCCGGCGCGGCCGGGGCGCCCTCGCGGAAGGCGCCGCACGACGCGGCATACCTGCATGTGTCCGCGGGCCTGGGCACCAGCCCGCTGGCCCCGGTCCGCTTCGCCTGCCGCCCCGAAGCAACCCTGCTCACCCTCACCCCCCGCCCCCCGTATGCCGCCTCGGCCGCCTCCGCCGCCTCGGCGGCGCTCCCGCACCCCCGCGGACCCCGGGCCTGGCGGGCGCGGCTGGCCCGCGGCGGACCTCCCCCGGCCACCCCCTGAACCGATTGGTCGCCGGGCCGGGCGGTGGGCTAGCATCTCTCCTTGCTGCCGTGAGCGCCTGAGGCGCCCGCGGGCCACGGGGTGTGGCGCAGCTTGGTAGCGCGCTTCGTTCGGGACGAAGAGGCCGCAGGTTCAAATCCTGTCACCCCGACCAGTCGGCTTGAGGGCTCTGACCTGCGGAAACGTGGTCAGGGCCCTTCTCCTGTCCGGGCCCCCGGCTGATGATCCGCATTCCCACGGCGTCCTGACCCAGGTCAAGACGCGCCGCCTCCCGTCGTCTTGGACGAATGCAGCGGGGTTGTTGTCACTGCCGGTTGGGACAATGGGTCCATGCGCGTGGGTGTGTACATCGATGGCTACAACCTCTACTACGGAGGCCGAGGCATTTGCGGCCGCGGCGTCGCCGGATGGCGCTGGCTCGACCTCCGCGCGATGCTTGGGGCCGTCATCGCAGCACAATCTGGAT